>Ga0172375_10009966_pt1 | contig 12407 bp, 10 predicted proteins | sample LakKiv1m_FD_114537 | JGI IMG/M metagenome (GOLD analysis project Ga0172375, IMG submission 114537) | Freshwater microbial communities from Kabuno Bay, South-Kivu, Congo - kab_092012_11.1m | ecosystem: Environmental > Aquatic > Freshwater > Lake | place: Democratic Republic of the Congo... | reverse complement strand
CGGTTAAATATAATACCATCAATAGTAGCTAAACCTTTTGATTTAACTGTAAATACATCATTGAACCCATCACCATTAGGAGTGAATACGTTTGGAATCTCAATCATAGATGTTTCTTCAACAGTGATTAGCATTGTAATAGTGTCAGTGCAAAAGTCAGGGGAGCCGGTTGTTACAATTAAAGTTACTGTGTAAACTCCCAAAATGGTATAGGTATGCGAAGGATTCTGTGAATTGTCAATGGGGCTGCCATCACCAAAATTCCACTGATAAGTGCTTGCAACAGAACCATTGTATGTGAGATTTATTGTGTATGGAACAACGCCCCAAACACCATCTGAAGTGAAAGATGCATTAATAGATGACGAGTTTGTAATCGTAGAGTTATTTATAAATTGACAATTATTTGCATCAGTAACAGTCACAACGTAGTTTCCACTGCATAAATCAGTTATTGTTGCCGTTGTTGCTCCATTACTCCACAAGTAAGCAAGGGGTGGAGTTCCTCCACTAATAGAGGATGTTATTTGTCCATCGCAACTGGCTGGGCAATGTTCATCTACAGGGGCTAAGGTACCTGCAATAGCCGTTGGTTGAGTGATTATAACAGAAGCGGTTGCTGTACATCCAATTGAGTCCGTAACAGTAACAGTATAAGTTCCCAAAGGCAAATTGCTGGCTGTAGCAGAAGTTCCTCCAATCGGTAACCATTGGTAGTTGTAATTGCCAATACCACCGGTAGGAGTAACTGTTGCGCTTCCATCTGTTAATCCAAAACAACTTACCTGATTGTTAATTACTGTTGGTGCAGTCATTGTTGGACTCACCGTTACAACAACGGACGAGCTTCCTGAACACCCCGAAGTAGTTCCAACAACACTATAAGTTGTTGTAGAAGTAGGATTGACTGTAAGTGGATTTACAGATGACCCATTATCCCAAACAAATGCAGATGCGCCACTGGCAATTAAATTCATGCTGCTGCCTTGACAAATGGCAGTATCAATAGGATTTATTGAAACATTCAAAGGAGGTGTAACGGTAACCGTTACAGAATCAGTGCTTGAACACAAGGGCGAGAAGGTAAGATCATCCAAAGCAAAATCATTGCCACCAATCATAGTATTTTGATTTACGATGCAAATATTTGCGCTTGTATTAGTTCCTGAATTCCAAGTATTAAAAAATTGTGTCCACAAGCAAGGAGTAGAAGGTAAGGTAAAAGATGATCCTAGTAAAACTCCATTGATTGAAAATTGAAGGATAGCCGGTGAGTTAGGATAAAGACTTGTAGCCCATGCAGAAAAATCATAATCAGTATTAGGAGTTACACTGATGGTTTGACACCAAACACTAGTGCCGGGCACTCCTGCTCCATTTACCATCATATAATTACCGCTTCCACTGGTATGGTCTGTACAAGCAGACATTCCTCCGTTCCATAGTGATGCATTCACTGAAACCCAATACTGAGCTTCAGTTGTGTTGGGCGGTGGAGTATAAATATAGCCAGACGAAAAACCTGAATTACCGGCCTCAAAATTTCCATTAGCTATTACATTTCCAACAGGCACTGCAGATGTAACATAATAGGTTGTTGTACTTGATGGGTTTGCTAGAGGGTTTGAAATCGAAGTGCTGCTAAGTCCTATTGCAGGTGTCCATGTGTAAAGCAAACCTCCGCTTGCATTTAGTTGAGTGCTGTTCCCGCTGCAAATACTAGTGTCGGCACCTGCCTCAATAGGAATTGGGCTCAATGCATTGACAGTTGCCGTTGAAATGGTTGTACAACCAGGGGCTGTCGCGGTAACGGTATATACTTGGGTGCCGGTGGGGTTAACGGTAATAGTGTCGTTTGTGTCTCCATTACTCCATAAATAGGTGGTCAGTGGATTTGTGCTGCTTGCGATAATAGTTGCCGCATTTCCCTGACATACCGTTTGATTTTGAGGGTTAATAGTTAGCCCAATTGAGTTATTTACAGTAACATCAACATTGTCACTAACTGTAATAGTGGTTCCGTCGCAATTGGAATAGATGCATTGAGCGGTATAAGTAGTGCTTGATATAGGGCAAACATTGACAGTGGCACCTGTGTCAATTAATGTTCCTCCTGCATACCACGATATGGCGTAATTTGGCGCACCATTCGGTGTGAATCGCCATGCTTCGTTTGTAGCTGTCCATTGGGACGTGTTTCTACCGGGAGGCGTTAAACCAATAGTTCCGCTTGCATCTTGTATTCCAACCAATGCATTACCACTATTCCATGAGGAACAAAGGGGTTTATTTTCAATATAAACTTCAATCACATTGGTGCTTTCGTAAAGCACAATCTGATGAGTGGCAATCATATAATTGCAGCTATACATCGCTACCTGATTCCAACTTACAACAAATGTCCGGCAAGGATAATTTCCCAGAATTGCGTAATACATATTGCCCGAAACAGATGGATCGATATCGTGATAAACACCATAAATAGAATTTAAAGGCAATGCTGAAGACGGGCAGGTAGCTGAATACATCCAAGGGCAATAACCACCTGAATAACTCAAATCAAATGATATTACCCCGTTTGATCCAGGTACAACCTGATTATACATGTTTCCGTAATAACAAAAGTTAAAAGGCAAACTGATAGCTGTTCCCCATGTATCATCAATGTTTACAAGTATTGGAGTGCCTGAATTATACGGATAAGGTGGTGCATAAGGAATGGAAGACACACTATAGGATGTTGTAGCTCCCGTTGCTAAAGCGGTTGCTGTAAGATTGGTACATGGTGTTACACAATCCAACGTAACGGGGCTACCTGCTTCAATACTCGGGCAGCCCGGTTGAGCAATGACTGATTGCAAAAAACATACGGATGAAACAAGCCATAATGTTAAGAATGAAATTAGAAGTCGTTTGTTCATAGATTTGTTGATTTTGGTATTTGAACTATATTTGCAAATAGCATTGCAAGATAGCAAATTTGCACCCTTATTTTATACGTAATATTGCTAATGACATTTAAAAAATGTTAACAGTATAGTTTTTTGCATTTTCTGATATCAAAATAATAGTTAGTGTGTCTATATAATTCATAGGTATGTTTTTTTGGAGATAATGAAGAAAAATTTACTCTCCGAATGAATTAATGATTATTTTTTATACATTTGTCAAATCATGCCTTGTTTCTATCCTTAACTTAGTAATCAATAATAAACTTATCATGAAAAAAACGTACACTTTAAAAACCTTTTTATTTGCAATAGTTTTAATAAGTATTGCTCAGGTATCATCGGCGCAATGCCCACAGATTGTCTGCCCTTCAGATATTACGGTAAATAACGATCCGGGAATCTGCGGAGCAGTGGTTAATTTCACACCGCCTGTTGGAACAAATCCTTGTGGGACAACTTCAGCAACGTTTAATTATACAGGGGCTATGCAAACATGGACAGTGCCTGTGGGAGTTACTTCTATATCCATTGATGCTTATGGTGCTCAGGGAGCCAATGGAATTCAAGGTAATTTTGATGGTGGCTACTGGAGTACTCTAGGCGGTGTTGGTGGCTTGGGAGGTAGATCACAGGGTTCACTTGTGGTAACCCCCGGTCAAACAATAAATATTTATGTTGGAGGGCAAAACGGATGGAATGGTGGTGGTGGTACAGGAACTGGCTTTGGTGCCAATGGTGGAACAGGTGGAGGAGCAAGCGATATACGTGTAGGTGGTACCAATTTAACCGACCGTGTATTAGTTGCTGCCGGTGGTGGAGGCGGCGGGGGCGGTGCGCTTAATCAGATATGCAGTCCAGGTGTTCCAAGCAATGGGGGTGATGGAAGCGGAGGCGGAAGCAATATTGATGGTGGTACCGGTACCAGCGGTGGTGGTGGGCCTGGTTTTGGTACCGGAGGATATGCAAATGGCACCGGTGGTCCTGGCGGTAGCGGCAATCAATCGGGTACTGCAGGAGGAAATGGTTCATTGGGACAAGGTGGAAATGGAGGGAGTACTACGTATCCTGTACCGCCTTATGCTAATGGTGTCACCGGTAAAGGTGGCGGTGGCGGCGGCGGATATAATGGCGGTGGTGCAGGTGGCGCTGCCGGCTACAATGGCGGTTGCGGCGCTCCCGGTGGCGGCGGTGCAGGCGGCTCATCCTATACAGGTGGCGTAACAGGAGGAACAACAACTGCGAGTGTTCAATCAAGTAATGGACAAGTGATTATTACATGGTCGAGTGGAATAACTACAACAACACTAACAGCAGGGCATCCAAGTGGATATACATTCCCCGTTGGTACTACAGTTGAAACTTATACTGCCACTGATCAGCTATCGAACTCGGTAAGCTGCTCATTCAACATTACTGTTGTTGACACGGCTGCTCCTACTTTTATCTGTCCTTCTGATATTACTACTTGCGAAGGTTCTTCAATAAGTATTCTGCCAACAAATGTTACTGACAATTGTCCCGGTGTTGTAACTATAACATACGTATTATCCGGAGCTACCATAGGCAGCGGATCAGGCGATGCAAGCAACGAAACATTTAATCCCGGCCTGACAACCGTTACCTATTTCTTTAATGATGTTTACGGTAATCAAGATAGTTGCTCATTTATTGTAACTGTAGCTTCTGTCGATACTTCTGTAGTGGTTAGTATGTTAACATTAACTGCCGCTACAAGCGATACCTATCAATGGTACAATTGCAATACCTCTTCCATAATTCCGGGCGCAACAGGTAATTCATACACAGCAACTGTGAACGGTAGTTATGCCGTAATTGTTACACAAAATGGCTGCACCGATACTTCATCCTGTCATATCATTAACAGTGTCGGAATAAATGAGAGTGTTGATGTTAATACTTTTACAGTTTATCCTAATCCTGCGAAAGGCCAGTTAAATATAGTGTTTGATAAGCTAAGCGGCAGGACTTCATTAACACTGTTTGATGTGTACGGTAAAAAAATAATTACACAAAACGTGTTAACATTATTGACAAAACTAGACGTACAGTCACTTGCAGCAGGCGTTTATTATTTGCAAATACTTAATAATAACAACAGCAGTATAAAAAAGGTGATGATTGAGTAGAGGAATAATACGCTTATGATAAATCAGCTTGAGCATAGTATGCAAGTTGCATACACTATTTTTGGGAATGCAAGTGGTTGATTTAATAACTAATTGTGTGCATAGAAATTGAGAAACTATTGAGGGGTAGGTTTAAATAACTTAGCTTCATTAATATTAAACACAATGAAATATTTAATTACGTTTTTTATCTGCATAGTATTTCTGACATTTACAAGTTGCAAGAAAGATAGACTTGATGGAGAGAGCATAAAAATTATTGGAAATTGGGAATGGGTTGAAAGCCCTGTGTCAGGTTCAAACCCTTCGACATCAGAATACAATTTAACTCTAAAGTTTGAAGCTAAAGGAAAGTATGAAATTGAAAAAAATGGAAATAAAATAGAATCAGGTCGAACTATTATTAATAATGAAAAGGGTAATACCTATTGTGTTATTGAATTAAAGAGAAATTCTTTATTTAAAAAAAGTGAAATATTTGGTTATGATAATTTAGCTATTTGGATGATTGGTAATGACACTATGGAAGTTACAAGTGCTGAATATTTTGATTTAGCAAATTACATATTTGTACGAAAAAATTAACGAATACTAACATTGTGCTGATGCTGTCAGCGTGGGTTTGCATCGAATAGTGAAAAATAATTTAATAACTAGTGAAACTGATGAGCCAATTAAAAACAACGCCTTTAGCAGCACCTGGAACATCAGCTCATCTAAAACCCTCTCCTCTACATTTGTTGCTGATAAATGGAAAAAGTAAAAGAGATGAAATGGTAACTTAAATTCGACTTACTTTGTTTTTGAAAAAAAATATGAGAGTAATTTTTATTAGAATTAAATGATCATTTAATTTTTTTTTTATTACTTTTGAAACCAATATGAAATCTTTCAAAATAATATTATTGACTGGGCTTTCTTTGGTTTTAATCCTTGGTTCATGTAGCATAAACAAAAGGATATACACTCCCGGATACTATGTAGAGTGGATGCATTTCAAGCATCATTCGGGTAATTCCGATATTTGTTGTTCACAAAACAATTTGCACAGGAGCAAAATCAGCGATGAAAAATTGACACCTGGTATTAAAGTTGAAGAGCATACTCCCAACATTTCTCCTGCTCAATCATTGGTTATTCCATTGATTGGAAATCACGGTACGCTTGCAATTTCAAAGCCCGTTAAACTGCACTTATCAAAATCTTCTATACTAAAAAAAAGCATTACTAAGAACACAACCACCATGTATAAAACAATTAACGATAAAAACAGTCGAGGTTCAAGTGGATTGCTTATTACTCTTGGCGGATTAGGATTGATCGTTTTTGGATACTTCCTTGCTCACTCAACAACGCTAGCTTTAGGGGCATTAGGAAAAATTCTATTTCTTACCTTTGGCGTTTACGGGTTTATATTGCTTTGTGTTGGTTTATCCATATTAATAGCTAGTCATTGATGTTGCTTTTTAGCTTGTCAATAAACGGTTTTATTAAAATGAACACCATAAATAAAAAGGATTGTTTATAGTTTAACAAACGTATCAATAAAATATGCTGGTGTAAAATTTGAAAACCATTTCCAAACATATACTTATCGTTTATTTTCTTTAAGTTTGTTGATTAAAACTATTAAACAGTGCATATTCTAATAAAAAATATCAAAGAACTAGTTAAGGTCGAAAACAAGCCACAACTCAAGGTAAGCGGCGCCAATATGGCCAAACTGCAAACCATTCAAAATGCTTACTTGTGGATTCAAAACGACCGTATTGCCGGCTTTGGTAAGATGCACGAACTCGATACAAACTTTTTCAACTCCGGTGGAATAAAAGTAAAGGAGATAGACGCTGCCGGACAAATGGTTTTCCCATCCTTTTGCGATTCGCATACGCATCTGGTTTATGCAGCCAGCCGCGAAGAAGAATACATAGATAAAATCAAAGGACTCACCTACGAAGAAATTGCAAAACGCGGAGGGGGCATTCTAAATTCTGCATTAAAACTTCATAAAGCAAGCGAACAGGAACTTACTGAACAAGCCATGCAGCGCCTCGACGAAATTAAAATGCTGGGAACCGGTGCCGTTGAAATTAAAAGTGGTTACGGTCTAAATGTGGCTGATGAACTTAAAATGCTTCGTGTAATTCGTTCTTTAAAAGACTTATCACCGCTCGCAATCAAATCTACATTTCTCGGTGCACATGCAGTTCCGCTTGAATACAAAGGGAAACAAAAGGATTATGTAAATCTAATCATCAACGAAATGATTCCTGCTGTTGCTTACGAAGACCTTGCTGATTATATTGATGTGTTTTGTGATCGTGGTTTTTTTACCGTTGAAGATACTGAGCGCATTTTAATGACTGGTCTTAAATATGGTCTAAGAGCGAAGATACACGTTAACGAACTCGATTTTTCCGGGGGTGTTCAGGCAGGTGTTAAATACAATGCTTTATCAGTGGATCATCTGGAATGTGTAGCTGAAGATGAAATAACTGTGTTGAAAGAAACCGAAACCATGCCCACTGTATTACCCGGTGCATCCTTTTTCCTTGGTATCCCATATGCACCTGCACGCAAAATTATTGATAGTGGTCTGCCTCTAGCTCTTGCCAGTGACTTTAATCCGGGTTCTTCACCTTCAGGAAATATGCAATTCATTTTTTCATTATCTTGTATAAAACTCAGGTTGTTGCCTCAAGAGGCAATCAATGCATTAACCATCAATAGTGCCTACGCCATGGGTCTTAGCGATGAATATGGGAGCATTTCTGTTGGGAAAAAAGCAAATGTGTTTATAACAATACCAATTCCATCGATTGATTTTATGCCTTATGCCTATGCAAGTAATAAAGTGGATAAGGTTATTATCAATGGAATAATTCAGTAAGAATGTTTAATTTCGCAAATAAATAGTATATTAATATTATGAACTCACTCATTGAATGTGTCCCTAATTTCAGCGAAGGTCGAAATAGGGGAATCATTAGTCAAATAACCGACCAGATAACAAAAACCGAAGGAGTTAAATTGTTGGATGTTGACCCCGGCAAGGCTACTAACCGTACAGTAGTTACGTTTGTAGGTTCGCCCGATGCTGTGATAGAAGCAGCTTTTAATGCTATTAAAAAAGCATCCGAATTGATTGATATGCGCACTCACAAAGGCGAACATCCACGCATGGGTGCCACAGATGTGTGTCCATTAATTCCTGTTTCAGGTATTTCCATGGAGGAAACTGTAGTTTATGCGCACAAACTTGCCGCAAGAGTTGGTAAGGAGTTAAATATTCCTGTTTACTGTTATGAAGAAGCTGCTCTTTCTATCGAGCGCAGAAACCTTGCTAATTGCCGTGCGGGAGAGTACGAAGGTCTTCAGAAAAAGCTCAAAGATCCACATTGGAAACCTGATTTTGGCAATGCCGAGTTTAATGCAACTGCCGGTGCTACTATTATCGGTGCTCGTGATTTCTTAATTGCATACAATGTAAACCTAAATACAACTTCTGTCCGAAGAGCTAATGCTATTGCTTTTGATATTCGTGAAAAAGGCCGTCCCAAGCGAGAAGGAAACCCTATTACCGGAAAAATTATTAAAGATGAAAACGGACATAATGTTATGATTCCGGGCAGTCTCAAAGCATGCAAGGCCATTGGGTGGTTTATTGAAGAGTATGGAATTGCACAGGTTTCAATCAATCTTACCAATATTAATACAACTCCCATGCACATTGCATTTGAGGAATCATGCAGTAAAGCAAATGAACGTGGATTGCGTGTTACAGGTTCCGAATTAGTTGGATTAATACCCCTTAGTGCAATGCTTGACGCAGGAAAATATTTTTTACGAAAGCAAAAGCGTTCTTTAGGTGTATCGGAGGATGAACTTATTCGTATTGCCGTTAAATCACTTGGTCTCGATGAGCTCAAACCTTTTAATCCGAATGAAAAAATAATTGAATACTTATTGCAAGATCAGAGCAGTAAGCTGGTTGATAAGACCTGTGTTGGTTTTGCAAATGAAACCGCCTCCGAATCGCCTGCACCCGGAGGAGGATCAATTGCTGCATATATTGGTGCTCTCGGTATTTCGCTAGGAACGATGGTTGCCAACCTTTCATCACACAAACCCGGCTGGGACGAAAGATGGGAAGAGTTTTCGGATTGGGCAGAGAAGGGTCAGCAGCTGAAAAAAGAACTATTACTGCTTGTTGACGAAGATACAAAAGCATTTAATAAAATTATGGATGCATTTGGTTTGCCTAAAAGCAATGAAGCAGAAAAGTTGGCACGAACGGAAGCCATACAGAATGCAACTAAATATGCAACCGAAGTTCCTTTTAAAACAATGGAAATTGCATTTGAATCCATGCAAGTCATTAAAGCAATGGCAGAGACCGGAAACCCTAATTCAGTAACTGATGCCGGAGTTGGTGCATTATGTGCTCGTTCAGCTGTAATGGGAGCTTTTCTTAATGTTCGTATCAATGCTTCCGGGCTTCAGGATAAAACGTTTGCAAATGAAATAATTGTTAAAGGAAAAGAAATAGTTGCTAATGCCCAACTTTTAGAAGCCGAAATTCTTGCCATAGTTGACAGTAAAATAAAATAGTATAAATAGTTTCTGCAAATTATGATGAACCGAATCAGTTGCTTAGGTATTGCGTTTACCATGTTGTTGGCTGGATGTTTCCGCAAACCAATTTATACTTGCGAACTGGAATTGCAAATGAATCGTCCATTGGTTGAGAGTAAGGTGCTTACTTTTCAGACCCTTGGCACTACTTCAAATAGTTATGCAATCATTAGCGGATCTATATCAACAAAGTTAAGTACTGTTGAGCCAAAAGAAAGCAAAACCATTTCATTTACAAATATCTTTTTTATTAAAAAGTCAACGTCCGATACTTTGATAGCCACTACTGATTTGCAAGGGTATTATACACAGCGCTTGGATCCTGGTGAATACAACATTGTAATCTTTTCACAGGGATATAATAAGTTGATTATTGAAGATGTTAAATTTCTGGAAGGTGAGAAGAAGGAATTGATAGCAAAACTAGGGCATGGAAGTGGCGAAACCAGGTACCCGGGTTCTTCATTTTTCCAACCTGATTGTGTTAGCTCTTATGATAGTATTGTAAAACAACAATTGTATTTTTATGTAGATAAAATGCCTGAATATCCGGGAGGAAATATTCAGTTGTTGACTTTTTTTTCTAAAAATTTTACCTATCCTAAATCTCAAAGTACTTTTCAGGGTTCAATATTTATAACATTTGTAATACAAGCTAATGGCAAGCCAACTCATTTAGATGTTTTTAAAAAGTATATGGAACCTGAGCTAACAGCGGTTGAAAAAACTGCTATTAAAGTATTGGAAAAAATGCCTGACTGGACTCCGGGAATGTGTAACGGAAAGGTCGTTCCTGTGAGAATGTATTTGCCGATTAGATTTTAATAAAAAAACTTTATAATTAATGAAAAAACATTTAAGTTTGCAATCGAATAAATAATACAACTATGTCACATCACGAAGATAACTCAAATTTAAGTCCGGCCCAAATTCATTATAATGAATATATTACAATGGGCGATAACTTTATGAATATCCACATTTATCGTTCTGCTAAAGAATGGTACAACAAAGCATTGGACCTTAATGTTGACAACCCTACTGTTCAGGCAAAGCTAGCTGATTGTAATACTAAAACAAAATCAGAATCAAACACTATCATCAAAGTAGTTGTTGCTGCTGCCGTTATTATTTTGGCTGTAGTCCTGATTAATTACTTGTAGTATTTTTCGATCACTCACTCATTGGCATAAATTTTGCTAAGCTATTGCCCTAATATTTTTAAAGTAAATTAATAATTGTAACCTAACACTACTTTTTGAAAAAAAATTTTATATTTGCATAATACTTAACCAGATATCTTATGAAATACATTAAACAAATTTTAGCTGTTTCCATAGTTTTTATTTTTGGAATTAATTTGTCTTTTGCTCAAATAAAATTAGGCAGCACCATTAAAGACAATTCTGTTAATCATGTAAACAACAAAATTGATAATTCATCAAATAAAGCACTGGATAAAATGGATCAAGGAGTAAGCAATGTTTTTAAGAAGAAAGATAAGAGTAGTGATTCAACCAAATCTACAGCTAACAATACTAAGAAAGAAACCAAAGTGAAAGACACACCTTCTGATGTTGACGTAGACATTCCAAGCACAAAGAATAAAAATGAATTTCGCTTTGCACTTATTATCGGTAACGAAGACTACTCCTCTTTTCAACCTGATTTAAAATCTGAATCAAATGTTGATTTTGCATCGAGTGATGCCAAATCTTTTAAAGAATATATGGTTAAAACACTCGGTACACCTGAAGAAAACGTTACGATGTATACCAATGCAACTGCTGCACAAATGAAACAAGGCCTTGCAAAAATGAATCTTTTAGCTAAGAGCTCCAATGGCAAAGCAGAGATTTTTATGTATTACGCCGGTCATGGTTTACCTGATGAAGTTACAAAGGAACCCTACATGATTCCGGTAGATGTGAACGGATCAAATTTAGAACAAGCAGTGAAGTTAACGGATGCTTATGCAAAATTAACTGAATTTCCATCTACAAAGGTTACTGTTTTTCTTGATGCATGCTTTAGCGGAGGAGCTCGTAATCAGGCATTACAATCAGCAAGAGCGGTTAAAATAAATCCTAAAGTTGTTACGCCACAAAATAAATTTGTTGTTTTTGCAGCTAGTACCGGTGATCAAACCTCTATGCCTTATAAAGATAAAAAGCATGGATTGTTTACCTATTATCTTTTGAAGAAACTGCAGGAGACAAAAGGCGATGTAACTTATAAAGATCTGGCAACATATATTCAGGACAATGTTGCTTTGCAGTCAGTAAAAGTAAATAACAAAGAGCAAAATCCACAAGTTATTCCAGGTGCTGATGTGAAAGACGTTTGGGAAAGCTGGAAGATGAAATAATAGAAATAAAATAAAAAATTAAAGCAGTTTGCAAGAAAGAGTAAACTGCTTTTTTTATTTTCATCGGAACAAATTTTTTATGTAGGTTTGCATCACAAAAACACAAATTATTAACTAAAAAACAAAAAACATGTTAAGAAAAATTTTATTTGCAATGTCAATTGTTGCTACAGCTTGTTTTATTTCCTGTCAGGGTGGTGATAAAAAAACAACTGATAATGGCGACAAAAAAGATTCAACAAAAACTGAATCTTCCGAAAGCAAGGCGCCTGCTGGTGCTAAGTATGGTATTAAATCGGGTATGCT
>Ga0172375_10009963_pt1 | contig 12410 bp, 12 predicted proteins | sample LakKiv1m_FD_114537 | JGI IMG/M metagenome (GOLD analysis project Ga0172375, IMG submission 114537) | Freshwater microbial communities from Kabuno Bay, South-Kivu, Congo - kab_092012_11.1m | ecosystem: Environmental > Aquatic > Freshwater > Lake | place: Democratic Republic of the Congo... | reverse complement strand
CCGCCGTCGGCCGCACGCGCGGCGAAGGACCCTCCTCCGGCGCCCATAGGCGCGGCACCTCGTCCAGGTCGGAAACCATGACCCAAGGGGACTCGAACTCAGGCCGCGGGTCCGCCGCCGCCACCACCGACAGCACGGCTCCGAAGGCGAGCGCCAAGGCCCCGAGGGACCGTTCCGCAGGCCGGGACCGCTTCATCTGGACCCCCTTGGCAACAGCCGCACACCCCACCCCCCAGGGCTCGGGCTGACGTCATCGAGCATGGCTCTACGGCCGGCGCATGCGTGGTATCATGCCATCGCGCCGACCCCGACCGCCCCGGCGGCCGCACGCAGTCGGCGGTCCCGCGTCCAGAGCGCCACGTGACTCAGGCGCGCAGAGGCGAGGAGGTGCGCATCGATCCAGCCGATGCCAACCCCGTGCAGACTGTAGGTGTCCACCAGGTGCAGGACCTCCAAGTGGGTGGCCACCGTGACCGGCGGCAAGGCCACCAACAGCGCCAGGACCTCGGCCCGGTTGGCGAGGTCCCCACACGCCAGCTCGCCGATGACAAAGCGATGGGTCATGACCTCGCCCGCCACCAGCAGATCGCCCAGAAGCGGGACGCCCCGCCGCAGGTGGTCGACCCAGACTGACGTATCCACCAGAACCATGCCGGCCCCCTACGGACGCCGGCGACGGATGGGACGGAGGCCGCGCTCGGTGCCGCCCAGACGCGCCAGACGCTTGGCGCTCTCTATCGACACCAGGGCCTCCAGCCCCATCCGTACCAGGGCAGTCTTCTCCCGGACTCCGGTCATGTCCGCCGCACGCGACAGGATCTGCTCATCGATGTTGAGTGTCGTTCTCATGCAGACCAATATGCACTCTTCATACACCTCGTGCAACGACCCGCCACCGCCGGAGCACTTTGCTTGGGGCTCCCGACGCTGCCACGACCTGCCGTCCATCTCACTCCACCCGCCGCATCTCCAGGAAGGCCAGCCGCGTCAACCTCGGGCCGTGGGGGACGTTGACGGAGGTGAGGGTAAGCACGCCATCGCTGACCACGACCCGGGCACTCACCCGGCGGAACTCGTTCGCCTTCAGGCCAAGCCCGCGCACGACCTTGACCCCTTCGGCAAACACGGTCTGGCCCTCGCAGGGGTACTGCGCATCGCCGATGCAGAGGGTCACTTCGTAGGTCCCGTCCGCAACCGCCATCTCCCAGGCCAGGTCGTCAGAGAAGTGCACCACGGTGTCGAGAAGCGCGTCGGGATTGACCCCGCGTCGGCGGGCGGCGCCGCGGTTGTCGCCGGTCCAGCCGTAGGCAAGATCACCGGCGCGCAGGGCGAAGGCGCTGCCGTCGTCGGTCAGCCAGTCGGGGACCACCCCCTCGGCCGGGGCGAAGTTGACCTTGGCCTCGGTGGGCTGCCTGGGCCGGATGCGAGTCAGCGCCAGCGTGGCTGACGGTCCCAGGACCGTGCCCTCGGCGTCGAGGATGGCCCGGGCGCTGACCACGGCGTCCGCCTCGACCACAAACGGGCCCACGTAGCGGGCCGACCTGGCGCTGGGGTCCGTTCCATCCAGGGTGTAGGCCACGCCGGCGGCCCCTCGCGGCACCGCGAGGCGGACCTGGGTCCGGCCGACGAAGTGCTCCCGGGCGGCGATACCCGGGGCCCCGACGGGGAGCGTGCGCCGGTGGGCGTCGAGGTAGAGGCCGATCTGCGCGAAAGGAATGGGCCGGAAGCCGGGAACTCGGGCCGGCAGCACGGCGCCCGGCTCCAGGCGGAAATCCATGGCGCCGGCATCGACGAAACCGGGGTCCTCGTCGGTCTCCCAGTTACCCTCGACCCGGTTGCGATCACCACCCAAAGCACCGGCGCGCACGGCCACGTTGCGGAACACGTCCTGGCCATGCACAGCCTCGTCCGCCGGCGCCGCCCGGTACAGCCCCAGCAACTCGGGATAGCGCTCCGAGTACGGCGGCTGGGTGATGTCGAGGTCGCGCTGCAGGCGCTTCTGCCAGAGCTCGTCGCCGAGCTGCTGGTGCCAGCTCGCCGGCGGCCAGCCGGAAGCGATCGCCGCGGGGGTCTCGATGAAGAGGTTGTTCTCAAAACGGTGCCGGTAGCCGCCGTTGATCCACATGCCGCCGCGGTTGCGGAAGAAGACGTTGCCGAACACGGTCACGCCGCAGGCGCCATCGTCGAAGTAGAGCGTCCCCGTGGCGCCGTGCTCACTGCCATTGTGATGGAAGAAGTTATGGCGGATAACATTCCCCGCTTCGCTCGGGTCGCGACCCATGTAGAAGACGCCCATGTCGTCCGCCACCTGGCAGGAGCGGTGCACCTCGTTGAACTCGAGCACGTGGTCATTGCCGTGGAGGTAGATGGCGTTGTTGGGGCAGTCATGGATGAGGCAGTGCTCGATGCGGTTGCCGACGCCATCGATGTTGATCGCGGCCTTGTAGCTGCGGTCCAGGCGGTTGAAGTGGTGGATGTGGCAGTTGCGGACCACGTTGCCCGCCGGGGTAAGCGTGCGTCGGTCGCCGCCGCCGAGGCTGATGCCTCCGGCGCCGGTGTTGTAGATGTCGCAGCTCTCGATGACGTGGTTGGTGCCGCCCTGGCGGTCGAAGGCCGAGTTGTCGTAGATGTGCTCATGCCAGGACCCCAGCATCCGGCTGGCAGGCTCGGCCGTGCCGGCGTGGGCATAAACCTTCAGTGGCTGGGTCCCCTTGCCGATGCAGACGGCGACGATACCCAGGTTGCGGAAGGTGCAGCCCGCGAAGCGGTTGCCGGTGCCGCGCTCGATGTAGACGCCCATTCCACGGGAACACTCGAAAAGGATGTCCTCGAAGTCGATGTGGCTCGCGCCCTCGAGCGCCAGAAGGGGCTCCTCGAGCAGCGATACCTGGACCCGCGAGCGCTCGGGAGAGAAGCCTGCCGGCGGGTAGAGGTAGAGCACGCCCTGGGCCCGGTCCACCACGTACTCCCCGGGCTGGTCGATCTCCTCGATGAGGTCCAGCGCGTAGTAGGCCTGCCACGCCGCCCCGGTGGCAATGCCGTACATCGTCGCCTGGGCCATGGAGACCGTGCGCTTGGCCGGGTCGATGGCGGCGACCCGGATGGTGTCATCGGCATAGCCATAGTGCCAGAGGCCCGAGAGCCAGAGGTCCTCCGCCTGGGTCCAGCGAGCGTGCCGATCGTCGGCATACTCGAAGGTGCCGCCGCGGTCGGCGAAGTCCCCATCGCGCGGCACGGAGCCTGGGTCCAGCACCTTGCCGATGGGTACCGTCCCGTCGTTGGGCCAGCGCGCCAGCCACAGGGCCTGGCCGTCGATGAATACCTCCAGCGGAGCGGGGACGTAGGGGCGACGGAAGCCCCGCGGCCGCAGGGCGCCGACATCGGTGATGCCCAGGGCGCGGAGGTCCACCCGGCGGACGGCCTGGCGCGCTTCGGGGCCGGGAAGGCGATCGAGGATGGCGGGATCCGTCACCGGCGTCAGCGCGGCGGCAGGGATATCCCGGCCGCCGCACAGGCGGACCTCTGCCCCCGGCACCGCCCGGTAGGTCACCCGCGCCCCCGGCTGGCCGGAGTCGCGGTCGTCGAAGGCGAGAGTGGCGGCCAGCTCGTAGGTGCCCGCATGCAGCCAGACGACGACGGGCCCACGGGCCTTGCCGGCGGCACGCCACTCCCGCAGGATATCCCGGGCCCGGCCCAGGGTCGCGAGGGGGCCGTCCGTCCCGGCCGCGGTGGGCTGTGCCAGGACGCCGGACCACGGGTCCCGGCCGCCGGGAGCGACGTGGAGCTCGAGAGTCGCGGGCTGCGCCTGCAGGACTGCGGCGCCGGCGCTGCACAGGAGGCCGGCAACCCACGAGCGGAGGCGGTGGGGCATGGTCGCGACCTCAGGCATAGCGCTGGTTCTTCCAGGTCTCCAGAGCCTGGCCCCCATCACCAACCAGGACGACGCATCGCGCCAGGTTGGCGACCATGCACGCATGGCTCGGCACCAGGCGTACCCGCTGGCCAATGCGCAGGCCGTTGGGGGCGTCGATCACGCCGTGCTCCTCGTACACGCGGGCAAGCACGTGACGCTCGGGCTCCACCACCAGCCCATAGCCGCCCGTATCGGAGACATTCCGGCCACGGTCGCTCCCGAGAAGCTTGCTGCCCACATTGAGGACGGCCCGGTCAGGGACCGGCCGGCTGATGACCGTGGCGATCACCGTCAGGGCGCACTCGGCCAGCGTGGCGGTCCCGTTGGCCACGTGCATGCCATCGTTGAACGCGTAGTTGCCGGGGCGGACCTCGGTGACGCCGCGGAAGTCGGCGGCCCTCTTGGCGGAGGGCGATGAGCCGACACTGACAACCTCCACCGCGATGCCGTCACGGCGCAGGGCCTCGGCGTGTGCCGCCAGGGCGTGCACCGCCTCCGTGGACTGCCGCGCCAGCTCGGCCCGGTCCGCGGCCCCGTACACGTGGCCTTCGTGGGTGAAGATGCCGGCGAAGCGCAGCCCGGGCAGAGCCAGCACGCAGCGCGCCAGAGCCGCCAGGTCGCCAGGGGTCCGGAGACCGCAGCGGTTGCCACCGACGTCCACCTCCAGACGCACAGCCACGGTCAGCCCCTGCCCCACGGCTGCCTGCGACAGCGCCTGGGCCCCCTCGGGGCTGTCGACGGCAACGGTGATCCGGGCCGTGCAGGCCACCGCCAGCAGTTCCCGCAGGTCCACGACATCCACGACCTCCCGGGCCACGAAGATGTCGGCGACGCCATGGCGAGCGGCCAAGGCGGCCTCCAGAGGCGTCGCCACGGTGACGCCCGCGGCACCCGCCTGGAGCTGTCGTCGCGTGATCTCCGGCAGGTTGTGGGTCTTGATGTGGGGGCGCAGACACACCCCGTGCCGGCGGCAGCGTTCCGCCATATCGCCGAGGTTGCGCTCCAGGGCGCTCTGAGAGACGACCACACAGGGCGTCGGCAGATCGGTCCATGGCGTCATGGCAGTTCCCCCCCAAGGAAGACCCCGGCGCGCAGGCCGGTGCAGGTGGCGTCCTCCACCACAACCTGGCCGTTGAGGACCACGGCGTCCACACCGCGGAAGGGCCCGGGCCGGAAAGGGTCCGCGGCCGGACGGGTCCTGCTCACATCGGCCACCACCACGTCGGCAGCAGCCCCCGGCACCAGCGCGCCACGCCGGGCCAGCCCCAGTCGCCGGGCAGGAAGGACGCTCAGCTTCCGAACCGCGGCCGGCAGCGAGCAGAGCCTCTCCCCCAGGGTGTAGTGACAGAGCATCTGCAAAAACGCCGAGCGCAGGCGCGGATGCGCGACGCCATGCTGAACGGGAATGCCATCGCTGCCCAGCATCCCCAGGGGGTGCACCAGGGCCCGGCGGACGTCGGCCTCGTCCATCTGGAACAGGAAAATGCTGGTGCGGCCGTGGTCGGCGATGACGAGGTCCAGGAGGGCCTCGACCGGGTCCACTCGCCGTTCCCGGGCCACCTCGGCGAGGGTCCGGCCGCCATACCGACACAGTTCCGGCGACACGGACCCGGCGATGACGACGCGTTCGGGGCCCACCGAGGCGAAGAGGCTCTCCGGGCGCGACAGGGCGGTGCGCACGGCGGCCCGGACCGCCGGATCACCCAAGCGCCGCACGAGCGTCGCCATGTCGGTGTCCAACACCGCCGCCGGAAGCAGCGTCACCACCGTCGAGCAGCCGAAGGTGAACGGGTAGGCGTCGAAGGTCACGTCAGCCCCCCGCGCGACCGCCTCCTCGATCTGGGTCAGGGCCGCCGGCAGAGTGCCCCAATTGCGCCTGCCGGAGACCTTGAGGTGCGAGATCTCCAGCGCGACCCCGCTGGCCTGCTGCACCGCCAGCATCTCGGCGATGGCCGCGGCGAGCCCGTCACCCTCGTCCCGCAGGTGGCACGAGAGAAGCCGGCCGTGGGCTTTGGCCACCGTGGCCAGCGCGGTCAGCTCAGGCCCCTCGGCAAAGCAGGCGGGAGCATAGAGCAAGCCCGTCGAGAGGCCGCCGGAACCCCCCTCAAACTGCTGCACCAGAAGCTCCTCCATGGCCTCGATGGCACCCTCGCCGAGCTCAAGGCCCTGCTGCCACCTGCCACCGTCGAGTACGTCGAGAAGCAGCCCTCGCTCGAGGAGATCTTCCTCTCCGTGGTCGGGAGGGCGTCATGAGCACCGCGAGAGCCACCCTGCTGACCGACACCGTCGTGCTGACACGTCGCTCCCTGCGCCACGTCCTGCGCAGCCCCGACACGATCATCACGACGGCGATCACCCCGATCGCGATGCTGCTGCTCTTCGTCTACGTGTTCGGCAGCGCCATCGACACGGGCACCGGCCCCGAGGTCTCCTACGTCGAGTACCTGCTGCCCGGCATCCTGCTCATCACGGTCGCGTCCGGCGTCGCGTACACGTCCTACCGCCTCTTCCTCGACCTGCAGAACGGCTTCCTCGACCGCTTGCGCTCGATGCCGATCGCCCGGTCCGCCGTGCTGTGGGCGCACGTCCTGACCTCGCTGGTGGCCAACCTCGTCTCGCTGGCACTGGTCGTGCTGGTCGCCGTGGCGATGGGCTTCCGGTCGGGCGCCGGGCTCCTGGCGTGGCTGGGCGTGCTGGGGATCATGGTCCTCTTCACCCTCGCCCTGACCTGGCTGGCCGTGGTGGCCGGCCTCGCCGCAAGGTCACCCGACGGCGCGGGCGGGTTCGCCTACCCGCTGCTGTTCCTGCCGTTCCTGAGCTCCGCCTTCGTGCCCACCGAGGGCATGCCCGGCCCGGTGCGCTGGTTCGCCGAGCACCAGCCGGTCACCTCGATCGTCGACACGCTCCGTCGCCTGTTCGCCGAGCAGCCCCTCGGTGACGACGTCCGGACCGCGCTCGCGTGGTGCGTCGGCCTGCTCGTGCTGGCCTACGCTCTGGCCATGCGCTCCTACCACCGCCGTACGAGCGGGTGAGCGGTGCTGACCATCAGCCAGCTCGCGGCGTACGCCGGGGTGACCGCCCGAGCGGTGCGGCACTACCACGCGAAGGGCCTGCTCCCCGAGCCCGGGCGTGACCACTCCGGCTATCGACGCTACGACGCCGACGCGGTCGTGGCGCTGATCCGCATCCGTACGCTGGCCGAGGCCGGCGTGCCCCTCTCCCGGGTGCAGGAGCTGCTGGACGCCGACGACGAGGCGTTCGCGGCTGCGGCCGCCGACGTCGACCGCCGCCTGCGGGCCGAGATCCGCGAGCGGCAGCGCCATCGTGAGCGGATCGCCCGGCTGGCCGCGGGAGACAGCCTGGCGCTGCCGCCGGAGGCCGTCGCCTACCTCCAGCGGCTCCGCGACCTCGGCGTCCCCGAGGAGATGGTGGCGGCCGAGCGGGACGCGTGGATCCTGGTGGCGGCCCGGATCCCCGAGCAGATGCCCTTCCACATGGCCGCGAAGAACGCCCAGCTCGACGACCCGGGCGTGGTCCGGACCTACCGCGAGCTCGCCGAGGTCGTGACCTGGGCCGCCGACGACCCTCGCCTCGACGCGGCGGCCGACCGGCTCACCGCGGAGCTCGAGTCCGTGCCCGAGGAGGCCTGGGAGGACGGCGGGCTGCCGGACGAGCTGGCCGACCTGCTCGACGCGGTGTTCGTCGACAAGGTCCCGGGCGCACGCCGGATCCTGCGCCGGCTCGAGCACAACGGCTGGACCGGCTGGACCAACGTGCGGCGCATCGCGCCCGGCGGGTGAGCGCGGTCAGCCGACCCGCAGCTCCCCGAGCTCGTTCCACCCGTCCTGGTCGACCTCGGTGCTGACGATGTCGGGCGTCCGGGCGAGGTAGGGCGGCAGCTCCGCCTGCGCAGCCTTGAAGTGGGCCGACCCGACGTGCGCCCCGCCGGCGTCACCGTCACGGAACGCCTCGACGAGGACGTACACGTCCGGGTCGTCCAGGCTGCGCGACCACTCGAACCACAGGCACCCCTCCTCGGCGCGGGTGGCCTCGGTGAAGGCGCGCGAGATATCGGGCCAGTCGTCGGCGTGCTCGGGCCTGACCTGGAACTTGGCGGTGATGAAGATCAACGTCTCTCTCCTCAGGTTGCGGGGGTGGCGTCTGGCGTGGAGGCGGTGTGCGTGGGCCCGTCGATCGCCGACTGGAGCGCGGCGCCCAGCCTCTCGGAGACGATACCGAGAAGGGCGCCGGCCACGACGGCCACCAGCACGCCGGCCAGGTCGAACCCGGTGCCGAAGAACACCGCGGTGCCGGCGAAGCCGCCCGGGATGAACGACAGCACCGGCAGGGCGGCCTGCACGCACAGGACGAACCCGGCCACGGTGACCATCACCGCGAGGGCCACGGTCGAGTTGCTGAGGCCCTCCAGGCCCTGGCTGATCGCCCAGCCCCAGAAGATGCCGGCCAGGTTGGCGGCGAGCCCCTTCGCGAGACCGGTCGTGCCGCCGCCGGCGGCGAAGAAGCAGGCCCAGGCGACGAAGGCGACCCAGGTGACCAGCGCCAGCTCGACGCTGGTCCAGGTCCACACGCCGGCGAGCACGCCGACGGAGATGCCGATGCCGAGCAGCGGCTTGATGGAGTTCATGGGTGCTCCGTGTCAGGGGACGAGGATCGCGCGGCCGCGGACCCGGCCGGCGTCGAGGTCGGAGATGGCGGACTGGAAGTCGTCGAGGGCGTACTTCTGGGTGTGCAGGGTGACGGCGCCGCGCGCCGCGAGGGCCATCAGGTCGCAGAGGTCGTTGTAGGACCCGACGAGGTTGCCGATGATGTTCTTCTCGGCCGAGATGAGGTCGATCGTCGGCACCACGACGTCCTCGCCGTAGCCGACGACGTGGTAGTCGCCCGCCTGGCGGGTCATCGCGAGCCCCTCGGCCGTCGACCCGCCCTCGCCGACGAAGTCGACGACGACCTCGGCGCCGAGGCCCTTCGTGATGTCGAGCACCTCCGGGACCTGGCCGCCCTGGGCCAGCACGCCGTGGTCGGCCCCGATCGACAGCGCGAGCTCGAGCGCCTCGGGGTTGCGATCGACGACGACGAGCTGCGCGGGCGAGAGCGCCTTGAGCACCTGGATGCCGATGTGCCCGAGCCCGCCCGCGCCGATGACGACGCACGTGTCACGGGGCGTCAGCCGCCGCGCCGCCTTGGCCGCGGCGTGGTACGCCGTGAGTCCTGCGTCCGCGAGCGCCGCCACGTCGGCAGGTTCCAGCGAGTCGTCGATCGGCACCACGCTGCGCGCCGACGTCCTGAGGTAGTCCGCGTAGCCGCCGTTGGTGTTGATCCCGGGGAACTGGCTGCTCTCGCAGTGCACGTCGTCGCCGCTGCGGCACGCCCGGCACAGTCCGCAGGTGATCAGCGGGTGCACGATCACCTTGTCGCCCACGCGGACGTTGGTCACCGCCGGTCCCACGGCGTGCACCCAGCCGGCGTTCTCGTGACCGATCGTGTAGGGCAGGGTGACGCCCGACTTCTCCGCCCACTGCCCCTCGAGGATGTGCAGGTCGGTGCGGCACACGCCGGCGCCGCCGATGCGCACGACCACGTCGAAGGGGCCGGTGGCCTCGGGGACGGCGACCTCGGTCATCTCGAGGTCCTGGTGGTAGCCGACGACCTGCACGGCTCGCATCTTCTCGGTGGTGCTCATCGGTCGGTCTCCTCGGTCTGGGTGGTCTTGAGCGTGGTGAGTGGGATGAACGTCGGGTCGTACGCCTCGTCGGCCGCCTCCGAGCCGTCGGCACGGTGCACCTGGTCCTGCTCGGACCCCGGGTACCGGGTGCGGAGCAGGCCGCGGCAGAAGTGGGCGTTGCCGTCGATCGAGATCCGCGTCGACCGCGCCCGGCGAAGCGCCAGCGGCACGTCCTGCGGAGGGTCGCCGGCGTGGTCGACGAGCACCGGCGCCGTGTCGTCGAGGGGCAGGGCGAGCGCCGCCCGTCGGCGCAGCAGCGCCTCGGTGTGCTGGCCGGGCGCGAGGTCGGCGAGGCGTACGTCCCCGAGGGACTCGACGTCCCGCTCCGGCCGGGCGCGCAGCAGCTCGGTGAGGCAGCGCTCCACCGCCGCGGTGTGCGCCTTGCGGCGGAACGTCTCGCGGAGCTCCTCGAGGTCCTGCTCCGCCTCCTGGCCGAAGGTCCCGCGGTAGCCGGCGTCGGCGGCCAGCCCGGCGTTGATCCTGTCGGAGTCGTGGTGGTCGTCGAGCTGCACGACGACGCTCGACGCCCACGGCAGCGCCGTCAGGACGTCCTTGCTGTCCGAGGTCATCAGGTAGGCGAAGTTGGGCGAGCAGAAGGACGTCGGCAGGCGCAGGTGCACCTCCACTCCCCCGGCCTCGTCGACGGCGACGGACCGGACGAACCCGAGGTCGGTGATCGGCTCGTCGAGCTCGGGGTCCATCACGACGGCGAGCGCGCGGCGCACGTCGGCGGCGCGGGACGTGCCGACGACGGGCCGACCGGCGGTGAGCGTCATCGTCACACCGCCGCCATCGCGCCCAGGTCGGCCGCCTCGGGCTGTCGCGGGCCGGTCACCGGCTCGTCTGCGGCCGGTAGCCGCAGCGCGGCCGGCACCTCGATGTCGTACATCTTCGCCGCGTTGAGGCCCAGGATCTTCTTCTTCTGCGCCGTGGTGAGCGGGGCGTACTCGGTGAGGTCCTCGGGGATCTGGAAGTCGACGAACTGCTCGATCAGCCACCTCGGCGTCCAGAGCGCGTAGTCGGAGGAGAACTGGATCCGGTCCTCACCGATCCAGTACAGGAGCTCGCCGATGATCTGGGCGAAGTAGCGCGGCCGGGTATGCATGAAGGGCATCGCCACGGCGAGGCCGCCGTGCACGTTGGGCTCCTGGGTGGCGATCCAGCAGAAGTCCTCGAGCCGCGGCAGGCCGACGTGCTCGACGACGAAGTTCAGGTCGGTGAAGTCGGTGGCCGCGTGGTCCACGTCGGCGACGTCGAAGGCGTCGCGGTCGAGCGGGCGGATCGTCGGGCCCTTGTGGATGTGGATGTTGGTGATGCCGAGCTCGCGACACAGCTCGAAGTAGCGGTACGCCATCGGGTCGTCGAGTCGCCAGCCACGGGAGGCACCGTGCCACTCGGCGGTGTAGAGCTTGACCCCCTTGAGCCCGAACCGCTCGGCGTCGGCACGGAGCTGGTCCAGACCCGCCTCGCCGTTGCGCGGGTCGAAGTTGTGGTTGTAGGTCAGCTTGTCCGGATGCCGCGCGGCGAGCGCCGACGCCTCGTCGGTCTGGCCGAAGCCGCGGTGGTAGAACTCGCCGAGGTGGGCGGGCTGGAAGATGGCGTGGTCGACGTAGCCGTCCTCGAACAGGTCCTTCATCAGGCGCTCGCCGCCCTGGTAGAGGTAGGCCTCCTTGGACCACACCTCCGACTCCGGCGACAGGTTCGCGTGGTAGTCGTAGAAGCAGTCGATGAACTGCTGGCCCTGGACGTTCCTGATGTTCTCGGGCCTGGCGTCCCACAGTGCGACGTGGGCGTCGACGATGAAGTAGTTCTCGCCGTCCTTGCTGTACATGGGTCCTCCGTCGGTCTGGCGGTCGGGTGAGGCTCGTCACCTTGGTAGCGACGCTAGGCCTGTCGAGGGGGCCGCCGGAGGGACCGGGTGTCTCAATCTGAGAACCGGGGTCGTCTCAATTTGAGACGGGCCGGCAGGAGACCCCGCGCGGGCGCGGCTGTAACGTCGGTCACACAACGAAGGGTGGTCCCCATGGCCGACGACACCCTGCCGGAGCGCGCGCGACGGCACCGTGAGCTCCAGCAGGCGGTCCCCGGGGGCCCGCTGTCCGGCGGCCCGCACCTCCGCGCCGACCGTCTCGTCGCCTCGTGGCAGCGCAGCGAGGACTACGGGGTGCCGCTCGACGGGATCGAGCCGTCGTTCGTCGGCACCCTCAACGACGACTCGCTGTTCTTCCAGTGTGGCCGCGAGGTGCTGACGGGGCTGCACCAGACCCTGGTCAACGAGCCCGTGTCGCTCATGCTGACCGACGCCGACGGCCTCGTGCTCAACCGGATGAGCGGCGACACCGCCCTGCTCCGCGCACTCGACAAGGTCCACCTCGCCCCCGGCTTCGCCTACGCCGAGCGCACCGTCGGCACGAACGGGCTCGGCCTCGCGATCGCCGACCGGGTTCCCACGGTGGTGCGCGCCGAGGAGCACTACGCCCTCAGCCTGTCGACCTACACGTGCGCCGCCGTGCCCGTGCTCGACCCCGTCACCGGTCGACTCGAGGGCTGCGTGAACCTCACCACGTGGTCGACCCAGTCGAGCAACCTGCTCCTGGCGCTGGCGCAGTCGGCCGCCAGCAACACCGCCGCGCTCATGCTCGCTCGCTCGAGGGGGCATCGGCCCCGACCGACCCAGCGGGGCGAGGTGTTCCGCGTGGAGACCCCGCGCCTCGAGCCGGGCTCGGGCACCCTGACGTCGCTCGGCCCGGCGTG
>Ga0172375_10009962_pt1 | contig 12410 bp, 11 predicted proteins | sample LakKiv1m_FD_114537 | JGI IMG/M metagenome (GOLD analysis project Ga0172375, IMG submission 114537) | Freshwater microbial communities from Kabuno Bay, South-Kivu, Congo - kab_092012_11.1m | ecosystem: Environmental > Aquatic > Freshwater > Lake | place: Democratic Republic of the Congo... | reverse complement strand
GCTCGCTTCGTTCGTTTTCCCGGAGGCTGCCCGTCAGCAGAGCGACTTTCAAACCAAAAGGGTTCAGAAATCGCGAGAGGGTTTCGTAATGCTGCTCCGCCAGCACTTCGGTCGGCGCCATCAAGGCCCCTTGAAGATTATTGGACGCCGCCAGCAGGAGTGCAAATGCGGCAATAACGGTCTTCCCGGAGCCTACTTCTCCCTGCAAGAGCCTGCGCATGGGGATTTCAGTTGAAAGGTCCTTCGAAATTTCACGGCAGACGCGTCGCTGTGATTCCGTCAGCCGGAACGGAAGACTATTCTCAATTTGCGTTAGCGTTTCGTTACCGAGTTCCATCGCAGGGGAGCGCATTTTCCGGCGATCATATTGTATTTTCCGGATCAGGGCGAGTTCAAAGATGAAAAACTCTTCGAACACCAAGCGTTCTCTGGCCTTTACTTGCAACTCGAAGCTTTCCGGAAAATGAATGTTCCGAAAAGCTTCCCGGCGAGGCATCAGCGAAAGCTTGGTCAGGAGAAATTCGGGGATCGGCTCCTCGATCTCATGCAGATGTTCGTCCAAGAGCTGTTTCATCGCCCTCCGGAGACTTCTCTGCCCCAGTCCTTCCGTGAGCGGATAAATGGGAACGATTCGTCCGGTATGAATCATGTCTTCTTCTGTTCCGGTCAGCCGTTCATATTCCGGATTGGCCAATTGCAGGCGTTTATTGGCCCAATCGACCTTTCCGCTCAAGATCAGCTGGTCACCGACTTTGAATTGGCGCTTCAGATAAGCTTGATTGAACCAGACGGCATGGATAAATCCAGTGTTATCTCCGAACGCCATTTCGAAAATCGGCATTCGCGGGATCCTTTTCAAGTTGAGCGTCAGGACTTCGCCGCGGACGGTTACAACACTTCCGGGTCGCAGATCCTTCAGAGTTGAAAAATGGCTCCGGTCTTCGTATCGGCGGGGATAAAAATAGAACAATTCCTCAATGGTGGAAATTCCCAGTTTCAAGAAAGTTTGTGCCCGTGCCGGACCGATTCCTTTCAGATAGCGGATCGGTTGAGACTGCTTTCCGGGTTGAGATATTGTTGTCAGTTTCATGGCAAAATCGCTTAACCTTTTCACCCGATTAATTACGCCGCATTATATAGAATCCCTTCCCGTCCCGCAATTCATTCGCGGTAATTTCGGAAGTGCTTCTAAAAGCCGGCGGGTATATGCGTTGGAGGGATTTGAAAGCACCTCTCTTTTTTTTCCGCATTCAATGATTTTCCCCTGACGAAGAACGATGATTTCTTCCGCGACCTGAGAGGCCAGAGCCAGATCGTGGGTGACCAGAAGGAGTCCGTCTCGAAATGATTCCCGAAATCCCCGCAGAAAAGCAATGATTTCTTTCTGAGTTATTGCGTCCAACGCTGCGGTCGGTTCGTCGAGAATCATATACTGCGGGCGCATGACCAGCGCGCGCGCCAGGGCGACTCTTTGCCGTTCTCCTCCGCTGAGCATGGACGGAGTACGGTCCAGAAATACTTCATCCAACCGGGTCAGGCGGAGAGCTTCTGCGATCCGTTTTTCTTTTTCGCCCGCGGGAAGGTGCCGGATTCCCTCTTCGAGCGTTCGACGGATTTTCCATCTGGGATCCAGCGAAAGATAGGGATTCTGAAAGATCATTTGAACGGCGCCGCGAAAGGTCTTCGAATCCTTTCTTAGAATTTCATCCAGGGGGCGGTTTTTGTAAAAAATCTTTCCGGTGGACGGGCGAAGCAATCCCGAGAGCATCCTTGCAAAAGTCGTTTTCCCGGAGCCGCTTTCGCCTACGACGGCCAAAGAGCTTCCCCCGGGAATGCTTAGATGGATCCCGTCGAGGGCTTTGAACGCTTCCCCTCCTCCAAAAAGGCTCTGGCGCCGCCGGAAGACGCAGGACACGGATTGCAATTCCCAGACGAAAGGTCCGGCGACTTGCCCCATCTCTGTCTTAGAGGGATTTTCGCGGCCGGGATCAATCATGGGAAACTTCCGGTATGCTTTGAATTAAATCACGAGTGTAGGGTCTTTCGGGACTTTTAAAAATCTTGAGAGGTGAACCGATTTCAACGATGTTTCCGTCCTTCATAATCGCAATCCGTTCGCAAAATGCTCCGGCAAGCGCGATGTTATGGGAGATGACAAGAAACGTAATGCCGAGCCCGTGAATTTCGGAAAATAGAGTCATGATTTCTTTCTGGAGCAGAACGTCCAGGGAGGCGGTGGGTTCGTCCGCGATGATCATTTTCGGAGTCCGAAGCAAAGCCGCCGCAATCAGGATTCTCTGTTGCATCCCACCGCTCAATTCGTGGGGATAACTCGCGCGGCTGAGTTGTCCGACAGGCAGATGCACCTGTTTCAGGGTGTGTAAAATTCTTTCCCGGTCCGGACAGATTTCCCGCAGGAAAGCCCCGATGGAACACAGCGGATCCAGGGAAGCCTGCGGATCCTGAGGAATGTAGGCGATTTCTTCCGGCTTGAGCGTTGAAGTCACGTTTCCTCCGATGCGGCGGCCGTTTTTTTCGGAAAGAAGTCCGAGGAGATACAGCCCCAGGGTGCTTTTTCCCGCGCCCGATTCACCGATGACCCCCAGGAATTCTCCACGAAAAATTTCAAGATCAACGGGGCCGACGACACACCGGGTTTGAGGGTCCCGGCCGTAGCCTAATTCCAGTCTTTCGATTTGCATCAGCGGATTCATCCGTTTTCTCCCGAACGCGTCAGACGGTCCCCTAAAAAGTAGAAACCGAAAGAAATGAACGCAAGCCAGAATCCCGGAGCGAAAAGCCACGGGTTAAATTCGATGTTTGGGATGGAAAGGCAGTCTTGCAGCAAATTACCGAGACTGACGTCAGGTTCTTGAATCCCCAGTCCCAACAGGCTGAGCACGGATTCGCCCAGAATATATCCGGGAATCGCAAGACTGACGGCGATCCCAAGATAGGAAATCAGATGAGGAAGAATATGGCGGGTCAGAATTTCAAAATCACCGCGTCCCAAAATTTTAGCCGCCGAGACAAACTCCCGTTCCCTCAACGAGAGAGTCATTCCCCGAACAACGCGGGAAAGCCCTCCCCAGCCGATGACGCTGAGAATCAACACGACAAGAAGAAAAGTCTCCCGGGAACCTAGATCCGGAGGAAGCGCGCTTCGAAGCGCCAGCAGCAGATAAAATGCCGGAATCATAATAAAAAATTCGGAGAGCCGCATCAAGAACTGATCGATCCTTCCTCCGAAATAACCGGCCAGACCGCCCACCCAAAAACCGAGGACGGTGGCCAATAACGCCCCCAGGAACGCGATCGAAAGCGAAGTTCTTGTTCCGAAGAGGATTCGGGATAGAATATCGCGCCCCCGCGGGTCGGATCCCAAAAGATAAGCTTTCGCCGGTTCGGGAACCGTGAAAAGACAGCCCTTAAAAAAAGTTACATAAAATTTTCTGCCGGGTTTTTCCACGTAATGCCGCCGCCTGAAAGAATCGAATACCCTGCGGGTTTCGTAGACGTACGGACGGAATAGCGAGATTCCGCCTTGCTCATTCCGGAAGTGGATTTTTGCGGGCGGATGATAGGCGTATTCGCGTGCTTCCGCATGCGGAGAGTACGGAGCAATCCAGCCGGCACCCGCGGCAGAAAGAAGGAGTGTCCCCAAAAAAATGCCCGGCAGAAGCGCTTGTCTCATTTTAGTTTTACGGAATCGCGTCATATTCCTGCCCTCCCCTGAGGATGAAGGCTTCGAATGCGGGGATCGACCGCGATCAGTAAAATATCCGAGAGTAAATTTCCTAAAATTAAAAGGAACGAGATCACCAGCATGTTCCCGAGAACCAAAAACAAGTCTTGTGCCCGGACCGCGGAAAGCATAACTTGCCCCAGGCCGGGCCATCCGGTGAAAATTTCCACCAGCGCCGCGCCGCTGAACAAGGCCGGGAGTTCCATTCCAAAAAGCGTTACGAGCGGGTTGACGGCATTTCTTAAGATGTGCTTGAAAATGATTTTTCGTTCAGGAATTCTGCAGGCCCTGAGCAGAAGGATGAAATCCTTATTCGAAACTTCAATTGTTTGGGCCCGCATCAGGCGGAAAAGGACACACGCCGAGCCGCCTCCCAGCACTAAAACCGGGATGACCATATGCCTTGCAACATCCAAAATCCTGTCTAAATAACAGAGATCTTCGAAATGCACCGAACGCATTCCCGAAAGCGGCAGACCTCCGATGCGATAGGCCAGATAAAGCAGAAGGAGGCATAAGAAAAAATTCGGAAATGCGAGGCCGAGATAGGACAGGCTTTTCAACGTGCGATCCAGCCATCCGTTTGGACGGAGTCCCGCCAGGAGTCCCATCGGAACAGCAAGACACCAGGCAAAGATAATCGAGACACTTGAGAGAAGAAAGGTGTTCCAGACCCGGGATTTCAGAATAGAAAGGACCGGCTGCTGATAAGCGAAAGAAAAACCCAGGTCAAGGCGCAAAAGATTTTTCAGCCAATGGAAATATTGGATGGCAAGAGGTTCCCCGAGATGGTAATGGCTTTCGTATTGCGTGATGGTCTCCGCGGAAATTTGCGGATTCATTTTTAAGCTGTCGAAATAATTGCCGGGAATCATGTGCATGAGGCAGAGCGTAAGAAACGGCAGAAAAAAGAGTATCGGTAAAGTAATGAGGCCCCGCTTGATGATAAAATTCAGCAGATTTTTCATGTGGAGGCTTTCGCCGGAATTTCCTCGGCGACATCAATCTCATCGATATTGTAAAGAATCCCTCCGAGTGGAGTCGGTTTTAAATGGCAGAGCCTGTTTCGCGCCGCGTATACTGTTTTGGGAAGGACGGTAAAGATGAGTGGCAATTCCCCGGCTGCAATTTTCTGCCATTCGTCGTAAAGGGCCTTTCGCCGGCCGCGATCCAGAGAAACGGCCGCTTGATCGAAAATAGAATCCAGCCGCGTTTCCCACTCCGATCGATCCCCTTTCCGGTTCCAGAAATGAAGGGCCCCGTCCGATTTCCAGACGGTAATTCCAAAATGGGGATCCGGAGTTCCCGTTAACCCCATGACGGAGGCGCTCCATTCTCCGGTTGCGGTCAATTTAACGACAAGAGAATTGAATTCGATCGGCAGCAGAGTCACTTTAAACCCGATTTTTGCCAAATCCTGGCGGATCATGGACGCAATGGAAACCCGGTCCGGATTTTCGGAGTTGGTTAAAATCGTAAACTCAACGGGGACGCCCTCGGAATCTTCCAGAATTCCGTCCTGATTCTTATCCTCGAAGCCTTCGCCCCGCAGTTCCTCCGCCGCCTGCGCCGGATTGAAGTCAAGGCAGGAGATGTCCGGGTCGAAAAAAAACGGGATACCAGGGCTGACGGGTGAACATTGAGGCACGGCAAAACCGTTGTAGATCAGGTCTATCATCGCCGGACGATCGATAGAACGGGAAACGGCGTCCCGGAAACGCCGATTCTGAAACCACTTTCGACGATGAGGTTCCGGGTCGTTCTGGTTGAAAACAAGAAAATGGGAGCCGACATCGACGCCGGTTTCGTAAATCGTGAAATTCCCCTTCTTTTCACGGGGTTTCAAAAGGGGGTAATCGTTTCCACGGACGGGATAGACATCAAGCTCTTCTTCGAAAAACTTCAGAAGTCTTGCTTCCGGATTCGGGATGATCAGCAGGACAACTTTCTCAAGTCTCGGCAGAGCTTCCCCCCGAAAATCTTTCCGCCAGTAGCGATCATTTCTAACCAGCTCGACGCGCTCTCCCGGAATGTATTTTTTTAATTTGAAAGGCCCCGTACCGATGATGTTTCCGGGTGCTTCTCCGATTCCCCAGACACTGGCCAGCTTTCCCTGGGCGACAGGGTTTTGCAAAACATGTTCCGGAAAAATGGGATAGCCGAGTGACATCAAAAATGGCGCGAAAGGCTGAGGAAGATGAAACCGGACCGTGTGTTGATCGATTTCTTCCACTTGGACGGGATCTCCTCTTAAGGTGAAAATTCCGCGGGCGGGAACCGGTACAAAAGGATTGAGGAGGAGATCCCGAAAAGTGAAAACCACATCGCCGGAGGTGAAGGGTTGTCCGTCAAACCATTGCACGTTTTTTCTCAGGTGAAAAGTCCAAATTTGTCCGTCCGGAGAAATCTCCCATGATTCGGCCAGGCATGGGAGCACTTCTCCGCTTTGCGGATCAAACCGCGTTAGTCCCTCAAAGAGCAGTCCGACAACGGCCGTGGTGGACGTCTCTTGAGAAATCGCGGGGTTGAAGGATTTTGGATCCGTTCCAAGTGCAAGCGTAATGGTCTTCTCGGCAATCCCTCTGGAGGGAAAAAAGAAAATCAAAAAGAAACTTGCAACGCAAATCGCACGCACCCGGCAGCGCTTTCGCGTTTCGTCAAACCGGAGCGGCGTGAACGGACTCATTTGCGCATGGCGGAATCAATCAGGTTTTTGGAGTTCCTTCGGAAGCTTTCGCTGGCGGGGCGGTCTGAGCGGCTGAATTTTCGAATGCGGATTTTTCTGCCGGCTTGTCCGCTGCCGGATTCATCACGCTGAGGACTTTTTGGATGTCTTCAAAAGGCGATTTTTTTGCCGCCGCATCGTTGGCTTCACCGGACGGAGCGACTGCGTCAGCTGCCGTTTGCGTCGGCATGGCCGTCGCTTCAGAGACGGCATCCGTGGCCGTACTTCCGGCCCCTCCTGCTTTGGCGGCTTCTTCGGCTTTTAATTTTTCGATCACCTTTTTCAGTTCTTCCAAATCAATCTTTTTACCGCTGGCTGCTTCCGGCGCAAAAAGGGATTTGCTTCTTCTTGCCGTAACGATATCAAGGCTCAGGCATGTGATCACGAACATAATGGCCATCACCGAAGTGGTTTTGGTGAGAAAATCCACGGTTTTAGTTCCGAAAACCGTCTGCACGCCTCCCTGTCCGAAACTTGCGCCGGACAATCCATGTCCTCGCCCGACTTGAAGAAGAATTGCCAAAATCAATGTCAAACATGCGATCACATGTAAAAAAACCAGAATTCCTGTCAGCATGATTTTTTACCTCGAATTCTTTTTTGCTTCCAGACCTTGAACGACAATTTGAATAAATCCTTCGGCTTTGAGTGATGCCCCTCCGACCAGCGCGCCGTCGACATCAGGTTGTTTGGCGATGTCCGCGATATTATCGGGCTTCACGCTCCCGCCATAGAGGATCCGGATTCCTTCCGCAATTTCTTTGCCAAACGCATTGGCTACCAGTGAACGGATGAAAGACTGCATGTCCTGCGCATCTTCGGGAGTTGCGGTCTTGCCCGTTCCGATTGCCCACACCGGCTCATACGCAATGACGATCTTCGACATCTCCTCCTCGGAGAGGCCGTCAAACGTTCCCCGGAATTGGCTTTCCACCACCTGTTTGGCCTGTCCGGCTTCCCGCTCCGCGAGGACCTCCCCCACGCATACGATAGGAATCAAATTGAATTTAACCGCAGTCTTCACTTTCATATTAATCAGCGAGTTGGATTCCTTGAAATAAGCCCTTCGTTCGGAATGCCCCAGAATCACGTACCGGCAGCGGACGTCTTTGAGCATGAGCGGGGAAATTTCGCCCGTAAACGCACCCTCGGTTTCAAAATGCATATTTTGAGCGCCCAGGTCAATCGCGGAATTTTTCAGAACTCCGGATACCGAATGCAGGGCGGTAAACGGAGGGCAAACCACCACGTCCAAATCTCCCGCTTCCTTGTGCAATCCGGCTTTAATGGTCGAGACCAGACTGGTCGCTTCGGAAGTGCTTTTGTACATTTTCCAATTTCCCGCGATCAATAATTTTCGCATTGCATGTCCTTTTCTGGTTGATTATTTATCCTGAAGACAGGCGATTCCCGGGAGAACTTTTCCCTCCAGGAATTCGAGTGAAGCGCCTCCGCCGGTGGAGATATGAGACATCTTCTCTTCCAAATCAAACTGTTTTATCGCGCTGGCCGTGTCACCTCCGCCGATAATCGTGGTGGCCTTGAGCGTCGCGATAAACCGGGCGATTTCAAGGCTTCCCTTTTCAAACGCCGCCCACTCAAAAACACCCAGAGGGCCGTTCCAGACAATCGTTCTCGCGGGCGCGAGCTCTTTTTTGAAAAGTTCGATGCTTTTCGGGCCGATATCCAAGCCCATCCATCCGGCCGGGATGGTCTCGCTGATTTTATGATTGGCGTTTTCCGCGAAAGCGTCCGCGATGACATGATCACAAGGAAGACTGATTTTTACGCCGGCTTTTTTTGCTTTTTCCAGAATATCTTTCGCGACCGGTTCCCCCGCGGCTTCGAATTTTGAGCCGCCGATTTCTTCTCCGCGCGCCTTGAGGAAGGTGTAGGCCATTCCGCCTCCGATGATAATCCCGTTGACTTTATCCATCAAATTTTCAATGACTTCGATCTTGTCGGACACCTTGGCGCCGCCGAGAATCGCAAAAAAGGGACGATCCGGTGCGCTGAGCGCCTTTCCGAGATAAACAATTTCCTTTTCCAGAAGAAGTCCGGAAACGGCAACCGGAACGTGATGCGTCACTCCCTCGATGGAGGCATGCGCCCGATGCGCGGCGCCGAACGCGTCGTCCACGTAAACGTCCGCGTTTGCGGCCAATTGTTTTGAGAATTCGGGATTGTTTTTTTCTTCTTCCGCATGGAAGCGAAGATTTTCCAGAAGGAGGACATCTCCTTCTTTCATGGCGTTAACCCTCTCCTGGACTTTCGGACCGACGCAGTCTTCCGCGAGGACTACGGGTTTTTTCAAAAGTTCAGAAAGTCTTTTCGCGACGGGGGCGAGGCTAAATTCAGGTTGAACCTTCTTGGGCCTGCCCAGATGGGACATTAAAATAACTTTCGCCCCTTGGCTTAGAAGGTACTGCAGAGTCGGGAGCGTTTTGACGATTCTGGCGTCATCCGTGATATTTCCGTTTTCGTCCTGGGGCACATTGAAATCCACGCGGACCAGAACCCTTTTCCCTTTAACTGCGATATCCCGAATTGTTTTTTTTGCCATTGTGCTACTCCGTCCTGTAAATGATGCGTATTCTAAATGTTTTTTGCTTCCAATTCAATGAATACCCTTGCCCGATCCGGCTGCTTCTATTGTTTCAGGCGGCTTTGAAGCGCACGGCATTCTTCCATCAGCGCGCTGGGCAAATGGGTCCCAAACTGATTAAAGAAGGTTTCGATTTGAGAGGACTCTTCCAGCCATTCGGCCGGGTTAATGCCCAATAAAGCCTCCAAGTCTTTTTCCGGAAGATTTAATCCGTCAAGGGGCAAGGCGTTCTTGCTTGGCAGCAAACCGATGGGGCTTTGCGTTGCAGAGCCTTTTCCCTGTGCCCGCTCGATAATCCATTTCAGCACACGAATATTTTCTCCGAAACCGGGCCACAAAAACCGGCCGGATTGATCCTGCCGGAACCAATTGACGCAGAAAATCTTCGGAGGGTTTTTGATCAAGGCCCCCATTTTGAGCCAATGCGCGAAATAGTCGCCCATGTTGTATCCGCAGAACGGAAGCATGGCCATGGGGTCCCGCCGCAGAACGCCGATTGCTCCCTGGGCGGCGGCGGTGGTTTCAGACGCCATTGAAGCGCCGATAAAAGTGCCGTGTTGCCAATTGAACGCTTCGTATACCAGCGGAGTAAGATGAGTCCTCCTGCTTCCGAAGAAAATTGCGCTGATGGGTACACCTTCCGGGTTTTGCCACTCGGGAGAAATCGACGGGCACTGGGATGCCGGCGCGGTGAATCGGGAGTTCGGGTTCGCTCCTTTGGTCCCGGATGCCGGAGTCCACTTTTCTCCTTTCCAGTCAATCCCTTCAGCGGGAACTTCCCCGTCCATGCCTTCCCACCAAACCGTTCCGTCCGGACGCTTCAATACATTCGTGAAGATGGCGTTTTTTTCGATGGATGCCATCGCGTTAGGATTGGATTTCCGGTTTGTTCCTGGCGCGACTCCGAAAAAGCCGGCCTCCGGATTGATGGCCCACAGCCTTCCATCCTTTCCGATATGAAGCCATGCGATATCATCGCCGACCGTCCATATTTTATAACCCGCTTGCGCTTTCGGCGGAACCATCATTGCCAGATTTGTCTTGCCGCAAGCGCTCGGGAATGCGGCCGCGACATAGGTTGTTTTGCCGGAGGGATCTTCCACTCCGAGGATCAGCATGTGTTCAGCCATCCAGTTTTCCTGTTTCCCCATATAGCTGGCAAGGCGAAGCGCGAGGCATTTTTTCCCAAGAAGCACGTTTCCCCCATATGCGGAGCCGACGCTCCAAATGGTGTTATCTTGCGGGAAGTGGCAGATAAAACGACGGCTCAAATCCAAATCCGAGCGCGCGTGAAGGCATCGAGTAAAACAATCCGATTCTCCAAGCAATTCCCATACCCGGCTGCCGATGCGCGTCAGAATACGCATATTGAGGACAACGTAAAGGCTGTCGGTTAATTCAACGCCGAGTTTCGCGTAAGGAGAGCCCCACGAGCCCATCACAAACGGAATGACATACATCGTTCGCCCCCGCATGGACCCGTCAAAAATTTTCCCGAGTTTCTCATAGGCTTCGCCGGGAGCCATCCAATTGTTTGTGGGCCCCGCATCTTTTTTCTCGGTCGTGCAGATAAAAGTAAGATGTTCCGTCCGGGCGACGTCATTTTGATGGCTTCGGTGCAAATAACAGCCGGGAAGTTTTTCCTGATTCAAATCGTGGAGCTCTCCGGTCTTAAGAGCCTCCTGAACCAACCGTTTCTTTTCCTCATCGGAGCCGTCACACCAGTAAATTTTGTCCGGTTTGCAAAGTTTGGCCATTTCATCCACCCACACGCCTACCTTGGCATTCGGCACATACGATCCCTTTCCTAGCAACGCTTGATTTTCAGCCTGATTCACTTCGCCCTCCTGAGATTTTATGCATTTGGGTAAATTAGTGTGTACTTATAGCAAAAATCACTTCCCGCCGTCAATACAAAACGCTAAAAATATTGTTGCGAACCGATTTAAAACGCGGAGTCCGGTTTTTTGTCCTGCAGTGCAAAGCGAAAAGGAATACGGATCAGAGAAGCTAAGGCGGTATCGCCTGATCTTGCGGGATTGAAACGGCACTTTGAAATAGCTTTCACGGCGGCTTGGTCCAGGATCCGGTACCCGGAGCTTTCATAAATTCTGACATTTTCCGCTTGGCCGTCCGCGTTGACGGCCACATCCAGAATAACGGTTCCCTGCCAGCCTTTTTCCCGGGCAATCGCAGGATAGAAGATTCCGGTATCCGGGATCGACCGAAGATCCAGGGCGGTCTCAAAATAAGCCTCGCTTACCGGAAGCTGGAATTCTAAAGCGTTTGTTTTCTCAGCGGGTTCCCGGAAACGATCGGAGTCGGTGAGTTGCGCCGGCAGGGGATCAACGGACTCTGAGATCCGGAACGCCGGGAGTTCAACGGGGGTGATGTTAAAATCCGCCCACGAACGTTCGGCAACCGAAGCAATTCCCCAGATTAAAATTCCGAAAAGAATTCTGACTGCGAACAATTTACGGCGGAGACTTAGCTTCCGGGCCCGGTGATAGGCCCATCCGGAGCATTCAGATTGTTTTCCGTTTCGGTGTTTCATGCGCAGTTCCGGCAAATCCCAAAAAGTCTGTGATCATGGCAAATTGGATGAAACGAATATTCCGAAAAAATTTTGCTTTGCAGAACCTCGATCTCGGGACATTTGAATTCGACAATTTTCCCGCAGCGAACGCACATCAGATGATCGTGATGGCCCCGTGCGCTGGTCCGTTCAAAAAACTCCCGCTTGCTTTTTCCCGCGGACTTTTGAATCACTCCGCTTTCCAGAAGCAGAGGAAGCGTCCGGTAAACCGTATCCCGTCCGATCCGGAGCCCCTGATTTCTGAACCGCTCGTAGAGACTGTCCGCGTTAAAGTGTCCGCTCAATCGCATCACTTCCCCGTAAATTGCTTTCCTGTCAAATGTGTACTTGAGCCGGCGTTTCTCAAGCAAGTTTTTGAATTTTTCTTCTTCTTTTGATTTCGCTGTCATGAGGAACCGTTTGATTGCGGGTTACCCCCGAAAAAAAAGCACCGTCAGTAGCATAAAAAGAGGCAGCAAAAAAAGCAAGCTCCAAAGTATGTAGCCGAAAAAGCTCGGCATTTTCCACCCTCGTTGAATGGCGATGGAACGGACCATGAAATTGGGGGCATTTCCAATGTAAGTATTGGCTCCGAACAGCACGGCACCCGCACTGATGGCCATCAGAACTTTTTCGGGAATTCCGAGATACAGTCCTCCAGCGCCCAACCCCTGCCCCAATGCGACAAACGTCAGATACGTGGGGGCATTGTCCAGGACGGACGAAAAACTTCCGGTGGCCCAGAAAAACTGCCAGGGAG
>Ga0172375_10009960_pt1 | contig 12411 bp, 15 predicted proteins | sample LakKiv1m_FD_114537 | JGI IMG/M metagenome (GOLD analysis project Ga0172375, IMG submission 114537) | Freshwater microbial communities from Kabuno Bay, South-Kivu, Congo - kab_092012_11.1m | ecosystem: Environmental > Aquatic > Freshwater > Lake | place: Democratic Republic of the Congo... | reverse complement strand
CATATTGTTTTAAGGCGGGAGAGATTTTCTAGTGTAAGAGGGAAATGGTATTTTTCTGCGGCTTGGCAAACTGATTCGTATTTGGCTATTGCAATAGTTTTATCCAAATAGCTCATGCCTGGAAACTGCCCTGTCATTGCCATCTCGAGTTCTCGAATAAAATGTTCTCCTAAGGCATCGAGATTTGACAACTCGTCATGGGACCCAACTTCGGATGCTGTTGATAGAATGTTCAAAAAATGATTAGCAATAATTCCAATGTAGACATCGAAGTAGGTTCCATCTTTTGCTGTAGGCATTTCTCTGCCCTCCAATTTCAAAGGTGCGCATTTTCATCCGTGATAGCCATCCATAGACTATAGAGATTTTCCCATACTTTGCTTGATTTGTCAAGAGTTTTGTGGTACAATGTACTCGCCTAATGAAAGTTTTTTCATTAGACATAAAAAACCTTAAGTAATCGAGGTATGCGCTCACCGATGAGGTGAGAGGAAAGTCCAGGCACCGAAGAGCGGGACGCTCGTGCAGGCCGTAAGGCCTCTTAGGAATGAGCGGGCTGCGAGGTTCGAGAATAGCGCAACAGAAAATACACCGCCAATGGCGCTCAAGCGCACAGGTAAGGTTGAAATCGTGAGGTAAGAGCTCACGCGTTCGAGTGGTGACACTCGTCTGTGGCAAGCCTAGTCCGGTGCAAGTCGGTTGGCCCAAAGTTATCATTTCTTAATATGAACAAAGTTTCGAAAGAATCAATGTTCTCCAAGAATTGGTTGGCTCGACTCAGATAACATGGGTCCGACGCAAAGATAGATGCTACCTAAACAGAACCTGGCTTATCGATTACTTGAGGTTTTTTAGTATCAAAAAACCCGCAATTAAGCGGGGATTAGTCAACTTCGATGGGGTGGCCACAGCAACCGTCGTCCCAAGAAGTATTAAATGATAGAAGAATATTGTGTTTTCGGGCTTGTTCTCTGATCCATTCGGATAAAGTTTTTCCTTCTGGCAAACCATCTTTATATTGATCGACATCAACCGAGTGACATGGGGCAACACCATTTGGTTGCTTTCGGCGGCCAGATCCATCCCAAATTTGAACACTGAGGGCTTCTATTGCCACAAAACACTCTATGCCAAAGACATTTTTGGGGACAAAAAAGTTGCGGACATAATCCTGGAATGCCTTGGGAGTCTTGTCGAGTTTATCGGCTCTTACAAGCATAAAACTTCCCGACTGATGCATATATTTCCCTCCAGAAGAAGATACGGCTATTATAAGTTATCTTCTCTTGAAAAACAAGAAAAATTTTGGTAAGATAGTAAGGAATTAATATTCCCGGGTCGTCCTGTCTTATCGGCGGGTCACCGAGGAGGCGACTAATATCGCCAAAAAATAATTACAGTTTATATTCCCGGGTCGTCTAATGGTAGGACATCAGGTTTTGGTCCTGAGAGTCGGGGTCCGAATCCCTGCCCGGGAGAAAAACAAAAGATGATCACAGCTTGTGATCGTTTTTTGTTTTTGCTTACAATACTAACAAAACATGCTATATTCATATCGAGGAGGGGAAATTATGTCTGAACATATTGAGTCCGAAGCTCAAGTCGAACAAGAACCGACTAAAATGGAAATTGTCGAGGCGGCAAAAGAATTCTTAACTGAAGAAGATATCGCCGAATTAACCGAAGATCCAGATGAAGTTTACAGTGATATCGTTACAATTCTCGAGTCCCAGGGGATCGATTGGGAAGCGTTATTCCAAGAAAAGGGGATTATCAAGTAATTTGGCGAGGTTAACTCCTCGCTTTTTTGGTTCTTAAAAAAGCGCTAAAAAGCGCTTTGATTAGGCTCGGTGAGCCTGTTGAATATTTTGAATTTCTCGTCTGATTTTGCGGAATTGGTCTTTGGTTAACTCAATTTCCCAGATTCCTCGCCAGATTTTGGGATTTTCGCCAATGATATTTTGTAGTCCCAGGAAATTAATACCCCAGCGAAGGTCCCCCGCGTTTACCGGTTCGCAATTAAACCGATAAGGGCAAAGTGACTTCATAATACCGTTATTATAGCCCAAATCATCGTAATTCAGTCTGATAAACCCCAGTTCTTCTCTGTTTTCGTAAACTGGAGAATTTTGCTTGAACGGGCCAAATATTCCGGTCTGACTCACAGCAATAAAGAATTGTTCGTTATAGAGAAAGTTGGGTGGAGCAATCGGTATTTTATAGCCTATTACTCCCTTTTCGCGCGCGATCGTGTAATTTTCGCGCAGCATGAAAACGAAACTTCTGCCGACGACTTCCTCGTCAATTCTCGTAGTTACCAACTTAAGGTACCTCCCCTTAGGATTTCCCAAAAAACTATACCATAAAAAGGTTTTCTAATCAAGACTTAGCATCTTGGAATTGTCTTGACAATCATCTGTTTTTAAGGTATAATATGGGCAGTTTAAGGAGGTGTACCTTGAGTAATAAGACATACTATTCCGGTCATTCAGACCGGGGTCGCTTGATTGTGGCCAGCTGCTTGTCGGCAGATTATCTGGCTAAAAAAGTCGTGGCAGAATACAATCGTCAGATGCAGGGGAAACCCTCAAGGGGTTTGACCCACTTAAATTCGATTGATTTTGCTTTCACTGATGGTGAACGCAATGTGCGCCTCAAGGATAATGTCCGAGGTGCCGATGTCTACTTGATGCAAGCAGTGTCGGAAGATTTTGCTTCCGGCCTGTCCATCAATGATAATTACATGTCTTTTTTGATTGCCGCCCGTGCTTTTCGTGAGCAAGGTGCCCGCTTAGTTACCGGAATTCTTTATTATTTGGCTTATGGCCGCCAAGACAAACCGACTCGTTATATGCGAGAACCGGTTACGGTGCGCCTGATGGCTGATCTGGCAATTGAGGCCGGTATCACTCAGTTGGTAACCTGGGAGCCGCATCGGAACCCGCAAGGATTCTATGGCAAAACCAAGGTCGACACCCTGGATTCGCTGAATCTTTTCATCGACGAGTTTGCGTCTTTCCGTGGTCGCGAAGATGTGATCGCGGTGGCGCCAGATGAGGGAGCCAGTAAATTTGTTACCGACTTTGCTGACGCCATGGGCTTTACCTATGCCTTGGCCGCCAAAACTCGACCAGAGCCGGGCAGGGCCAAAATTAACCAGATTATCGGTGACTTCCGTGGTAAGGAGGTCGCTATCATCTTGGACGACATGATCTCCAGTGCCGGCTCTATGCGGGCACTGACAGAGAAACTGGTTCAAGAATATGGAATCAAAAAGGTTTTTATCGGCGCTTCGCACAATTTGTGCCTGCCTGTCGCCTGTGAAAACTTCAAGATACTCCATGAAAAATTTAACCTTGAACAAGTCGTTGTCACTGACAGTATTTTGCAGACAGAAGATTTCACAGGCTTGAGTTTCTTCAAGGTTAGTTCTATCTCCGAGATTCTTGCTCGGACTATCAATTGCATCCACTTTGATGAATCGGTTAGCGCCTTTTCTTACACGCCGAGCTAACAAAGACTCACAGCGCCCTTCGGGGCGCTTTTTGATTCCACGAAAATAAATAGATATAATATTAATATCAAAATTAAAGTCTGAATATATGGATTTATTTAGTATTATTTTGGTCGTTCTGGGATTGTGCTTGTTTGAAGTAATTTCCAGCATAGACAATGCCATTATAAATGCCGAAGTGCTTTCGACCATGCAAGAAAAAGCGCGGCGCTGGTTTTTGTTTTGGGGGCTTTTAATTGCTGTGTTTTTGATTCGCGGACTTTTACCCTGGGCAATTATTTGGGCGATTAATCCGGGTTTAGGTCCGATTGGTGCTTTTACCGCAACATTTAGTAACGATATTCATATCAAGGAATCCATTGAATTATCCGCTCCGATTCTTCTGGCTGGTGGTGGAATTTTCCTGATTTTTCTATTTTTTCATTGGTTGTTTCTGGAAACGAAAAACTTTGGTCTTCCGCGAGCTGAAAAGTTTTTTATGAGCAAAGGCGTCTGGTTCTATGCGGTTGTCTCTGTTATCTTGGCGGCAGTCGTTTGGTTTGCTTTGAAAATCAATACGATGATGGCTTTTGGTGCAGTAGTCGGTTCTACAGCCTTTTTTATCACTCATGGTTTTAAGCAAAATGCTGAAAAAGGCGAAGAGCAACTTTTAAACAAAAATAGTGGGCTTAGTGATTTAAGTAAGATTTTTTATTTAGAAGTAATCGATGCTACTTTTTCGATCGATGGTGTGCTCGGTGCTTTTGCTTTTACTCTAAGTGTGCCACTTATATTATTTGGTAACGGTATTGGTGCTTTTGTGGTAAGAGAACTGACCATTAGAAATATTGATAATATTAAGAAATACATCTTTATTAAAAATGGCGCTATGTACTCAATTCTGGTTTTGGGCATGGTGATGATGGCTGACGCTTTTGGAGTTCATATTCCTCAATGGGTATCTCCTGTTTCTACCTTTGCCATTGTTGGCTGGTTCTATTACCGGTCTTGGCGACACCTAAAACAAATTAGTTAATCAAAAAACCGCCTTCTGGGCGGATTTTTTGTTGGTTGATTTTTATTTTTTTCTAAGTAATTCTAGTTCTAGGATAACATAGCCAAGAGCAATTATAATTAAACCGCCAATAACCTTAAAGAACGGAAAAGCCATCACAGAGACACCACTTACCCCGGACAAATACCAAGCCATGAGACCAAAAACAAAGATTAACGCTCCCGTGAGAATGAGAAAGATCGAAACTCCGAAAAACGAAACGTCACGAAAGTTTTTACTCGTCATAATACCTCCTTAAACAAATAATTAATTTAATTATATCACAATTACAAATTTATGCATTTTTTACTTGACTTATTTTTCAATTAGGAGTAAACCGTAAGTAGCACCTTGAAAGATCGGAGGGGTAAGCTATGTCCCTTGGGATTAACGAGCAGCGTTTGTGCCAAAATAGTTTTTTACTTGGACGATGGATGCTTCAGTCTATCGGCTATGATCCGTTGATGAGTGTTCGTCTAGTCGGAACAAAGATTGCTTGTAGTGGGTCGGGAGATGAAGAGGAACAGGATCACTCCCCAATCGATCTCACTGTTCATCTCAATTTAGAGCAGGTCTATTTACAAGACTGTCAATTTGTATTTCTCTATGGTGAGGAAATCGGGAAGCATCAAAAAATACTCATTCCGTTTAAAACCTCGATTAATCCAATTCATCAGTTGGCTTGGTCGGGAACCATAATCGATTGCAATATTGGTGAAATTGGCAATATCCATGGAGAACATATTCAGATGCTTCATAATGAATTTCCGATTACCGGTAATTCCTTAAAAACAGATTGGTTCGCGCGTCGTAACTGGCTTTATGTTGAGATTAACGATTCGAACGATTCGGAAATTCGGAAAATATTGAAAAATTATCAAGCACTCAAAACTCCTTATGGATCTTCTGCTTTCTCTTGTGAAGATTAACAACCGGTGTAGCTCGCCGGTTTTTTAAATCGTGTTTTTACGGTAGAATTAAGATGTGAAAGAACCTAAAGAAACGGAGGATTGGTCTTATGTCGGTAGATATTGGCTTTAAGACGCCTCGTCGAACTGTACCATTTAAGCCTGTTCTAAAATCGAGTTGCGGGTTTTTAATGGGGGACTATGATCCTTTGGCGCCGCCGCCAAAACATGTGCCTCAAAAACCTCGCCCCGTAAGTTCTTACCCAATTAAAATTGATTTTTCTTAACTTTCCGGAGCTACCCAGCTCCGTTTTTGTTTTTTCAGTGATTTCTCAGCTTTTATGTGGTAGAATAACTGGGATGAGAATATTAATTATTGAAGACGATCACAAAATAGCAAATGCCATTAAAAAAGGCTTAGAACAGGAATCTTTCGCTGTTGACGTTGCTTATAATGGCCAAGACGGCTTAGGTTCGGCTTTATCTTTTGATTACGATTTAATTATTCTTGACCGGATGCTTCCGGAGGTTGACGGTATAAAAATTTGTGAAGGCTTAAGACAAGAAAACAAGCACATGCCAATAATCATGTTAACGGCGCGTGATAAAGTTAGCGACCGAGTAGATGGTCTAAATTCCGGTGCTGACGACTATTTGGTTAAGCCATTCGCATTCGAGGAACTATTAGCCAGAATAAGAAGCTTATTACGTCGGCCAAAAGAACTTAAAAGTAATATTTTCAAAATTTCCGATCTAAGTTTGGACGAAAGATCTTTTGAGGTTACGAGAACTAACCAGAAGATTGATCTGTCACAAAAAGAATTCGCGCTCCTTAGATATTTGATGGCTAACGCTAATCGAATTTTAACGAAAGATCAAATAATGGCTCATGTCTGGGACTACGATGCCGATATTTTACCAAATACGGTGGAAGTTTATATTGGTTATCTCAGGAATAAGATCGACAAACCGTTTAAAAATTTAAAACCGCTAATTCACACTGTTCGAGGTTTCGGCTACAAGATTGGAGACAAATGAAATTTAAACTTCCTTATCTTAAATTAAGTGCTTTATATGTTCTAATTATTATGGTGATAAGCATAATTTTTAGTGTCATTCTTTATCAAATTTCCAGTAACGAGTATGGTAAGGGCTTTGGCAGACAAGCAAAGATGATGCAAAATTTATCTTTTGACTCCCCGATTATTAAAGAAATGGAGAAATTGCGCAATGAGCAAATTAACGATTTTAATAACAGATTGATTTTTAACTTATTTTTATTCAATACAGCCATTTTGATTATTTCGGCTTTTCTAAGCTATTATCTAGCGCAAAAACACATGCAGCCAATTGAGCAAGCGCTCGAAGCTCAAAGCCAGTTTACGGCTGACGCTTCTCACGAACTTAGAACACCGCTTACAGCTATGAAAACAGAAATCGAAGTGGCTATGCGTGATAAACTTCTTAATATTTCGGATGCTAAAAAGCTTTTAAAAAGTAATTTAGAAGAGATCGAAAAGCTTGAATATTTATCATCGTCTTTGTTGAAATTGGCACGATCCGAAAATAATCATAAACAGTTTCAAAATTTACTTTTAAATGAAGCAATTGAAAAATCGATCAAAGGTTTAACGCCTGTTGCGAATAAAAAATCTATTATCATCAAAGCAAAACTCTTAAAAACAAGAATTTTAGGGGATGAGTCGAGTCTGGTAGAGATGTTTACAATTATTCTTGAAAATGCCATCAAATATAGTGATAAGGGGAAAACAGTTCATGTTCAAATTGTTAAAGAAAAAGAAAAAGTTTTAGTCAAAATTAAAGATCAAGGTATGGGTATAAAATCTTCGGAAATTCCTTATATTTTCAATCGTTTTTACCGAGCTGATATTTCTAGATCTAAAGAAAAAGTGTTTGGGTATGGTTTAGGGTTGTCAATTGCCAAAAAGATTGCTGACTCACATCATGTAAGTATCAGTGTTTCTAGTGTTCTTGGCAAAGGAACTGAATTTACGATTATTTTTTAAGCAAATTCTCAGTCTAGCTTGTTAAGATAGATTTGGTCGATAAAACTAGAAAGAGAAAATATGAAAAAACAAATCCTTATTCCATTAGTAATTCTTGGCTTCATGGCAATCGTTGGGGCAACGGTTTTGACCGGGAAAGCTCTGGCGGCCACCGGATCGAGAAACGACGATATGGTGAGTAAATTGGCTCAGGAACTTAATCTGGATCAAACAAAAGTTCAAGCTGCGTTTGATAAAATTCATCAAGAGCGGCAAGCTGAGCGACAGGCAGAAATGAGCAGTAATTTAGACAAAGCAGTTAAAGATGGTGTAATTACTGCCGAACAAAAACAAAAAATATTAGACAAAATGGCGTCGAAAGAACCTGGTCCAGGCGAAAAAGGCGAAATGCGTCAATGGGCTACCGATAACGGAATCGATTTTACTAAGCTCAAAGACTATGGCTTTGGTAAAGGGTCTGGTAATGGCCGAGGACAATTCGGTCAAAATAAATAAAAATTCCCTCCGGAAAAACAAAACTCCCTCTTGCAATATGGGGGAGTTTTGTTTTAAGCTTATTCTCAGGTTAAAAAGATATTATAGAGTTAAACTGAAATAGAAAGGTCAGATGTTTTCATTTTTAAGTGTTTTTAAAAACAAGAAAATCTTGTATGGAAGTCTCGCAATATTAATCTTGGTCGCAGGGGGATTAATCTATTACAGAATAAGATCCAATAGTAGTTCTATAAAATATACCACAGCTCCATTGGAAAAAGGTACTATTATATCAAGTATTTCTGCTTCCGGGAGTATCTCGGACTCAAATTTTTACAACCTTAAAACAAGTTCATCTGGGATAATTAAGGCTGTATATATAAAAGACGGTCAAGAAGTTTATAAAGGACAGAAACTTTTAGAAATAGATCTTGATTCAGATGGACTTCAGACACTTAATAAAGCTTATGCTTCTCTGTTAGGGGCGCAAACTAGTTACACTGATGCGGTAAACAATAAAACGATCTTAGAAAACAAGTTGGCCGAAGCAAATTCTAACTTCGGTAAAAATAAAGAAACGTTAGCAAAAGCTTTAAATTCAGCTAAAGCCGCTGTAATCCAAGATCAGGCTAATGTTATTTATGCAAGTGGTACCAGGGCCAAACAATTAGCAAAAATCGCTCTGGACTCGGCAAAAAGAGATTTAGAGATCGCTCAGCAAAATTATGATGCTATTGGTTCCGCAAGTGACCCAAGTAATACCAGTGTGTTTGACGCTCAAAATAAATTTAATAATGCTGACAGCGCCATTGAACAAGCGAGAGTTAATTTAGCTACAGCTCAATTAAGCTATAAAGAGTCAGCACCAATTGTTTACGCGCCAATTGCTGGTCGGGTGAGCGGCTTGAGTGTTTTTGAGGGTATGAGTATTGTGTCTAATAGTTCTAGTTCTGGCACTAATGGATCTACCAACAGTGCAACGCAGCTTCTTTCTGTAGCGAATCAGAATAATCCACTAATTAGTATTGATATTTCTGAAAGTGAAATTAATCAAATAAAAGTGGACCAAAAAGTTAATATTTCGCTGGATGCGATAACGGATAAAACTTTTACTGGAAAAGTTGTGGGGATAAATAAAGCTGGAACGGTTAGTTCTAATGTGACGAATTATCCGGTCACTATCCTCTTCGATACTAATTCGGGCGAAATTTTACCAAATATGTCTGCTTCAGTGGATATCATCTTAGACAGCAAAACAGATATTCTAAAAACTTCCACTTCCGCCATTTCGGAAACAAGTAACGGTTATGCTGTTCAGATTTTGGTTGACGGCAAGCCAGTTTCAAAGGAAGTTAAAATTGGCCTATCCTCGGATACTGAAACCGAAATTGTTTCTGGCTTAAATGAAGGCGATTTGGTTATAACGGCTACGACTTCAACAAAAAAGACAACAACTGCTTCCGGAACTAGTTCTGTTTTTGGTGGGGTTAGATCTGGGGCGAATAGTCTGGGTTCAAGTGGTAATGCTCGCAGTGGAAATTCGAATTTTGGACCACCAAACTAAACATGATTACATTAGCCAAAATTACTAAAATTTATACGTCCGAAGATGTCGAAACTCGTGTTCTAAATGGAATTGATCTTCAGATAGAACAGGGCGAATTTGTGGCGATTATGGGTCCGTCTGGTAGTGGTAAGTCGACATTGATGCATATATTGGGTTTATTGGATGTTCCAACTTCTGGAAGTTATGGTTTTGATGGTAGAGAGGTTAGTAGCCTCTCCGAAAAAGAGTCTGCCAGGCTTCGAAATAAAAAAATTGGTTTTGTTTTCCAGTCATTTAATTTATTACCGCGAACCACGGCTTTAAAAAATGTTATGCTCCCCATGCTTTATGCGGGGACCGAAAAAACGACTAAAGAGCAGCGCGCTAGTAAACTTCTGGAAATAGTCGGGCTTTCCGATCGGCTTGAGCATACCCCGGGCCAGCTTTCTGGTGGTCAGCAGCAAAGGGTGGCAATTGCCCGTGCTTTAGCCATGGATCCAAAAATAATCATGGCCGATGAACCGACAGGGAATTTAGCTACCAGTCAAAGTGATGAGATTATGGCGATATTCAAAGAGCTAAACCAGCAGGGCAAAACTATTATTATGATTACCCATGAGCCGAGTGTAGCTAAACATGCTAAAAGGATAATCGTGCTTAAGGATGGGGATATTGTTTCAGACGAAACGAATAGGGGTTTTAAAGATGTCTAATTTTAGCGAAATACTATTAACAGCAATTGAAGCATTAAGGTTGCAGAAAACCAGAACGGCTTTAGCGGTGCTAGGAATTGTGATCGGGATTGGAGCGGTTATTGCTCTAGTTTCTATTGGTCAATCGGCGCAAAAGTCAGTCGAAAACCAAATTTCATCTCTTGGATCCAATTTGTTAACAATTTCTCCAGGCGCGCAGTCGTCAGGTGGAGTGAGAAGCGCGAGTTCACGAACAACTCTAACCTACGAAGATGCTCAAGCAATTGCTACGGATTCCTCTATTACAACTGTAAATAAAATTTCGCCAGAGTTAGCTAGTCGAAGTCAGATTACTTATGGAAAAAATAATACGAATACTCAGGTTATTGGTGCTACACCAACATATTTATCAGTTCATAATATGACTTTGCAGTCTGGTGCTTTTTTTAGTGAACGAGATGTGACCAATCAATCAAAAGTAGCGGTAGTTGGTCCACAAGTGGTATCCGATCTATTCGGTTCGACTGATGTTAATGTGATTGGTAAATCTATTAGGGTGAATCGGATCTCATTTAAAATTGTAGGTGTTACTTCAGCAAAGGGGGGGACTGGCTTTCAAAATCAAGATAATATGATTTTAGTTCCTTTAGAAACAGCTCAAAAATCTCTTTTTGGCATGAATTATCTGACAGCTATATCCATTGAGGCCAAAGATAAGGATTCTATTACTCAAACACAAGACGAAGTTGGCTATTTCTTGCTGACAAGGCATAAAATAAGTGATGCGGCTAGTGCTGATTTCACGATTATTTCGCAGTCAGACATAACCAGCGCGGCTACGTCAGTGACCAATACTTTAGCCACACTCTTGGCGGGCATAGCGGCCATTTCGCTATTGGTCGGAGGAATTGGAATTATGAATATAATGTTAGTAACTGTGACTGAACGTACAAGGGAAATTGGCTTAAGAAAAGCTCTAGGAGCAGAACGAAACGTAATTATTACCCAATTTCTAACTGAGGCTGTGGTGCTGACCTTATTGGGTGGGATTATCGGCATGATAATTGGTATTCTTTTGTCTTACATCGTCTCTCATTTTATGAGTCTACCGTTTACTATTTCTTTTGGTTCTATAATTTTAGCAATAGGCGTATCGGGGTTAATTGGAGTAGTTTTTGGCTGGTTTCCGGCCCAGAAGGCGGCTAAACTATCGCCAATCGAAGCTCTAAGATACGAATAAATAAAAAAGAAAGGAAAATTATGCCAAACGAAAAACCAATTGGAAGAAAACAAATTAATCTAATCTTAGCGATTGTTATCGCAGTGGTTGTCGGGGGAGCGGGTTTTTGTGCTGGGATTTATTTCCAGAAGTCAAAAACGCCTAAAGGTCTGGGGGATTTTAGTCGAACTGGAGGTGGGCGTTTAGGTCAGAATGGAGCTCAAAACCAAATGCGGCCAGTGAGTGGAGAAATCATCAGTCAAGACGATAAAAGTTTTACAGTTAAACTTCAAGATGGAAGTACGAAAATTATTCTTTTTTCCGATTCAGCCACAATTTCTAAATCTACTTCTGGAACAAAAGAAGATATAAAAACTGGCGAAAAAGTGATGGTTACTGGTAAAGAAAATTCTGATAAAAGTATTACGCCGCAAAATATCAGTATCGGCGATCTTAACTGGAGATAAAAATTTACGGGTTTCTATAAAAACACCTCAATTGGTTGAGGTGTTTTTGTCTTGACAAATAAGCTAAAATATGGTAAAATTTTGCCATCCTGAACTGGAAGGTGGATCGACATGAAACCAGCCTATGGTCAAGAAGCAATTTATAAATATTGCTCCGCTCCAGGCGTAAGTATGTCGACGCGTCCCGAATATTACTCGGGGCGAGGCGTTATTACCAGTGATCTTGGGCCACGCCATTTAAAGGCAATTTATGATGGATTGGTCGCCGATTTCGGTCAAGAAACTGCTGATCAATTCTGTCTAATGATTGAAGATTTAACCAACCTTTCGGCCACGAATTTTCTAAATCAGTTTTACAGTTTTTTTGACAGAGGTTTGGTTTGGCGAGGTAAGGGTCAAAAAGAGACAGATATCGATCTAGGACCGGATGACGGCACTGGTGCCAGAGAGGCCGTTGCTTTTGTAACAATCGCCGGGGCTTTATTCGGTCGCGAATCTTCTCCGGAAGTAACCCGTGATCTCAGTAATGCT
>Ga0172375_10009958_pt1 | contig 12414 bp, 10 predicted proteins | sample LakKiv1m_FD_114537 | JGI IMG/M metagenome (GOLD analysis project Ga0172375, IMG submission 114537) | Freshwater microbial communities from Kabuno Bay, South-Kivu, Congo - kab_092012_11.1m | ecosystem: Environmental > Aquatic > Freshwater > Lake | place: Democratic Republic of the Congo... | reverse complement strand
ACGCCGAGCAAATTGCATTTTGAAAAAAGAGGAAAGAAAGCGAGCGACCCGCTTTGCGGGTCGCGAGCATTACGAGAAATTTTGTTCGAAATAAGTTCGAGCAGAATTCAAAATTCCCCGCCAGTTCGTTTGTTGAGTTTTTTGAAACAAAAATTGCCACGGATTTTCGGGTCTGAATGCAATAATCCCCGCCCTGACAAGACGGTTTCTGAAATCCATTTCAGAACCCCGCTTCGCGGATTGAGCCGATTTTTTTCGGTCGCTTGCGACCAGTCCGCAAAATTTTCAAATCAAAGAAAGCGATAAGGAGGAAGGTTGAAAAGGTATATACTCTATGCTCGTAAATCTACCGATGATGAGGAAAGACAAATTTTATCTATTGAGGCGCAACTTGCCGAGCTTCGCGAATTTGCCCGCCAGAACAATTTGGAAATTACAGAAGAACTAATCGAAGCTAAAACGGCTAAAGAGCCAGGCCGACCAGTATTTAACATGATGCTTGAAAAAATCGAAGATGATGAGGCGGACGGAATAGTCTGTTGGAACCCGGATCGCTTGGCTAGAAATGCCGTTGACGGCGGGCAAATTATTAATTTGATTGATCGGGGCAAGCTGCGCTCTCTAAAGTTTCCAACATATTGGTTTGAGCCGTCCAGCCAAGGATTGTTTATGCTCCAAATCGCTTTTGGTCAAGCCAAGTACTACGTTGATAATCTTTCAGAGAATGTTAAGCGGGGCATAAGACAAAAACTTCGCAGAGGCGAGTGGCCCGGCTGGGCGCCGATCGGCTATACAAATAACTTGCGAAATCACACTATTGAAGTTGACAAAGAAAAAGCCCCGCTTATCAAAAAAATATTTTTGGAGTACTTAACCGGAAAATATTCTCTGAAAGATTTGAAAACTTTATCGCTTTCTTTGAAGTTAAAAAGCCAGCGCGGAAGAGTTGGTTTGTCTTGCTCGGTTTTGGAAAAACTTCTTCGCAACAAATTTTATATCGGACTTTTTAGCTATGGCGGAGAAACTTACGAAGCAAAACACGAGCCACTAATTGACAAAGTCACTTTTGATTTGGTGCAACGAGTTCTGGCGAACAGAAGTCGTCCGCGAAAAACAAAAGAACTTTTGAATTTTCCGTTTCGCGGAGTGTTCAACTGCGGAGAGTGCGGACGGGCTATTACCGGAGAGCGACAAATCAAAAAGTCGGGACTTGTTTTTCGCTACTATCGTTGCACCAAAAAGAACAGTGTTTGTTCTCAAAAATTTGTTCGTGAAGAAAAGCTGATGAATCAAGTCAATGGAATATTTTCAAAAGTGGCTTTGAAAGATGATTGGACAGATAAAATGTTAAATCAAATTGGGATTTGGAAATCTGATAACATCCAATCATCTGCCCTTGCGATGAAGGAAATCGAAAATGAACTAGAGACCTTAAACAAGCGACTTTCCAAACTGCTCGACGCTCACTTGGACGGGCTTTTAGAGGCCGAAGAATATCAAGTAAAGAAGTCGGAACTTGTCGAGCAGAAAGTCGCCCTAAAACAAAAAATCGCCCGTCTTAATCGCAAGGGCAATTTGTGGCTCGAACCGCTTGAAAACTGGGTTAATGAGGTTCGCCAAGCCAGTAATTTACAAAAATCTGAAAATTTTGCGGCAAAAGCGGAGCTTTTGAAAAAGATCGGCTCGAACCGTCTTGTCAGGGCGGGAATTATTGCATTCAGACCCGAAAATCCGTGGCAATTTTTGTTTCAAAAAACTCAACAAACGAACTGGCGGGATGGACGGGACTCTAACTCGTCTTTTAAGGGGTAGGTTGGTTACACAATTTTATAAAAGTTGGATTTAATTGAAAAGTGAGGCTCTAAATGCAAAGAGCCGTGGATTGTGTCCCACGGCTCGAGACAGCTACGGTTCGTGCACCCTGCCTAGAACGGCCAAGATGACCGCGGGGCACGAGTGGTGCGGATGTGGATCGGCTCCTCGGGATCCTTCCGCGCTTTGTTCTTCTGTTTTCCGCGACCCGCAGGTGCAACTGCATGAAGTGCAGATGCGGTGGCGTGCCGGTCCGAGGTATAGACATACAGCTCCTGTATGCCTGTGTTGCCCCTGACCGTACACTTCAGACCGTGATCAATATCAACTGTCTTAAGGCCAGGATTGCCCCCCTGCTTACCGGACTTGATCAGCCCGAGGACGATCTTATTGACCTCGGGCCTTCGAAGTGCCTCCTCAATGATTGGATCCGCCGCATCGATTGCGGTGGTGTGTGACCCAGCGAACTTCTCGCCAGCGTACTTAGCCACGTGGCAACTTCCTTTCTGACTGGATGTCAAAATGACTAGTTATACTAGCACTATTGGACACATACGTCAAGGTTTCGCAGCCAAAAAGTTCGAACTAATTGGGTTTTTTAAGGTTTGTAAAAAAGTTCGAGCCCCGTTCATGTTGGACTCGGAAAGACACCAGAAGGGGTCTGTTTGCAAACAAAAAAGCACCCTTCAGTGCTTTTCTTCTCCTTGGACGCTTTTGACCTCGGGATACACCTGGGTCGCTAAGCAACATTTCTACGTGGCGGGATGGAAGGGGCTCGAACCCTCAACCTTCTGCGTGACAGGCAGATGCTCTAACCAATTGAGCTACCACCCCGAACAAACTGAAAAGATCTTACCAAAAAAAATGACTCTCTTCAACGCTTAGAAAGCACATGGGCCCGCAACTGCTTGCGGGCCCATGGGGCGCGGCCGGGGTGCGAACGTCAGCTCGCAACCTTGCCGAGGAACAGGTCGTACTTGCCGTTGAACTCGTCGAGAGTCCTCTGCACCGGCAGGTAGGTATCGAAGTCGTGGACGGTCATGCCGTCCGGTTCGTAGGCCATCCGGAAGAGTCGCGACTTCTGCAGCTTCTTGAGGTAGCCCCTGGGGAGTGCGGTCCACATTCCGTCCGGGTCTATCTCGCGCGCCTCGAGGTCAAACTCCTCCTGGCGGGGCGGGAACACTGTCAGCACCAGCGGCACTTCACTTTCGCTGTGCACGCTTCGCGTGATGTTCCATGGTCCGCGCCCAGAGGCCGGCAGGGGCCTGGACTTCTTGCAGCCCATGCCGCCGTGCTCGGTGCAGGCCGAGAGCAACCGGTACTCGCGCTGGCGAATGGCGGTTGTGGCCCAGGTCTTGACTTCCTCCCAATCCAGCACGCCGGCTTCGCACAGTTCGTCGCCAACGGGATCGTCCAGCCGTCCGTCCATCTGTGTTCGATAGCTGACCGGCGCCCTACCCCGCTCGATCGCGCTGGCGAAGGCGATCTGCTGGGGCAGAGCGAAGTTGACGGTGACGTTGACGCCGATGCCACGCGCTGTCAGCGCAATGGCAACGGCGATGCCTGCCTGGGTGCCGGGTACCTTGAACACGCAGTTGGGGTGTTCCCCGAGCTCGGCCTTCAGCTCTTCCCACACCCATAGCGCCTCCCTGATCATCACATCAGCGTCGAAGGCGTTCTTGGGAGACAGTTGCAGTGACACGTGTCCGAACTCACCGCAGGTGGCCTCGAAGATCGGGCGGAGCATCCGCGCGTTCTCGAGAACGACCTGAATGGTGATCGCGTAGGCCAACTCGGTCGGAGTGTACTTCTTGTGCTGCTTACGGATCTTGTCGCGCATCGGGATCCAGATCACGCTCTGCGTGTCCCATGCGATCCCGATCAGCACCGGATTGGTGGTGACCATGCAGCCACCGCGACGCATGGCGCCGCGCAAGCCGGTCGCATAGTCGTTGCCCCAGTACGTGTTCGCGGGGCCGAACAGCGACATCCGGGCGAGCTTGAGCAGGTTCGACGAGCGGACCTGCATCAGCTCGGTCTGGACTCTCGTGACCTGCTCGGGCCCGGCCATCTGGCCGAGAGCACTGAACATCTCGCCTAGGGCGACCTCGATCGTGGCGTCGTTGACGCTGAAGCATTCGCCGCAGGTGCAGTCTCCGCCTGTGCGCAGACTCCAGTCAGCGATGCCCGAACCGAGATCGAGAATGCCGTCGGACAGCTTCCCGACGACCTTCTCGCGGCTCTCTTCTTTGCGGGCTCGCCGGTATGTCTGAATGGCTGCCTCGCATCTTGATGTGACAGCACGGGGCAGATCCCCGATAGCTGTCCCGAACAACAGTTCGGTGTCCATACGCTGTGCCTCCTTGTAGTGTGTACACCTTTGTCTGCTACTGCCCGATCCTCCTTGTTCCCTCCCTCTGTTTAGTCAACGAGCGTTATTCCGCAAAACACGGAAGAGCAAATTATACTAAATATAGGTGAATAAGTCAACGAAAAGGGCTATAAACCGCCTTGTTATTTGACGAAAGTTGGCGTATATTAGAAATCGTAAAAATAATTAATTTATGAACAAAAACTCTATCATAAATAAGAAAGGAAATTTAAATGACTTCTGTAATTGTCGCTGCTGGCGTAGCGCTAGTCGTCGGCGCTCTTGCTGGTTTTTTATATCGTCAATCGACTCTTTCGAAGAAGATAAAAGCAAGCGATACAAAACATAAAGAACTCTTGATCGAGGCCAAGAACGAGGCCTTGAAGATAAAAGAAGAAGCCGAAAGAGATAAGCAAGATAAGCTTAAGGATATTAACGATCGTGAAAGATCTCTCACCAGAAGGGAAGAGAACCTTGAGTTGAGACTTGAGAAATACGAAACTGCTAAGTCGGAAATCGAAGATAGACAGAAAGACATTGCTAAAATCAAAGAAGAAATCGAAGAGATCAGAACGCAGAGAGTAAAAGAACTTGAGAAAGTTGCCAAGCTAAAGGCAACCGAAGCCAGAGATCAAATTCTCAAAGAAGTTGAAAGAGACTATGAAGCAGACATCGTTAAGAAGGTTCGCGAGATGAAGGAACTTCTAAAGGAGAACTCAGAGCAGGAAGCGAAGAAAATAATTTCTGTAGCAATCGATAGAATCGCTAATGAATACACCGCCGAGCATACCGCAACGTCAGTTCAAATTCCGAGCGAGGAAATGAAGGGACGAATTATTGGTAAAGAAGGCCGCAATATTCAGGCATTTGAAAGGGCAACGGGGGTTGATCTCATTATCGATGAAACTCCGGATACCGTCCTTTTATCATCTTTCGATCCTGTTCGCAGGCACGTGGCAAAAGTTGCCTTGGAGCGATTAATATCTGACGGCAGGATTCAGCCATCCAGAATCGAAGAGGTTGTTGCAAAGGTCCAGGCAGATGTTAAAAAAGAAGCCAAAGAAGCTGGAGAAAAAGCTGTCTTTGACCTTGGCGTCCACGGCCTTCATCCAGACCTCATTAAAATTATCGGTAATCTCAAGTTCAGAACTTCTTATGGCCAGAACGTATTGGCACACTCGATGGAGGTTGCAAATATTGCCGCTCTGCTGGCAGCTGAAGTCGGTGCCGATATAAATATTGTAAAAAAAGCTGGTATTTTGCACGATATCGGAAAGGCGGTTTCTCACGAAATACAAGGGGCTCATCATCACTTATCAGCAGACATTGCTCGAAAATATGGAGTAAGCGAAGACGTGATCCATGCTATTATGGCTCATCACGATGATGTGGAGCCAAAGACTGTTGAAGCAATTTTGGTCAAAGCAGCTGATGCAATTTCCGGCTCACGACCTGGGGCTAGGCGCGAGACTCTCGAAAACTATGTCCAAAGACTGAAAGATCTTGAGAACATTGCCAACGCTTTTGAGGGCGTTGATAAGACGTTTGCCATTCAGGCCGGCCGCGAAGTTAGGATCATTGTCAAGCCGGAAGAGGTTAGCGATCTTGAAGCGATCAAGCTTTCCAAGGATATTGCCAGGAAAATCGAACAAGATCTTCAATACCCGGGTATGATCAAGGTAAATGTTATTAGAGAAGTAAGATCTGAGGAATACGCAAAATAATGAAAGTATTATTTTTTGGTGATATTTTCGGCAGACCCGGGCGACACGCAGTCAGGAAGTTTATTGAGGAGAAAAAGGATCAACTTGGTATAGACCTTGTGATCGGTAATGCCGACAATATCAGCTCAGGTAAGGGTCCAATAGAAAAAACCTATAATGAGCTTATCGATGCGGGCGTTGATGTTCTGACGTGCGGAGATCATATTTGGGACAATAAGGACGTTACCGTCATTTTGGATGGAGATTCGAATCTATTGCGTCCACTTAATTATCCCGAAGGTTGTCCCGGTTTTGGTTCAAAGACCGTTAATATTAAAGGCCATGATGTGTTGGTTGCGAATATCTTAGGCAGAGTTTTTACGATCGAAGGGCTTAACTCCCCATTTGTCGAACTCGAAAACCTTATAAATGAATCAAAAACAAAAACGATCATAGTTGACTTTCATGGTGAAGCTACCAGCGAAAAAGTTGCCTTGTCAAACTATTTTGCAGGTCGCGTGTCGGCTATCCTGGGAACGCATACGCACGTTCAGACCGCGGATGAGAAAATAATTTCTGATACTGCTTGTATTAGCGACGTTGGAATGTGCGGACCATCAGACTCTGTTATTGGTGTAGATAAAGATCAAAGTATTAAAAGGTTTCTTACAGCAATGCCTATCACTTTCGAGGTCGCCGAAGGACCCGCTCAAATTAACGCAGTTATTGTTGAGATTGATGATGAGGGCAAGGCCAAATCAATAGAGCGAATAAACGAGATTCTGACCTAATCGGTAATTTTTTCCTTTAATTTTGCAGAGGGTTTGAAAGAAGCAGTTCTAATAGCTCTTACTTCTTTGAGTTTTTTGTTGATATTAAAAATCTCGCTTTTCTTCCATTCGTGTATTTCGAAAACCCCAAATTCCTGAAGATGTATTTTTTCGCCCTTTAATAGCTTTTCAGTAAGCACATCGAGGAAGGTTTTGATAAAGAGATCAGCGTCCTCTTGATTGATCCCCGCCTTTTGAGCGAGCTTTGCCTTTATATTTTTTGATGTAGATGATTTTTTTGCCATTTACATTATTCTAGCACTGTTTAATTTTTTTACTATTTTGCTAAACTATTTGAGCGATGAAAAAAATTAAGGATTATGCACTGCATCTCAATAGTCTGCGTAAGCAGTTCGGTTTTGCTATTCTGTCGTCAGCAATGAAATCGCAGCTTAAGGTAAAACCGATAGATGATCTTTCGGGCAAAAAAATTCTCATCCTTGCTCCTCATCCCGATGACGAAACAATCGGTTGCGGTGGATTGATTGTAAAAGCGAAGAAATCTGGCAGCGATGTGAGGGTAGTTTTTTTGACTGACGGATCAGCCGGTGTCCTTGACAAAAAGCTGAATAATACCCAAAGGGCGAGATTGCGAGAGCAAGAAGCAAGGTCTGCATGCATTTCTCTTGGTCTCAAGGATTCCGATCTTGTTTTCTGGAGATACCAAGACGGGAAGCTTACAACAAATTCGGCGTCGGTAAAATTGCTGAATAATTTACTAACAGCATATCTTCCGGATATCATAATGACGCCTTTTATATCAGATCCTCACCCGGATCACGCAGAAACGTCAGCCATATTGAGAAAATCGCTTGAAGCGTTAAATATGGATCCGGAGATTATGCAATACGAAGTATGGACGCCAATTCTAGCAAATCGCCTCTTGTCTATTGACGGTTCAATCAGTGCAAAAATAAATTCGTTGAGACAATATAAGTCCCAGATAAAAAGTAGGGATTATTCGGACGGGGTTGAGGGACTGAACAGGTATCGCGGCGCAATGTCGGGACAATCCAAATATGTCGAAGCATATTTTCTATGTAACAAAAAGATATTTCTCGACTTGTTTTCTGCGATAGATTAGAATTAGTTCTTTCTTAGTCTCTTGTAGCTAAGTGTCCAATAGGTTGAGGAGAATGTTGAAAAAGCTCCAAGTACTGCACAAATTGCGATGGCGATAATTAGCCCGCTCGTTGTACCGAAGAATACCAGACCGGGAGTTTTGAGTAGCAGATAAAACACTGCACTGGTGACAAAATAGAGCAGACCGGCCAGGAAAAATCCCAAGAATGATCCGATACTAAAACCAATTCCAACCGCTAGAGAGATTAGCCACGTTAATAGTATTTCACCAATATTAGTCATCATCATCCGAATGGAGTCTGTAAACGCATGCGCGACGGATTTTTCATCGAGCACGATCATTCTTTCTCCGAGTTGTTTCACTATTGTTAATGCGATCGAAAAAACTATTAATATGGCAGAGGCAATAATTAATAACCCGATAAACATGAAAATAGCTGCGGTTTCTTCAAATGCTAGAACTAGCGGAATGGCTGGTGCTACGAGCAGGACAATCACGACCAATGCAATGACTGCGAGAATTAAGTCAAACAAAAAGATCTTCCAAGCGAACCTGTTACCATCTAGGTAAAGTTTTTTTGCAACTGGCTTATTGTCAATTTTTTCCTTGTCGTACTTATCGGCGCCCATTATCAAGCCCGCTTTTGCGCTGTATGAGATGTACAGGACGATGAAAAGTATCGCAATCAACGTGATGATAGTGATGGTAATTAATAGTGGGTCAGAGAATGCAGCTGAAAGGTTCGAGAGTACATCAGATGCCGCCGCCTTCGCCTTGTCTTCGTTGGTTGGAATTGCAGGTAACTGGTAAAAAGTGGGAGAACCAGAACCAGCTTCCGTCAACAAAGCAAAAAAACCAAGCCACCACAGATTTTTCTTCCTCCAAGTTATTTTCCATGAATCTTTTAAAACTGAAGCAAAGTCCATTGCTCCTCCTTTTATTAAATTTTATCAAACATCTTCATTTATTGCTACAAAGGTGATAGAATTCATCTTGTTTTAAGGTTCATCGGGGTGTGGCCTAACTGGTAAGGCACACGATTCGGGTTCGTGAGATTCGCGGTTCGAGTCCGCGCACCCCGACCACTGCAAGCCCCTGTAGCTCAGTAGATAGAGCGGCTCCGTCCTAAGGAGAAGGTCGAGGGTGCAAATCCCCCCAGGGGTACCATTACCAAAAATCTGATAGAATATATATATGGAAAAACAAAGGATTGTGCACGAGATTTCAATAAGCTCAATACTTAAAGTTTTGGCGGTCTTGTTTGGACTGTACCTCCTGTTTTTGATTAGAGATATTTTGATGATCTTGCTTGTTGTGTTTGTCATCTCCATTGCACTTGAACCGTTTGTAAATAAGCTATCAAAACAAGGCGTGCCGCGGGCCTTAAGCGTCATTGTTCTCTACTTTGCTCTGCTGGTTATTTTGGGCCTCTTTATTTACTTTATAGTACCCCCGGTCGTAATTCAGCTAAGAGAATTCACTCTCAATCTTCCTTATTCTTCGGATAAGCTGAGCCAAATAGACTTATCGGACACAACATCGACTATAAGCCAGCTGATAAATAGCTTTACTTCAAAAGCCGCTCCTATAACCGGTAGCTTAGTAAATGGAATTGTGGCGATATTCGGCGGAGTTGTATCTGCGATCACGGTCTTTGTTTTGACGTTTTATGCAGTCGTTGACTCGGATTCTTTGCGGCAGTCTTTCAGCAAGCTAATCCCGGTTGAAAAAAGGGATAAACTAACCGCAACGTTAAAGAGGGTCAGTGAAAAACTTGGGAACTGGCTACAGGGTCAGCTCGCACTTATGATGATTATTGGTTTTATCGATGGTATGGCGTTGTGGGTTCTCGGCATAGGATTTTCGCTTACCCTTGGCCTTCTTTCGGGATTGCTCGAAGTCATTCCTGTGATAGGACCTATAATTGCGGCGGTTGCAGCTGTTTTTGTTGCATTTATAACCGGCGCGCCGCTGTGGAAGATACTGGTTGCGGTTTTGGTTTATGTTTTGGTCCAGCAGCTGGAAAATCAAATACTTGTTCCCAAGATTATGCAGAAAGCAGTTGGTCTTTCGCCAATCGTTGTTATTTTAGCGATATTAATCGGTAATAAGTTGCTGGGTATTGGAGGTGCCATTCTAGCGGTGCCAGTCGCGGCAGGAATACAAGTTTTTGTTGAAGAGTATTCAACTACTTTTCGTCGCAAAACATAAAAATCGCTGTACTATGATAGCGATTCATGGTGCGTCCAAGAGGACTCGAACCTCTGACCTCCGCGATGTCAACGCGACGCTCTAACCAACTGAGCTATGGACGCAAACTATATTTTGAATGTTTCGATCATACTGGAGTATTATAGCGAAAAAGTCCTCCCGGTTCAATCAGGCAAAGTTTTTTGATACTATAAATCCATGAGAAGAATATTGACCGGATTGATTGTCCTCTTTGTTTTGGTTGTGGGGGCTCAAAACGCTTTTGCCAGGGAAAATGTTGATTACTGGTATATCAAAGATTTTCAGTCACAAATTGTTGTAAATACGGACTCGTCGCTTGATATAACAGAATATATCACTGCGGACTGTGGAACAGCTCAAAAACACGGAATCTTCAGAGTTCTCCCAACCACCAAACAATTAACGGTATCGGGCAAGGTGAAGATGCCCATTGAGCTGATTTCGATAACTGATTTTAACGACAGGCCGTATAAGTATCAAACAACCAAAAATAGCTCTGACAATACAATAACCTGGAAGATAGGTGACGCGGACGTTTTTGTAACGGGCGAGAATTATTATAAGATTCAATATCGTGTAAAAAATGCTATTCTACATGGAAATTCCAACTTTGATGAGTTTTACTGGAATCTGAGCGGTAATTTTTGGGATATCGCCATTGATCATTTTAAAGCGGAGATAAAGTTTCCGGAGGAGGTGGGAGAATCAAACAGTGAACTCAATATTTATTCCGGTAGTTTTGGAAACGGCGACACCCTTAGCCACAAAGAGAGATTCGTTGATAAAAATACTTTAGAAGTTGAGGTCACTGGAACGATGCTACCAGGCGAGGGTATAACTGCTTCTCTGACTTTTCCGAAAGATATCGTTGTGCCATATATCCCAACTTTTTGGGAAAAAAATGGCGGATATATCCTAGGTGTACTTTTTGCTCTAATTCCAATTGTGATTTTATGGCTCTGTTTTCGACTGTGGGCGATTCACGGAAAAGACCCACGAATAAATCCAACGATAGCTCCTGAGTTTGAAATACCCGAAGATCTCTGCCCGATAGATATGGGAGTTGTGATGACTGATGGCAGTTTGAAAAACAGCTTTATAACGGCCTCGATAGTAAATCTGGCGGTCAAAGGCAAGATTAAGATCAAGAATATTCCCAAAAAAGGCGTTTTTTCTAAGGAAGATTTCGAACTTATTTCGCTCAAGGGTGGAGAAAAAATTTCCGAAACGGATGAGTTCTTGATGCAGAAACTTTTTGGCTCGTCGTCATCCGTGAAGATATCTACTCTCAAAAACAAATTTTACAAAAAAATTCCTCTAATTGACGACAAGTCAACTAAATTTTTGGCGAGTAAAAAATGGATTAAAGAGAGTAGCCAATATTGGAACACTGGGTTTTGTGCCGCTGCATTTGTGATTATGTTTTTGGCGATCGTTTTGAGGGCTTTGGCTATCGGTCTGACATACGCCCTAGTTATAAGTTCGCTGATCGTGACAGTTTTCTCGTTTATTATGCGCTCCAGAACGAAAGAGGGGGCGGTTCTAAACAGAAGAATTAAAGGATTCAAGCTCTATATGAACACAGCTGAAAAGTACAGACAGAAATTTAACGAGAAAGAAAATATCTTCGAAAGATTTTTGCCGTACGCGATTTTGTTTGGCATTACCAAAGAATGGATGAGAAAAATGGAACAGATCTATGGAGAGGAATATTTTACCAATTACCATCCGGTTTGGTTTATTGGGTCTAACTTTGGTTCATTTAATGTTGATGATTTCAGCACTCAATTATCGGCAATGTCTTCTAATATGTCATCTACAATATCTTCGTCCCCTTCAAGTTCCGGATCGGGTGGTGGTGGTTTTTCCGGTGGCGGTGGAGGCGGCGGTGGAGGGGGCGGCTGGTAATGTTGAAAAACCCGATGTTATCTTCGCTGGTTAAAGTTCTAGCTTTCGTCTTTTTAGCTCTTTTGTTTTTAGTGTTTTTGCCAAAAGTTTTTTCCGGAGAACGAGAACTAAATCCGATTATCGCTTCGATAGGTCCGCTCTCGTTGAGGTGGTATGGAGTTCTTATTGCACTAGGAGCGTTCATTGCTTATCTAATAGTTGACTGGGAATCGAAAAGAAAAAAAATAAGCCAAGGACAAATGGAATCGATCGTACTCTGGGTCTTGGTCTCGGGCCTAATTGGTGCGAGGATAGGATTTGCCGTTCAAAACCTTTCCTATTTTAGAGAGTTTCCACAAGAGTTTTTCAAATTTTATCATGGAGGTCTTTCTATCCACGGAGCTTTAATCGGTGGAATTATCGCCCTTGGTATTTGTGCGAGAAAATATAGATTACCGTTTATTAAGATTGCAAATATAATTTCTCCCCCTGTTT
>Ga0172375_10009955_pt1 | contig 12415 bp, 8 predicted proteins | sample LakKiv1m_FD_114537 | JGI IMG/M metagenome (GOLD analysis project Ga0172375, IMG submission 114537) | Freshwater microbial communities from Kabuno Bay, South-Kivu, Congo - kab_092012_11.1m | ecosystem: Environmental > Aquatic > Freshwater > Lake | place: Democratic Republic of the Congo... | reverse complement strand
TGCGACCGTCATCGACGACGCGGCGGCAAGTAGCGTCGCAGTCCATGGGCACCCCGTTGGTCGAGGGCCGGAACCTCACGAAGCGATTCGGAGCATTCACCGCTGTAGACGGGATCGACTTCAGCGTCGAGCGCGGCGAGACGTTCGGGTTCCTCGGCCCGAACGGGGCCGGCAAGACGTCGACGATGCGGATGATCGGCTGCGTCTCACCGATCTCCGGCGGTGAGCTGCGTGTCCTCGGTCTCGATCCCACCACAGACGGTTCCCGAATACGATCGCGCATCGGTGTCGTGCCCCAGGAGGACAACCTCGACACCGAGCTGACGGTATGGGACAACCTGCTGATCTACGGGCGCTACTTCGACATGCCCAGAGTGGAGATCCGCCGCCGGGCCGCCGAGCTCCTCGAGTTCGTCAAGCTCACCGACCGGAGCAACGACCGGGTGGAACCCCTCTCCGGTGGGATGAAGCGCCGCCTGACCATCGCGCGAGCGCTCGTCAACCAGCCCGAGCTGCTCCTCCTCGACGAGCCGACGACCGGCCTGGACCCTCAGGCCCGGCACATGCTCTGGGAACGGCTCTACCGGCTCGCGCAGGATGGCGTGACCCTCCTGCTCACGACGCACTACATGGATGAGGCAGAGCAGCTCTGCGATCGCCTCGTAATCATGGACGGCGGCCGTATCGTCGCCGAGGGATCGCCACGCGCGCTCATATCGGCACATGCGACGCGCGAGGTCGTCGAGTTCCGCTTCGCCTCCCCTCGGGCACATGCAGGCGCACTGCTCCGTCTCGAAGCGACCGGCAATCGCGTGGAGCCGCTGGCTGACCGCATCCTGGTCTACACCGACAACGGCGACGGAGTCGCGGCATTCCTGCTCGCCGGAAGCGACGGCATCACACCTGCTTCGACCCTCGTGCGACGCAGCACGCTCGAAGACGTCTTCCTCATACTCACCGGCCGCACACTCGAGGACTGACATGCGCACACCGATGACGTTGCGCGTCGTGGAGCGGGAGCTCCTCGTCTTCCGGCGTCTGTGGCGCGGCTGGGTGTCGTCGAGCTTCGTAACTCCGATTCTCTATCTGGCCGCAATGGGCGTCGGCCTAGGCGACATCGTCGACAGTCGCGGCCGCAGGCTCGACGGCCTCGCCTACATGCAGTTCGTCGCGCCCGGTCTGCTCGCAGCGACTGCTCTGATGCTCGCTGCAGGAGAGTCGCTCTGGCCGGTGATGATCGGCACGAAGTGGCTCCGCACCTTCCACGCGATGGTCGCTACACCGCTCGGGCCTGCAGACGTTTACGACGGGTTCCTGGCGTGGACGGTCTTGCGCGGATTCGTGGGTAGCAGCCTCTTCTTCGCCGTGGCGGTGCTTCTCGGGGGCGTGCCGTCGGTATGGGGGCTGCTCGCGGTGCCCGCCGCCGCGCTCGGTGCGAGCGCGATTGCAGCGCCCCTGGCCGCGTACTCGGCCACCCAGGACACGGACGTCGTCTTTCCGATCATCATGCGTCTCGGCATCATGCCGCTGTTCCTCTTCTCGGGAACGTTCTTCCCAGTCGACCAGCTACCCGGCGCGCTACAACCCTTGGCTGCGCTGTCGCCCCTGTGGCACACCGCTGAGCTCTGCCGCGGGGCTACCCGTGGCTCGATCGGCGGCCCTGCGGCTCTCACTCACGTCGCGGTGCTGGGCGTGCTCGTGATCGCCGGGCGCGCATGGGGGACACGCACGTTCGCAGCAAGGCTCGTGCCATGAGCAGCGCCGAGGCGTCGCTACGCGTGCCCCGCACCGTGGGAATGGTGCTTCCGCCGGGAACGGCAGGGCGCCGCTCCCTGCGCATGGTGGAACGGAACGTCCTCGTCTACCGCCGCTCGTGGTTCATCTTCGTAACCGGCTTCGCCGAACCTGTCCTCTACCTGCTCTCCATCGGCATCGGTGTGGGCAAGCTCGTCGGGAAGCTACCCGGCCCGGGTAATCACGAGATCGACTACCGGCAGTTCGTCGCGCCGGGCATGCTCGCAGTCGCAGCGATGAACGGTGCGATCTTCGACACCACGTTCAACTTCTTCTGGAAGTTCAAGTACGCGAAGACGTATGACGCAGTGCTTGCAACGCCGCTAGGCGCAGGTGACGTGGCGCTCGGAGAGATGACATGGGCCTTGATGCGCGGCGCTCTCTACGCCGTCGCGTTCCTGGTCACGATGGTGTTCTTCGGGCTCGTGGATTCGGCCTGGGCGGTGCTGGCAGTCCCGGTCGCCGTGCTCATCGGCTTCGCGTTTGCCGGCGCCGGCCTCGCCGCGACCACCTACATGCGCTCCTTCATCGACTTCGACTACGTGAACCTCGCTCTCGTGCCGCTCTTCCTGTTCTCGGCGACGTTCTTCCCGCTCTCCCGGTACCCCGATGCGCTGGAGGTGGTCGTGCGCTGCACGCCGCTCTACCAGGGCGTAGCCCTAGAACGCGCGTTGGTCCTCGGCGACGTCCACTGGACGCTCCTCGTGCACGCCGTGTACCTCGTGGCGATGGGCACGATCGGAGTGCAGGTAGCCGCCCGCCGCTTGGGTCACCTGCTCCAGCCTTGAGACGCCGGGATTCGAAGTACGACTCCACGTCAGGCCGACAAAAAGGGCCGCTCCCTTGACTCCCCCCAACACCCTGTTTGGACCCAGGCGGTCGCTATAGCGACCGCCTGGGTCCAAACAGGGGTTTAGGGGGCGGGCTCCAGGGAGACGCGCACGCCGCGGTCGGACGGGATCGGCTGCCAACCGATCGGTCCGTAGTCGAGGTGCCCGTAGCCACCCACCAGGCCGAGGTGCTTGACCATGCCCGGGCTCACGTCGTTCGCCCCGCCCCAGCTCTCGAACATGTGCGGGTCCCAACCGTCGTAGATCATCACAGAGCCCGGCCCCAGGGAGCGTGACAGCTTGGCCCGTACCACGAACGAGCCGACGTCGTTGAACACGCGCACGCGCGCGTGGTCGACGATGCCGAGCGCGGCGGCGTCACCGGGGTTAACGAGGAGGTGTGCCTCTCCGCGGTGCGTCTGCAGCAGCACCGGGTTGCCCATGTTCATCGCGTGCACCGACCACCGGTTGTGCCCGGACAGGATCACGAACGGGTGGTCGCCGCCGGTCGCCGGCATGTCCTTGTGGACGGGCAAGTCCTCCCCCGCCTCCACGAACCACGGATGGTCGATCAGGAACTGCGCGCGGCGCGTCAACGTCGGGTACGGCGCGCCCCTCAGCACATGGTCCTCCAACGGGTTCACCACTTCGTCCTCCGGCGTCCACGGAGCCGCGTGGCTCAGCGCCATGAAGCCCCTGCCCCACTCGGTGAAGCGCATCTGACCGTACTCACGCATCGCAGCGAGGTCGGATCCCGCCGGCAGGATCCCCGCGTACGCGGAGTCGCGGATGATCTCGTCGTACACCTGCTCGTCTTTCGTCCACGCCCCACCGAGCGTGTAACGGTCGTAGAGATCCGCGTAGCGCACCTCCATCCCGGTGGGGTGCGTGAACCCATCGACGCCTCTGGCCTCCGCACGACGACCGAGTGACTCGCAGAGCGCTGCGAAGATCTCCCATTCGGGCTTCGACTCGCCGGCCGGCGGCACCGCTTCGTCGGTCATCGTGAAGTAGTACGTCGGCATGTCGAGGCTGACCTTTTCGTAGTGCTGCGCGGCCGGCAGGACGATGTCGGACCAGAGCGCGGTGCTCGACATCCGGATGTCGATCGTGACCACGAGGTCGAGCTTCGGCCAGAGGTGCTCGAGCACCGTGTAGCTGCCACCCCGCGTGCGCCGCACGATGTTCCCGCCGCACTCGACGAGCACGCGCGGTGGCATGTCACTGCCGAGGGGGACGACGGTGCGCCACCAACCCTGCGCCATCGCCTCGTCGAAGTACTCGTCGAACGTGCGATTCATCGACGGGTCGCCGTAGCCGGGGGTGTTCCACAGGTCGCGGCACCCGAAGTGCCAGTACCAGAGGAACGCCGGTGGGACCATCCCCGGGCGAGGGCCCTTGACGGTTTCACGCATCACCTGGAACGCGGTGATCTCCGGGCTCATCGTCGGATCGTCGGCCCGCAAGATCTCGCCGAAACCGTCGAGCGCGCCGAGGATCTCCTCCGCTCCCTCGGGACCGGGCCGTGACTTCGCGCCCGTGAGCATCCACCCATCTATCTGCGCGTTCGCCCAGTGCTGGAATCCCGTCCCCGGCCTCCCCCAGCTCCCCGTCAGAGCGAGCAACAGGAGCATGGTCCGCTGGTAGAGATCCGAGTGGTACGCCTTGTTCGCGCCCATGCCCATCCAGAGGCGGGTGCGCCCCCGAGCAACCTTGCGGGCGATCGTACGGACCGCGTCGGGGTGGATGCCGGTGATCCGCTCCGAGTCTTCGGGCCGATAGCGGTTCAAGTGCTCGACAAGGCGCACCCACACGGGGCTTACGCGTATGCGAGCACCGTCTGCGAGCGTCACCTCGGCCTCGCCTGTGAGCGATGGGGTGTAGCCGTCGGGAAGGAGGTTTCCTCGGGCGGCCTCCACTGGCTCGCCCTTCGCGTCGAGGTGGAAGAACTGATCGTCTCGCCCCGCCGGGTCGAGGTCCGAGGCTCGCAGGAAGCGGTTGGTATCGGCGCGCACCAGCAGCGACAGATCGGTCTGCGTCCGTACGAACTCCTCGTCGACCAGCCCCTCCTCGACGATCACCTGACACATCGCGAGTGCGAGCGCCGGGTCGCTGCCGGGTCGCACCGGCAGGTGGTAGTCGGCGTGCAGATGGCTCGGGCTCACGTCGGGGCTGAGCAGCACCACCTCGGCCCCTCTGTACCGCGCCTCGACCAGGTAGTGGTAGAAGGGGACGTACGTGTACACCGGGTTCGCGTGCCAGATGAGGATCACGTCGGACTGGAAGAGCGACGGCTCGTCCTGGTAGATGTGAGAGTGGCCGATCGTCATGTGGATACCGGGCGCGAAGTCGGCGAGCGCTCCGTTGACGTCGGTGCTCGTCCCTCCGATCAGCCCGATGAGACGCTCGCACGCCATCGTCGCCGCCATCTCGGGAGTGCCCTCCCTCAGGATCGCCCGCGGCCCGTGCTCCGCGACCGCGTCGATGATCCCGTCGGCGACAGAGTCGAGAGCCTCGTCCCACGAGATGCGCTCCCACTCGCCGCTCCCGCGCGGCCCGACCCGCCGCATCGGGTAGAGCAGGCGGTCAGGTGCGTCGATCTGGGCGCTCCACGCCGCCCCCTTGTTGCAGCCGCGCGGGGAGTCGTCGGGGAAGCCCTTCGGCTCGGGACGGTCGGGGCGCGGGTTCGGCACCTCCTCACGCACGATCCGGCCGTCCTTGACGAAGACGCGGTACCGGCAGTTCGACGGGAAGCAGTCGACGCAGTGCGAGCCCCAGGCGACGGAGTCGAACTCGGTGCGCGCTCGATAGCGGCGCTCGCCCGCACGCGCGTCACCTCCCAGGACACTCACGCTCAGGCGTCTCCCTCACTCGTAGGAGCCCGTCGACGCCGAAGACCTACCTCGCACGCCCGGGTCACGACGAGAGTACCCCTATCTAGAACGCGTTCCAATCCCGCATCCGATAACGGCCACAACCGCGCAGCAGGTTCGCGGGCACGACCCATATCCAGGTGGAGACGGGGGCCGGTGCTCCGAGTGCTAGACGGCCGGCTCGAGGCTCACTCGCACGCCGCGGTCTACGGGGACGGGCTGCCAGCCGAGCGGACCGTAGTCGACGTGGCCGTAGCCGGCCGCCAGGTTGAGGTGCTTGACCATCCCCGGGCTGGCATCGTTCGGACCACCCCAGTCCTCGAACATGTGCGGGTCCCAGCCGTTGTACACCGTCACGCCGCCGGGTTGCTGCCCGCCGGAGAGCCTGGCCCGCACGACGAACGAGCCGACGTCGTTGAACACGCGCACGCGCGCGTTGTCGGCTATGCCCAATGCCGACGCATCGGCCGGATTGATCACGACGTGCGGCTCCCCGCGATGAGTCTGCAGCAGGATCGGGTTGCCCATGTTCATCGCATGCACCGACCAGCGGTTGTGGCCCGACGACATCACGAAGTCGCGGTCGCCGCCCATCTTCGGCGAGTCCTTGTGCACCGGCAAGTCCTCTCCCGCCTCCACGAACCAGGGGTGCTCGATGAGGAATTGCGCTCGACGGGTGAGCGTGGGATACGGGTCTCCCCGGTCGACGTGGTACTCGAGCGGATTCGCGATCTCGTCCTCGGCCGGCCACCGCGAAGCGTGACTCTTACCCATGAAAGTGCGCCCCCAGTTCTGGAACCTCACCTGGCCGTGCTCGCGCAGCTTCGCAAGATCTGTTCCGGGCTCCAGCAGCCCCGCGTAGGCCGAATCGCGCACGATCTCGTCGTTGACCTGCTCGCTCGTCTCGAATGCGCCATCGAGCGTGAATCGACCCGGCAAGCCGGCGTAGGCATGCTCGTTGCCGTCCGCGTCCAGGAACGTCTCGAGACCGCGCGCCTGGGCGCGCCTGGCGACCGCACGACTCAGGTCACGGAAGATCTCCCACTCGGGCATCGACGCGCCCGCAGGCGGAACGGCCTCATCGGTCATCGTCAACGTGAACAGCGGGATGTCGAGGGCGACCTTCTCGTAGTGCTGCGCCGCAGGCAGCACGATGTCCGACCAGAGTGCCGTGCTCGACATCCGGATATCGATCGTGACGATGAGATCGAGCTTCGGCCAGAAGTGCTCCAAGACCGTGTTCCGCCCACCGCGAGTGCGCCGGATGATGTTGCCACCACACTCGATCAGCACCCGCGGCGGTGCGTCCGGGCCGTTACGGATCGTGTGAGACCACCATCCCTGCCGCATCGCCTCGTCGAAGTACTCGTCGAACGTGCGCTTCATCGTCGGGTCGCCGTTGCCCGGGGCGTTCCACATCTGTCGAAAACCCGCGTGCCAGTACCAGATGAAGGCGGGCGGCACCATCATCGGACTCCCCGCCTTACCGGCGGCACGCAACATGTCGAACGATGCGATCTCCGGCGTCATCGTCGGATCGAGCGACATGAACATCTCGTCGAAGGCGTCCAGCGCTGCGACTACCTCTTCGGCACCTTCGGCACCGGGGCGCGCCTTGGCACCGGTGATCGTCCAGCCGTCCATCTGGCCGCTCGCCCAGTTGTTGAATCCTGTACCAGGCCTTCCCCAGTTTCCCGTGAGCGCCAGGACGAGGAGCATCGTGCGCTGGTAGAGGTCGGAGTGGTAGGCCTTGTTCGCGGCCATGCCCATCCAGACCTTCGTCTTCTTCGCTGCGATCTTGCGGGCGAGCAGCCTGATGGTCTCGGGCGGAATGCCGGTGATCTCCCGGACGTCCTCAGGGCGATACCTGCCGAGGTGCTCGACAAGCCGGCTGATCAGCGGCCTCACCGTCACAGTGGAGCCGTCGACAAGTTCGACGTCGCGCACTCCGCCGAGCGCCGGTAGGTAACCCTTCGGTAGGAGGTTCGCACGGTCCGCCTCGATCAGCGCCCCCGACTCGTCGAGATGGAAGAACTGGTCGTCACGACCCGCCGCGTCGACGTCGCAGGCGCGCAGATACCGACCCGTATCAGTGCGCACCAGGAGCGAGAGGTCGGTCTGATTGCGCACGAACTCCTCGTCGATCAGCCCCTCCTCGACGATCACCTGCGCCATCGCCAACGACAGTGCAGCGTCGCTGCAGGGACGGACCGGCACATGGTGGTCTACGTGCATGTGGCTGGGGCTGACGTCGGGCCCGATGAGGACGATCTCAGCGCCGTTGTACCGGGCCTCGGTGAAGTAGTGGTAGAAGGTGATGAACGTGTAGACGGGGTTGGAGTGCCAGATGATCACCAGCTCCGACTCGAAGGCCGCGGGCTCGTCGTGCCAGAGGAACGACTTGCCCATCGTCAAGTGGATTCCCGGCGCGAAGTCACTGATCGACGCGTTCAGGTCGGTGGTCGTGCCGCCGATCATCGCGATGAACCGCTCCGTAGCGGTGGTTCCGACTATCTCCGGTGTCCCCTCTCGCATGATCGCCGCGGGCCCGTGCTCCTCGATCGCGTCGATCAGCCCATCGGCGACAGCTTCGAGCGCGTCATCCCACGAGATCTGCTCCCACTCGCCGCTACCGCGCTCGCCGACGCGCCGCAATGGGTGCAACAGGCGGTCGCCTGCGTCCAGCTGCGCGCTCCACGCCGCCCCCTTGTTGCAGCCTTGGGGATAGACGTCGGGGAACCTCCCGTTCGGTTCGAGCCTTCCCGGACGGGGACCTGCGATCTCCTCGCGCACAACCTTTCCGTCCTTGACGAAGACGTGGTAGCGGCAGTTGCTCGGGAAGCAGTCGGCACAGTGCGAACCCCAAGCGACGTCATCGAACTCGGTGCGCTCGCGGTAGCGGGCTTCACCGGCGCGTATGTCATCCGAGACACTCTTCGTCACCTGAACTCGACCCTTCGCTTCGTCGACTCTCACGCCCGGCGCCCTTACAGCGGCTGCTCTCACGCCCTCGGGCAGCCGAGCGTACCCTCACCGGCGCCTCCCCCCTGTTTGGACCCAGGCGGTCGCTATAGCGACCGCCTGGGTCCAAACAGGGGTTAGCGGTGCTGGGGGAAGCCGAGATCGATGCGGCTCGTCGCCGGGTCGGGCCAGCGGGACGTGACGACCTTCGTGCGTGTGTAGAAGCGCACACCATCGGGGCCGTACATGTGCGAATCGCCGAACAAGGACTGCTTCCATCCACCGAAGGAGTAGTACGAGACGGGAACGGGGATCGAGACGTTCACTCCGACCATCCCGGCGTCCACGGCAAACTGGAACTGGCGCGCGGCTCCGCCGTCACGCGTGAAGATCGCGACCCCGTTGCCGTACGGGTTGTCGTTCACAAGGCGCAGCGCGTCGTCAAAGGTATCGACCCGCACCACACAGAGAACCGGGCCGAAGATCTCGTCTTCATAGACGCGCATACCGGGCTGCACGTGATCCAGCAGCGAGACGCCCAGGAAGAACCCGTTGCCACCGACGCTGAGGTCGCGACCGTCCGCTACAACCGTCGCCCCTTCCGCGCGAGCCGCGTCGATGTACGACGCAACGCGGTCGCAGTGCTCCCGTGTCACCAGAGGACCCATCGCGCTGTCCGGGTCTGTTCCAGGGCCGATCCGCACCTTGCCCAGCCGCGCCACGATCGCGTCGACAAGCGGATCTGCGACGTCGCCGACTGCGACCGCGACCGAGATCGCCATGCAGCGCTCACCGGCGGACCCGTACGCGGCGCTCACCGCAGCATCGGCAGCCATGTCGACATCGGCGTCGGGGAGCACGACCATGTGGTTCTTAGCCCCGCCTAGCGCCTGCACGCGCTTGCCGTGCTTTGTTCCGGTCTCGTAGACGTGCCTTGCAATCGGAGTCGAACCGACGAAGCTGACTGCGGCGACTCCGGGATGTTCGAGAATGCGATCCACGGCGATCCGGTCGCCGTTCACAACGTTGAAGACACCTTCGGGCACTCCGGCGTCGTGCAAGATCTCCGCGATGAGCATCGCGACGCTCGGGTCCTTCTCCGACGGCTTGAGCACGAACGCGTTCCCGCAAGCGATCGCGCTCGCGAACATCCACATCGGAACCATCGCCGGGAAGTTGAACGGGGTGATACCCGCTACCACACCCAGCGGTTGGCGGATCGAGTAGACGTCGATCGCAGTGCCGGCCTGCTCACTGAATCCTCCCTTGAGCAGGTGTGGGATGCCGCAGGAGAACTCGACGTTCTCGATTCCGCGTGCAACCTCGCCGAGCGCATCGGAGAGCACCTTCCCGTGCTCCGAAGTGATCACCGCCGCAAGGCGGGCCCTATGGGCGTCGAGCGCGGCCCGAGTACGGAACATGATCTCGGAGCGCCGGGACAGCGACAGTGCACGCCATGCAGGGAACGCCGTCGCCGCCGCCCGCACCGCGTCATCGACCTCGTGCGCCGATGCCAGGTCGACTTCTGCCTGCTGCTCTCCGACGGCAGGGTCGAATACCCGCCCGACCCGTCCGGAGTCGCCCCGGACGATCCGTCCGCCGATCCAATGGCCGATGCGACGCATGGCTAGCTCCTCTCATCCGTTCGCCTCACCGTAATGAAGCGGGCGCTCGCACGTGCGACGCTGCGCGCTCCGGTAGCTCGAGGTGGAGGACCAATCGGCGCGTCCTGATCACGCGAGGCCATTGGGCGCCTCGACAAGGTGGCATCTCGCAACAACGATTCGCCCCGGAGTGCGGCCGCACCGCTCTCCGTTTCGACGCGCGGAGCACCTTGCCGCCAAGATGGCGAGATGGCCGCACCCATCGACCTCGACCACGTCGCCATCGCGTCGGAGCACACATTCGACAACTTCGACCGCTACCGCGGTGATCTCGGTGGTCAGTGGCTCTCGGGAGGATTCGACCCCGGCTTCTACTGGGGGCAGGTGCGCTTCGCGAACGGCATGCGTCTCGAGATGCTCGAACCGGCGAACCTGGAGCTCGACGACTTCCTGCGCAGGTTTCTGGACCGGAATGGTCCCGGCCCGCATCATGTCACCTTCAAGGTGCCCGACATTCACGGCGCGATCGATGCGGCGACCGCTGCCGGCTATCCACCCGTGCGCGTCGACCTGTCGAACGAAGAGTGGATGGAAGCCTTCCTGCACCCAAAGGCATCGCACGGCATCGTCGTGCAGCTGGCCCAGACAACCGAGCACGAGCACCCGACGCCGACCCAAGTTCCACCTGCTCGGATCGCGGAACCGGCCTCGTTGGACCAGATCGTTCACGCGGTCGTCGATCTGGACTCCGCGCTGACGCTCTTCCGCGACGTGCTCGGCGGCGTACCGATCCAGCACGCGACTGCAGCGGACGACCCTTTCGTCGACCTTGCGTGGCCCGGGCCCGGCCGCATCCGTCTGATGGAAGCCCGGTCGGCCGCACTCCGGGAGTGGGTCGGGAGTCGTCCGGGACGCCTGCACCACCTGGCGTTCACCCTCGCCCACCCCGCCGGCGTTACCGCCGCCGTGCCCGTCGCGCCCAGTGACCCTGGCACTTCAGCCGACCCTGGCACGGGCTGGGAGCTCGAGGTCCCCCCGGCTGCCAACCTCGGCGTCCGCCTCCGCCTCCGCTCCCCGGCCCGACCCACCCCGTTCTTGCGTCAGTAACTCGCAAATGTTGCGAGTTACTGACGCAAGAACGGGTTGAGGAGCGCGAACCGTTTCGCCATCGCCATGGCCGCCGACGTCCTCCCCTGCTGAGGCCATCCGAGAGGAACCGACTTGCCCCGCGCGAGGTGGGTGCGATCGGATGCACATGTGAGCGCTCCTGGGCACCACGAGCCCGACCTCGGTCCGCCACCCGACGTCGAACCTCCGACAGTCGATCGGCTCATCGCCCTCCTCGACGTCGAGCGTCTCGACCGGGACCTGTTTCGCGCTGCCGTGCCGGCACGCACGCAGACCGACCGCCTCTTCGGTGGGCAGGTCGCCGCCCAGACACTGCGCGCCGCGACACTGACCGTCGACGTAGACCACTACCCCCACTCTCTTCATGGCTACTTCCTACGGCCCGGCTCGCCGAACGTGCCGATAATCCTCCAGGTTGATCGCATTCGCGACGGCAGGTCGTTCACCACCCGCACCGTCGTCGCGATGCAGGAAGGCGAGGCGATCTTCGAGCTGACCGCGTCTTTCCACAAGGACGAGCCCGGAGCGGAGTATCAGACACCCCTTCCCGCCGACCTCCCCGAGCCCGATGCCGACTTCAAGTGGCACAAGAGCCTGCTGAGCATGTTCGATGCGGCCTCACCTTTCGAGATGCACGAGGTGCCGCCACCGGAACCTGGGGAACGGGGCCTGCTCACTTCGACCCGCCGGGTGTGGCTGCGCACCCGCGGGGCCCTTCCCGACGACCGCGCGCTGCACGCGTGCGTGCTCACGTTCATCTCCGACATGGGTGCTGTGTTCGCAGCGGCACTCGCCGTCGGCGGCGGCTTCGGACTCACCATGGGGGCGAGCCTCGACCACGCGATGTGGTTCCACCGCCCGATCCGCGCCGACGAGTGGATGCTCTTCGACCTGCGCCCTGTTTCGAACGCCGGATCGCGCGGACTGGTACACGGCACCATGCACACACGCGCCGGCGTTCTCGGCGCGTCGATCGCCCAGGAGGCGCTTATCCGCGCGCTACCCCGATCTCGGCGTCGCGCATAGGCGACACGCCGGCGCAAGATGCGATTTGAACGTGCCTCCCCCCTGAAATATGACCGGCGCAGGTACGCTCGCGTGTGATGCGGATTGCCGGCGGTACTCAGCACACTGCGTCGGCACACGCGATGAGCAGGTGCTTCGCCACTCTCGTCGCCCTGTGCGTGTTCACCGCTCTCGTCGCCGGCGGAGCGTCACGTGCTTA
>Ga0172375_10009954_pt1 | contig 12416 bp, 19 predicted proteins | sample LakKiv1m_FD_114537 | JGI IMG/M metagenome (GOLD analysis project Ga0172375, IMG submission 114537) | Freshwater microbial communities from Kabuno Bay, South-Kivu, Congo - kab_092012_11.1m | ecosystem: Environmental > Aquatic > Freshwater > Lake | place: Democratic Republic of the Congo... | reverse complement strand
ATTTTAATCCTAACATACCAAAAGAAAATTTGCATTGGATAGTTGATGTGGCAAATGTAAGATCTTATCCAGGTTCAGGAACACTTTGGAAAAATGCCGTTTTTCCAAATATTAATGATCTATCTAATACAAATACTCCAACATACAGTGCCTTAGGAGCGACTTCTAATTTTGCATTTAATGGTTCAAATCAATATTCCGTTAATTCTTCTTTGATTGATCCTGCAAATATTCAAGGTCCAATTACAGTAAATGTAATTTTTTCTCCTAGTTCTTCCACTGGGACTCAAAATGTTTTCGCTCTTTATAACAGCACTGGTTCTCAAGGACTACAGATTGGATATAACGGTACAACTGGTGCAATTTGGAAGTTTGGAGGCACAGCACTAGTTAACTATACTTACGCTGGAGTTGGCACAGTTGTTCATATTACATACACTTGTGACGGATCTAATAATTCAAAAGTGTATATCAATGGCGAATTTCATTCTTCTAGTGTGGTAGCAACAAACACAGGCAGTCCTTTAACTTATACTGTGGGTTCTTATGGAACGGGAGTAGGTCAGTTTTTTAACGGAAAAGTTTATTATGTGTCAATTCACAAACAGACGCACACAGATAATGAAGTTGCTGATACGTGGCATGCATTAAAAAGAAGATACGGATATGCAGGATTTGGAACTAATCCTTACACAGGAGATCCAACAACAGAACCTATAGGAGGAGGACCACAGTAATGGGAGCAAATGGTGGACCAGTTGGGCAAGGTTTAGATAATGTAGTTACTAGGTTTGATGCTTTTAGTCTTGTTTCTTATGCTGGAAGCGGCAACACAATTAATTCTTTAGTCAAAAATGACAAATTAACATTTTCTGGAGTTGCATTTAATAATATCGGAGAAAAGTATTTTATATTTCAAGGTGCTGGTTTTGTTACTAGCGCAAAAAATACAGGTGTTTCAGGGACAGCCAGTAAATCTATGAGTGCTTGGGTAAAGTTTGGCAGAAAAGCATCTCAAGGAGTAATGTCAACTGGTGCAAATGGAGCAGGCACAGGTATGGCATTGGAAACATCAAGTACTGTTTGGACACTTGGAAGGGGAAATACTGGAACTGCTACTACAACCACATACAATGCACATCAATGTTATTTTGTCACCTATGTAAGCCAGCAAACTTCTGGGTCAACACATAACGTAAAATTGTATATTAATGGTGGACTTGCTCACACTGCAATCGTAACATCAATTAATTTGACTAATAGTACTTTACGTACAGGCTGCAATAATTCTGGTGTTGGAATGAGTGGCTTTGTTGCAAGAGTTAATTTTTACAACAAAGCATTATCGGATAAAGAAATACAAAAAAGTTACTGGAATTACAAAAGTAGATTTGGTTTATAATATATTATATATAAGAGAAGAAAATGGCAAACTCAGATAAAAACATAAGGATTACAACAAGTAAAAATAAAGCAACATTTCCAAATATTGTTTTTACTGGATCCGCTGCTGGAACTTCTGTAATAACTTTGGAAGTCCTTGATGACAATACAGTATCTTTCGCAAGTAATGAAGGTCAAATTTTCTCTTTAGATAGTAATTTATCCACTGGCACAATATGGTCAGTTAATGATATTTCCGGTGTGCCATTATTAAGAGCCAGTGCTGGAGCAACTATTGGATTAGCAGAATATTCAGGAGTTGTTGGTATTGGCGAAACACTTCCAAATCCAAATATATACAAGTTAGAAGTTCGTGGGCAAGTTGCTTTTGGAAGCACTGCAGATACAAACAAACATTTTATTTTTAATACGTCATCGTCAGCAGTCAACACAAATACATTTCAGTTGCGTAGGGGAGCGATTGCAGAGTTTTATGAAGACGGCGATACATTTAAGACTACATTTAGGTCAAATGCATCACAAGCAGCAAACGCAAACTATATATGGCCAGTAGCAGTTCCAGCAACAGGTACATCTGTATTACAATCAGATACCTCAGGAAACCTGGCTTGGGTAGCAATGACAGCAGGTGGTGGTTCGGGGGCAGTTAGCTCTGGAACAGCAGGAAGTGTAGCGTTCTATAATACGACAGGTACTACAGTAAGTGGCGCATCAGCATTGCAAATAGCAACATCCGGTACAGCAGTTTCATCATATGCCCATGTAGATGTTAAGACTGGTAATGATGTAAGGCTTTGGAATTCAGGAAATACATTTTACACTGCTTTAGGGGCAGCCAATAATGCTTCTAACTATACTTTATTGTTACCTTCAGCGCCTGTAGGCGCTGGATATTCGACAATACTTGTTGATTCTACAGGGCAAATGTTCTTTGCTCCTATAGAAGGAGGTTTAGCTTCAACCTCAGCCACTGGAAACCGTGTTGTTTTACGTAACAAAATGGAGCACCACGTATGGATGGCTGCAGGATTTACACCAACTGCTGCTGGAGCTGATAATGTAATTTACAGAATTCCTGACTATTCTGAAGATGGTCAAAGTTTAACTACATTTCAAATAAAGGAATTTGCGATCAGAGTTGAAACACCTTCTGCAGGCTCTTCAAGGATACAAATTGAAAGATCTTCTACTGACACTGGTGCATTTGCTCTTGCTGCAACAGGATCAAGTTTAGTAGGTGGGCTAGGACTTACTATTTCTGGCGCTGGAGTTTATGTAACTAGCACCAATACTTTTGCTTCTGGAATATTTGTTACATCTGGAAACCTTCTCAGATTAAACTGGACTCTTTTAAATGCTACCCACGCAAACTTTTCAGTACAATTTACTTTAAATGAAGTTTAGTTTATAAGTTAAATATGAAAACCTGTGTTGTTAGAAGAAGATTTTATTCAACAGAAGCAGACAATGCAACAGTTGACATCGATTTAGAACCTAATTTTGGTGTACCTAAAGCAATTGCGGTATTTTATGTTGAAAACAACTCCGCAACTGATACGTTTAATACTGCTTTAGGTTTTAGAAACTTTGGTATTGGATTTTGCGGCGGTGGAGTCACTACTTGTTGCAATATTGCAATACAAGACAATGTAGACCCTACATCAGCTCAAAGGTCACATTTTACGTCAAGAATAATAAGTGCCTCAAACACTGCAAGAAGTACAACGTTTTACAGAGCAGACGTGGTTTCTTTTTTAGACAGTAAAGTTAGAATTACATTTACAAATCAAACTCCTCAAACAAATGGGCATCTGGATGCAATTATTTGGGCTGTCACTGGAGATGATGTCTCTGCTGCAGTCGGCATAAGTTCTTTCAATGGAACTGCTGGAGGCACAAGACTTTATTCACAACTTGCTTTTCAACCTGATTTCGTGATGATTTCTTCTTGCAACACTACATCAGGACAAACGCTTTCAAGTCATGCAGAACTTACATTTGGAGTAGCTACACGAAGCCCTTTGCAGCAGGCTGCAATAGGATTTTCTTATAATACGAATGCTGACCCTACAGCATTAGGTACAACTTTAGGTGATAATACAATTGCTAATTTTATACGTGGTACAACATTTGCAACTTGTGATATTACTGCATTTTCTTCAAGTGGCTGGACTATGAGAACTAATAATACCCTTACTGCTAACACAGTCTACAATTTTTTAGCAGTCAAGAGTTTATCACCTTCTGATTTTGCAATTATCGATTTTACTACTCCAACTGCGACAGGCACTACTCAAGTTGGCACTGGTTCATCTGGATTTGTGCCAGAGACAGCGATATGCGTTGGAACTCATGTTTCAACAATAAATTCTGTAGCAAATACACAAGCACTAGGCGCTGAAGGGTTCAGCATTGGTGCTGGTTCAGCCACATCTTATGCTAAATTATACAATGGCAATGGAACAATTACTTATAGTACGGGCAGCGCAACTGTATCAGGTACAGGTTCTTCGTTTTTTAAATTTTATCCAGGCATCAATCTTTACACGCCTGTTGGCCTTAGTATTGGTACTGTAAGTTCAGTTACAAATGCTACATCATTGGCACTAACTGCAAATGCTTTGTTGTCAGGCACTGCTGTAAGTTATACTTATGGAACTCACGGACAACACTCATTAGCATATGGTGATATTGATAATGACGGTGGAGGTTCTCAGGTATATAGTTTAGCAAGCTCACGATTTTATGTTTCAGCAACTGCCCCTTCAACTATAACTAATCAAGCTTATTTAAATAATTTTGATACTCCTACAATGTCTTTAGGTTTTACTACTGCTAATGCAACAACAAGAAAAGGTTTTATTGTTGCATTTAAAGGTCAAAATAAAAGTAGAAGAAGAGCTTTGAACACATAATGAAAGTTGCATCAATACAACTAAATTTAAAATATTGTTTTTCCCAAAAATCATTTCAAGATTACATAGAAAAACAAGTTTTTCAAAAGATGCTTGTGATGCCAGATATTATTTGTTTTCCTGAAAATATAAATTATTGTTTATTATTTGCAAAACAAGAAAAATTTTTTTCTCTTTCTTTTAAGACAAAATTTGAATCTTGGTTTGATAAATTCATTTCAAAAATAGATTTGTCTTTCGTTTTTAGATTCTTGAATATCAAAAATCAAGAAAAGATTATTTTACAAACAATGTCAAATCTTGCAAAAAAATATAATGTTCATATTGTTTCTGGAACATATTATGAAAAATGCAATGATGGCATTTATAATACTCAAACATTGATAGATCCTGATGGAGAAATTATAGGCAAAGCATCTAAAAAATATCTTGTAGGATTTGAAAAAGCCTTAAGATTACAAACACAGTATGAGCCTGTAACTTTAGAGACAAGATTTGGTGAAGTTGGATTGTGCGTTTGTTATGATTTGAATGACAGATATTATATAAGTAAATTTAAAAAAGAAGGAGCAGTGATTTTGTTTGCTCCTTCTAATGGCTGGCGACCTTTCCCAGGATATCCATTTGATTATAATAAAGAAACTCCTCAAATACAAAGAGCAAAAGAAAACGGATTCTCAATAGTAAGACCTTATTGTGCCGGATGGATGTTCCCTTTATATTTTCAAGGACATTCTCAAATTGTTGATGCTACTGGAAAAGTCGTTGCGGCTTCGTTGACAAAAAATAAAACAGAAATATTGATTGCAGAGTTAGTAAGGTAGACGAACAACTCCACCAAATAATCCTAGAGAACCAAGAGTTCTTTTTTTCATATAAACTCCCTGCCCGTCTCTATCAACTACATCTCTTATTCCGCTTGATGTATTTCCTTCTACAGTTATAAAATCATTATTTGAATTTGCATCTACACAAATTCCAGTGTGTGCAATTCTTCCTTTACTAGCAAAGAAATAAAATACAATATCTCCTTCTTGAATTTTTTCTCTTCCTAATTCAAGATCAGCCCGTTTTATCCACCAAGTTTTTTTCTTGCCCCAATTTGAAAAAACTACTGTACTTCCTGTCCTTGGCATTTCATTTGGTATAGTAAGTGACAATGAATGAGCAGCCTTTATTAATCTAAGTACAATAAAAGCCATACACCAAGGATTTCCAGGTCCTAATCCTACTGCAGAAAGATATCTCTCTACAAAAGTACCAGCATTTGAGCCTGTTTCTCTTACACTCAATACTTCTTTAGCACAAGCATCTTTAGCCGCTTTTTTACTAATTGGCCCTGGAGTTTTAACTGCTAAACTACTAAAATCATTAAACTTATTGGTAGATAATAACTTCCAAAAAAATTGTTTTACTGGATTCATTTTGTTTTATTCTCCTGTATCAAACTTTCTTTATTTTCTTCTCTCATATCTTTATTTGGAGTTGTTTCTTTAACTGTAAATCCTGGAATTTTGTCAAGAAACTTCATCAAATCTAAACATTCACTCCCAGATGTACCTTTGGGCTCAACAGTTACTTTTCCATCTTTTCCAATCTTGATATTCAATTCAACTTCTTTTGCCATTAGATTAACTTCCTAGCAACTATTTCCATTTCAGACATAGTTCTATTTAAAAACTCTTCATCATTAATATTTACTTTTATTTTAAATCCATTTTTTGCTAATGCTTTTTCTAATGCAACTTTCACATATGCTTGGATGATTCTTTGATCCATCTTTTTAGCAACATCATAATCTGAAACTATAAAATCATATTTATTTTCAGATTCATTCCACAAAAAACCAATATCGTTTGATGCGCCTGTGAACTTATTTACTTGGTCTCTTGAAATTACAATGTTAGCAGTTTCATTCCTCTGGTCTCCTCTGTATCCTTTTAGTTTTTCAGGTTCAGTAAATACATCAGGTGAGAAACCAAGTAATGAAAGTGCTTCTAAAAGACAATCTTTATCAACAATTTCACATTCTATTTTTTTATATGCAGACATTACAATTCTTCTTCTTCATCATCTTCGAGTAAATTATGTGTAATCCATTCAATGCTATCCATAAGAGCATTTCTCAATCTAATTAATCCAGCCACAGCAATACCGTGTCCTTCATTAATATTAGTTACAAGATCATATCCCTCAAGAATAACATCAGTAGAGTCGTGCATTTTGACAAGTCTTTCAAGAAATTCTTCAGGATCCATTGCTAAAACTAATTTGCGATTTTCTTCAAATTGTTTTTGAAGTTCAATTTTATCTTCATCATCTAAATCATTAAAGTTCATATATGACTTGTACAATTTATAAGAAAGAGAGGAATAAAGAATGAATAATGTTTTTGCTATCATGAGTTGTATTTGTATTTTATGTTTGCCAGTTGAAAATTTTTCACAACCAATACAGCCTTCGTTTCAAGTTGATGAAAAGCCAAAAAAAGAAATATTGATAAGTTTAAATTCAAATTTTTATAGAAATGCGAAAGAAGTTATTGAAGGTTTTTTTAAACAAGCCAATATAAGAAATAAATATATCGACAGTTCATTAGACAAAGCAGATAAAAAGAATTTCAGTTTTGTTGATTTTACAGTTGACGAAGCAGTTGAGTATTTATCATCAAAATATAATGTCCAATTTACTGTTGAAACTATTGGCAAGAAAAAAATATATAACGTGGAGCCTAAGAAAAAATGAAAAAGTTATTTGCTCTTTTAGTTTGTTTAGCGTCTTGTTCTGTTTCATTTGCACAATCTAATATCTCTTTAGAGTTAAGAGATGCGCCTGTTAGAAGTAGTCTAGAAATGGTGTTTAAGCAGGCTGGAATCAAAAGTTATGTCATAGATAATTCTGTTTATGGATTTGTATCTATGAATCTCACTGATCAGCCATTCGAAAATGCATTGAAACTTATTATGAGAGCAAATACTGTTCCCCTTTCATATACTAAAGAAAATGATGTTTATATAGTAAAACAAAGAATTTCTACTCCTGTCCCTCAAACTAGTAGCCCTGATCCAATTTCAGAAAATACTAGAAATAATGTTAGTTGGGAAAGAATTCCATTAACATATATTGATCCATTTGATTTGCAAGTTGTTTTAGGTAATATATTGTTTATTAATCAATTTGGGAGATTTTCTGGAAATGGAAGTGGTTTGGGCAACTTTGGGGGTGGCTTTGGTAATAACTCTTTCGGAGGCAATGGAGGCTTTGGAATGGGCAACGGTAATGGAATGGGCGGAGGAGCAATGGGAGGCTTTGGCGGTATGATGGGTGGCCAAGGCGGATTTTCAGGAAATGGTGGATTTGGCGGAGGAAGAAACTTTTGAGTCACTACTACAATAGAAAATCTTATTCTTTTAATGAAACAGATGAAATGATGACAGAAATAAAAAAAGAAATGTCAAATTTTCTCACTAAAGAAGAAGCTGAACTTTTGCTTCAAAGAAAATATGCAATGATTGATCCTGTTCCTTATAGACCAGATCCTGTAGTCATAGAATTAAGAAGAGAAGTTGATCACTTAAGACAAGAAATTTATTTTTTACGCACAATCGTCAATAAGCAAATGCAAAAAACTGAAATCGACGAACCTACACTTTAATGTCAAAGCACGTAGTATTTCAGCCTGTAGATCTTGGAGATGATGAAGTAAAAGATACTGTTCTTTGGTCTGCTACTTTTCATATACATCCAGATATAGAGCCAACACTTCCAGAAGAGATGTTGGCTCTAATCAAAAATAAAAATTCAATAAATTATCCTTTAGCATATTGGCAAAAAGAATTTACTAATCTAGGTTTTGTATTAGATATGGATTTTCCTTATTGTAAAGAATATGCTTGGGATTATATTATGCCTGATGCTGTTAGAATAACAATACAAGCAAAAGACTTAAACACAAATTTTAATCAGATTATCATTCCAAAAATTATTGCAAGAGATATCCTAAATGAGATGAAACTTCCTATGTTTGGAAAAATGCATCCAGAAAAGTTTCATAAAAAACTTGTTCAATATATAGATTTATCTCAAAATAATTCTTCTCTTGTAGATAATATATTTGAAGCATTAACTGAACTTGAAGATTTATGTACAGAATGTATATCTTATGAAAGTTTTATTGAATGGAAGGTAAGTTAGTCTAATCATAGAATAAAAATAATATGTGGTACAGATATTCTCAAGCTCAACCTTTACAAAACCTTACATCTACTAATAGCCCATCTACTATTTCAGGTGGTGGACAAGGTATAGAAATTTCTCAAGCAGATTTACCAAAATTACAACAGTTCAAAACAACTGGTACTCCTGTAACTGTTCGTGATGTATCTACTGGAAAAATGGTAAGTATTGTTCACGGAAATGTAGATCAACAAGGGAAGTTTTATTTAAGTGGAACTGCTGGAGATGTTGGAACTGAGGAAAACTTTAATGAATGGGCTGCTAGAAATGGTGTAAATCCTGGCAACTTCATTCTCTCCTGTAAACAAGGTGCAGCAAATACAAGCGCATTTAATAATTTAACTTCTTATCAAGGTGTTTTACAATTACAATGGAGTAATCAACCTAATGAAAGAGGCAACTATAATGTGTTTGTTCAAGGTGGCTAATGTTTATTAATAATAACTTTATTGTTTTATCAAGCAAAAAAGAAGATGTAGTAAAGTCAGGTTTTGAATTTCAAAAACTGCCTTATGCTTATGATTCTTTAGAACCTATCATTGATGCTGAAACAATGAAAATCCATCATACAAAGCATCAGAAAAAATATTTTGACAAGATGATGGAAGTACTAGATGAAAAGCCAGCGTTAATGAAAAAATCATTAGTAGAACTCTTGTCTGACATTGAGAAAATTCCAGCCAAAGATAGAGAAAAGTTTAAAAACAATGCTGGTGGATATTTCAATCATTCTTTTTTCTGGAATGTAATGACAACTGAAAAGCCTGTTTATTCTGGTGCAATTAAAAAATTAATTGATAAAAAGTTTGGTTCCTTAGATAAATTCAAATTAGAATTTATTAAAACAGGGATGGATCATTTTGGTTCTGGATGGGTTTGGTTATGTACCGAAAATGGAACAAGCCTAAAATTGTCATCTATGGCTAATCAAAATAATCCATATATTGAACAGTGCGGAAAACCATTAATTGGCTGTGATTTATGGGAACACGCTTATTATCTCAAATATCAAAATGATAGAGAAAAATACCTTAAGAAATGGGTAGATTTGATAAACTGGGATTTTGTCAATGAAACTTTGGAGAGTTATAAATGAATATAATAACAAACTTATTAACTATACAAAATCAATTTAGAGTTTACCATTGGCAAACTCAAAAGAAACAAGGCTCATTTGCACAACACGAGGCATTTGGTAAAGCATATGAAGAACTCGATCCACTTATTGATGATTTTGTAGAAGTTTATCAAGGAAAAAATGGCGCTTTGATGGGTAGAAATGGATTTGTAATCAACATAGAAAACTTATCTGATGATTACTTAGTATTTATCGATGAAGCAATAGAATACTTTACACAGCATCTTCCGCAATCATTAGACCAAAATAGAGATACAGATTTGTTGAATATCAAAGATGAAATGTTGGCGATTATGAATCAAACTAAATATCGCCTTAATATGATGTAATGGATTATTCTGATGCTGATGGTTACAAAGCTCTTGTAGCAAGAAAACTCACAACATTAGAACTTTCCAGAAATGATATGGTGAAAAGTTTAGACATTGCTTTATTAATGTCTATAGAACAATTAGAAAAAATAGCAAATAGCCTTTCCAAAAATCAGCGTAAAACTAAATTTGGAAAGGCTATTTTTATGATTATCGATATAAAGAAAAATTATTTATATCCACATCCACCACAAGAATCATAAGTTTCTCCATCAACAGAAAAAGAACTACCACATCCACAACTCTTTTCTGCATTTGGATTCTCAATCTTAAATCCTGACATTAATCCATCTTCTTTATAATCGATTGTTGCACCGTTAACATAACGAACAGATTTAGCATCTACAACAATCTTTATTTCATTACTGTAAACAATAACATCATCAATCTCTGGTTCTCCCTCAGAAATTGCTAATCCGTATTGCAAACCAGAACAGCCTCCGCCAGCAACATAAAAATAAAGATGCGGATCCTCAGTTTCAATCTGAGAAATAGAATCTTTGACTATTTCTGCTGCTTTGTCTGTTATATTAATTTGCAAGTTTGACTCGGACGTATTTTCCACTTTTATTACTCCACTGATATCTTTGGACTAAGTAAGACGGCACTTTGTAAAAATTTTCTTTTTTGCCATCACTAAATTTATTGACGTTTGACTTTGTTGCAGATTTCACAATATCTGCAACTTTGATCATATAAAATCTTTCAGGAATTTTATCTAATGACTCTCCAGAATCAACAGAAATAAAATATCCATCAGGAATAGCACTAAAATTTTTCATTGGAACATTAACTTCATTGTATTTTCCTTTGAAGTTAAGCATAAAACGTTCGTGCCCTGATGCTTCTATTTCAAAATTTATAATAGAATCATCGTCTCTAGATTTTACTTTAATGTCTCCGCACTTTTTATCTTCTTTTGGTTTGACAATATAATAATCACCAGACTTCAGTAAATTAGAATTTGCTAAAATTCTTATTGCTAGTTGTTTACCTTTTTCATCGTTCTTAGCATATAAGTTACGATCAAAAGATTTTCTTCCAGCAAGTTCTTCTATCATCCTATTTTCATTCCTATACAGTGCATTACAGGTCTTACTAAAACAAGACCTACACCCTCATCATACAATACGTTTCCAGTTGTATCAGGTTCAGGATGTTCAGAGTCAGTTAAGACAGTTAATCCAAGACCTAATTCACAGATAACTTTTTGTGCAAGATAAAGTCTACAAGCATAATGATTTTCAAGTTTTTGAAATTCTGACAATCTTTCTCTGAACTCTTTGTCCTCTTGCTCAGTAGTACCAAAACCTTCAAAGAATTCAATGTGCCAGTTTTCAGGATGTTGCAATGCTAAATCATAACGATTGGGAATTTCATCTATGTATTGTTTGTCATCACTGTTTGTACTTTGAATGTACATTTTGCCTGGAAAATTAGAAATGTATTCTTTGATTGAAATTAACTCTTTTTTTACTGCTTCGTGATATTCAACAATCATATTTTCAAGAACTTTTTCAGCATCTCTAATTTGATCATTTTGCAATAGTTCTTCTAATGTATATAAATCATCTAAAGACTTTGCTAGTTCCTTAATAAAATCAGATGTTTCTTTTTGGCTAAGTAAGATTGTATTTTTAAATGTTGTAAGTCTAGGAGCAATTACTTCAAAGTGAGATATAGACTTGATGATGATTCTAAAATATCCCCAGGCTAAGTGATTGATATTTAAGAAACATTCGTGAATTAAGTTGCCATCAGGACCAAATACTTCTGTCGGAACAATTCCCATAAATGAGTTTTGATTTGTGTCAACTAATCCTAAATTAGTTGTTTCTTCTGCTAGTTCTAAAGCACATTTAACAATATCTTGATTGTCAGCGGTCCAAACAGCAATTCCGGCTTCTAAAGCGTATTCTGGGGTTCTTTCCATAATACGCTAATTGTACCATTAAAAAACAAATGAACCAGAAACTTTAAATACTGGATCGCTAAATCTATTTGTTTTTGCATCAAGATTATTATTATTCTCATATGAAAAACTTAGATTACTCCAGTTGTTTTTAAACATATAGGATGCAGATAAAGATTTTTTATCTTCTAAATATCCTGGCATTTTAGTATTATTAGCAGAAATATTCAATGCTCCCAAGGGTGTTTTAAAATTATATCCCATTCCAAGATTATGTTTTTGTGATTGAGATAAATCTGTTCCTGTATGCAAACTGTCAACTTTCATTTCAAATCCCTGAATTTTTTTAAGTTTAACAATTTCATTCAAATGTGTAAAGCTTAAATTGATGAAATAGGAATCAGAATAAGGATTTTGTACGAAAGAAGTTCCAATTTGCT
>Ga0172375_10009953_pt1 | contig 12416 bp, 13 predicted proteins | sample LakKiv1m_FD_114537 | JGI IMG/M metagenome (GOLD analysis project Ga0172375, IMG submission 114537) | Freshwater microbial communities from Kabuno Bay, South-Kivu, Congo - kab_092012_11.1m | ecosystem: Environmental > Aquatic > Freshwater > Lake | place: Democratic Republic of the Congo... | reverse complement strand
GTCCGGGAGAGTTTAGGAATAGTCCGGGAGAGTTTAGGAAGCTTCCCGGAGGGTTTAGGAATAGGTTTGGACTATATAGGAACAGGGAAAAAGGGGATAGGGATTGATATGTGGATTTGAGGAATTGAGATTGAGGATTCAGAGATGGTAACAGGAAATTGAGGGATGGGATGTATGGGTTGAGGAATTGTCAGGATGGGTTTAGGAATTGAGTTTTTTGATTTAGGGATTGTTTTGGAGGGTTTAGGAATGAGCCGGGAGAATTCAGGGATTAAATTTGTCGTAACCAGGGAAACGGCAGGATACCGGTTAAATACAGCGTAGCGGGACTCTATGCTGAACAGGGGTTGATGAATTGTTAAATTTATTTACTTTTGTGGTATGCCATACTTGCGATACTATACCCAGGAGCAACAAGCTGCTGCCGAATATTTACTTGCTTTTATAAAACTGTTTGTCAGCAAGGGTAAATGCAGCTATGAAATAGCCGACAAACTGGAGATACATACCGACCTGATAAAAAAATTACTGAAGGGCAAAACAACCACACTTGAGGCACTGGCAAAGAGAGACAAGGAATATGCCGACAAACTAAAAGCCGGTTGTACAAATGAACGGGAATTAAGAGAAATGCTGTGGAAGAATCATTTATATTATTATGAAAATACGGATACCTACACTGATAGCCGCAACTTCCTTAAAAATATAGAACCCTGGCAACGCAGACACAATTTTAAAAACGGGATTGATTTTTATTTCAGGCACAAAAAGAGATATTCGGATAATGATATTGATTTGCTTACGCGCCTGAACACAGGGACGGTGATAACGGAACCCAAAGATAAATTTCCTGACCGGGATTTATTACCGCAGTACAAGTTGCGCATTATTAATGATATATTAGACGGGCACAGTGTTAAGTCCCTCAGTGAAAAGTATAATTGTTCGGAATTTGCGATAATGCAAACAGCGGGAGAACAAGAGATAACAGTGCCAGCTACGGAAGAGACCATACGAAAACGCGTGGTGCAGGCAATAAAGGAGGGTTACAATTTTGAACAGATGAGCAAGCGTTTTAATATCGGGGAAGAGGTAATAAAAGAGCTTGTTATAAAACACAGGATAGAGCCGGTGATGAACCGGGACGGGGAGCAGGGGAGATTAAGCTGAACCGCAGGGCTGCACCCTGCGTTAGTGTATAGCGTCCCCTTCGGGACTTAAAACCTTCCCTGCTTAGAGCGTGAGAAAGATGTTTACGATTAAGAGAATCGCAAGGGGCGATTGCTCGTGCCTGCGAAGGGCAATCCGTAGCATATTTTTTTTCATCAGGGGCTTTAGATTTCAGTTGTATGAGAAAAGCTAATTACAAATTAGCAAATGTTCCAAGCGAAATTGCAAATTTCGCTTAACGCAGATGACGCCCAGCAGGGGCACACAGAGATATTTGTGGTGGGAGGTAAATAAAAAAAATAATTCTTTCCGTCACTTTTTTAGAAAAAGTAACCAAAAAGCGAAAAATTTAAATGCGCTGCTAAGGCTGCTTTTATCGCACGGACCTGTGCTGCCAGGCAGCAGCCTTCCAAGCCTCATCGCACCTCATCCGCCCTACGGGCACCTTCTCCTAAAAAAGGAGAAGGGAAGCGGCATAATTTTATTTACTGCCGCGCCAAATTTTTCCTTAGCCAGCGCACAGGGGTGTTTCAATGTTTGGTTGGTGCTTAAAATATAAAAAGGGTTGGTATTGGGGTTGGGGTTGGGTTGATGGCAAATTAAAAACTCACCCCCTGCCCCTCTCTTTGAAATAAAGAGAGGGGGGAGGAAATTAAATTCCCTGTATTACTTTTTCAATTTTGTTTTTTAATTCAGGTATATCGGCAATTGCTATTTCCCAAATTAATTTTACATCAATACCAAAATATTCGTGTACCAGAATATTTCTCATGCCTGTTATCTGTCTCCATTCAATTTCAGAAAACTTGTTTTTAGTTTCGTCTGAAATATGATTGGCTGCTTCACCTATTATTTCCATTTGTTTGATGGAAGCAAAACGCATCATTGAATTATCACAGAACTCCTCAAATGAGCGACCAGAAGTATAGCTTTGAATTTCTGCAATGGATTCAAGAATGTGGGCGAGGCGTTGTTTATCGCCCAGGCTGCTTTTCATAAATCAGTTGTTTATCCTTATTGATAAAAGGCAGTAAGTGTTTTGAAACGGCATTGGCAGAAACCAAATCCACTTTTTTATGAAGCGCATCTTCCAAGTCATTTTTCATTTTCACAAAACCGAGTCCAATGTGATGTGTGTAATCAAGTTCTACGAGGATGTCAACATCGCTGTCGCTTTGGGCTTCATTCCTTGAAAAAGAACCAAAGAGGTATGCTTTCACAACGGGGTTGGAAGAAAATACAGTACGCAAATTACTTAGTTCTGTTTCGCTGAGTTTCATATCACAAAAATACTTAAAAAATTTTACTGCTATTATTAATGGAAGGTTGGAAGGTTGATGTCATCGAAGTACGAAAGGGGGGTATCGTTATCGGTTCCCGATAGCTATCGGGACGGTATTCGGTGGGGCAGCCGTGTGGAATTAACCGCAGAGGGCGCAGAGGGGAAAGCACGCAGAGGATGGAAGGATGCCTGCCTGCCCTGAAAGGGCATAATCTGCTAACATAGGGCGCAGCTCTATGAGTGGCAGCGTCACGGCATATAGCCCTGAAAGGGCGTAATACCTAATCCCACACATACCGTTCATCATACTCCACCTTATACTTTTTAAGAAAAGCCCGGTATTCGTCCTGGAAAGTTTTTTTACTGTGATGCTCTTTTTGATTAGAGATATAATTAATCACGGTATCCACTTCCGAAGGGTTCACTGAGAATGCACCATAGCCATCCTGCCAGTAAAAATTACTAAAGTCCTCTCCTTTGGTTTTTATCCATTTTGAAGAATGGGATTTTACTTCTTCCATCAGTTTCATCAGTGTTATCTTCTTTGAGAGCATACAAAGAATATGAATATGGTCGGTGTAACCTCCCACTTTTATTGGATGACATTCTAAGTTTTTGCAGATGCCTCCGAGGTAAGCATGTAATTCATTTTCGACAGATTCTGTAATCATCGGCTGCCTGTGTTTGGTGCTGAACACGATATGGAGATAGTTTTTTACGAGTGATTGTCCCATACTTGTTTTATTACGCCACTTCGTGGCTTGGTTACTGAACTTTGTTTATCCGCAGGGCTGCACCCTGCGTTAGCGTATAGTGTCCCTTCAGGACTTAAAACCTTCCCTGCTTTGAGAGTGAGGAAGATGTTTACGATTAAGAGAATCGCAAGGGGCTGCTCATACTTGCGAGGGGCAATCTGAAGTATATTTTTTTCCATCAGAGGCTTTAAATTTCAGTTGTACGATTTTTTTGTTCGAATAATTTGATGTTGCTCAGTGAAATTTTTTTTCAAATATAACTTTTGGCTGCCATTCTTTCTCTCACTTTGCCCGGCTCTTATTTCACCCGAATAATCTTCCCTGCGTATCATCATTTCGTTGCACATATCTATATTCATCCTTTGCGTTCAACGGCATAAGCCCGCCATATTTGTTTATTGTTTCACAAACTAAATCAGTAGTGTTGTTCAGGTTTTCTCTTATATCATCTGTTGTAAACCGTAACACCGACCATCCAGCACTTTCAAGCAGATTATTTCGGTTTTTGTCCTTCTGTATTGCATCCTTGTTCCCATGATAATTGAACCCGTTACATTCTACATCTATGTTTCGCTGCTTGCAAAAAACAGCAAAGTCAAGTACAAACTTTCTCTCGGCAATTTCAATGTAATATTGCCGTTCTGCATTTATTTCCTTTTCCATAAACTTAACCCACATCAGGTCTTCCAGCGGGCTGTCGTTAAACAGGTGGTTGACCTCCGTTGCATTAAAAAACTTTGCCGATGTGGTTGGTATAAACAGCAATCTTCTTTTCCTGGTGCTTATTATCGGTTTTGGTAAAGGCAGTAATCCCGAAAATTCAATTTTGTAATAGTCCTGTTCTGCTTTCGGGTCATAAGTTAAGGTTGGCAATAAGTCTTTACGCTTAACAATTAGTACCCGCTTAACTTCCGCAAACCATTTAATGGTAAAAGCATCCTGCTCAAAATCTTTGGTATGGTAAAATGCTAAATATGCTATTCCCTTATTTTTCACAATAGGTGGTGCAGATTTAACAGGTATCCTGTACCACCCTTCTTTAAGAGCAATCTCAAAATCACGCTTATTATTCATTAGCGCAACTAAAACGTTATTGCCGGAGCTTTTCATTTTTGCGAAAATACAATTTTCGATATTTCTGAGCGGAGAATAATTTGTTTTTTAATGGCTACCAAGAGTGCTTCGCAGTTACAAATTCAGCTCAACGCAAGCGCGTTGAACATTGAGCCGAGCTGGGGACCTATATAGTTTGAAGGAGCAGGAATATTGATGATGAAATCTTTTGGGAATAAATCCTACCCAACTGTGAACTCAAAATCCCTAATTGAAATATCCAGTCCTTTGATTGAATCTACTTTCAGCCTTTGAATGAAAACATTTGCGAAAGGTGTTGCTGTATAACCAATATAAGCACTCTGTTCAAAAAGTGAAAGCAATGCTCTGATACAACCATTGATTGCAGAAACTTTTTCCTTGCTCACATTGATTGAAGCGTTGTCGGCTTCATCATCAATAAGCAATAAAGTTTCAGAGAATGTTTATTCCGATACTTTTTAAATATTCAAAAGTTGAATTATAGTATTCGGATTTTCTTGTGTGGTCTTCTGGATTTCCTTCTGGAACAACTATTACCATTCCTTGTCTTGCTCTTGTCAATAAAACACGGTAAGCATTGATTAAATATTTCTTTCTTTCAGAATTATGGATGTTTTGCCATTTACTTCCTTTAAATGCAAATGTTTTCCATCCTTCTTTTGAATATCTCAAATCTCCATCCCAGGTAACACAAACCCAATCAAGTTCAAGTCCTTGAACTTTATATTCCGTAGCAACATCTTCCAAATAAAATGAAGAACGAACATCATCTTTTCCATCAAGAAACCAATTTACAGGATTCATTGGCGTTTTAACATCAATTGCAAACGGCTTTAACCTTTGCGCAAGTGATGAAACAATCATCCCATATCTTTCACTTCCTCTGGCTTTTTCTTTTAACCATGTTTTTGCCTTTAGTAAATCTCTTGTCAAAACGATTGGATATTTGCCTTGAATTTTTTCAAGAGTATTTATGGCTTCTTCTAAATTCAAATCCAAAATATTTTTCACTAAGAATGAAAGATTCTCGGCTCTGAACGAACGCATAGACACAGCAAGATGTAAGTCAGCTTTAAATTTTACAGAAATCTTCGTTTGTAATTGTTTGATAGAATCAACAGCAGAATATTCTGAGTCGGTTATATTTGGAGAGATGTAAACTTCCCAATCAGAAAATGTATTGTAAACTGCATCAAGCCATTCAGAAATTCCTGCCTCACCTGTATTTATTTCTTGTCCACCCCCTACTAAGCAAACTACTACAGCCCAATCTTTATGTCGGTGCAAACATGAAATCAAAAATTCAGGTTCTGAAAAATTGAAATCAGGTTGGTTCTTTTTCTGCCTCATAAACTTGACCGTTTGTTCTTTGTTCCAAGCTCTTTGTGCTTCATCAAAAATTGCAACATGGTCATATGGTGCTTCTGGATTTACAAGGTATGCATCACGATAATGATGAATGATTTGGATGAATGACTTGACAGCTTGCTTTGCTGCTTTTTTTGAGATTTTCTTTCCAAGTTCAGATTCCCTTCTAACCTTGTCTCTTGTTAAGGCTTCTTGCAGTATTGCAACAAGAGGTGCATTGCCTGAGAGATAAACACTTGTATTACCTTTTTCTTTATCCAAATGTGCTGTTGCAACTTTCAACCCGACAAGAGTTTTACCTGCACCTGGAACGCCAGTAACAAAGCAAATTACTTTTCTGTTTTTTTGCTTTGCGTATTCAATTATTTCAGAAATTGAAGAAGTAGTTTGAGTCAGATTGATTGCTTCAGCATCGTTCCTTGTTATTTCTTCAACAGTGTGATTATTATAAAGTGAAATAGCTGCTTCAATTATAGTTGGAGTAGGTGAATAACCTCCATTAGCAAAATCATCTCCATTTATTGCAGAACTGTTTTTGAAAAACTGTAAAATGTTTTTAATCGCTAAAGAAAAATCTTCCTTAGAGGTTTTAATTGGCAGCAACAAATTATCGTTGTGAGAAGTTGTTGCAATTTCAAGAAATGATTTTTTTGCTTCTGTTGCAACTAATATTGGGGCAAGAACTGCATGATGACTTGGCTTATGAAAATTTTTTAAATCAAGTGCATAATCCCAAACCTGTTCCACTTGATAGTAAAGAAATTTATTTTCCCCTACCTTAAATTCCACTACGAAAACAACATCGTCAATTATTATAATTGAATCTACTCTTTTCCCCATTCTTGGAATTGAGAACTCAAAGAAGATTGTCCCTTGAAATCCCAAGAGAGCATTCTTCAAAATTGGAATTTGCTGTTCCCAGGATTTATTTTGAAGTTGTGTAGAATCAAATTGATTAGCAAGAGTGATAGTGCCGATTATCTCTTCAGTGCTCTTTTCTAAAAAGGATTGTATGGTGTCTTTGTAAAAGTAATTGAGCATAATTCCACTCTTGCATTTTGATCTTTAAACTTAACTGAGCAAGAGTAAAGTTTCTTTAATGACTTTAATTCTTTCTCTATACCATTCATTTCTATTAAAAACTTTTGGAATTACTCTTTTGCCATTTCCATCTTTCCAACTCATTGAAAGAATTACATCAACAGCAGATTTTGAAAACTGTGTTGGATATAAAACATTTTGAGGAATTATTTTGCCACTCGCTTCTGTGCCAACTGTCAATGCACCAACTTCAACTATCATGGAAGCGTATTCAGTAATATCGTTTGCAAGCAATGAAGAATATCCTTGTAATCTCTCGTTGAGTTGTTTTGCGATTTCAGTTTTATTCATGATGCTAAATTTTATGCTGCCAGTTTGTTTTCGTTAGGGATTGTAGCGGAAATCCTTTTTGCTGAGTTGGTATGTGTGTTTGAAAGCGGCATTACTTGAACGCCATATAAATTATTCATAAGTGGCGGAACTGCGTTTCCGATTTGCTTTGCAAAAGCAGCAACATCTTTTGTGGTTTTAATTTGCTGTAGCATTTGACATTTTTTTTAATTGAGTTAAAATTTTTGATAAAGTTCTCTCTTGTTTCGTTCCTTTTAATTCACATTCAAAGATGGAGAAAACTTTCCAACCTTCGTTCTTTAATCTTAAAAAGTTTTTCAGGTCAAGTTGTTTATTTCGGTTAATTTTCTGTAACCACCAGTTCGTCCTGGTTTTAGGCACAACAAAATATTTACAATTGTCGTGACCATGCCAGAAGCAGCCATGAACAAAGATTACAGATTTCAGTTTTGGCAAAACAATATCCGGTTTGCCGGATAATTTTTTGTCGTGGAGTTTGTAACGAAAACCGTTTGCGAAAAGAAATTTTCTGACCAGAAGTTCGGGCTTGGTGTCCTTGCTTCTGATTTGGCTCATGTTATAACTGCGTATTCTTTTATTATGTACATCTGCCATAGAACAAATCTCAGGTTCAGCGTCCATATACTGTATTAAATATTCATCCTGCCTTTTTTATACAAATAAATTATAAATATTCGCGACTCTTCATAGCATTATTCAACTACCCCCCATAACAGCCTTCCGGAATAAATATGATAACCTATTAATAGACAGGTACAATAGTAGAACAATAATTGAACAATTACAAACAAGCACCAAACAATAACGCCTGTCTGATTTCCCTGCATGCGCATGGTTTCTATAGAACATCAATTATTGAAGCTTTATTGTTATTTAACTCCAAAGACCTTCATTTTTCCAGTCCTTAGGGAAACCCATAGCAGCAACATCTATGTTCGAAAATTTTACAAGTAATTCTTTGAAGCGCTTTGGAAAAGTATGATTAGGATTAACTGTTTGAAGTAAATAAATTATCATACTAAGGATGAAATAAGTTCTGTTGTTATTGATGTTGGTGTTTGATAACCAGGTTTTATAAGGAGTGCGGGGAAGTTGTGGGCGAATACTCATTGCCCTGTTCCATAAACGTGTATGGTGTGCACAAACATTACGCAGATAAACAATACTATGAAGCCATGTCTCAAAAACAGCATCTGCAAGCCCGAAATAATGTGCAACTTCTCTTTTTTCCTTTCCCGGTTTCAGATTTTTGTAGAGCATAGATAAAGAACCGAAAGAAGTAATCTCCATTGTCATCCAACTTGGAGGAAAAGTGTCAAGATATTTGCTTTTAAAAGCAAAAATAAACTCCTCATCACTTCTGTTAAATTCTTTGCCAATGTTTGCGAGAGTTTCAGCATGAGCAAGCGGATTTGAAAATAAATGGGCTTGCTGGAACCAAAATGCGCCATGCTTATGTGACATTATATAAGTCATCTTTGCCCTTACAGCGACTTCAATTTTTTCTAATTCTGCTAAAACCATTTGCCTTAACTCCCGGTCAAAACAATACATTTTAAATGCTGTGTCAAATGTTGCAGTTGGTTTAAAAATATGATTTTGTTTATCCACCAATAAGGGATACCAATACCCGCTTAAACGATAGTAGCTAATGTTTTCAAGAAGATGCAATGCTTTCTTCTCATTTTCTATGGTTAAACCTCTTGCTTTTAACTGATGAATTTGCTCAGAATAAGTTAGTGAAGGCTTGTTGTAAGACGTTTTACTCATTTCTGAAAAAGCAAAACGCTCACCCTGAGCGCGCTGTTCTTATGGGAAGCGGGGTGAGCATGTTGCTGCAAATATATATCATATACTTCAGATATACAAAAATATGTCTCAAATATGTTATTCTTTAAAAACTGTTCTCTATAAATTCCTTCAAATCCCCAATTATCATTAAACAATTACAAATAATCATCAAGACAATAATGCGGGTGAGTAAAAAATAAATCTGAGAGGACAATAATATTTTCTTTTCAGCGTTATTAGTTTAAAGCTGGGTAATAAAGCTCAGCATAAAAAACTAAAACGATGAAAAGAGTAAGCATAAAACTACGCGGTGAGAAAGCACAGAACAAGCATGAGGAAGATATTAATGCGGCAAAGCCTGGGAAGGGGCTGAAGCCGGAAGAGATTTTGTCGGTGGTGATTCCTTTTTTTGAGATGCTGGTTTATGCTAAAATCCCTTTGAGTGCGGAACTCCTTTTTGATACGAATGATGAACATTATGAGCAACTGAAAAAAATGTGGGAACTGGCATTGAAAAGCCAGGTAAAGCCGGCTGATGAAAAAGAAATAACGGACATGGATAAGAAAATACTTTTTTATTTAGCAAAGGGGAAGACTGCCGAGGAAGTAGGTAACATTGTACATTTAAGCAAACACACTGTATATAATCACCTGAAACCTATTTATGAGGAAACGGGGATACACAAACTGAGGGAACTTATTGTTTATGCTTATTTACGGCACTGGATTGCAGGATAGGGAATGCAGGCGGCAGGCAGGAAGAATGGTGACAGGTTATATTGAAAGATTGCTTCGTGCCTCGCAATGACGGAAAGAGGATAAAGCAGATTAAAAAAAATAGACTAAAGTTAGTCTTGACTGATGAAAGAATATGGGGGAAATTTGTGGTGGAAATTAAACTCAGATTATGCATTTAGATTCTTTTGCCACAGATTACGCTAATTAGCACAAATTTTTTTCACAGATTTAAAAAAAACTAATCATAAGAATAGAAAACGGAAAAAGCATGGAACATTATTACCTGAGTTTATAACGCTTTAGTATTAATCAGTCAGCCACCGAAAAACGGTGTAAGAACCGGGTGGAGGACACAAAACATAAAAACGATGAGTAAATATAATTTTTCAATAGCGGTGCTCTATAGTGTGTGTCGCTTAGCCTGGACAAATTGCGGGAACAACCTAGCAGGATTTGCAGCGCGGAAAGCATTTTATATTGCAGCTTATGTGGCATCACGAATGGCAGAAATAGACGCGGCTGAACAGATGCCGGACGAACAGGCAAGGGATGAGGTGCATGAAACCTTGCGGATACAACTGAAAGAGAAGGCTGCCACCTGCCGCGAATACTGGAATTATTTAGAACGGTATATTGTATCTGCTTTCCCTAAAAGTGAATGGAAACCCAAAACTGAGGCAGCGGGAAAAGAAGCTTATGATGAAGCCGGGGAAGAGAACTGGGATAAAATATCGCTGATGATGAGCAATGCTTATGAATTTATTACTAATAACAGCGGTGTGCTGGCGATAAATTTAGAAACAGGCACAGCGGATAACATGCCAGCCGGTTTTCCAGCGGAGTTTGAAGGTGTGAAAAATGATTTTAACACTACACATTCAGATTTTTTACAGGCGGAAGAAGGCGCGCAGACAGGAACACAAACGAAGGGAGAAGCCAATGAAATAATTTATGATAAGATGCGCCTGATGCTGGATGACGGTGTTGTATATTTTAAAAATAATGCAGCGGTGAAAAAACAATTTGTGCTGGTGAACCTGCTTGAATTAATTGGCACACCAACCGGAGGAGGAGGGGTAAAGGAATTTACGATTGGGGGAGGACAGATAGTGAACGTTGCAGAAAATTTAGAACCCGGAAGTTTGAACGGAAAGAAAATAAAGAACACCAGTACGCTTGCAACCCTGACTTTGTTTGTTTATTTAGCTTCTTCAAGCGGACAGGGCTGGACAGGGGTTGGCTTTACAATAAACCCCGGGCAGGAAATAACATTTGATGAAAGCCAGATGGGAATGTTCCAGCCTTTTTTGAATGTTCAGAACCAAAGCGGAAGTGAAGGAAGTTTTGAGGTAACAGGTTTTTAGCCTGTAAAAAAAACTGTTGCTGAAAAAAGAAGGGGTTTATCGCCCCTTTTTTATTTGATTAAATTTACCACCCTTCAAAAAAATGTTTTTCAGAAAACTTACATACCTTTTTGTCGCCTGTATCATAACAGGCAACGCTTTTGCGGCAAAGCTTTCGGGCAGGGTTACTGACCAGAAGAATGATCCCTTGGGTTTTCTTACTGTTTATATTGACGGCACTACCATCGGCACCACCACCAATATCAACGGAGAATATTTCCTGGAACTGAAAGATGGTTTTTATCATGTGGTTTTCCGCTACATCGGTTACCGCACCGAAACAAGGAATATTGAGATACGCGGGAATGATGTTACCCTTGATGTGAAAATGGAACCGCAGGCGGTGCGCCTGCCCGAAGTGGATGTAAACGGAAACGGAGAAGATCCTGCTTATGCCATCATCCGTCATGCGCAGGAGAAGCGGAAGTTTTACCTGAACCAGGTGAAGAAATATTCGTGTGATGTATATATCAAAGGCATGAATTACGCTGAGAATATTCCGAAAAGTATCCTGGGACAAAACATTGAAATTGACGGATTGGATAAAAACCGAAGCGGGATTGTTTACCTGAGCGAATCCGTTTCACGTTTATTTTTTGAAGCACCCAATAAAAGGAAGGAAACGATTATTTCATCAAAAGTGAGCGGTAAGTCGCAGGCATTTACCTGGAACAGTGCCATAGATTTCGATTTCAATTTTTATGAACCCAATATTGAAGTAAGTTTTGCAGAACGTAATTTCATTTCGCCAATTGCACCTTCGGCAATGCTTCAATACCGCTACAAATTAGTTGGCGCGTTTTATGAAGACACCGTGCTGGTGAATAAAATACAAATTATTCCGCGGGTAAAAGGCGCACCGGTTTATGAAGGGTTTATTTACATCCAGGAAAACACCTGGCGCATACACAGTGTTGAATTCTTCCTTACCCGCGAAGCTAACATTGAGTTCTTAGATACGCTACGGATCAAACAGGTTTATATCCCCGTAACAAAAGATGTATGGATGAAAGGCACCCAGAATTTTAATTTTTCTTTTGATGTGAAGCTGCTTGGTGTAAAAGGGAACGGTTATTTCACAGGGGTTTATTCCAAATATGATTTAGGTCCTGAGTACAAAAAGAAATTCTTCAATGCAGAGAAAGTAAAAGTGGAAGAAAATTCCAATAAGCGCAGCGATGATTACTGGAATGATGTGCGGCTTGTTCCGCTTACGCCTGTGGAAATAGAGGATTATAAAAAGAAAGACAGCATAGAGGTTTTGAAAGAAAGCAGAGTATATCTTGATTCAATTGATAAGAAGAAAAATAAATACCGCTTCTCCAATTTTGTTTTCGGTTATACGCTCAAGGATTCATACAGGAACACGGAATGGAATATTCCCACGCTGTTTGAAATTCT
>Ga0172375_10009952_pt1 | contig 12416 bp, 16 predicted proteins | sample LakKiv1m_FD_114537 | JGI IMG/M metagenome (GOLD analysis project Ga0172375, IMG submission 114537) | Freshwater microbial communities from Kabuno Bay, South-Kivu, Congo - kab_092012_11.1m | ecosystem: Environmental > Aquatic > Freshwater > Lake | place: Democratic Republic of the Congo... | reverse complement strand
TTTTTGGCTTAGAGTTTTACAACTTTTGCTGCTTTTGGACCTTTAGGACCCTCAACAACTTCGAAGCTCACTTCCTGACCTTCGGCCAAAGACTTGAAACCATTGCCCTGAATTTCAGAATAGTGAACAAAAACATCTCCGCCGTCTTCTTTGGTGATGAACCCAAAACCCTTGGATTCATTGAACCACTTAACGGTTCCCTTTACCATACTGCTGCACCTCCTTAATAATAAAAATCTAAGATTACGGAATTATGTCATAGTAATACTGCAAAGTCCAAAGTCCTCACAGCTACATACAACAAAAACTTCCGAAACTTCAGGCATAGTATCACATAAAATTATTAATAAGGTCAAGAATAAAAAGAACTTTAAAGAAGTGAAGCTCCCGACTAAAAGTCGGAACTTTCAGCCAGCATTCATGTCAAAAAAGATGCATCGGAACCAACTGTTGTTTTCTCCATTAACCGATTGACATAAAAACCCTAATTTGGTTACCCTTATAAAGTAAGAAATCTAACAATATTATATGAAAAAGAAAATACTCAAGGCCTTTGAAGAAAGCATCTACGTTAAACAAAAATTTGTAGATGAAAAAAATATTGATAAAATCATCGAGGCTGCAAAATCTATTGCCAATGCTTTCAATGATGGGAAAAAACTAATCCTTTTCGGCAATGGCGGAAGTGCAACTGATGCCTCACATATTGCAGCAGAGTTTATTAATAGATTCAAGAAAGATCGGCCTGGTCTTCCGGCTATAGCACTCAATACTGACATGGCAGTGATTACATCCATTGCTAACGATTATGATTTTTCCGAGATTTTTTCAAAACAGCTTAAATCCATTGCAGATGAAGGAGATATTGTCATTGCAATCAGTACAAGTGGAAATTCATCCAATGTCCTTAAGGCTATGGATGTTGCTAAAAAGAAACGATTAACAACAGTTGCATTCACTGGCTTAAAAGGGGAGAAGTTTGCATCAAAGGCAACATATGCATTCATTGTCCCATCTGATAGCACTCCCCGTGTTCAGGAGACCCACATAACACTCGGACATGTCATCTGCCAGATGGTGGAAGAGATACTCTTTGAGGCACCGAGAAAAAAATAATACGCTCCAGGTAGATGAATTCAGAATCCTCGGCATCGACCCTGGAAGTATCATGTGCGGTTATGGACTAATAAAAACAGTTAACAGTCAGCAGTTGATAATCAACAGTCAAAAAACGGGCATCTCTACAAACTTGCAAGATAACAGGACTGACTGTGTATATGTCGCCTCAGGTAGAATCACGTTATCACAAAAAAGCCCATTGTATCTACGACTAAAAAACCTTTATGATTCTCTTCTAGATATCATCAGGATATATAAACCTCATGAAATGGCAGTTGAACATATCTTTTTTGCAAAAAATATAAAGTCCGCATTAAGCCTCGGTCAGGCAAGAGGAATTGCGCTTCTTGCTGCCGCATCAGAAGGTTTAAATATCTATGAATACAGCGCTCTCGAGGTTAAAAAAGCTGTTACCGGCTATGGAAGGGCTGAGAAAAGTCAGGTTCAGGCGATGGTAATGAGAATCTTAAGTCTTAAATCACAAATCACAAATCTCACCGGGGACAGCGCAGATGCCCTGGCTCTAGCTTTATGTCACATGAATACCTTAAAATTTAAGGAGGCAATTAATAGACGATGAATGAACAGCAGATGTGTCAGTATCTAGCTCTGTTATCTACTCGTCACTTCTTACTCATCACTTATCACTAATTATGATTGGGTCATTAAGGGGAAAACTTATATACAATAAACCGGATAATGTTATTGTTGAGGTCAGCGGTGTTGGCTATAAGGTAAATGTGTCACTTAACACCATGTCTATTCTTCCTGAAGAAGGCAACGATATTTTTATGCATATCCATACCCATGTGCGTGAGGATACATTGCAGCTTTATGGTTTTACATCAGAGGACGAAAAAAAGATATTCATTACGCTCCTAGGCGTAACAGGCATAGGTCCCAAAATGGCATTAAATATACTTTCAGGAATTTCTTATAATGACCTCATAAATGCGCTGGAAACAGAGGATGTTGCATATCTCTGTAGAATACCGGGACTGGGGAAAAAGACCGCACACAGATTAATTCTTGAACTCAGGGAAAAACTTCCTGCTGCAAAAGAAACAGTTGATAGGGTTTTTGAAGATACGCTTTCTGCGCTAGTAAACCTGGGATATAGAAAATCTATTGCTCGGGAGTCTCTGGAAAAAGCATACAAGAAAGGCTACAACGGCATTGAAGGACTCCTTAAAGAAGCCTTAAAATATCTTACAGGAGACTTAAGTGAAAAAAACAGATAAGCAGACTGTAAATCCTACTAGCTCATCTGCCTTAGGTGAAGATGAGTTCAGCTATGAACTGACCCTAAGGCCAAGATCATTTGATGAATTCATTGGACAGGATAGGATTAAAGACAACCTCAGGATATTCATAGAGGCAACAAGCAGAAGAAAAGAATCTCTTGATCATGTACTCTTCTGCGGGCCACCCGGGCTTGGGAAGACAACACTCTCTCATATCATAGCAACGGAATTGCAGGTAAATATAAAGTCAACCTCAGGGCCTGTGCTTGAAAGGCCTGGCGACCTTGCTGCCATACTTACCAATCTTTCTGACTTCGATATACTCTTTATAGACGAGATACACAGATTGCCACGGATTGTGGAGGAAATACTCTATCCCGCTATGGAAGACCACCAGCTTGATATAATCATAGGTCAGGGTCCAAGTGCGAGAATATTAAAATTAAACCTCCCTAAGTTTACACTAATAGGGGCCACAACAAGGACAGGATTACTCACTTCTCCCTTAAGAGAAAGGTTTGGCGTAATAAACAGGCTTGGATTCTACAACCCCGAAGAACTCAAAAAAATAGTTCTCCGTTCATCGCAGATACTTAAGACGGAAATTGACGATGACGCTGCATTTGAGATTGCTCACCGTTCAAGGGGAACGCCAAGAATTGCGAATAGGCTGCTCAGACGTATAAGAGACTTTGCTCAGGTAAAAGGTAATGGAAGGATTGAATTAAATATAACAAGGAGTGCACTGCTGGCTCTCGACGTTGATGAAAGGGGGCTTGATGATATGGACAGAAAGCTCCTTTTAACAATAATAGAAAAATTTAGCGGTGGCCCTGTTGGGATAGAAACTATTGCAGCATCATTAAGAGAGGATAAGGAGACTATTGAAGACGTCTATGAACCTTATCTCTTACAGGAAGGATTCATAGAAAGAACCCCTCGTGGCAGACAGGCCACGAGAAGAGCGTATCAGCATTTCGATATAAATGTCCCACAGGGATTATTTTAGTACTCTTGTATTACCTCACTTTTAACTTCTTATCTGCATGGTCATAAAACCTTCATAAAACCTGAAAGCGCTTGACTAAAGTGCCTGTAAGTTGATAAACTTTTTTTGAAATCTTAAAATTAATAAAGTCTCCTCAATGGAGGTGTTTATGAAAAAGATTGCTTTTATCATTATCATGATCATGTTTTTTGCATTATTTGTTGTATCAGATAGAATTTTTGCAGAAACCGATAATATATATAATACAGCTCTTAAACATTACAATAGCGGAAAATATAAAGCGGCTATAGAACTTTTTAAAGAATGCGCAAAAAAGAAACCCGAACCTTTTGTATATTATTACCTAGGTTATGCATTTTATAAAATTGGGAAATATGATAAGGCAAAGGAATATTTTAAAAAGGCATATCTCATCGATCCCGATTTCTCTATAGAACTGGTTAGTCCCCCTCAAAAATATCAAGAGGAAATCAAAGAAACAAAATCAGCAGGCAAACAAATTCCACCACGTATTCCAGAAAAGCAATCTGATATAAAACAGGAACCTGCTCCAATAAATCGACCTTAAAAGAAAATTCAACCACATTTGAATCATGGAACAAACACTACCTGCTATAAAAAAGAGTAAAATTTAGATGAAACTCTTAATGCATATTTGTTGCGCTAACTGTAGTTTATATCCGCTTAAGAACTTGACTTCAAAAGGCATTGATATAAAAGGACTCTGGCTTAACCCGAATATCCATCCATACACTGAATATCGGAACCGTCTTGAGGCTTTAAAAAATCTTCAGAAAATTTGGAGTCTTGATATCGAATATATAGACCATTATGGGTTAAAAGAATTTATTAGGGCAGTGGTGAATAATGAAAACAACAGGTGCATCATATGCTATTCCATAAGACTTGAAGAAACGGCAAAGACTGCAAAAAAGATGGGCGTTGACGGTTTTACGACCTCTCTTCTTGTAAGTCCACACCAGAAATTTGATATGATATTGGATATAGGCAAAAAGATGGGGAAAAAATATTCTATACCATTCTACTTTGAAGATTTCAGACATGGATGGAAGGCTAGCATCAGCATATCAAAGGAACTTGGGCTCTATAGACAGAAATATTGTGGGTGTATATACTCAGAGATGGAAAGATACCTTAAAACAGTATCACGTTAAACGGTTACGCTACTTGTATCGTAAAACGTCTATGGGTTACGGCTTTTACGAATAACTTGACCGCCAGACGGAACGAGCTTCGCTACCGTAACCGATAGACCAGTATTTATTGGTGATTGGAGATAGAGAGCATTTGACAGAAATTCATGGAGTTTAAGAATTAGAGATGGCCGATGGGATTCAGTATACAGGCAGGTTTCTCATAATTCTTGGCATTTTACTAACTGTTGTTGGCGGGCTACTGCTTTTTACAGGAAAAATATCCTGGCTCGGCAAACTTCCAGGAGATATCATAATCCAGAGAAAGAATTTTACTTTTTACTTCCCACTGGCTACAAGTATACTCTTAAGCCTGATATTGACTTTCATTTTCTGGCTTATGAGCAGGAGATGAAAGATAATGGATAAGATAAGGCTTTTTATAACAATCGCCCTGATAACCATAATATGTGATGCTTATGCTGCAGAAAACATAAAGGTGCTTATTGTAAATGAGGTTTATCCTCAAATTCCTTCTAAAGGTGAAAAAATCAAGAAGCTCGGGAATATAAAAGGCGATCTCCTCGTAATGGGAACTCACTATACTGGTGATATCGATGTATGGAAAGGTGATAGCGGGCTCTATCTTATAAATGAACTTCCGCTAGAGGAGTATGTTAAAGATGTTGTTGCAGTAGAAGTTCGACCGGACTGGGAGATAGAAGCGCTTAAAGCACAGGCTGTTATATCAAGGACATATGCGGTATATCAGAAAAAGATGAATGGAGATTCAATATACCATATCGCATCTTCTGTTATCCACCAGGTTTATAAGGGCAATAACCCCGACGAAAGGGTGGCACATGCTGTTGCAGAAACAAGTAACGAAATACTCACCTTCAATAATAGACCGATAGAGGCCTTTTATCACTCCACATGCGGTGGGAGGACAGAAAATCCTGAAGATGTTTTTGGAAAAAGCTACCCTTATTTAAGGTCAATCGAATCAAACTGTGAGATATCGCCGTACTCGTTTTGGGAAAAGAGGATTCAGCTTACAGAGATCGAAAAGGCATTAAATCTATCAGGGATTAAGGAAATATCGATAAAATCTTACACATCAACAAACAGGGTTAAACAACTTGACATAATGGCTAGTTCCGGTATAACTACAATCAATGCAACCGATCTCAGAAAGGCGCTCGGGTGGAGCCGGCTGCCAAGCACAAACTTCCATATATCACGCGATGGAGATTCGATAATATTTGAAGGCAGGGGGTACGGTCACGGTGTTGGCCTCTGCCAGTGGAGCGCCCTTCAGATGGCACGTGAAGGAAAAAACTATAAAGAAATTCTATCCTTTTTTTACCCCGGGACGACAATACAGTTGTATGAAGGTCGCTGATTTCAACTTTTCTCTCCCGGAAAATCTAATTGCAAGAAGACCCCCGAAAGAGCGTATTAGTTCAAGGCTTCTTGTGCTTCACAGAGACGGTATGATTGAGCATAAATGGTTCTCTGCCCTTCCTTCTTATCTTAACAAAGGAGACCTGCTTCTTATAAATAACACAAAGGTTTTTCCGGCAAGGCTCACTGGATTTAAACATAACGGAGGCAAGCTAGAAATCCTGCTCGTAAGAAAAAAAGAAGATAATTTATGGGAAGTACTCTCAAAAGGAAGATTTACAGGAACACTCAAGATTTCGGATGAACTATATTTAGAGCTTCATAACGGCGAAGTCGCACATTTTAAATATTCCGGAAATTTCATGGATATTATCTGGAAATACGGTAACATGCCCCTTCCCCCATATATAAGACGTTTACCTGATGAATCAGATAAAGAAAGATACCAGACCATATTTGCGAAAAAAGAAGGCTCCCTAGCAGCCCCTACAGCAGGCCTTCATTTTACAGCTAGATTAGTAAAAGAGATAACCTCAAAAGGTATAATATTAAGAGAACTGACACTGCATGTAGGCCTTGGCACATTCAGACCTATTAGAACCGAAAACGTTGAAGAACATTCTATGGGCGCTGAGCGCTTCGAGCTAGATAAAGAACTTATTTCTGAAATTAAAAAAATTAAAGACTCCGGGAAAAGAGTTATATCTGTGGGAACCACTACAACAAGGGCGATAGAAGGATACACAAGCGGCAGGTGTACCAACAATTCAAATCCATCCTCCCCCCCTTTTCTAAAGGGGGGTAAGGGGGGATTACAAAATTCAAAAGTTTTCAGTGGAACAACAAATTTATTTATCTATCCAGGATATAAATTCTTAATAGTTGACTCCCTGATCACAAATTTTCACCTCCCCGGGTCTACACCTCTCATGTTAACATCTGCAATGTGCGGCTGGGAAAAATTGATGAAGGCTTATAATGAAGCTATCGCCAGAAGGTATAGATTTCTCTCGTATGGTGATGCTATGCTTATCTTATGAAACGAACTGATTTAAAAGAAAATTCATCCGTATTATTTATTGGCAGAGGGTTTATCATTGCAGTTGTATTTATTACATCCTCAGTCAGCTTTACACTCGGTTATTTTGTCGGTAAAAGCGTCCGCCCCCCTGTTATAAACCAGACACCCGCTATAACTCTGCAAAATAGCGCTGAGCAGAAAAATTCAGTAATGTATGAAAAAGAAGGTGTAGTCAACCAACAGCCAGAACAGCTCCAAGAACATCTAGATCAAGAAACACAGCAGGCGCAAAAAACTCAAAACTCTAAAGAAACCAAAAAAACTGAAACTCTAAAACCAAGAAAATATACTGTTCAGGCAGGCGCATTCAAAAATGTTTCTGATGCAAATATCCTTAAAGAAAAACTTGATAAAAAGGGATACAAAACATATATTGCTCTGTCGGGAACAAAGAACCACAAAAAACTCTATAAGGTGATGCTAGGTGATTTTGCTACAAGAAAAGAGGCTGAGATACTATCTGTCAAAATGAAAAAATCTGAAGGTCTGAATACATTTGTAACATTTAAGACAGAGCAGGAGGGCTTACGGTAACTTTAGAGATTGAACTTGACAGTGAAAAAGAATCAAAACTTCTCTATGGAGGACTTGACAAAAACCTTAAGGTAATAGAAGAAACCCTCGGCGTTATAGCCTCTCAAAGAGGGAATAAAATTTTTTTGCAGGGCGCTGATAAATCCGTAGAAAAGGCTGAAAAACTTATCCACGACATTCGATCAATAAGCTCAAGCGGCTACAATCTCAATCCTGAAGATATACGTTATGCTCTAAGGTCCACTACATCAGAAGGAGAATATACTTCAGTAAAGGATTTATTTTTAAACAATATCCCCGTATCTTCAAGAAAACAATTCATCATACCAAAAACAGAGACTCAGAGAAGGTATATTGAAGCTATTAAAAATTTCGACATAGTCATCGGTATAGGTCCTGCAGGCACGGGAAAAACCTATCTTGCAATGGCAATGGCTATAAATGCATTCCTTAAAAAACAGATAAGCAGAATTGTGCTCGCAAGGCCTGCTGTAGAAGCAGGAGAAAAACTCGGTTTTCTGCCCGGAGACATATACGAGAAATTCAGCCCTTATCTAAGACCTCTTTATGACGCGCTCTTAGACATGATGGAACCAGAAAAGGCAGGCAAACTTGTAGAACGTGGAATTATTGAGATTGCGCCGCTTGCGTTTATGAGGGGTAGAACCTTGAATGATTCATTCGTAATTCTCGACGAGGCGCAGAACACAACATCAGAGCAGATGAAGATGTACCTTACAAGGCTCGGTTATAATTCAAAAACCGTCATCACAGGGGACATTACGCAGATAGACCTTCCCACAGGAAAGTCTTCAGGCCTTATAGAAGCCGAGAAGATACTGAGCGATATCGAAGGAATTAAATTTATATATTTCTCTGAAAAAGATGTAGTAAGGCACAAGCTTGTACAGGAGATTGTAAAGGCATACGAGAAATATGAAAAACGGCCTACAGAAGATTAAATCCCAAAGAATTATTGACTTTTTCAGGGCATACTTTAAAAAGACCCCTTCAAAAGTAAATGGAACCCCTTTGAGCCACGGTAAACATGATTATCTCGTAAAGATATCTTTCATCGTTATATGCGGGTCTATTGCTGCCCTGTCGGTACAAAAAGAATTTGTCATAGAACAATTGATCGGTGGGTTCTTTATCACCTGTCTGCTGATGTTCATCCTCTACAGAGATATAATGAGATATAAGCCTGCCTATATCAAGAAATTTAATATGTTATTACTTCTTGGATTGATGTTTGTAAGCACACTCTTAATAGGAAGGTTATTCGGTTATCTGCTGTTAAATCTTTCCAAGGGGTTAGAGCTTAAAGCTTTAGATAGCGCTTTCTTCGGGATTCCTGTGCCAGCAGGGGCGATGTTTGTCTCGCTCCTTTTCGACTTTCATACCGCAATTACATTTTCTTTCATAGTCAGCCTCCTTACAGGTCTCTGGCTTCATGATGCAGCCTTCACCATTTATGCATTCGTTGGAAGTATTACAGCAGCCTTCGGTGTTATAAGGTGTAAGAAAAGATCATCACTCCTAAAAGGAGGGGTCTACGTAATTGCAGCAAATGTCTCAGCAGTAATAATATTACTTCTGTTCAAAGGCGAGCTTTTCGCAGCAAAGGCATTACCTTCTATAATGTTTGCAGTACTCGGGGGCATCGGTGTCACTGCAATTGTTTCTCTACTGCTGCCTCTTCTCGAATATTCATTTAAGGTTACTACTGATATAAGCCTCCTTGAATTCCTGGATCTTGATCAACCAATAATGAAAAATCTTATGGTTACAGCGCCGGGCACATACCATCACAGTGTCATTGTGGGGAATCTTGTAGAATCTGCTGCGGAAGCAGTAGGTGCAAACCCGCTTCTTGCGAGGGTAAGTGCATATTATCATGATATCGGCAAAATTAAGATGTCAGATTATTTTGTAGAAAACCAGAGCGGTTCGGTCAGCAAACATGATAAATTAACTCCTCACATGAGCAGCATGATAATCATCAACCATGTAAAGGAGGGCGCTGAACTTGCCAGACAACATAAGCTTCCCGAGCCGATTATTGATATTATAAAGCAGCATCATGGCAATATGATTGTCAGTTATTTCTATCAAAAGGCAAAGGAGCAGAAAGAGGATACCTCACCCGTTGAGGAAGACTACAAATATCCGGGGCCAAAACCACAGACACGCGTTGCTGCGCTTGTAATGATGGCAGATGTAGTTGAAGCTTCATCAAGGGTTCTTACAGATCCAACACCAGCAAGAATTGCATCGCTTGTAGACAGGGCAATAAACCATATATTCCTTGACGGCCAACTCGATGAATGTGAGCTTACATTAAAAGATATTCACGAGGTAAAAAGGCGTTTCTCTTACGTACTCACAGGCATATTTCATAAAAGGATAGATTATCCGGGTTTTGATTTTTCAGATGAAGGTCTATATAAAGAACCAGCAAAGACTCATAAAGATAAACCATCAGAGAATAAAAAGGCACCTAAGGAAGGCGCTCCAACTGCTCAGGCTCCACAAGGCTGAACTAAGTATACTTTTTGTTAATGACAGAAGGATGAAGGCGTTGAATATGAAGTACCGGGGTGTAGATAAAGCCACAGATGTGCTCTCATTCCCTATTTATACAAGCCTAAAAGAAATCCCTAAGGATAATAGCTTTTTACTCGGTGACATTGTCATCAACTTGCCAAGGGCACAAAGACAGGCTGCTGATCACGGATTCACATTGAATGAAGAACTGGGATGGCTTTTGATCCATGGACTTCTCCACCTTTTAGGTTATGACCATGAAAAAAGCAGATATCAAAAAAATAAAATGGAATCAAAAGAAAGAGAACTGCTCTATGCAATAATACCCAAAAGTTTTTGCTCGCTTTAAAGAACCTTGAAATACTGTCCGCATCGGATAGATAACACGTTGCATGTGTAAAATGAAAAACGCTTTGCACTTCACATGCAACGGAAACGATAGTTGCAAGCTTTTTTTATGAAAGACATGGAAAGAAATAAAGGTAATCATTCAGAATCTGAGAGCAATTCAGATAGTTTTAGCGTAGTAGAAGCTGCAATCTATTTATCAGTACAAAAAGAATATTTTAACTACTCGAAGTCAATCGACTTTAATAATATTGATTACAAAGAGGTTTTTAAGGAAAGCAGCAAATTATTTTCTGAGAATACCCCTGTTGAAACGAAGAAGAGAATATTAATCCTTTTGGCTCATTTCGGAACTCCGGAATCGTATAGAATACTTGAAAAGTATTTAAAAAGTTCAGAACAGAATTTGAGAGATTGGGCCTTATTATCTCTAAAGGAATGTAGAATGTTTCTTGAAAGCGCTCTATTGGAGGTGGAAGGAGGGTTTATATCAACAGGACTGGGAGGAAAGGACAACAAGCTCAGATATTATTTTATTGTCAGTTCAAAAGGAGGTCTGACATTTTCAGAATCTCACAGGGACACTCTAAAAAGAGGATTTGAAACAATCAGTCAAAAATATAATTCAGAAATTGAAGGGATTAATTTTGAATCTAATTATGCGATGATAGGAATATTAATTCCAATGGATGCTGCGGTTAGGGACGTTATAGAAGAAGGGATAAGCGAATGCAATAATATGGAGGAGTTTTTATTTCTCCATTATTATGTTACGAATGTTAAGAAACCTACCAACGAGGAAATCTTAGAGTATCTTCAGCAAATTAGACATGGATAGAAATAAAGCAAGCCTGCAACTAACACATGCCAAAAGCCTAACGGCCAAACCCTGCCGAACTCCGGCGCGTCATGAAAGAACGTCCCCTCGATCTATCTCGGTGGAAATAGTTGTATACACTGTGGATTAGGATTCACTTCTGGCTACGGCCCGATGATTTCCGCGAACCGCCCTGTGCGGACCCGCAAGCCGGGTGGTGTGGAAAGGGACGGTTAAATGCCGTCCTTTACCCGATTAGGCTCTGGGTTGATGCCTATACTATATCGTACAGGAGTACGCAAGCTCAATCCGCATCCGCAGTGTTATCGAGGCGCGAAGTGTCCTCGACAACGCGAAAGCTAAGGGGCGCGGCGGTCTTTTGCCGCGTCCCTCTTGAGCAACTTGTTATGCTTTAATTTATTCTCTTTTTCCAATAGTCAGGTTCTCTGTTCAATTGCATAATTGCAATTATTGTGACTTCTCCTTCAATAATTTGATAAATCACACCAAATGGGAAACGATTGGTTAAACACCTTCTCGTATTTTCCGAAAAATTAGACCATGCTGAGGGAAAATGGATTATCCGCTGAATTGTTGAAAAGACCTCCTTCGAGAATTCCAAGCCAAGCCCTGATCGGCATTCTTCAAAATAATTTATCGCTTCAAGCAACTCTTCCTTTGCTTCGGGATGGAAAGAGTATTTCATTTATAAAATTTTTCCTGAATTTCCTTAAAAACTTCATCGCCGGGTATGGTTTTGACTTTGCCGGTTTTAATTTCTTTAACTCTTCTTTCAGCTTCCTTTGCCCATAATGCATCTATTTCTTTTTGGGATGGATACAAGCTATTGAGAATCTTTTCAACTAATGTAGTTTTTATGTCTACAGGTAAAGACTCGACCATTGAAATTAACTCGTCTGTTTTCGTAACCATGACATCACCTCGCTTTTTTATATTTTAGCATAACGGCAGGCATCAGCCGCAGCGATTTAGCGCGGTCGGCTGCAGCAAGTTGTTAGGCCAGTGATAGCCAGTAACCATACTCCTTACTTCTTTTTTTCACAGCAATACTTATACTTTTTGCCACTTCCGCAAGGACAGGGTTCATTTCTACCAACTTTTTTCGTATCTACAACAGTAAATCGCCTCTTTGAAA
>Ga0172375_10009950_pt1 | contig 12418 bp, 11 predicted proteins | sample LakKiv1m_FD_114537 | JGI IMG/M metagenome (GOLD analysis project Ga0172375, IMG submission 114537) | Freshwater microbial communities from Kabuno Bay, South-Kivu, Congo - kab_092012_11.1m | ecosystem: Environmental > Aquatic > Freshwater > Lake | place: Democratic Republic of the Congo... | reverse complement strand
GCGATGAAAGGCATAAAGCCTCCGAGGAGGAGAATTGCTATGATAAATGCAGAGCCAAATAAGGGGCATTTCTGTTTCATATTAGCTTCTATATTACTTTATCTGGTAAGTCATTGTCATCTTTGATCCTGCCCTTATCAAATCAATCTGAACCCTTTCCAGACCCTTAAGGGCTGTAAACGCCTGGAGGGCCCTTTCCGGGTTAGATATATCATATTCATTAATCCTCAGAAGTACATCGCCGTTCTGGAGGCCGAGGCTCTGGTAAATACCGCCTGGCTTAACCTCACTCAGAATAAAGCCTTCCTGTTTGCCATCCATAACATTGGGTCTAAGCCTTGCATCGGTCATTATCTGGCCAGGATTAGAGATCGCCTGCTGAACATTCCCCTGATCAACAATATAGGCATCCCTCCCTGTTTTTTGGGCAAATGCAGAGGTAAAAGGGGCTCCACTGGAAACTGTGCTTTTAACTTCTTTTATCTTCACATCTTCGAGGAGAATTTCTATCGTCTTTTCTCCCTGTCTGAGCACCGCCTTATCTTTTTTAACACTGTACAGCTTCCCGAGACCAAACACAGACTCTCCGATCTTAAATACTTCTTGCATCTCTGCATTATCCTTAAAAACGGCATAGCTGAGATCTTTAGGACCTACTACAGTTCCAAGCAGTACAATAGCTATCTGTGTGACCTTAGTAGCATTTACCGATGCGGTTAATGGCTTTATCTCGCCCCCGGGGAAGCCAAAAGGGTTATTCTTAAGTACTGAAGAATACTCTGTAAGCTGCATTTTTCGCTGGCTGGCACCAACATTTTTTGATACGGATATATCTTTCTTCAGGATTTTTTCTTTTTCGAAATAATTAGAGATAATATCCCGCACAAGGAAAAGAGTTGAAAAAATAAGAACTATGCCTATTGCGATGTTTAGATAAAAGATATTTCTCTTTGTGAGAAGGCCTGGTTTCAAAGGGAAGCCTCTTTCTCTAGATAAGCACTTATATATCTCGCATCGCTTTCGGGAGCAAGTCTTTTTGGAACATACAAACCAAAAAGATAGGCAGCGATCACATTATCACGCAGATAAAGATAATCCTTAAATTTATCAATATCCAGATCTTTCACCTTAAAATCCCCCAAGCCGTCATTGTCCCGAAAATGTCACCCTGAACTTGATTCAGGGCAGCATAACAGTACAGGACATTTTCATTGCCTTTTATGCCTCTTTGAGACATGAGAGTTTCATAGCATTATGGTATTAAAAAAGATGGAAAAAGTAAACCCTCTTAGAGAACTTCCCTCTCAAGAAATATGGGAAGTGTCCTATGCTGTTACCATACTGTTCAGAACTGCTTTTGGGGGATTATTTGAGTTTTGCGATAAAGTCTTTTGCACCCTTTAATGCTTCTTTTACTATATTTGCCTTATGGAGCAGTCCTCTGTAATAGCCTGCTATATGTAGCTCATCATAGAGATAACTAAACTGTCTTAAAAGTTTTCCATTATGAACACCGCCGTATTTCTTTAGAGCCTTTTCGTATTCTTCAACTTTTTTAGGCAATTCATTCCTTGCGAGTCCTTTTTTCAATAAATACTCATCTATTGCCTTTAACACGCCTAAATAAGCAACTCCACAGGCAGACTTAACATATTTTTCATCCGTATAAACATCATCCTCAATAGGGGACCTCCCTAAAATCTCTTTTGCATTGTAAATATATCTCAGCGGCTCTTTCATGCCATAATTATACCATAATTATGTTTACAAAATGCCCTCTACTCTTTACTGGTATAACAAAAAGATAAAGGAAACGCTAATAAAAAAGCGGGGCAAACCCCGCTTTTTTATTAGACTATCGATATGTTTTCTATATTCAAGGTTTTTCTATAATCCTTGGTGTAATAAATATCAGAAGCTCGGATGTTGTAACTTCATCTTTATATTTTTTAAACAGCCAGCCCAGTATCGGGATCTTCATTAAACCTGGAATCCCTTTCTCTGATTCGTCCGTATTAATCTTATATATACCGCCGATCACAATAGTCTCTCCATCCTTTATGATAACGTCAGTTTTTGCTTCCTTTTTGTCAGTCCCGGGAGTGCCTAGAGCTGATGTAAACGCAAGGTCAATTTCTTCCTTCTTAATCTCAAGGGATAAGCTGATAGAGTTATCAGGTGTTATATGGGGCTGAACATTCAACTCCAGGCTTATATCTTTAAATTCTTCGGAGACAGTCCCCTCAGTGGTGATTTTACGAAAAGGTATGCTTTTGCCTTGCAAGATTTTTGCCTTTCCATTGTCCACAGTCATTATCCTCGGATTCGAGATAACCTTACCCTTTCCGAGTTCTTCAACCGCAGAGAGTTGAAGGTCGAGGCCCATAGTCTTTGCAGGGTTCATGATCCCAAAGGTAAATCCGCCACCAGAGCCAGCACCTGCACCACCTGGGAAGTCGATGAGAAATGGTTCTTTCGTAAACGTCCCTGGTTTCAGCCCTGAAAATCCACCAAAGGAAAGGTTAGGGTCTCTACCCGTAATGAAACCTCCCCATTGAATCCCTAAATCCGTCTTATCATTTGTATTAACCTCAACAATCCTTGCCTCTATCAACACCTGGGGTGTTGGTCTGTCGAGGGTTAACAGGAGATTTTCAACCTCCGGGAAAACTGTTGCTACATCCTTGATAACCATGGTGCTTGTTCGCTTGTCAACACTTATGCTTCCCCTCGTCGTTAATATCTTTGAGTTTTTAATGGAAGTCTCCACAACAGAGACATCAGCATAACTAATGGGGAATATTCTTGTTTCCAATAGCTCTGCCTTTATTCCCGCTTCCTGTGCCTTGGCTGCCTCTTCGCTTTCCTTTGCCAAAACTGCATATGGCGCAATCCTTATAATGTTTCCTTCTATAGACTTCCCGAGGCTGAAGGTTTTAAGTATCAAGTCCAGCGCCTGGTCCCATGGCACATTTATTAGTTTCATTGTTAATTTACCCTTGACCTCGGGACTCACGACTATATTGTACCCACTCATGTCAGCAAGCAGCCTGATTATCGGGACTATATCAGCGTCTTGAAAATCAAGAGATACCTTTTTACCGGTATATTTACCCTCTACAAAAGCCTCGGGCTCCTTTACCTCTGCGACCTCCGCCTTTTCAGGCCTTTGGGCTGCAGGTAATGCAGAAGGCTTTTCCTCGAATCCCTGTAAGGCGATTACGATAGAGTCCCCGACAGTTGCAACGTCAAAATTTGTCTTTTCTTTAAGATCAAGGACAATTCTGACCTTATCCTCATGTTTTCCTGAACGTATTCCTTTCACAGGCGATACTACTGCAGATGGGAGTGTGGCATTCAAAACCACATCAGGAACATCTATTATAATGCGGTTATCCAGGGGGAAAACATCAGGTGTCATCGAACCATTACCTTTAATCAAAACCTTTACAATGCCTGCAGACCTTTCAAATGCAATGCTTGAAATCTCTGTAGCCTCTGGAAGTGGTTCCTGCTCGACTGGAGCAGGTTCAGGTATATTTTCTTTTGTCTTTGATGCCTCTTCTTTTTCCTCCAAAGCTCCTGACTGCTGACCCCTGACTCCTGACTCCTCTTTAGCTAATTCTTCTTTCTTTATTTTGAACTTCAGCACATTGTCTTTATATTCCGGTTCAACTATGGATGGCGTCTGGAGCAATATCTCAATCTTTGCCATAAGAGATGGCGATTCAATCTGGTAAGGAACTATCTCTGTTATGCCTGCCTTGTCAGAGACAATCTTGTTATTAAATGTCCCGATACTTACATCAGGGAGTTCTATGGTCATTTTAAAAGGATCTATCGGTCTGTTTATAACGTAAATAAACGGCTTGTTAGCCGTTATAGTAACCGCATAGTCCTGAATGTCTATAGCAGTTATTAAAGTGGCTTCCCATGGCTCTAAATATTCTTTAATATCACCAGTTTGGGTTGTTGCACAACCAAAAAAAACAATAAGCACAGAGCATAGAAATAAAGAATACAGAATAATTTTTTTAATCTGAAAATCCCCCCTTCCCCCCTTTTCTAAAGGGGGGTGAGGAGAGATTATTTTCGCTGTCATTTGTGTTTCCATGCGGCATGCCTGTTTCATTCTCTTCATCCTTCCTCCTCTTTATGGAGTTTCAATACTGTATCTTTTGGTACAATAACACCCTTATAATCCTTAATATTCTCTCTGATAACTACCATGTCTTCTGTTATATCCTGCACTTTGCCGCCTTGCAGTCCTAATCGCGTCCCTTCTGTAATCGTATATGCCTTTCCATCAGGTAGCATTATAAGGGCATAATATTTGTTCTTATCCCACGCGATCGCTAACAGATTTATTTCTTCCACGCCAAAACTTTCGATAGGGGTCGCCCCTTTTTTCCTGCCAGGCTTTTGTTTTGATTCTGCCACAAGAGACAGGAAAGGATCCCTCCTTCCTTTTGAGTCATATAAATATTCTTCCCTGGTGACATCCCTGGCCTCTTCCGATTCTTTCATATCTTTTCCCACTTCTGTGGATTTTACCTTTTTAGCCATCGGCTTTTCCACAACAGGCTGTTCCTTTTTACAGCCCCCAAAAGGCAATAGCAAAAATATAATTAAAAATAGGTATATTATTTTTGGTAATCTCCCCTCACCCCTCTTTAAAAAAGAGGGGAAACTATTAAGTCCCCCTTTTATAAAGGGGGATGTAGGGGGATTACTAATTTTCATCTTTACCTACCAGTTGCAAAAATTGATTTACATTTGGAAGGCAGATATGATGAAAAAGGCCAGCCAGCGACACCTTATGGCCCTCAGGTATGGCCAGCCAGCCTTCTTGCAAAATACACAACACCCCCCTTAATCCCCCCTTATTAAGGGGGGACTCAAGGGGGGTGTTGTCATGTGTATCATAATTAAATCTTGTCGCTTTGCTGGGGTTTTTCAGCATGTCTGCCTTCCATTTTATGCAACGTTTAGGTTTATTTAATTGTATCTTCTTCAGACATGAACGTTTCATTTACCTATATCTTCCTCCGGGATTGCTGAAAATGTCGTGGCAGTAAATGATACCCTGAGTGTAGCATTCTCTTTTTCCGGCTTTGGATCACCGAGTTTTATGTCAGAAAGGTTTACTATCCTGTTAAGCTTTGTCAGACTGCTGAAGAAATAGCCAAGGTTATGGTAGCTGCCTGACAGATCAACCTTTACTGGAATCTCATAAACTATGCCGCTTGAATGGGTTATCTTCGGTTCCGGCTTCCAGAGTGATATCTGAAGTCCTGACTTTATACAGAGATCTGAAACCTGTTTTAGCAAACTGGAGACCTCTTTTTCTTCAGGTAGTTGTTCTTTCAGTTCATTAAGCCTTTTCTTGAGTTTCTCGTTCTCTGCAGTTAGTTCTAAGAGCTTTTCAGCTTTTGACTGACTCTTTGCTATCTCATTTTCCTGCGCTGATATTTTATTCTCAAGGGCTTTAATCTCCTTACTTTTAGGCGAAATAAAAATTAAATAGCCTGCGATTGCGATAATTAACGCAGGGACAAAAGTTATTATTATTTTTGCATATGGAGGTAACTTTTTAAGATCAATATTGACTTTTAATGCCATATCAAACCCTTAGCTTAAATGTTAGCTTAAATGTGTAAAGCTCTATTTTTCCAATGGTTGTACTCTTGGATTCCTGCAAGTAAACCTCGGTGAACATCTTTGAATTCTTGACATTGTCCACATATGAAACAATATCAGTGTTTGAAAAGCCAAAACCATCAATATTTATGCTTCCCCCTGATACCGTCATGCCCTTAAGCCAGACACCATTAGGCAGGAGGTTGCTTATTTCGTCGAGGAGCTTAACAGGGATGCTCTTATTCTTACTGAGCTGCTCTATGATATCGCTTCTCTGCTTGAATATCCTGTTAAGCTGCTCGAAGTTTTCAACCGCCTTTATCTTTTCCTTGAGATTCGCTAGCTTTTTTTCATTAGCTGAGAACTCTGCCTTTTTTGCAGCCAGGCGGGAGTTAAAAAAGAAGTAAAAATAAGCCATTACAATACCTGTAACGAGAGTGACGATTACCATTATAACAACAAAAGACGGCACAGGCTTAGCTTTTTTTTTCCTCTTTACAGGTATAAGATTAACTTTTATCATCTGTCGCCCGGTTGTCTCAGGGCTAATCCTGCAGCCACAGCTGCCATGGGGGCTATCTCCTCTATATATGTTATATCAAATCTTTTAGGTATCTTTATGTTTTTAAACGGGTTCATTACATTTACATCTATTCTTGTCTTTTCTGCGAGGAGTTTGGGGAAGTCCTTTATAAGCGCACAACCACCGCTTAATATTACTTCATTGATGTCTTCATTAAAGTACTCTATTGAACGATTAACCTCTCCGATTATTTCTTCTGATGCTAATTCTATTGCTGAAAAGGCATCTTCCGGGGATACATTCTCAACCGGCTCACCCTTTTTGAGTCTTTCAGCGGTTTCGTAAGTTATATTGAATTCCCTCTGAAGGGCCTCAGTGTGAATATTACTGCCGACTGCGCTGTCTCTTGTAAAAACAGAGAGTCCCCCTTTGAGGATGTTCATGTTTATCGTGCTTGCTCCAATATTTACAATAGCAACATTCTTATCCGGTTCAATTTCATAATTAACTTCGTAAATATTCTCAAGTGCGAATGAATTGACGTCAACAATCACGGGGTTAAGACCTGCATCTTTAACCACGGAGAGAAAATCATTTATTATGTCTTTCTTCACAGCAACGAGGATAACGTCCATTTGACCTGGTTCTTCTTTGGGCCCAAGGATTTGGAAGTCAAGGTTTACATCTTCTATATCGAACGGAATATATTGCTCAGCCTCAAACTTTATAGACTCGGAGAGTTCCTCCTCAGACATTTCGGGCAAGGAGACCCTTTTAACTATTACTGAAGAATGGCCGGCTAAAGCTACAGTAACGTCTTTTGTCTTTATCTTTGCCTTTCTTATCAATTCCTTCAGGGAGTCTGCAAGCCTGAGAGAATCTATTATTGAACCGTCAACAATAAGCTCGGGAGGAAGGGGCAATATATCAAATAACTCAAGTTCATAGCCGCCTTTTGTATCTTTAAGTTGAACAACTTTAAGATAACCTGAGCCTATGTCTAATCCGATAGAGATCTTCCTACTGAAAATCATAGTTTATTGAATACCAGAAAAAAATCATCCTGTCAAGTTTAAATAAGAGATTTGCCATAAATATTAATAAATTAGTTTAACAATCTCTCTATTTTTATCCTGTTATTTTCTACCTTTCCTATCCCGAATAAAATATTTTCAGGGCTTTTAAGCCTGATATATTGATTTATATATAATCCTTCAAATCCCCCCTCCCCCCCTTTACTAAAGGGGGATAAGGGGGGATTATTTTCATTGCCGTTTGCACTGCCATGCGTCATCGATGCCCCAATGGGGGTAATTATCGGCATTCCATTTCTTGCTTTACGGTAAGCATCTTCCTCGAGTGTCATTTCACTTAGATGTGATATTGCCGAATCTATTGAAAGCCAGGCCTCTTTTTTGGCTTGCAGCTCTTCCATCGATGCCGAGTCTCCAATACAGAAGATACCCACTCTTGTTCGCTCCAACGAAACCATATGGGCGCCAACGCCAAGCGCTTTTCCAATATCATCACAAAGGGTTCTAATATAAGTTCCCTTTGAACATGATATTTTCAGATCAAGGAAGGGCAGGTTAAAATATACAAGGTCTATTTTATAAATATTTATCGTCCTCTCCGGTCTTTCTATGTTCATGCCTATTCTTGCAAGTTTATATAAGCGCTTCCCATTTACTTTTATTGCAGAATACATGGGTGGCATCTGTTTAATCTGGCCTTTAAATTTACTCAGGACATCCTGAATATCAGTCTCATTTAATAAAGGACAACGTGTTTTTTCAATTATCCTGCCGGTTAAATCATATGTATCTGTTCTTTCGCCAAGTTTTAATCGCACAATATATTCCTTATTGAGGTCTGATAAAAACCTTGTTATCTTTGTTGCCTCATTTAGACACACAATTAGTACGCCAGTTGCTATCGGATCAAGTGTTCCCGCATGTCCGGCCTTCTTACCCGAAAAAAGCTGTTTTACCATGGTTACCGCAGTATGTGAACTTATGTCCCTGGGTTTGTTGAGGTTTATGACTAAATTTTTTGAGTTTATTGAGTTCATTGAGTTTCTTTAGTTTTTAAACACAAGAAACCGAGTTAACACAAGAAACTGTGTTAACTCTTAGCTGCTTTTATCAGAGATTTCTTTGCAGATTCCAGAGTCCCTTTAATGGTATATCCTGCTGCATTCTTATGTCCACCTCCTCCGAATGATGCAGCAATCTGTTCAACATTTATAAGCTCTTTTGAGCGAAGGCTCGCCTTCCAGTAATCATCACTGGTCTCCCTGAAAAAGGCGGATATTTTAACATCTTTTAATACCCTCGGAAAGTTTACAAAATTCTCTGTGTCCTCAGCGCTAGTTCCTGTCTTTTTATACATCCCTTTTGTAACAACAGTTATAGCAATATTATCTCTTATCTCGAGGGTATTCAAGGCCATTATAAGTAAAGCAAATCTTCCTTCAGACCAGGTCTCATAAAGATTATTTGATATACACGCAGGGCTCGCGCCTGCTTCTATAAGCTCAGCGCCGACCCTTAAAACTTCAGGAGTTGTGTTGTTGTATCTGAATGTCCCTGTGTCAACAGCAATGGCAGAATAAAGGTTTATGGCGATTTCACTTGTTATCTTTAAACCCAATTCCTTTATTAGATAAAATACCATCAGCCCGGTTGCTGCTGCCTTTGGTTCTATCCACCTTATATTGCCAAAGTCCTCTTCCGTCGCCGGCCTTGCTCCGCCCCGGCCATGCTCCCGATAGCGGGGCTGGCAAAGCGGGGCAGGCTCATGGTGGTCTATAACAGCAGAATGCCTGAAACTCAGCCCTTCAAGCCCTGCCCTCTTCAAGCTATTGCAATCTAAAAGTATAAGCGGCGAGTGAAGAGTGATAAGCGGCGGGATTGAATTTATAAACCTTTCATGGCCGGGAAGAAAACGATAAAGCTCTGGTATAGTATCCTTATCAAAGAGCGCTGTTTCTTTCCCCATGGTTTCGAGCGCCATTGAAAGGGCTAGAGCAGAACCAATTGCATCGGCCTCTGGATTAATATGGGTCGCTATAAAAAACTTATCTTTTTTTCTTAAAAATGAGAGGAGCTTACGAGGAACCTTCATTTTCTTCCTCAATCTTTTTTAAGAGTTTGTCTATTTTGTCCCCATACTCGATGGAGGTATCGAGCCTGAACTCGATACCCGGTATAGATTTTATCCGGAGCCTTTTTGACAGTTCAGAGCGTATAAAGCTCTTTGCAGAATTCAATATATCAAGTGTGTTCTTTTTATCTTCATCTTTAAGGACACTTACATAAACCCTTGCGATCTTAATGTCATCTGTGACGTCGACCCCTGTAATTGTTATAAATCCGATTCGGGGATCTTTAAGCCTGTAAATGACGATATCCGCTATTTCTTCTCTCAGAAGATCACTAACCCTCTGAGAGCGCTTATAAGGAAGCATAGTTTAATTAGTTAACAGTGTCAGTGTTAGTACTTTTTCAAACTGACACTAAAAACTGACACCGACACCGTTAAAGTGTAAGTTATTAGTGAACAGTGTCAGTGTTTGGTGCTTTTTTCAAACTGACACTAAAAACTGACACCGACACCGTTAAAGTGTAAGTTATTAGTGAACAGTGTCAGTGTTTGGTGCTTTTTTCAAACTGACACTAAAAACTGGCACCGACACCGTTAAAGCTTTGCAGCTACCTTTTCGATGACATAATTTTCGAGAATATCACCAACTTTTACATCATTGAAATTTTCTACCATGATGCCGCACTCGTATCCTGCCTGGACTTCTCTTGCATCTTCCTTGAATCTTTTAAGAGAAGCAATTTTGCCATCATATATAACAATACTGTCTCTGATAACTCTCATACCATCACTTGAACGGATTACAGAACCATCAAGCACATAACATCCTGCAACTGTTCCTATTCTTGATATCGGAAATATTTCACGAACTTCAGCCCTTCCAACAACTTTTTCTTTTAGTGTGGGTTCAAGAAGGCCCTCTAGTGCTTTCTTGACATGTTCAATTGCCTCGTATATCACGGTGTAGAGCCTGATATCAACGCCTTCTTTTTCTGCTAGCTGGGAAACATTCGGCTCAGGCCTCACATTGAAACCAATTATAATTGCATTAGAAGCAGATGCAAGCATAACATCTGACTCTTTAATGCCCCCGACGGATGAATGAATAACATTAACCTTTACCTCTGGATGTGTAATACTTTCAAGAGCATCTTTTATTGCCTCAGCAGAGCCCTGGACATCACCCTTTATGACTATATTAAGTTCCTTTATTTCTCCTTCTTTTATCTTTGCGTATAGTTCATCGAGGGTAAGTTTTTTTGTCTTTGCCATCTCAGCAACTTTTTGTTTCTGTTGCCTTGCAAGAGCTATCTGTCTTGCCCTCTTCTCATCTTCAACAACCGTAAAGATATCCCCTGCTGACGGAACCGCCTGGAACCCTATTACTTCAACAGGTGTCGAGGGGCCCGCCTTTGATATCCTTTTACCTGTATCGTCAATCAAGGCCCTGACCTTTCCTACGTGGATACCCGCAATAAATGCCTCCCCAACATTCAGGGAGCCGGATTGAACAAGCACAGTCGCAACAGGCCCTCTTCCTCTATCCAGCCTTGCCTCGATAATCGTACCCCGCGCCTTTTTATCAGGGTTGGCCTTGAGTTCCATTATCTCTGCCTGCAGGAGTATCATTTCAAGCATGTGTTCAATGCCTAAGCGTTTTTTGGCGGAGACCTCGACAAAAATGTTCTTTCCACCCCATTCTTCTGGTATTATGCCGTATTCTGCAAGCTCACTCCTTACCTTTGAAGGATTTGCCTCAGGTTTATCAATCTTGTTTAATGCTAAAATAATTGGCACATTTGCTGCCTTTGCATGGTTAATAGCCTCAACAGTCTGCGGCATAACACCATCATCAGCAGCTACGACAAGGACAACTATATCTGTAACTTTTGCGCCCCTCGCTCTCATCGAGGTAAATGCTTCGTGACCTGGCGTATCAAGAAATACAATATCCCTACCCTTCAGATTAACCTTATATGCGCCTATATGTTGAGTAATGCCGCCAGCCTCGGACTCTGTAACTTTTGTCTCTCTCACTGCATCGAGCAAAGAAGTTTTGCCATGGTCTACATGCCCCATTATGGTTATAACAGGAGGTCGCGGCAATAACTTACTAATATCTTCAGGCGCCTCTTCAACAACAGTAATTTCTTCGACAGGATAAAGCTCAAACTTTATTCCAAAACTATCGGCAACTAACAAAGCTGCATCAGGGTCAACAGGCTGATTTATTGTAGGCATATATCCTAATTCCATAAATTTCTTAATAACATCGGACAGTTTAATGCTTATAAGTTCTGCAAATTCTTTTACAGTAGACCCTTCAGGTAATTTTAGCGTCTTCTTCCTCGCCATTACAGGCTGGGCAGAAAGTTTCCGCTCTTCCTTATGAAAGGTCCTGGCCCTTCCAGCTTTCTTGAAAAGTTTTTGCTCATGCCATCTTTTGGGTTCTATCTTTCTGACCGCCTGGAATGCCTTTTGCATTCCAGGTTTTGCCTTAAATTTTTCTATCTTTTCTGTCTCTATTTCCTTTCTGAATCTATCAGGAATCTTTAATTCTTCTTCCTCTTCAAGCGCAACAGGTGTTTCTTGTTTTTCTATTTCAGGCAGTGTTTCAGGTCCTTTTTCTAACAGCTCTGTTAGTTCTGCTTGTTTCTCAGGAGCTTTCTCAACCATAGGCTTAACAGGCTTTTCCGCAGGTTTCTCCGCTGTTAAACCTTCCTCAGAAATAGTTCCTTTTATTGGTTCGACAGCTTTTTTGAGCAATACGTCTTCTATATTTTTGGCAATTTCCACCTCGATACTTGAAGTATGAATTTTACCTTCTATACCAAGCTTTGAAAGTTCGCCAAGTATAACCTTGTTTGCTGCCCCTAATTTCTTTGCCAGTTCATAAATTCTTATCTTTGACATTTATTTTCAGCCTCTGTCTCTTTACACGATTTATTTTTGAGTGACTCTTGTAACATTAATTTTAACATGTTATCATAATAAACCTTTTTAATGCAATGTATGAACCCCATTAGAAAGCTCGGCTAATTAGAGTCTGTTTATAAATTCAGTTCGTCCGCATGCTCCCCCTTTGGCAAAGGGGGATGGAGGGGGATTTTAAGGATATATGCTTATTTATTATTCATAAAATCTCCCCTT
>Ga0172375_10009949_pt1 | contig 12418 bp, 7 predicted proteins | sample LakKiv1m_FD_114537 | JGI IMG/M metagenome (GOLD analysis project Ga0172375, IMG submission 114537) | Freshwater microbial communities from Kabuno Bay, South-Kivu, Congo - kab_092012_11.1m | ecosystem: Environmental > Aquatic > Freshwater > Lake | place: Democratic Republic of the Congo... | reverse complement strand
CCATAACATAAACGGCTGTTGGCGAATATCAATTGTTACATTGAACAAACTCCACAACGCAATTAAAATCGGCATTTGTAATAACATCGGCAAGCAGCCGCCCATCGGATTAATTCCGTAGGTGGAATAAAGTTTCATCGTTTCTTGTTGAACTTTCTGAGGATTGTCTTTGAATTTTTCTTTTAGTTCGTTGATCTTCGGTTGAAGCATCTGCATCTTTTTCATGGACTTCATACTTTGACGGGTGAGAGGATGAAGCGCAAATTTTATGATGATGGAGAAAATAATTATTACTATGCCGAAGTTCGAAATGAACCCATGCAAGAATTTAAAAAGAGGGAGAAGTATAAACTCGGAAATTGGCCTGATGACAAATTTCAATCCGAAGAAGCTTCCGAAATCAAAAACCGTTTGAAAATTTTTTCCGTATGATTTTAGAATGCCGTAATCAATAGGACCAAGATAAAGAGTGAACGAATCTTTTTGCAGTTTTTGATTTTTGAACGGCATCTTCAAGCTTGCGCTGTAAATTTCTTTTGCTCCATATTGGTTTAGAATATGGGTTCCTTCAAAAAAAGCACCACCCTCACTACTTGGATTTGCCGGCGCCAGAATCATTGTAAAATATTTATTACGAATTGCCACCCAATCAACTTTACCATTTATATCTTTTGTAACTTTTTGGCCGGCACTGGTTGCATCAATAACAACCTGCTCATCACCAGAATATGCGCTTGCGTTGGAATGATTTGCTTCATCCACCGAATTTTCTTCGAGATTAACCAAACCGCTGGACCAGACAACATCATATCTATAACTGCTTATAACATCATTCATGTTTTCAAGCTCAACATCAATCTTAGAGGCATAATTATCACCATAGAAAACAAAATTCTTTCTTATGGCTTTTCCTTTGTCTGTCACAAATTCATAATTGATTGCCACAGAATCTCTGTTCTCGACTTTATAAAAATAATTTGTTGCGGTAGAATTAAAATCTATCGAAGAAGTATTTACAAGCTTGCCCTCTTTTGTAACAAAAATAATATTAAAGTCGCCACCGTTTTTTGAACTAACCAATTGAACGTGCTGGTTATAGAAATTTGTGTCTTTAATATCAGCGTGGTACCATGTTTTATATTTTTTAATAAAATATCTTTTGATCTTTGCGCCTTTATTAGTAAGCTCGATTTTAGCAAGATCCGTTTCTATCGTAATTATTTTTTCCGAGAGTTGTTTGGCGCCGAAAGGAGCGGGTTCTTCAACTGGTTTTGCTTCTTGTTTTTCTTGAACGGGAGGTTTTACAGCAGAAGTATCTTTCTTCTCAACGGCAGTAGTCTGTCCTTTCTTTTTTTGCTGAGGTTGAGGGGCGGGGGAATTAAAGTATAACCACACCACAAGAATAAGCCCGATGAGTATAAACGCAAATGTTGTTTGTTTATCCATTTTCTTCCTTTAGTTATTCTACCGGATCAATCCCGCCTTTATTAAAAGGATTGCATCTTAAAATTCGCCAAGCTGCTTTTACTCCGCCTTTAAGCGCGCCGTACTTTGTAATTGCTTGAACCGCGTATTCGGAACAAGTGGGGTAAAAACGGCAGGAGGGTGCAAACATCGGCGAAATTAATTTTTGATAGAGCTTAATTAAATATATTAAAATATGCCGCATTTACAATCTTGCCCTAATTTTGTTCATCAAGTCGTTTACTTCCGGCATAACCTCTTTCAATAAAATTTTTCTGCTGTTTTTTTGATTTATTGTATTAGGCGAGAATACAATAAACACCCTCATTTTCTTAATTGCTACTTCCGAACAAATCTCTTTTTTATTTAGACGATACGATTCCCGTAAAAGTCTTTTAATTCGATTTCTCCAGACAGCTATTCCGCTCTTTCTAGAAACGGCAAAAGCTGTTTTGATTCCACTCGGTTCAGATTCTCTTTGAATGAAAAAAACAGCTTTGAATTTTTGAGACGAAGAAAATAAAATTTCTCCGGCGGAATACACAAGATCGAATTCGTTTTTACTTTTGATTCTTTCCTTTGAAGAAAGACCAAACTGTTTCAATTATCCTTCGTCGCTAACGGTTAATTTTTTTCTACCTTTAGCTCTTCTACGCGCAAGAACTTTACGGCCGTTTTTAGAAGCCATTCTTTCGCGGAAGCCGTGTTTATTTTTTCTTTTTGTTTTACTTGGTTGAAAAGTGCGCTTCATTTTGTTACCTATTCATTTGAAAGTGTGCAAAATTAAAGATTTTGTAAGTAATAACCAAAGTTGCGGGCAAATTGCTATCTATATATAGTGTAGAGCGATCAATATTTACGAGGGTTAAATTATCCTTAAAGGAAAAGGGCGGATACCTAAGTGACAAGCCCAGCCGAAGTACCTATCACCCAAATAACCGCCGCTATCGAGAAAGCTTTTTAGAGGGTTGCTTTCCGCAGACTTGAGGTTGTTTAGTTACATATTATATTACAATCGTAATGCCAAGAGGTAGTTGTATTTTTTATTCAAAAACTGAATGTGATAACCTGAATTTTGTATCAGTCTGATTCGAATTTTTAAAAAGAGTCACATCTAATCCCTCTTTAAAACGAAGAACCCTGCCGCAGCAGGGTCCCTCTTGACTTAAGATTATTTAACTAATTAAGTGTGTGTTATTTCATCAAGATCATTTTCTTTGAAACGTTAACATTGTTACCGCTCAACTTGTAGATGTACATACCGCTTGCAAGTCTGCTTGCATCGAAAGTTACTTTGTGCAGCCCGGAAGCCAATTCGTTTTCTACGAGGTTAGCTACTTCTTGACCGAGTGTATTGTAAACTTTCAATGAATACATTCCTGCTTGCGGAACGACGAACTCAATAGTTGTAGATGGATTGAACGGATTAGGATAATTCTGGGCAAGTTTATATTCTGTCGGTGTTGTATAATTATCGCCAACGCTTGTAACATTGTTATTTCCGGAGATCTTATAAACCTGACCTTCTTTTGTTCCAACATAAATATCATCTGAACTTGGATTAACCACCATGGCGCTTACACCATATCCGCTCATACCAAGTGATGTCCAGGTGTTGCCATTATCAGAAGACATGTAAACACCATTTGTTAAAGAGCTGACATAAATCTTACCACTCAAATCAACCGACATTGAATAAACAAATGTTACGTTAAGAGATGTAACTTTTGTAAAAGTTATTCCGCCATCTGTTGATTTATATAAACCATCGCCATAAGTTCCGGCAAAAATTGTGGTAGAAGTTGAAGCTAACGACCAGATCATGTTATAAGCGCATGCAATTTTATTCCAGTTTGTGCCGTCCGAGCATTTGAAAATTCCCCCACCAGCCGTTCCTGCAAATATGTTTCCATTACTTGTAATGGTTAATGATTGAATTGTTAAGAACGCGCCGAGACCATCATTAAATGGAATCCATGTTGAACCCAAGTCTGTTGATTTGAATATTCCAAATCCCCATGTCCCGGCATACAATGTTCCGTTGTAAGAAACAAGAGCATGAACATCTTTACCCGAAAGACTTGTTAATATCCAAGCAGAGCCGTTAAATTTATAAACACCTTTTTCGGTAGCTGCAAATATTACTCCGCCGCTGATATTAAGTGACCAGATGAAGGATACATTCATTCCAGTGTTGATAACAATCCAATTCTTTCCGCCATCGGTTGATTTATAAATCTTACCGCCCCACGTTCCTGCATATATATCATTTCCATAGTAAGCTAGTGTATAAATTATTTCACCCGGTCCGAACGAGCAGACGTTTGTCCATGTTCCATTGCCGTTGTTATTATTGTTGCCGGTTGTGCTTGTAATCGTAATAGTCGCACTTGCAGAATTGTTATTTGAATTAGGATCAGGTGTTGAGCACGAAGTTATAGTTGCAACGTTTGTAATTTTTTTGTCATAAGGAATATGACCGCCAAACAGGGCATAATTAAACTGGCCGCTTCCGGTAAGCGAATGACAAATCATCTGGCCATTAATAACACCGCTTACAAAATTTATCGCTGCGAATGGAGCCAGAACAGAACCCTTTATATCTATACCGGAAATTGTTATGTCTGTTGCTTGATAGAAATTGTATAGAACATTTGTAATGGCCGTTCCGGTTACCGTAAGTCCACCAGTCCAGCTTAAAGATGTTCCGCTTATGTTTACTAGTACAACGGAACCATTAGGAACATCAATGGCTATATTATTTGCAGTAGATAAACTTGCGCCACTTACAATGAAAACATTTAAAAACGGATCGGTTCCGGTTAATGATATTCCACCGTATTGAAATGCGGTAGTTCCATTTACTGTATAGCCAGAAAGAGTTGTTGACAAATTCTGTAAGTACGATTTTTCAGCAGCAAAGTCTATAGGACTATCTTTACGCAAAGTACCGCCTGTAATGCTTACGGAAGATTGCGGTAGATTAGTTGAATGTCCGTAAACAACATTTCCGTTATAAATTGCACCGCTGACATAAGTTAGATCGCGGCCAACAATTAATACATCGCCGCTGCCTGATGGCAATTGATCACCGATACTATAGTTTGCAAAGTAAGCATCACGGCCAACTGCAACTTTACCTTGAGTATCTGAAGACGGTTGATTAGCGTCTTCGATTACGAATAAGTTATAATCTTTTGCTGTTCCAAGATCGAATGCCGAATTATTAACCTGACCGCAATCAACCTTTACTTTTATAGTTAATGTAGCGAAAGCTCCGCTAGCAAGAGTTCCAACGCTCCAAATTCCTGTTGTTGAATTATATGATCCCTGAGACGCAGTGCTTGATACATAATTCAAACCATTCGGTAATAAATCTGTTACTTCAATTCCCGAAGAGGTATTTGGTCCTAAGTTTGTAACCTTAATTGTGAAGTTGACATAATCATCGCACTCCGGATTAGGATTATCAACAGTCTTCTCAATTTTAATATCAGCTTTTTGTTCACAAATAATAGTTACAGTCCAGTTGCTTTCATCAATTACAGTTGCAGAGCCGTCAACCGGATGCCCTTCTGCGCGCACAGTGTTTACCAATTGCCCGCAATCATTGTCGCCCGTTATGTAAGTTAAAGTAAAAGTTGTTGACTGTCCCGGATCCAGAATGTCTATATGCTTAATTAAATGATCGCCTGTTGGCTTCAGCATAGCATCGTAAACATCAATGCCGCCGTGTAATTGAATATCACCGCAGTTTTCTACTAAGAATGAATAAGTAATCGTTTCACCCTTGTTATATGATTGTTTGTCCGATGATTTTGTAATACTAACACAAGTTTTATAATAACCGAAATTAATAGAAAGATTATCATTACAATTTAAAGTTGTATTAACAGATGCAGCATTTTTCGTGTACCATTTTACTTGAGCGGTATTAAAGAATACTCCGCCTGAAGCAAAATTAGAAGAGGCCAACCGGACTGTGTATGTTCCGTTAACTAAATTCGGGAAGGAATAATGACCGTTAACATCGGTAGTAGCGGTAGCAAGAACGGTTGTGCCTTGGACTAATTCAACAACGGCACCCGCAATACCGGGCTCACCAGAATCTTTAGTGCCGTTCATATTGAGATCACGATAAACATAGCTCCCAACAGTGTTTTCGCAAACTTGTTCTTCACAGGAGAGAAATCCATTATCAACGGTTCCGTTGTCAAAGTTTTCGTTAATTGCTGTAGCAGCATCGTTAAATTGTGAAAATGTATAACCGCTTAATGAACCGCCGCCGAGAGCTTGTTCAGCTAATGATAAAAATGCATTAGCAGTCATTCCCGTAAATGGCCCCGTTGCAATTACAAGAGCACCCAGATCGGTAGAGTTGGTTCCTATTTTACCAGCAGCATCAAAATAAATATTTAATTTAAGAGCGGTTAATTGTCCCGCGAGAACATTAATGCTGGTAGTGGGGTCTATATAATTTTGTGTTAACGCCGCAGGAGTATTTCCGTCCGGTAAATAATTTTTTACAGCAGTAGCAGAAGTTAATTTTATAGTAAAATTTCCGCCGACGGTTAAACCGCTTGGAAAGACAGTTGAAAAATATATATCTCTTATCTTACCGGGGACGCTGTTAGAAGAACTTCCCCATCCGCCCTGTGTAAAAGTTGTAAATCCATTAAGATTACATTGACTAGTTTGTGTATACCATCTAACAGTTGCGGTTTCTTCTTTCATATCAAAAGCAGGAGTTGCCAAAACTAATTTTTGTTTTAAATTGGCGCCTGCCTTGTATACATATCTTGTTCCCTGAGGTATAGAAACAATTGCTTTAACATTAATTGTTGCCGTGCCGGTACCGGTATATGCTAAAGTAATTGGCCCGACATGTCCGCTTGCATTTGTTGTTCCAGAAATTGCGCTTAAGGTTCCTATGGACGATGAAATAGTAACAGCCAATCCCGATATAGGATTTCCGTTTAGATCCAACGCATAAATGTCGAATGTTGCGTTTGTGCCCTGAGCTAATGATTGAGACGAAGGAAGTATTAGCAATGATTGAAGCGGAACAACATTATTGTGATTTGCAATTGCATCCGCAACAATTGCATTTGCCCTGTTCTTGATATCATCAGCTCCGGAAATTGTATTGATATCAGTATTATCACTAAAGTGCCAGATAGCAAATTGTATAGCAGCAGCTTCCTTATTTAGATTAGAAAGTATTCCTGCATAACCGGTTTTAAATGGGAAATAATGATTAAGGATATAAGTTATTTCTGAAGGTGTACTACCCTCATCCCAATAATCTTCATTTCTTGCTAAGTGGGTATTGATATCAATGCAGTAAAATTTTGTGCTTACAGAATTTAGTGTTCCTAAAAATAAACCGGCGAAATATGTATCGCGAACATTAGTATATGGATTTATAAAGCTTACACCGGTACCCTCAGCATTACTTGAACTTATTTGTGCAATGCTGGTATGATCTTGCACTTTTGGTAAAAACTTATTCTGTGCAATTACATTAGTTGTCAAACCGTAAATAAGTGATATAAACACGATCACTTTCAATAACAGTTTAGTATAAGTATTCACTACTTTCCTCCTAAGGTTAATCCTATTAGTGGTAGGCGAAATGCAAGACAAATGCCATGGATAAGCTTGGTTTTTAGAGTAAAAACGAATTATTTAATGATTATTCAGAAAAGAATTTGTTTCAAAATGATATTGCTAGATGATATTGAGCCAAAGAAAAAGCACTAAAAACAAGGCTTTTTTAATTTGGTTAATCTTAGATTAAGTACTGTATCTTTGTTAATTCGCAATTTTCCAAAGCGAAAAAATAACGATCTGATTTTATTATAACCCAATTGCTTTACAAATTTGAGGCCATTCTCAATTTGAATCTGAATTTTGGAATGTTCATTGTAAAAACGTGAATGATTACATCAAAATAAAACAGAGTGAAATTTTTAATTTAATAATAGAAACCTTTTCGAAAATCTTTTAATAACATTAAATAAAAAATGATGTTCACAAAAAAATTTACTATCTAACAACACATTGGGAATCTTAGTTTTATTGAGTAAATTATAAAAAGAAATTCAGATCCAAGTATTAACAAAATTCTATCCTACCTGAAGGGCATGGTCACAAATAAAAAGAATATTGTTTTGATTGAAGACGACGAAGGAATTACCCGGTTAATTAAGTTCAAGCTTGAAAAAGAAGGCTACGAGGTTAAAAGTTTTTTAAACGGCGAAAAAGTAATTGAGTATCTTGTTCGAAACAAACCCGCATTAATAATCTCAGATGTAATGATGCCGGTTATTGACGGGCTTACTCTTCTTAAAGAAATAAAAGCCGATTCAAGAGTTTCTAATATTCCGGTAATTATGTTATCAACCCATTCTCACGAAAGCGCCGTACTAGAGTGTTTAAGAGCAGGGGCGGCAGATTATGTTACAAAACCTTTTTCAACTACCGAGCTAATACTGAGAATTGAAAAAACACTTCTTAAGTAATCAAATCTCTTTTATATTATATTTATAATAAGCTCTTATTAACAAATTAAAGCGGAGATTTATTGTCTACAGGTTACAATTTTTATATACTAATGGCTCTGTTCGTATTGTTGCAGTTCGCATATTTTTTTATGGTGTGTATTTTCTTGCTGAGGGCTGTAAACTTTTTTAGAACCAAGCGCCAGGAAAAATTTATATCGAAATGGCAGGACCCAATTTTTAGCTATCTTTATTCTAAAGACAATCCGCAAAACCTTATATCACTAATACCAAAATCCAAATACAAATACTTGTTTTCTTATTTAAGAACGTTTTTGTTTAATCTGAAAGGAGATGACCTAGACCGACTTAGGCAGTTAATTACCGAAACAAGCTTGCGAGAATATTTTTTTAATAAGGCAGATAAATTAAACCGTAAAGACAGAGTTGAGGCAATTTATTTTTTAAAATATATCAACACGGAGGAAACAGTCAATTTGCTGATTAGAAACTTAAACACACCAAGCGAATTGGTATTTAGAACAACGGTTGAAAGTCTTGCATATCTTAATGCGTACGGGAAAATTAATCTCATATTGGATGTTGCTAAAGAAAGAAAAAATTTAACGAGCGATAGTATTTTGTCAATGATTCTGAAATTTGATAAATCAATTTGTCCGATATTAACTGAAAGGCTTGACACAGAAAAATCGGCAAAGATTCTTCTTATAATAATTACTGTATTGTGGCATTTTAAATATGCGGAAGCGCTTAAGAAAATTTTGAATATTTTATTTTACAGCGGCGATAAAGCATTGATAATTGAATCATTAAGATATTTGGGTGAAGTCGAAAATTTAGATTCAATAAATGCACTTAGATTTTTCTTGGGACATTCAAAGCCGGACATTCGAGTCGCAGCAATTGAAGCAGTGGGAAAAATAGGAGATGCTTCTTTAGAAGATTATATAATAAAAAAAATGTTAGATCCTGAGTTAGAGGTTAAAATAGCCGCAGCGAAAGCAATGTATAAATGTTCAACTAAAACTGAATATAAACTTTTTGAATATGCGAAAAATCCATCTCGTCAGATAGAATCTGTTATCGCTCAAAGAATAATTATGGAGAAAAGAATTTTAGAAAATGACTGAAATCCTAAAAAACATAGTGCTGTACTTTAATTATTTTATTTTACTTTATTTTCTTGCAATAGGAAGCGTTTATATTTTGCTAAGCCTTTTATCATTTTTTAATTTAAAAAGGTATTTGAATAACCAAGCTTTTAAGGATCTTAAAGATGTATTCAAATTAAAGAAATATAAATCTATTTCTTTAATCGTGCCCGCATATAATGAAGAAGCGGGTATATACACCTCCATACTTGCCCTGTTACAGCTTGAATATCCTGAATATAAAATTATTGTTGTTAATGATGGCTCAAAAGATCAAACGCTAGATATTCTTAAGGAAAAATTTAATGCAATTGAAGTTCCTTACCTTCCTTTCAACAATATTCTAACCGAAAAAGTTAACTCCGTTTACATTTGTAAGAATTACAAAAATTTATTGATAGTTGACAAAAAAAATGGCGGAAAAGCAGACGCAATTAATGTTGGAATAAATATCTCCGACAGCGACCTAATAATAGTTGTTGATGCAGATTCAATTATTGAAAGAGACAGTTTATTAAAAATAAGCTATCCATTTGTAGAAAATGAAAATGTAATTGCAGTCGGCGGAACAGTTCGGATTGCAAACGGTTGTCAGATTAATAAGGGATATGTAACAAGCGTAGAATTACCAAAGTCATGGCTGGCTAAATTTCAGGTAGTAGAATATATACGTGCATTTATGTTTGGCCGGAATGGCTTTCAAATAATGGACGGCATCTTAATTATTTCCGGCGCATTTAGTTGTTTTAAAAGGAGCGAACTGATAAAAGTAAACGGATTTCTTAAAAACTGTATTGGCGAGGATATGGAGATAATTGTAAGAATGCATCGCCAATTAAGAAAAGAAAACCCGCAAGCGCTTATCTCATTTATTCCGGATCCGGTTTGTTGGACCGAAGCCCCCGAGAGCAAAAAAATTTTGGGACTGCAAAGAAAACGCTGGCAGAAAGGAACGATTGTAAGTCTTCTGCTCCACAAACAATTATTCTTCAATACGCATTATGGATTACTCGGAATGATAGTCTTTCCATACTTTGTTCTATTTGAAATGCTCGGACCTATTATTGAAGCTGTAGGTTATTTGGTCTTTTTTGTTTCTCTGATTTTTGGAATGGTCTCGTTGAATTTTGCACTCGTTTTGTTCTCGGCAGCGATTCTTTACGGAGTTGTTCTTTCACTCCTTTCGGTAATTTTTGAGGAATTAACATTTAGAAGATACAGCCGCCTTTCGCATCTAATAGAGTTATTTATAATTGCTGTGTTAGAAAACTTTGGATATAGACAGATTACTCTTTGGTACCGCTTTAAAGGTACCCTGGAATACTTTCTGGGAGATAGAAAATGGGGGCATATGGAGAAGAAGGGTTTTTCTTCTTAAACGATAAAATTTGTGAAGGGAAATTTTAAATAATGAAAAACAAACTGATAGACGCCACCAATTATTTTACTTCTTCATCGTTGGCAATTCTGTTTATTTTTTTTCTGATAAGATGTTATGAAATTCTATTTGTCTGGAAAAATATTCTAAAGCACGGAATTCAATCAAATCTTTTGTTTGTATCGTTCTTTTCGGAAATCAATTTCTTTTTCGAAATAGCTGTGATACTTGGAGTTGTATTTATAATTCTAAATTTAATTCATCAGATGACATCGAAAATTGTTTTAAATGTTGTGTTTACATTAATAACAGCAGTCTATCTGCTGCTTGATTTATATTTTACAAAGACTTCAATTCCACTTGGCTCCGATCTGTTCGGGTATTCAGCCTTCGAAATAAATCAAACCGTTACCTCTGCCGGAGGATTTAACCCACTCTATTTGGTCTTGTTGTTATTATTTCTTGGCATTGTTTCCGGGATAATATTTTTGTTTCATAAGATCCGGTTCAATATTACCTTTATAAAATTTTATTTTATTCTAATTCTCGTTTCATTAATCTTTGGAGACCAACTTAACCCCCGGTCGCAAAATTTTTCAAATACATCGGAATATTACTTAGCAATAAACAAATTAAATTTTTTTGCTGAAAAAACGTATAAATATTTTTTTGAGAAAGAAGATGAGCTGCCGATTTCCAATTATTATATAGATTCAGGCGAGGGAGAGGAAGTATTTTTCAAATACATAGATAATAATTATCCGTTTCTTCATGAAGAAAACACAAAGGATGTATTAGCAAATTTTTTTAATGTTGGCGATAAGAAACCAAACTTTATTTTTATTATCACGGAAAGTTTGGGAAGAGGATATTCTGGCGATAACGCCTATATGGGAAGCTTCACACCGTTTTTAGATTCACTTGCAAGGCATAGTCTTTATTGGGAAAATTGTTTAAGTACCAGCGGCAGAACATTTGCCGCACTCCCCTCCATATTTGGATCTCTTCCGTTTGGCGAAAAAGGTTATTCAGAGATGGCGGAAAATCAACCCCCCTGCTTTTCTTTAATTAAATATTTAAAAAGTTATGGGTATAAAGTACGTTTTTATTACGGCGGACATGCACACTTTGATATGATGGACACCTTCCTTAAAAAACAAAACGTTGATCTGATTGTGGATGAGAGTAATTTCGGAAGCGGGTATAATAAAATGCCGGCCAAGGGAAACGGTTTTTCGTGGGGATATGGCGATAAAGATTTGTTTAAGCGAGGACTTAGTGTGATAAATTCTGATAATCTAGAAAATCAACTGAACATTTTTCTTACACTATCCATGCACGATCCATTTTTAGTGGATAATCAAGACAGCTACCGCAAACAGTTCGACGAGAGATATTCCAATCTTCATTTGTCTCCGGATATCATGACGAGCATAAAAAGTTACAGAGACATACTTTCAACAGTTCTTTATACAGATGATGCTTTCAGATATTTTTTCAATGAATACAAAAAGAGAGATGACTTTAAGAATACTATTTTTATTATTACCGGTGATCACAGGATGCCGGAGATTCCAATTACTACTCAAATTGATAGGTTTCATGTTCCGTTAATAATTTATTCGCCGCTGTTAAAACATCCGGCAAAATTTTCTTCTGTGGTTTCGCATTTTGATATAACACCGACTCTTTTGTCATTATTAGCCAATCAATACAAAACGGAAAAAATTTCTCTTTCAACATTTATCGGAAGCGGACTTGATACAATAAAACAATTCAGAAATATTCATAAATATCCCTTGATGAGAAACAAAAATGAATTAATTGATTATTTATACGGAGAATATTTCTATTCGGAAAATATACTTTATAAAATTCTGAATGATTTAAGAATCGTTCCT
>Ga0172375_10009948_pt1 | contig 12419 bp, 11 predicted proteins | sample LakKiv1m_FD_114537 | JGI IMG/M metagenome (GOLD analysis project Ga0172375, IMG submission 114537) | Freshwater microbial communities from Kabuno Bay, South-Kivu, Congo - kab_092012_11.1m | ecosystem: Environmental > Aquatic > Freshwater > Lake | place: Democratic Republic of the Congo... | reverse complement strand
GGGCGGACGCCCAAGTTGGGGACGCATTTTCCGGAGTGCAACGAGAGTTTCTCCGCGTACAATGTCGGCAAGCACCGGCACAACCCGGAGATCGACCAGGTGCTCGGAACGGTTGCCGGCCAGCCGCTCGAAACGATCTTTACGCCGCACCTGGTCCCCATGAACCGCGGGATCCTGACCACGGCTTATGCCCTGCCTTCCCGCGAGGTAACCGAGGCCGAGTTGATGGATGCCCTGCGTTCGACGTACCGAGGCCAGGCGTTTGTTCACGTCGTGGACCACCTGCCGGCGACCAAGGACGTCAGCGGGACGAACTGTTGTCAGCTGACCGCTCGCCTGGTGCGTGGCCGCGTGATCGTGGTCAGCTGTATTGACAATTTGATCAAAGGCGCCTCCGGTGCCGCGGTGCAGAACTTCAATTGGATGTACGGATTCCCGGAAACGACGGCGCTGCTGTGAACGCCGGATGCGGCATCCCAGATCGGCAATCGGTTCGCGACTTTCGACCCCTCGACACTCGACAAAAAGACCATGACACTTTGCATCCCTGGTGGCTTTCGCTTTGCCGGCATCCCCTGTGGAATCAAGGCCGATCCCACGCGTGAAGACTTGACCTTGATCGTGGCGGATCAACCCGCCGTGGCCGCCGGCGTGTACACGACGAACCTGGTGTGTGCCGCCCCCGTGACGCTCGACCGCCAGCGAACGCCCTCCGACCGCATGCGGGCGGTGATTGTCAATTCGGGCAACGCCAACGCTTGCACCGGCCAGCGTGGTTTGCAGGACGCCCAAACGATGACGCAATTGGCGGCGACGGCATGCGGCGCGGGACCGGACCAGGCGCTGGTCATGTCGACCGGAATCATCGGCGTGTTCCTGCCGATGGACAAGATCCGCAACGGGGTCCGCGCGGCCGCCGATCGCCTGGGCAGCGATGAAGCGTCCTTCCTGGCCGCCGCCCGGGGGATCACGACGACGGACAAGTCGCACAAGGTCGGCGGACGCACTCTGGAACTGGGGGGGCGCACCATTCACATCGCCGGCATGTGCAAGGGGGCCGGAATGATCGGGCCGCGGATGGCCACGATGCTGGGCGTAGTGCTGACCGACGCCGCATTGACCGTGTCGGATGCGCACGCCGCCCTGGTCGCCGCGGTGGATGACAGCTTCCATTGCATCAGCGTCGAAGGGCACATGAGCACCAACGACACCGTGTTGCTGCTGGCCAGCGGCGCGGCCGACCCGACACCCTTGGCCGGGGAGGACTTGGCCACATTTCGCGCCGCGCTGCGGGACGTCTGCATCGAACTGGCGAAGCAGATTCCCGATGACGGCGAGGGCGCGACGCATCTGGTCACGATCGACGTCCAAGGGGCGGCGACGCGCGACGCGGCATTTCGCATCGCCAAGACCGTGGCCGAGAGTGCGCTGGTCAAGACGGCCATCGCGGGCGGCGATCCGAACTGGGGCCGCATCGTCTCGGCCGCCGGATATGCGGGCGTGCCGTTTGATCCCTCCCGCGTCTCGCTCCACGTGAATGGAACGTCGCTGTATCGCGATGGCACCCCGGTTCCCTTCGATGCTCCGGCCGTGTCCCGCTCGATGCGTGCCAACCGCGAAACCCACGTCCTGCTGCAACTGGGCGAAGGCGACGCCGGGGTGCGGTTCTGGACCAGCGACCTGACGGTGGACTATGTCAAGTTCAACGCCGACTATCGGACCTGAGCGACCGTGGGGGACCTTGCAAAGCTCGCCTGATTTGCGAACATAAGGGAGAGGGAGCTTATCGACGGAACCGGAAATTGGCAGGAGGAGACGAACGTATGCAGACGGCTATCGAGATCCCCCAAGCGTTTTCGGTGCGGGACGAGCACGAGTTCTATCCGTTTCAGCACCTGCTAGCGCGGCTGAACCCTGAGCTGCGGGTCGTCCAAATCGCCACCGGCGTGCACATCCACGGCGGTTGCACCGTTTTCTGGGGCTTGGTCTACCAAGACGGCCAAGAGCTTACCAAGCAGCACGTGGAAGCAGCCCTCAAACGCGCCGGCTACAATTTCGCACAAAACGGCCAGATCCAACTCCCCAGTCCGACGACCGGCCGCTCGGAGACGGCGGCGAATGCGGCGTGAGGGCATGGCGAGACGTCACGGAGACGCATTGCAGGCGAGCGATAGGCGAAGCCATCGCTCCAGGCCCCCATTCACGACGCGGCGTTCCCGGACGAGGACGAAAACAACGCCAAGGCGTCGCCCTCCGTCTCGGCAAAGGTCAAGATCCGGTCCAGCTTGGCCCCCAGCAAGGTCTCGCGGACCACAGGGGTTAGCTCGCACAGGACAAGCCTGCCTTTGGCGTCCTGCATTCGCCTGTTCAGCGCGATCAAGCCGGCAATGAACGAACTGCTGACGAGGGCGACCCCCGACAAGTTCAGAATCACATTGGGCGGAGCGGCACGCCGAATGAACGCCTGGCTGACTCGGACAATGTCCTGATTGGTCGGAACTTTGCCGCTGATGACGTCCGCCACCAGAGCCTGGGATTCGCTGCGCAGGCTGAACCACAGCACATGCGCACAGTTGGGACAGGCAGCGTCGCCCGGCAACTGCAGCGGCCCGAGATCCAAGGGGTTCCCACAGATCGGGCATTCCGTCGGCCAAGGTTTGTTTGCTCGACTCACTGGCGTCGCCTGATTGTATCCAAGAAAGAAGATACTACGCTGCCGCACGTATTTAAGCAGACAGCCGGGGAATTGCAAACTCCCTCCACCCATAACGGCGAGAAATTCGCTCACTGCACCTTCCACTCCAAAACACCACCGGAGAATGTCGCCTGCAATTGCAGCTCGATTCTCAGCCCAACCGTGGTAACGGGTGCAAACCGGACCTCGTTATACCGGTCCTTCTCGACGCCCAAGCGGCTCTGCGTATCCACAGGTTCCCACTGGTCGCCGTGGCGGTACAATAGCCGCCAAGACGAGGGGACACGGCATCCTCCACGGCCTGTATCATCGAACCAATATACCTGTACCGCGGTGACTTGGGTGGGTCGCTCGAAATCGTACTGAACCCACTCGGCGGTGCCCTTGTGGTCCCACCAGGTGAGCCGCGGGATCGAGTGGTCGTTCGAGTCAGCCGGCTCTGCCTGGTCGTTGACCGCGGCGACCGAGTCGGGCGGCCAGCAATACGAGGAGGACGCGCGGCTGCGCGAGGCCAGCGTCGGGGGCAGCGGAACCTGAGCTGATTCAACCGCAGTCGGCAGCCAGACCGCCATTTCGTTCGGCCCGCGATGACACCAGGCGTAGTAGGGGATCATCGTCAGCGCTGCCGGCTTGGTCTGCACGGAACCGCCTTCCTCACGATACGCCTCGCGGGCCGTGCCCCGTAACACCGTCACCCCGCCCAGCAGATCCGCGCGGTGCTCGGGCCTCAATTCGGCGTCCTCCGGCAACACCAGATTCAGGGCGTGGCCCCCGTGGTCGGCGCCCTCGACACAGTACAGGACGGGGCCGCGTTCGACCGCCACTCGGCCGCGGTCATCCACGACCTTCTCGTGGGCCAGCACGCGGCGGACAGGCATCGGCAGCTCCAACTCGACGACGTCGCCCGCCCGCCACGCGCGGCGAAGCGTGGCATAGCCGTGCTGCAAATCCAGGGCGACGGCCTGGCCGTTGACCGACACCGTCACCGGCGGAGTGGACTGGCCGGCGTAGCGGTACAAGTCGCTGGGCACCGGACGCCCTTGCGCCCAGCCGGGGATCCGCAGCTTGAGCGCCGATAGGCCGGCGGGCTCGCCCTGGACGCGGATCCGCACCTTGCCGTCCCACGGATATCGAGTCTCCTGCTCCAGGGTCACCGTGCCCGCGGCCAGGGGAACACTTCCGCTGCCCGCGACGTACAGGTTGACAAAGACGTCCTTGCCCTGGCTGGCGTACACGTACCCGGCGATCGACGGGATGAACCGCACGACGTTCACTGGGCAGCACGAGCAGCCGAACCAGGGGCTGCGGACCAGGTCGCCGTGATTGAAGCGGAACCGGCCGTCGCAGGCCAAGGGATTGGGATAAAAGAATGTGTCGCCGGACAACGAAACACCCGACAGAAAGCCGTTGTAGATAATCCGTTCCAGGACGTCGATGTACTTGGCGTCGCCGTGCAGCAGGAACATGCGGTGGTTCCACAGCGCGTTGGCGATCGCGGCGCAGGTCTCGTTGTAGGCTTTCAGATTCGGCAAGTCGTAGGGCTGGCTATATCCTTCGCCATGCTCGCACACGCCCACGCTGCCGGTCAGGTACATCTGCCGGGACACCATGTCTTCCCACAGCCGGTCGATGGCCCGGATGTACTCCTGGTCGCCCGTCAGCGCGGCCACGTCCGCCACGCCGCTGTACAGGTACCCCGCCCGGACCGCATGGCCGGTCACCTCGGTCTGCTCGACCAGAGGCTTGTGATCCTGGCAGTATTCGCCGTAGAGCTTCCGTTTGTCGGCCCGGCCGCGCATGTCGATAAAGAACTTGGCCAGCCGCAGGTACTTTTCCTCCCCGGTCGCCCGGGACAATTTGACCAAGCCGATTTCGATCTCTTCGTGGCCCGGCACCTCAATCAACTGGCCGGGGTCCGGGCCAAACGTCTTGACCAGCAGGTCCGCATTCTTGATGGCTACCTCCAGGAACGATCGCTTGCCGGTCGCCAGGAAGTGGGCCACGGCGGCTTCATACATGTGTCCGACATTGTAAAACTCGTGGCTGGATCCCAGATTCGTCCAGCGCTGGGGCCCGGTCATGCCGTTGGTGAACCCCAGCGTCCGCGCGGTGTACAGGTAGCCGTCCTCTTCCTGAGCCGCCGCGATCTTGGCGATCAAGTCGTCCAGGTACTTGTCCAGCCCCGGATCAGGATGCATGGCCAGCGTATAGCTGGCGCCTTCGACCACTTTCACCACGTCCGAATCATTGAACGGGATGCCCTCGAACTTGCCCTGCTCCAGTCCGCCGGCCCGGGCAAAATTGCTGATCCGTCCCGTCTCTTCGCATTTCTGAAAATCGTACCGCACCGTCACCGTGCGATTCGTCTCCAATCGCGGCAGCCAGAACCCGTCGTGGATGCGGACGTCGGTAAAAGGCACCGGCGTGTAAGGGTAGTCCTTGGTTTCCGCGGCCGCGGTTCCGACCAAGCCAAGGCCGGCGACGAGGGCAAAGAGGATTCGAATCTGCATACTGGGGCTCCTCGTGGTCTGGGGGGGGCGGGAAGCGAAGCAGGCGTTCTCTTACGCGGGTGCTGCGGGTCCCGTGGGGATGAGGTCAAGTATCGTGCGGGACGCCATGCGGGTCAACCCGCCGCGCGGCCTTGCGGCAGCGTCGCCCGCAGGGCCTCGAGCACGCGGGCGACGTTTTCCGGCCGGGCGGTGTGCCCCATCAGGCCGATCCGCCAGATGCGGCCCGCCAAGGGCCCCAGGCCGGCGCCGATCTCGATGCCGTATTGATCCAACAGCGTCTTCCGCACCGCGGCTTCCGGGACCCCCTCCGGGATCAGGACTGCGTTCAGCATCGGCAGCCGGTACGGGGCGTCGACCAGCATCCCGATCCCCAGCTCGGCCAATCCGGCGACCAGCTGCTCGTGGGCTTGCCGGTGACGCTGAAATACTTGCTCCAGTCCCTCGTCCAGGACGCACCGCAGGGCCTGGTACAGGCCGTACAGCATGTTGATCGGAGCCGTGTGGTGGTAGACTCGCGACGCACCTTCCCAATACTTGATGATCATCGTCAAGTCCAGGTACCAGTTGGGGACCTTCGTGGACCGCGCCTGGAGCTTGGCCACGGCTCGCTCCGAGAAGCTGACCGGAGCCAGGCCCGGGGGGCAGGACAGGCACTTTTGTGTGCCGCTGTACATGACATCCGCGCCCCAGGCGTCCATGGTCACGGGCATCCCGCCCAGGCTGGTCACCGTGTCGACCAGGTACAGGGCGTCGCAGGCCCGCACCAGTTGGCCGATCTCCGCCACAGGATTGCACACGCCGGTCGACGTCTCGGCGTGAACCACGGCCACCAGATCGTAATCGCGCGCCGCCAGCCGTTGCCGCACCGCCTCAGGAACCACCGGCGTGCCCCAGGGGAACTCCAGCGCCTCGACCTCCGCACGCAACCGCTGGGCGACATCGGCCATCCGCTGCCCAAACACGCCGTTGCTCAAGATCAGGACGCGGTCGCCGCCCTCGATCAAGTTCACGAAGCTGGTTTCCATGCCGGCCGAGCCCGTGCCGCTAACGGGCAGCGTCAGCGAATTGCTGGTCCCCATCAGCTGCCGCAGCAGCGTCTTGATGTCCTCCATGATCGCCAGGAAACGCGGATCCAAATGGCCGATCGTCGGCCGCGCCAGCGCCTGGTACACTTCGGGCGGCACACACGAGGGACCGGGCCCCATCAACAGCACCGGCGACATTTCGTCCAAACGATTAGCAGCGGCAGTCATCAGGCAACTCTTCGATCAGGCAACTCTTCGATGTATCGACCTAGCGACTTGTCTTCTTCGCTCGGTTATACTGACCGAGGTGGCGGCTGGCTAGCTGGGCTGGCCGGTCCTGATCGCGATCCGACAACGGAAGGAGGTTCCGATGCACCCTGCTCGACAAGGCCTGATCGAAGCGTTGTTTCCGGAGGGCATGCCCGAACTCTGGTGTCCGTCGTTGACGCATTTTGACGCCGCGGGGCGGATCGATCGCGCCCGGATCGAACGGCATCTGGCGCAGCTTGCGCCGCATGTCCGCGGCCTGCTCGTTCCCGGCTCGACGGGCGAAGGTTGGCAGTTGTCCCCGGCGGAGGTCCGAGAGTTGTTGACCGTGGTCATCGCCGCGGCCCAGCGGTGGAAGCTGCACGTGCTGATCGGGGTCTTGAAACGCGACACGCCCGCGATGCTCGACACCATTTCGGCGATCACTCCTTGGTTGCAGGCGCTGGCGGGGACACAGGATTGGCTGGAGATCACGCGTCAGACCCGCGTCGTCGGGTTCACCGTCTGTGCTCCCCAGGGTGCGGAACTGTCGCAGGAGCAGCTTCAAGCCCAGCTGGAGCAGGTGCTGCAGTTGCAGCATCCCACCGCGTTGTACCAGCTGCCGCAAGTCACCGGCAACGAGATCTCGCCAGCGACGTTCCTGTCCCTGGTCGAGCGTTATCCGAACCTGTTCCTGTTCAAAGACACCAGCGGCCAGGACTGGATCGCCCGCGCCGGGATCGATCCGGGCGGCGTCTTTCTGGTCCGCGGGGCCGAGGGCGGCTACAGCCGCTGGCTGAGATCGGCCGGCGGGCCGTATGACGGGTTGCTGCTGAGTTCGGCGAACAACTTCGCTCCGCAATTGGCCGAAATCCAGCAGGGCTTGCGCGCCGGGCGGCGGGCCGAGGCGGACGCCCTCTCCGACCGGGTCGAACGGGTGGTGACTCGCTGCTTCGATACCGTCACCGGCGTCTCGGCGGGCAACCCGTTCACCAATGCCAACAAGCTGCTGGATCACGTGCTGGCGTACGGTCCGGCGGCGACTCGCGAGCCGCCGCCGATGCTGCACGGCGGCCAGCGACTGCCCGCGGAATTGATCGAGCCGGTGGTCGCGGCCCTGCAGGAACAGGACTGGCTCCCGGAACGCGGGTATCTGCGATCAGGGCAGTAACTTGACAACACTCCGCCCGCGTCCTAGTTTGAGGCCAGGAGGAACCACCATGACCAGCGCACCTCGTCCGCAGACTCGCCGCCATTTTCTTCGCAATGCGGGATTGGGGGTGATCGCCTCGCCGCTGATTCTGGGCACTGCGGGCCGAGCCGCCGACGCCCGGCCCGCCAGTGATCGCGTGACCGCGGCGTTGATCGGCTGCGGCGGCCGCGGGATGGGCCTGCTGGACATCCACAACGATCCCGGCTGCCGGATCGCCGCCGTCTGCGATGTGGACTTGGACCGGATGGCTGCCGCCCAGAAGCGGATCGGCGACTGCGACGCGTATCAGGACTTCCGCCGCATCCTGGACCGGCCGGACATCGACGCGGTGTTGATCGGCACCCCCGATCACTGGCACGCGGCGATCACGGTCATGGCTTGCCAGGCCGGCAAGGATGTGTACTGCGAAAAACCGCTGTGCCGCGGCATCGAAGAAGGGCGGAAGATGGTCGACGCCGCGCGGCGGTACGATCGCGTCGTCCAGATGGGCACCCAATACCGCTCGATCGCCCGCACGCGGGAAGCTTGCGAATGGGTTCGCAACGGCCGACTGGGCCGAGTGCACACGGTGCGTTTGACCCATCCCAGCAACCGGACGCATCCCTGCGAGCCGCCTTGTCCGCCCCTGGCCAACCTGGACTGGGAGCTGTGGCTGGGTCCGGCGCCTTGGGCGGACTATCATCCCGCACGCTGCCATTTCAACTTTCGCTATTTCATGGATTACGGCGGCGGAGCGATCGCGGACAACGGCGTGCACATGTTCAGCGTCGTCTCGTGGGCGCTGGGTGCGGACCACACGGGGCCGGTGGCCATCGCAGCCACGGGGCGGGTCGAGCCCAACAACCTGTACGACGTCCCGGTCGATCTGCGCGTTCAGTACGAGTTCGCCGATCCGCCGTTCAAGATGATCTGGGAACAATCGCCGGGCGCCGCACTGAACCTCGAGTTCATCGGTACGCAGGCGACGTTGAGCGGCTTTTGGGAGTTCCAGATCACCCAAGGCCAGGCGGACCTGTCCCCGACTCGCGGCGACGAGTTGCAGTTGGAACGTAGCGACAGCCACTCCGGCAACTGGCTGTCGTGCATCGCCCAGCGGCGGCGGCCCGTCATGGACGTTGAGATCGGCCATCGCACCACATGCTGGAGCCATCTGGGCAATCTCGCGTACCAGTTGGGCCGGAAACTGCAGTGGGACCCCGCCGCGGAACGCTTCCTCGGCGACGAGGAAGCCAACCGCTTGCTGCACCTCGCCTACCGCGCCCCGTGGCGGCTCTGAACGTCCGGCTGGCTGCCGGCGCGGCTACGGCACGAACCGATCCGTGCTTTTCGGGTACATTGTGGAGAGTAGATGGCGAGCGGGCTCGCCGGATGTCAGAGAACTAGACCTGCGGCTGCGGGCCTTCGAGGGCGCTCTGTCCCAGGTCGATGCAAGCCTGAGCAATCGCATCGGTGAACTGCGGCGCCGCATCGACCAACGCCCCACGCGCGACGAAGTGCGGCAGATCGTGCTGCAGGTGCTCGGCGAGCTGGAAACGCGAATCGCTGAATTGGAACGGCGGGCGGACCGCATCGAACTGAAGATCGCCCAGTTCGAGGAGGTGTTCGGGATCATCACCGTCGTGCCCCCGGCGCCGTTGATCCGCGCGTCGGTCGAGGCCGGCAGTCCGGCCGTTCATCCACTGACGGCCGAATGGGCGCGGCTGCTGTGCGAGTCCGAGACCAGCCGGCTGAAGCTGCACGAACTGCGGCAGACGCTCCAGGAGGACCATCCGGACGTCCTCGCGGCGTTGCAGGCCGATCCGCCTCGGCCAACTGGCTGGCGAGACGCGCCAGACCGCGGCCGAGTTGACGGCTGCGCTGCGGGAGTACTCGGAGTTGCACGATTCAGTCAAGGCCCTGCGTGCACGGCAGAAGACGCTGCTCGCGCAGATCCAGAAAACGAATGAAGAGACCGAACAGGCACTGTCGGCCGCGCTCGTGGCGTACGTCGAGAAGCTCCAATACGAGCGGCCCACCAACTCGCGCATGTTGGCCTTCCGTGCCCGGGTCCTGCTGCCGTTGAACGAACTGGCCGACCTGACCGCCTGTTCGGATTGGGACAACCGCATCGCCACGCTGGAGACGTGGGAACGGGTGCTCCAGGCGAAAGGCGCCGTTGTCGACGCCGGCTTGGCGTCCGACATCAAGATGGTGCTGATCCAGCCGGGCGAGTTCACGATGGGTTCGAGTGACGGCTACGACAGCGAGAAGCCGCCGCATACGGTGAAGATCACCAAGCCGTTCTATCTGAGCGTAACCGAGGTGACGCAGGGGCAGTACGAGCGGGTGATGGGGACGAACCCAAGTCGCTTCAAGGGCGACCCGCGGCGACCGGTGGAGAACGTGTCCTGGCAGGAGGCGGTCGAATTCTGCCGGAAGCTGAGCGAGCAGGAAGGCCGTACGTATCGGCTGCCGACGGAAGCCGAGTGGGAGTACGCCTGCCGGGCGGGCAGCAAGACGAAGTGGTCGTTTGGGGACGACGAGTCGGCGGTGGGGGATTATGCGTGGTACGACGACAACTCAGGCAGCACGACGCACCCGGTGGGCGAGAAGAAGCCGAACGCCTGGGGCTTGTACGATATGCACGGAAACGTCTGGGAGTGGTGTTCGGACGGGTACGGAGAGTATGAAGCCGGGGTAGTCAGCGACCCGACGGGCACCGAGTCGGCCTCGGCCCGGGTGGGCCGCGGCGGCGGTTGGCGCTACTCGGCCGCGGGCTGCCGGTCGGCGTACCGCCTCAGGTACTCGCCGTCCGTGCGGAGCGACGCCCTGGGCTTCCGGCTGGCCGCAGTCCAGTCCCCCCGCTGAGCCAGCAGGCTGCGAGTCCAGCGAGAGCGGAGCGGTTCACGTAGGCGAGCCTCTCCGAGGCTCGCGTTGCGTTTCGGAGTCTTTCGGCGGCGTGCGTGACAGCCTGGCACGCGTGGTTGAACGGACCCGCCCCCCGTGTAGAATGTAATCATGAAGAGGTCCCTGGAGGCAGATCATGACCTACGCATTTCCGCCAGATGTTGAAGAGTTGATCGCCGGCCGGATGGCGGTTGGAGGCTACGCGACCGAAGATGACGTGCTCCGCGACGCCTTGCGCGCTCTCGCGGAGGAGGAGGATGACTTGGCCGCGGTGCGCGAGGCCATCACCGAGTACCGCGCGGGGGATGCCGGACTGCCGCTCGATGAAGCCTTTGACCTCGTTCGACGGTCTGGCACGGGGGCGACGACGGAGGAATGACCCATCGCGTTTTCTTGCAGCGTCTGGCTAGCGCCGATCTCGCGCGGAGCTACCACTTCGTGGTTCTTCGCGCCCCGTTAACGGCCGATCGATGGTTGGACCGATTCCAGACAGCCTTGGGCACATTGGCCCATAATCCTCAACGCTGCCCGTTTGCACGAGAAAACGGCAAGGTGGAACTTGAATTGCGAGAATTCCACTTCGGCAAGCGGCCGAACGTCTTCCGAGTCATCTACACGATCGACGGGACCTTAGTCCGTGTCCTTCGGATACGGCGTGCGCAGCGGCGTCTGCTGAGTCGCCGACAGATCGAAGATGCTTTGCGGGCAGAACAACTGGCCGATCAGGACAACGAGTAGGCCTGACTGAATTGGACTGATCGCCGAAAGCCAGGAAAGAGAATCGGCGACCGCAAAGACCGGGCACTCTCTAAGCAGGTCGCCCTGCGTCAACGCTGGTCCTTCCGTCAACTCGTACCAGTCGTGATTACTCATCGGTCTGCCCAATGCCGAGCGCAGCCCACTCCGCTTGTGATAACCCAAACTCCTGCGGGCCCGGATGCACGCTGGATAGCCGAGCCCGCCAGCGTGACCGCTGTCCCGGCGGAACGGGGGGGACAATCGGTTGCTCCGCATCGGACATCAAGCCATCGGCCGATCCGCCAGCGAGGGCTTCGCGAACCGACTGCTGCGACCGCAAATCGGCGACTGCCGCTTCCAACGCCTGAAGACGCTGTTCGTACGCTCTCATTCACATCGCCGTCGCTTAATTTAGCGCCGGGTCGCGCTCGGCGTCGGCTCGGCGGTACAGTTCGGTCGGAATGTAGGTCTTCTGCTCGAACGGTTCGCCGTCCAGGTGCTTGAGGATGTTCTGCATCGTGAGCACACCCATCTTCTCCGGGAATTGGATCGGATCGGCGTAGATCTTGCCTTCCTTGATGGCCTGTTTGCCTTCCAGCTGGCCGTCAAAGCCGATGATCTTGACGTGTTCGGCCTTGCCCACCTGCTGCAAGGCGGTCCACGCGCCCAGGGCGGATGGGTCGTTGATGGCGAAGATGGCGTTCAGGTTGGGATGCGCTTGCAGGGCGTCGGCGGTGGCGCGGAAGCCCTGGTCCTGCAGGCCGCCGCCTTCGAGTTCGGCGACGATGTCGATTTTGCCGCTGGTCCGGCCCTGATTGTGCCCGTCGATCACCTCGCGAAAACCGCGGACGCGTTCGACGCACGAGTTGGCCTGCTTGAAGTGCACGATCAAGACTTCGCCGCCCGCGTCGCCCAGGACTTCGATCATCGCCTCGCCCGCCAGCTTGCCGCCGCCATAGTTGTCGGTCCCCACGTGCCCGGCGACCTCGACGTCCGGGACTTCGCATTCCAGGTCGCAGGTGAAGACCGGCACCCCGGCCTCGTTGGCTTTCTTGATCGCCGGTCCGATCGCGATCCGGTCTGTCGGGTTCAGCACAATCGCTGTG
>Ga0172375_10009947_pt1 | contig 12419 bp, 8 predicted proteins | sample LakKiv1m_FD_114537 | JGI IMG/M metagenome (GOLD analysis project Ga0172375, IMG submission 114537) | Freshwater microbial communities from Kabuno Bay, South-Kivu, Congo - kab_092012_11.1m | ecosystem: Environmental > Aquatic > Freshwater > Lake | place: Democratic Republic of the Congo... | reverse complement strand
CGTTTCTCCGGTGTTTTCTAATTCTGATTCAATTTCATATTCCTGATCATTTTCAGAGGCATCGATATCGCCATCAGGCGGCAGATTTTCGACTGTACCTAAATCAACTGATTGTTTAATGCTGAACTCAAGGGTTTGTTCTTCCCCCTCGGCAGGATTGGTGACCAAAGTCTGATTGGTTTTGACATCGATGGTGTGGAAGAGCCCGGCAGAAGCCACTATTGTGAAGATCTGGCTTTCTAAGCCGTACATAGGCAGCGGAATTCGTTCGGGCTGGTCGTCGCCGATAAAGGCCGTAAAGTATGGCTTCTTTCTGGCGTCGTATTCGCTCTGAATATAAAAATCGATACGGGCCGGAATATCGATGTCGCCATCTTGAGTGGCCTTGCTGACACTTACCGAAACTTCAGCCGGTGAAGCCGGAGAAATGACCTGAACATTGTCAACATGTCCATTCTCCAGCAGATTAATGGCTGGGGTTGGAATTCCTTCACCACCAGCCTTGCTGTAAGCAACGATATATAAATTCTGCGCGTCAGGCAGAATAAAGAAATCATAGAAATACTGATCATCAGTTTTATATGGGAATGACACAGACAGCAGTCGGTCGGTTTCGAAATCTTTGGCAGCGACGATAATTTCATCAATTGACAGTGAGTCCGGAACAGACAAGGTGCCTTTGGCTCTAGTCTGGGTTTCTTCAGGTTTGTAAATGGATTTCAGCAATGCATCCGGCGATTCCGTTGAGGCGTAGAAACGCAGCTCGTTGATGACCGTTCCGCCTTTTTCAACCTTCAGTTGCTCGGCGCAGGTGGCGTAATAAGGACGTTCGTCAAACTTCATCAATTGCAGTTTTTCATCATCCCCGCAAGAAAGCAGATAACTTGCACCGTTGGAATAGCGCGCCAGCGCCGGAACGGAATAGGCTTCCAGATAAGCAGGTTCTTCCTTTTCCGGGCGGTAGCCGAAATAATATGTTTCCTGGCGGGAATCGGTCAGAATTCCTGCTCCGAGGGTTACGACTTCCACCAGGGTGGATTCTTCGGTGAACTGCTTCGCTCTGATCTCAATGCGCAGATAGTCGCTATCGGGATCAAGAGTGTAGTAGATGAAAAGCTTAACCTGAGGATTAGGTGGTGCGCTCAGGAGTTTGCTGTGTCTGTCTGCTAACGGTGAACCCCAGTCAACGCCGGTAGCTTTAACAATCGCCGCTTTCCCGTTACTGCCGTTATTTATAAGCTCGACTTTTTCAACTTTGAAATTGCGATAGGTTCCGAAAGCCAGACCATTGTCGCCTTGGTTAATGACATCCATTTCTATCGCAGGCCAGAGTTCAATTAGTCTATCATCAGCAGCCACACCGCTTTCATCAAGCGCGGCGGCATCCAGGATCGTTCCGCCGGAGCCGCTGACTCCACGCCAGCCGTTGGTATGATCGCCGCCCTGAATAATATAAGCAGCGTGGTTGTTGTAAATCTTGAAGTCGCCGGCTGTGCCTTGAGCTTTTTCGCCGGGAATAAGCTCGTCATCGGGATTTGTCACTATGCCTGCGCGGGCATGGCTGGCGTCCAGAATTTCATCTAGCGGCAACTGGCTGATGTCGTTTTCGTCGCCATCCGCTTCGGAGCCTTCACCATCGCCGTCAACGTCGCCATCAGAAGATGATTCGACATCATCGTCGCCTCCGGGGCCGTTTGGATCCATTTTTGCCGCCGGCATGCTGTCACAGGCGATGAGCGCTGCAGTGAAAGCGATAATTACAAGCAGAAATATCAGCTTAAGGCTTATATCTTTCATCATTCAACTCCTGTTGTCAGGAAAATCAGACAATCGCTTTACATTCGCCTGTTGGCGATGCAAACAGATAACTGTTCATACGCGCCAGTCCTTCAAGATCATACACCTCTTCAGAGAACAGAGGTATACATGCCATGAATTCAGCCCGATGCAGTCTGTTTTTAAGGCTGTCGATGTTTTTTCGTGTGTTTTCGTTAAACTGTCGTGCCATTCTGCGCAGGCCGATCAGTTTTTCCAGTGTGGATTTTATGAGTTTTTCATCCGCGCCGCTATGTAAACTCAGTTGCTTTATGGCGTCCTGTTTCATCAGTGATTCAACATCTTCGGCGCACAACGGGCAGTCTTTAATAATCTGGTAGGCGCGATTTATCACCAGTGCCTTCAGTGGCATGCCGAACTCCAACAGTTTGTCGTGGAAGAAAGCCGCTTCGTCAAGCACGTTGGCTTCGGGAGAGGTAATAAGGAAAAAGACTGTGTCTTCTTCACGCAGCAGTTTGTTGACTTTATCTGCACGGTCTCTGAATCCAACATAGAGGAACTTAAAGGCCTGGAAGAAATCTATCAGGTCTTTTATGAAATCTCCGCCGGTCAATACACCAAGCAGCTTAAAGACCAGTGTGCCGCTTTTCTGAATGATGAATCCACCCAAGCCATTTGATTCGGCCTGTTTAAGGAACCATTGCACAACGGTTTCGTCCAGGAAAGAAACCAGACGATTCGGCGCCGTCAGAAAATCGAGGGCGTTCTTTGTAGGCGGTGTATCCAGTACTACCAGTTCGAAGCGTCCTTCCTCCATAATGTCGTACAGGCGCTCCATGGCAACGTATTCCTGCGAACCGGCAATGGCGTGCGACAACTGTTTGTAGATATTATTTTCGGAAATGCGCTTCTGCAAAGCTTCGTCTTTGGCTACACGGCTTAAAAGAGCATCCAGACTGCGTCCGGTGTCCAGCATGGCGGCGTAAAGTTCTGCATCGGCTGGCAAGCCGGCTTTCTGAAGGTGTTCAGGCGGGACGCGCCGTTCTTCATTGTCGAGTTGCGATAATCCCAGTGCCGTCGCCAGTCGTCGAGCCGGATCGATGGTCAGCACCAGTGTCTTTCTACCGCTCAAAGCAGCATGCAGAGCGATGGCTGCGGAAGTAGTAGTCTTACCAACCCCGCCTGAGCCGACACAGATGAGCAGCTTGCGCTTGCTGATAATTTCATCAAGCGTCATGCGCCCTCCAATCCAAGTTCGAGTTTCAGTTTTTCGGCCAGACGCCTTGCGCCTGCAAGATTGAAGCGAGCCAGCGACAGTCGTGGAGCGCGAATGCTTTCAAGCTCCACCGAATCCGAAAGGCGTTTCATCTGAATGCTGAAGCGACTCTGCCGATTAAGATTATCCATACCAGTAAAGAGCAGTTCCGAAATGGCTTCATCACCGTTGTTTTCCGCCTTGACGTTCATGCTCTTAAGCAGCCCGGCTTCATTGTCGTCGAAAATCTTTTCCGGTACACCGTTTATGAAAAGAAAACCCAGAGGCAGATCTTTATTGTTCTGGAGCTTGCCAAATAATTCAATGGTTTCAGTAACCGGCATTTCTTCAGGTAGTGTGACAATATTCAGCATGGTTTTAGCCGGATCACGGAAAAGCCGGTCATATTTATCTACCATTTTAAACAGCGGGCCACGCTTTGTCAGACGCTTGACCATTTGTGGGATCTGCAGGAAGAGCAGGGCGTGTCCGCTGGCTGGCATATCGACCATAATTATATCGAAGCGCGGACCTGAAAATGACCTTTCCTGTTCGAGTCGGTAAATGGCGTTGATTGTTACCAGTTCGTTTACTGCCGGAGCAGTTTTAAAAAAATAACGCAACACCTTATTGTTGGTTATAAGTTGGGCCAGTTTGTGGATACGTGCGTGCTCCTGAATGTATTCTTCCAGCGCCTCTTTGGGGTCAATGTTAATAGCCCATATATTATCGATGATTTCGATGGGTTCGAATCCCAGATAAGGCACATCGAAAATCTGCTTCATGGCAGACTTGGTATCTATTTCAACTATCAGAACACGCTTGTTCATCTGCGCCGCCAGCACAGCCAGCCCGGCGACAATAGTAGACTTACCCACGCCGCCCTTGCCGGTGAACATAAGCAGTCGTTTATTGAACATATCACCTGCGGTCATGGAAATTCCACTCCAGTAACTTCTTTCATTCCATACAATATATATCTTCGCCCTGGAATGGGCAAGTATGGAGTAAAAGTGCATGACAAATTACTCCGGATAACTTTTCAGGCAAGCGCCTAATAAAAAAGGCGACGCTGATTTAATTTCGCGCCGCCTTTTGTTTGTCTGTCGTTAACCTATTTGGGTTCCAGCACTATCATGGTCGATCTGCCTGTACGAGCTTCGAAAATAGATTGATAGGCCATCGCCTGTTCTTTGGATTCAAACTGACCGATTTTTACGCGGTACCATTTACCCTTGTCCGCCAGATCAACTTCTGTAACAAAGGGTTTGCGTGTGTCGAATGGCTTGAAATTCTTAACGAATTTGTCTGCACCGTCTTTGGCGGGGAAGGACGCCAGTTGCAGCGTATAGTATGAACCTCCGGGGGCTTTGGAATCATCACCAGTGGCTTTTTCGTCTTTATTCGTTTCGGCTTTCTTTTCGGCGTCTTTTTTAGCCTGTTCCTCCTTCTTTTTTTGATCATCTTTTGCTTTTTCAGCTTCTTCTGCTGCTTTGGCTTCGGCCTTCGCCACTTTATCAGCAGCTTCTTTCTCGGCTTTGGCTTTTTCTTCTGCGGCCTTTTTCTCGTCCGCTGCTGCTGTATCTGTTGCGGCGACATCCACAGGAGCCTGCTGATCCTGCGGCAAAACATTCTCTGCCTCAGCAGGATTTTCTGCTTCTATCTGGTGCGGACTACTTCCGGCCATTTCTTCCTTAGCCTTTTCAAGGCCGTTTTCTCGATCCTGCAAATCTTCAACAAAATCAGCGGATTTTTCCGGCTGGCTGATTTTTGCGAAGTGTTTGCCTGTCTTTACGCCCAGTCCGAAGGCGAAGGCCAGGATGAGAAGGAAGGCCGCCAAAAGGATTATTGATTGACGACTGTCGAGCTTGAATTCGTATTTCATTTGTATTTTGTTGGGGTTGCGCATTAGTACGCTCCGAAATTAAAAAAGTGTTCTTATACAGAATGTACTTGACCTGACTCCTCTTCTATACCATGCTTTAGATAATGTCAAAATAATCCCGAACTATCAAAGATCTTGACTTTGTATTTACTGGGGCCATATAAATGTAATTTGACTGAAATAATCCTGATCGGGCGCTCGTTTTCAGGTGACGGCGCGCCATAGCTTCCAGTCATAACATGGAGGAGCGGTAATGAATTTCAAAGCTTTTACTAACAATGGTTTGTCGGTGTTATGCCGTCCGGTAATGATTCTTCTGGCGCTTGTTATCATGGCGGGCAACGCCTTTGCACTTGAGCCGACCGATAAATGGGAAGGATCAATCGATTATGCCGCAACGGGAGGCACTTTCCTTGAAGATACCTGTCAGGCAACCTCTTTCGGTTGTTTCCCCGGCGAAACCGACAGACAGGGTGATGTTGTAACCAGCGTTTCATCTGCCTCGATGGTCGGCATTCCCGATGACTCCAACGTCGTCAAAGCTTATCTTGTGTGGATGGGCTCGGTTGAACACACTTACGGCGAAGATCTTCCGGTCAATCCACCGGACAACGAACTTACCCTGCAGCCGCCTGGTGGTAAGAAATATCCTATAGTAGGTACTGCCGCCGACATCGAAGAAATCACCTACGAAGACAAAGATGTCAACGACGAAAAAGCCACTTTCCATTTCTATACATATCGTGTTGATATTACTGAAATCATGCAGCAGCACACTGTTGCCGATGGTAAGGATATAGAAGGTCTTTACACTGTATCCGATTTCTCCGGTTATGCTGATGAGCCATACAAATCAACCACTCTGGCTCTGGGCGGATGGTCGATACTGATTGTCTACTCAAGCGTTTCAGCCGACCCGAAAAGAATTTATTATTATCAGGATTTCAGTCGTATCCGCGACTCGGAGCTGGTTCTGAACCCGGTTGGTTTCCAGGTTCCCGAAACACCGGATGCCAAGGTTACTTTCTTCTCCGGTGAAGGCGATCCCGGAATTTCCGGCATGGGCGCCAGTGCCACACATAACGAAGAACTGCGCTTTAACAACTCTTTGCTGCTGGACACATGCAACACAGAGAAGAATCCCTTCAATGGCACCGTTAACACAAACTCAGATGGACTATGCCTCGAAAGCCAGTATTCCATAGACCTTGACACTTTCAACGTATCGGAACTGCTGGCATTCAACGACACTTCAGCCGAAGTTAAGTATTCGGTAGGTCAGGACGAAGTCTTTTCGAACTTCATGATTATTGCTCTCAACACCAAGCTGCCGGATTTCGATATTCCGGGCGAAGCAGAAAAGAGAGCCACTCCGGCTGCTGGAACGGCACTTTCCCCCGGTCAGGAATTCTACTATGAAGTTCACGTTCAGAACTGCGGTGAAGATATTGCCACTTATGTAAAAGTCCGTGACAATCTTCCCAACGAGGTAGTATACATTGCCAACTCGACCGTAATAATCAAGCCCGATCAGTCTGAAGTTCCGGTATCAGACGGCGAAGGCGGTGTTGCTCCGGTTGAGATCGGTGTAGATGTAGCTGATTCCATGGCTCCTGGAGCGGGAAATCGTCACATCGTTAAATGGAGAGTGCGGCTGCTGACTATGGAAGAGGGCATCACCAAAGAGTCTGTAGTCAATAACATCGGCGAAATCATTTCAGGCGCCGGTGACGTATACTTCACTAACGGCGGTGTTCCTGTAACACATACTGTCGGTGCTGAATCACTTGAAGGAAAGCTTTATTTCTCGCAGGGCCCGGCCCATCCGGCCATGCATTTCGTAGATGCCGGCGATACCGACATCGTCATTGCCCAGATTTCTCTGCAGGCTCTGCAGGGCAACGTTTCAATTTCCGCAATGCGTTTGACTCCTCCCGAGGATGACAGCAATTACCTTATGATTTCCAGCGCCAGCCTGTATTGGGATAAAGACAAGAACGGTCGTGTTGGCGATGAAGATACTGCTTTGGGCGAAGATGTCGCATGGTCCGGTGGCGGTCTGTATTTCGGAAGCATGGGCGAGATTGGACAGATCATAGAAGGCGATAAGGTTTATCTCCTTCTGACTGTGGACATCGCAGATAACGCCGAACCCGGAAACCTGGCCTGGCTTGAAATTCTTGAAGAAAACGTTGATATGTTCGGCTTCAACGAAGGTCTGCCTTTCGAAACCGGTCAAGTGCGTATCGCCAAGGAAGGCACTGCCATGACCTTCCAGCTTGGCAGACGTAATCCGACAGTGTTTTTCCTGTCGCCGGGTTCCGTAGAAACCGTCATGCAGCTTCAGCTTAATGCATACTCAGACGTCACTTTAAACGGCCTCTCCTTCGCAACAGAAGGCACCGTTTACGATCCGTCTGAAGTACTGTACATTGACCTTTACAATGACGCCAACGGCAACGGTCTGTATGACAACGGTGAAAAGAAACTGGGTCATGCTACCATCGGCTCTGATGACGGTTCTTCGGAATTCACTGACCTTGGCTTAAGCCTTGGGGAAGGTGATGAAGAAAACCTGATATTTGTAGCCGGATTCAGCCCGGATACTCTTTCGGACAAGGATTTCCGTCTGCACATCGATTCGGACGACTGGATTGACGCCAATGACGCCCAGGTCGAAGGCGCGCCGGTATACGGCCCAATGTTCACTTTCATCCAGGGTGAAGTAATACCGTGCGAAAGCGATGAAGACTGCGCCGAATACGGATCCGGTTATGTCTGTGACGAACTCGATGGCATTTGCGTACCTAGCAGCGATGGTGATTTTGTTGGTGGTGACGTGGATGCAGACGGCGACTGGGAAGGTTCAGCGGACGGCGATGAAGATGAAAAGAGCGGCGGTGGCGGATGTTCGGAAATGAACGATCTCCGTTCGATCGGTATCATGCTCATCGGCACTCTGATGCTGCTGTTCTGCCTGTGGCGTATGCGCGGTAGACGCGAAAAGGATTCAGAGGAACGTAACTAATAGATAGTCCTTTATTCAAGGGGGCGGAGTGTTTGTCCCGCCCCCTTTTTTTTAACAGGGGTCGCCTCATAATGCTGGCGAAGTTCTACGACGTAATAATTGTTGGAGAAAATCTGGCAGGACTTATTGCGGCAGCATTGCTGGCAGGACGCAAATATTCCGTTCTGCTTATACGCAACATGTCTGCTCCAGGAAGCAGCCGTTATTACGGATCTTCTACCGAACGACAGAAAAGCAGTCACCCGGGAATATTTGAGCTACCGGTTCCTTCCGCCGTGGTGCGCGAACTTAATCTGAGCCACAAACTTAAAAGCGCCTTCAAGCCGATCTCTCCCCTTTTTCAGGTATTAAGTCATGCTCATCGCCTTACGGCTTTTTCCGACAGGCATTCATATCTGCATGAGCTTCAGAGAGAATTCGGAGAGCGGGTAACAGAAAACGACCTGAAGGCTCTCTTTGCCAACATTGACAGTTTTTCGGAAATTCTGGATCGTTTTCTTACCATAGAGACGCCCTTTCATCCGGACGGACTGAAACAGCGCTGGAATATGAGCAGACGCGAGAAAGAACTGGAAGCCGATCTTGCCAAAGCCGGAAATCTGCTGAAAGAACTCGAAAATGCTTTTGCCGAAAGTCCGGCTGGACAGATTATGGCGGCGGTTGAAGGCGATGGCGGTCGTATCTCTTACGGCTTTGACAACATATTTACCTATCGACGCGCACGTTCGCTATTCGAAGAAAATCTTTATCAGGTCGAAGGCGAGTCGATGGAGGATATTTTTATCGAGCGCATCAGCACCCGTAACGGCGCCATAATCGATAAAATGCAATTACAGGAATTCGACCGCCGCAAAGGCAGCTATTTCTTTTCAGACACCAAGGGTACTTATTCAAGCCACAATATAATAATGGCGACTGACTACTTCGTACTGCCTGAACTGCTTAACAGTCAGAAACTCGGCAAGTACATAGACTCGAAATTACAGGACATAAAACCGACACACGTCTGGCTCAAAGTCAATCTGCTGGTAGCCCGTGAAGTGATACCTCTGGGCATGGAATATTTCTTCTATCAGCTTGGTCGTCCGGATCAGTCGGAAGGACAATTCCTGTCGTATCGGCGTGATCCAATGACCGGTGATGACATGGACGTGGAGCGCATCGAAATCGGACAACCGGTTCCGGTGGAAGACTATAACGCCGAAGGCTGCCGTAAAGCCGAAAAAGTAGCACTTGAGAGAGCTCGCGAGGTCATCCCGTTCCTGGACGATTATCTGCGCAAAGTATACCTTGATAAAACAATCGAACCGGGTGCGGACGATTCATACAGGCATCTGGCGGGAAAAGATCTTCTTTACGGTACAACCCGGGAAAAGGACTTGCTTAGAGGCGTGTCATACAATCTGCCTTGGGAAAACGCCTATCTGGCCGGACCTGAGACACTGCCCGAACTGGGACTTGAAGGAGAGTTCATCAACGCCTGGGCCATAACCAGGCAGATTGCGCAGAAAAATCCAAGAAAAGACGAACTGCGCTGAACGGACTTTATCTTTTTCAGCCTTCATGGTATTTTTCCTGCCGTATTTTTCGGAAGGTATTTGTGAAGTAAGTTCTCTTATGGAAGCACTGGTAAGAAAATGGCAAAGGCGTCCAACAAAAACGGTATAAAAAACGCCGACCGATTCGATAATCAGAAGGCTGCTAAAGGTTTGGATGACAAGCCGGAGTGGCTCGTAAAACTTGGTATGGCCTGGGACAGTTGGCTTAAAATTACGCTGGCGCTGGCCATATTCGGGACTCTTATAGTTCTGCTTTATGCCGAAGCTCTGCCTGAGACCATGCTTGGCATTCCTATTTTAGCCTTTATGCTGATAGCACCGGGCGCGCTGATGGCTTTGTACTATTTTCAGAAGCCCTGGTTTTCAATACGTCACAAAATAATGGCCTGGCTGGTGCTGGTTGCGATGGTCGCTGTGACTGCCATTCCGCTTTATCGTGCTATCTGGCCAGCCGCCCCTATCGCCGAAGGCGAACTCGATATTAAACGCGATATCCAGATTCCAGTACAAGCCGAGAAACAACGCGGATGGCAACTTCTGGTAAAAGGCAATCTGATTGATAGCCAGGAGGAAATCAGTGGCAGTTATCAGATCCGCATCGGGCGCAAACATCCGGCCAATTTAAAAGGTGATTTCATAAGGCACTGGACTAAAAGTAACAACGAAGAATACACAAACGGTAAAAAGCTGATTGTCAGAACTGAAAACGTGCACGATTTTATCGGCGATATGACGCAGGATTCGATTATTCGCCTCAAGGAAAAGGACAATACTATTGTTGGGCCGCTGCATGTGATTTTGCGCAAACATCCGGTCGATCTGTTCTACTTTTTGCTTTTCTGTCTGCCTCTGATATTGCTGGCGTCATTTATAGAAGGTTTCGAACCACCGGACATCAAACGTTCGAGTTTCTCATTTTTGGTTACAATGGTGGTGATGTTCGGCTTCCTTTTTGCCGATTATTTTGCTCGCGGAGGCTGGCTGAAGGCAATATTCTTCGCCATGGCCGGTGGTGCGTTGCTTGGAACTGCGGTAGGCTGGACTCTGCCGCTGATAATTAAAACATTGTTCAGGAAAAAACATTTACGATAAGAGGAGATTGCTATGAGTATTGTTAGAATTACCGAAAAGGTTCTCCTGTCGCTTTCAATTCTGCTGCTGCTGGCTGGCTGCGGTTCGGAAAAAAAGGCCACGCTGGTTATCGATCTGGCTGATGTGCAGGCTGGATCTTTCCTGTCATTTGAAATAAGCGACTATGACACTGGCGAAGAAATAGATATGCAGACTATGGACAACCCCGGCGCTACTACCCAGAGACATACTTTAGAAGTCCCGACACACGACATGCCAGTAGTAGTCGAAGTCAGCAATATTCTCGGCGATCAGATCATTCAATACGCCAAAGCTGTTACCACAATTGATGGTGTGCCGATTATTTTTGATAACGGAGAAACCATAACGATCAGTCTGGTAATGGTCGTTCCTACTGTTGAACGGGATTAAGGCTGCAGTATTCTGTATTAACTAACTGGAGGATGTGATGAAAATTACAGTTATCGGCGGCGGTTCTACTTACGCCCCAGAACTGATAGATGGCCTTATTTATAACGCCGAAAAGATCGACCTGAAAGAAGTTGTTCTTATGGATATCGATGCCGAACGCCTTAAGGTGGTCGGTACATTCTGCGAGCGCATGGTCGCACACGCCGGACGAAAGTTCGAGCTTAAATACACAATGGACCGTGCCGAAGCCATAAAAGGCGCAGATTTCATCGTCACTCAAATACGCGTCGGTAAACAGATCGCACGCCACAAAGACATCAAACTGGGCCTGCGACATGGTCTGGTCGGACAGGAAACCACCGGTGTCGGTGGTATGGCCAAAGCCTTACGCACCATTCCGGTTATGCGTGAAATAGCCGAGGATGCCAAACATCTGGCGCCGAATGCCTGGTTCATCAACTTCACCAATCCGTCAGGGCTTATTACCGAGAGCCTGTATAAAATGGGTGTGAAGAAAATCGTTGGACTGTGCAACATTCCAATCGGAATAATAATGGATCTGGCTCTGCATCTGCAGTGTGATCCGGATCGCATAAAGATAGATTTTGTCGGCCTCAACCATCTTGGCTGGGTACGGAAAATCTATATGAATGGTCTGGATATTACAGAGAAAATTATTGATTCTCTGGCCGATAAAAAGGGCCCGGCTAATATTCCGGAACTTGACTACGATCCGAAATTCACAAAAGCGCTTGGTTTTATTCCTTCACCGTATCTGCGCTATTTCTATGCCACCGAAACCATGGTACGCAACCTTCAGAGTGCACCAAAAACACGTGCTGAAGAAGTAATGGAAATCGAAGACGCTCTGCTTAAAATCTATTCCGATCCCATGCAGGTGAAAAAGCCGGCAGAGCTGGATCAGCGCGGCGGTGCATTCTACTCGAAGATAGCGGTCGATCTTATCGATTCGATCTGGAACGACAAACGTGAAGAGCACATCGTTAATGTTCCCAATCAGGGTGCGGTCTGGGGTATCGAGGATTACCAGACGGTCGAAATTCCTGCCATAATCGGGCGTGATAAAATCGAAGTCAAACCGATTGGGCACATCGAGCCCAAAATATTCGGTCTCATGGCGCAGGTAAAGGCTTACGAAACTCTGACTGTTGAAGCCGGTCTTGAAGGCAGTTATGACAAAGCATTGATGGCTCTGACTGCCAACCCGCTCTGTCCGACCGAACTTGCACGCATTGTTCTTGATGATATGATAGAGACACACGGACTGAAACTGTCTTAAAAATAATGAAGACGGGTGCTGAAGACAGACTGCTTAACGAACTATGGCTTGAAGCCATGCGGAAAAAAGGCTCAGCCGAACTGGTGCTGAGTGGAAGTTCGATGCAGCCTGTG
>Ga0172375_10009946_pt1 | contig 12419 bp, 7 predicted proteins | sample LakKiv1m_FD_114537 | JGI IMG/M metagenome (GOLD analysis project Ga0172375, IMG submission 114537) | Freshwater microbial communities from Kabuno Bay, South-Kivu, Congo - kab_092012_11.1m | ecosystem: Environmental > Aquatic > Freshwater > Lake | place: Democratic Republic of the Congo... | reverse complement strand
GAGCCTTATGCAGTGAAAAAGAGAGTTAAGAAAGATAAAAGGCGTACGGAAGAAATATCTCAGCTCAAAAGAGACCTTAAGGTTTAATTGTCGGACAATCTGCGGCGGCGACCGCCAGATGCCAGCCGAGCCTCGTTGAAAAAAATTCTATTTTAAGGAGTTAACTCCTTAAAATAGGTTCGAACAATATTCAATAAATTCGACCATAAATAGAGTAATTAACATTAGCATAATGAAGATTGGCAAGATCATGCTTTATGGCAGATTATAAAAATAATTAAAACCTTCGCTTGAATAAGGCGGAGGTTTTTTTGTTTATACCAACAAAGGGCATGCATTCGCCAGGGATATGAAATTAATGGTTGAGCTGGATCAAATCCTTGGCAAATCTAACCAAGTTAGAAATGTTACATTTTTGGAATTAGCTTAGATACTTTGGCTGGAATGGATAAGAAGTAATATGACAAAGATTAAAGACTTACCTATGCACAAAAGACCAAGAGAAAAGCTTTTAGAGCGAGGGCCAGAGAGCCTAAGCGATGCAGAGCTTCTCGCGATTTTAATACGCACAGGCAGATCCGGCAAGAGCGCTTTAGATATTGCCAAAGAAACCATAAAGAAATACCCTCTTTCAAAACTTCTCGAGATTTCCCAAGCTGAATTGACCAGTATAAAAGGGCTGGAAAGCACAAAAGCGATTGCGGTCAAGGCGGCTTTAGAGCTTGGGAGGCGCGCCGCAGGATCCCTGAATAAATCTTTCCCTATCATTAGTTCAGTCAAAGACGCGGTTGCGCTCTTATCTGAATTGCGCGGAAAACAGAAAGAACATTTTGCTGCGCTGTACCTCAATGCCCGCAAGCAACTCGTTCACAAGGAGATTGTTTCTATCGGGACACTGACGGAAACAGTTGCTCATCCGCACGAAGTATTCGAACCCGCGATTCGGTATTTTGCCACATCAGTTATCTTAGCGCATAACCACCCATCAAAGAACATGGAGGTATCAGATGCTGATATCAAGCTTACCGAGAAGTTAATTCAGTCGGGCGCTATTCTTGATATTGAAGTAATAGACCATATCATCATCAGCGATGATGGCTACATCAGCTTTAAAGAAAAAGGATTACTTTTTTAGGAGAATCATATGTCACAACTTGAAAATATCGAAGCAATAGAAAAACGGCTCTGGAGCGCGGCGGATACGCTTCGCGCTAATTCAAATTACGCCAGCAATGAATATTTCATGCCGGTAATGGGGTTAGTATTTTTACGCCATGCTTACAGCCGGTATTTGGCGGTTAAAGACAGTATCGAGGCTTCGCTGCCATCAAGGGGCGGGGTTAAACGGGCGTTAACAAAAGAAGATTTTAGCAAGAAGTCGTCAATTTTTTTACAGCCTAAAGCGCAGTTCGATTATTTGGTTGGATTAAAAGACAGCGACGATCGCGCAAAAGCGATCATCGGCGCAATGGAATCCATTGAGGCTGATTATGAAACCCTGCGCGGCGTTTTACCGAAACAGGAATATCATGAGTTGGATAATGAGATAATCGGACAACTCCTCAGGGCATTGAATCCCGATGAGCTTAAAAAAGTATCCGGCGATGTATTCGGCAGAATCTATGAATATTTCCTTACGCAGTTTGCGGATCAAAAAGCCCATGACGGCGGAGAATTCTTTACGCCTGTATCGCTCGTGTCGCTTATCGCGAATGTGCTGGAGCCAAAAAGAGGGACTGTTTTAGATCCGGCCTGCGGCAGCGGCGGGATGTTTGTCCAAAGCGCGCGTTTCGTCGAGAACCTGCATGAAAATCCGAACGATAAGTTAGCCTTCTACGGGCTTGAGAAGAACGGGACTACTATTAATTTGGCCAAAATGAATCTTGCGGTACACGGCTTAGTCGGTGATATCAAAAAAGCGATAACTTATTATGAAGACCCGCACAACCTCTACAAGAAGGCTGATTTTGTTATGGCCAATCCGCCTTTTAATGTGGATGAAATTGACGCGGAGAAGATCAAAAACGACCCCCGTCTGCCATTTGGACTGCCAGGGGTTAATAAAAAAGGCAAGGTTTCCAACGGAAACTATGTCTGGATCAGTTATTTCTACAGCTGCCTGACTGACAAGGGGCGCTCCGGTTTTGTCATGTCTTCGCAGGCCTCAAGCGCCGGGAAAAGCGAGGCAAAGGTGCGCCAAAAACTTATAGAGACAGGGCATGTCGATATCATGATCGCTATCAGGTCTAATTTCTTCTATACCAGGACTGTTCCCTGTGAATTGTGGTTTTTGAACAAGGCTAAGCCCGCAGGTCATAAAGATAAAGTTCTGATGATTGACGCGCGAAATATCTATCGTAAGGTTACCCGGAAGATTTACGATTTCAGCCAGGAACAGCTTCAGAATATTCTTTCCATTGTATGGTTATACCGAGGCGAGACAAAACGGTTTCATGATTTGGTCGTGGGATATATTTCAAAGTCGCTTGAGGAATCAATAAAGAGCATTTCCTTGGCCGCAGATTACGAAGCGGTATTTGATAAGTTGAAAAGCCAAGTCGAGCCATTTATTGCCACGCTTTCCAAAGATGGCAAGTCGAGCGGGACGATCACGGAGCTCAAAGCCTGCATAAAGGCGTATAAACAAAACTCTAAAATATTTTTTAAGCTGGCAGAAGAGAAACTCGCTTGGTGGAAGAAGCAAAATAAGGATAAGGCCAAGCTTTTCGACGCTGTCAAAGAGCTGAATCTGTTTGCAGAGGAAAACAATAAGTTAATTAAAGAAGCCGAGCTTATGTTCCGGCTTATCAACAGGCTGATTGATGAATGCCTAAACACGCATAATGCCAAAGAAAGCGTTGAATGGAAGACAAAGGAAATAGCCGCTCTAAAAAAGCAAGTAGAAGAGGCGCGTGATATTGCAGTTAATCAGCTGAAGATTGCGCGCTATTTTCATCATCAAGCTGAATGGTTAACAGAGCGTTTCCCGGAAGAGACCTTGAGGGATGTAGAGGGCCTGGTCAAGCTGGTCGATAAGGAGGGCCTCAAAGAAAATGACTGGAGTCTGACTCCGGGAAGATATGTCGGCGTAGCGCCTGAGGAAGAAGATCCGGACTTTGATTTTGGGGAAACCATAAAAAGTATTCATTACGAACTTGATAATTTAAATATTAGGGTGGGCGAACTAAGTAAAAAAATAATCGAAAATTTTAAGAAGCTAAAAGTATGAATCTGATAGTTCGTAAATTAGGCGAAGGATTGCATGTAAAACATGGTTTTGCATTTCTTGGAGAATTCTTTTCGGACGAGGGTAAATATGTTTTATTAACTCCCGGGAATTTCTACGAAGAGGGTGGCTTTAAGGCAAGGCCAGAAAAAGACCGGTTTTATACAGGGACTTTCCCAAATGACTATATCTTACGAAAAGGCGATCTTATTGTCGCCATGACAGAACAAGGCCCCGGGCTATTAGGTAGTGCGGCGCTTATCCCTGAGGATGGTATTTATCTTCACAACCAAAGATTAGGTCTTGTGGATAAAATAAATCCCGAAATATTCGAAAAGAAATACCTTTTTCACATTTTTAATTCACGGAGCGTTCGATCACAACTGTATGGGAGTGCTACGGGCACAAAAGTTAAACATACGTCTCCGGGGCGAATTTACAAGGTAAAAGTTTCTGTCCCCGAGGCTAAAAAACAAGGGGGAATATCATCGATATTAGAAAATTATTTCGAGCTTATTGATATTAATCGTAAAAGAATTCATCTTCTAGAAGAAGTGGCGCGATTGCTTTTTCGCGAGTGGTTTGTCTATTTCCGCTTCCCGGGGCATGAAAAAGTCAAGGTTATAGATGGCGTGCCAGAGGGGTGGAAAAAAGAAAAGTTGAAAAATATCGTTAGTTTTCTTGGTGGGCATGCGTTTAAGAGTAGCTCATACCAGCAAGAGGGCATGTATGGTATTGTTACAATTAAGAATGTTCAGCAAGGAAATTTTATACCAGATTGTGCTGATTATTTAGATGAAACTCCTTCTGGCATGAAAAAGCACTGTTTTTTATCTGATGGGGATATATTAATATCGCTTACAGGTAATGTGGGTAGAGTCTGTTTAGTATTCGGAACAAATTATTTGCTCAATCAGCGAGTGGCAAAAATTGGGGCAAAAAATAATACTCCCAAAAGCTTTATCTATTGGATGTTTGATAATCCTGTAATGCAAAAACGAATCGAAAACTTATCGTATGGCTCTGCACAACAGAATTTAAGCCCGATTAAATTGGGAGAGCAGACAGTAGTTTTTCCACATGAAAAATTACTAAAAACATTTGATGAAATAGTCGAGCCTATAAATTTACAGATAATTCAACTGTTAATCCAGAATCAAAAACTTGCTCAAGCGCGTGATTTGCTTTTGCCGCGGCTGATGAGCGGGAAGATTGAGGTGTAAATTATGAAAAAACTGCCGGACAACCAGATTGTTTTTTATCAATCACCCGATGGCTTGGTGCGTATTGAAGTCTTGTTCGCTGGAGAGAATATCTGGCTGACTCAGAAGAAGATGGCGGAGCTGTTTGGCACCACTTCACAAAATATCACCATACATCTGAAAAACATCTACAAAAGCGGAGAAGTTGATCAGTCGGCAACTTGTAAGGATTTCTTACAAGTTCAGCAGGAAGGCGCCAGAGAGGTAAAGAGAAACACTTCTTTTTATTCGTTGGAAGCGATTATTGCGGTCGGCTATCGCGTCAACAGTGAAAGAGGAATTCAGTTCAGGCAATGGGCGACAGAAATCCTCAAAAGCTATATTCACAAAGGCTATGTGCTGGACAGCGATAGATTCAAGTATGGCTCCCGGTTCAGCGCCAGATACTTTGATGAGCTTTACGAAGAAATCAAAGATATCCGTTCCAGCGAGCGTATGCTCTACCAAAAAATTACCGACATCTATGCCACAGCCATAGATTATTCCTCAAAGGCTCAAGAAACAAAACAGTTCTTTGCCGCAGTTCAAAACAGGCTGCATTTTGCTATTACCGGCCAGACCGCGGCAGAAATTATTCACAGCCGGGTTGACGGTAAAAAAGACAAAATGGGGCTTACTACCTGGAGACGGGCGCCAAAGGGGAAAATCATGCCAAGCGATGTAGTTATAGCTAAGAATTATCTCAATCGTAAAGAACTGACGAAGCTTAACAGGATCGTTAATATGTATCTTGATTACGCCGAGATGCAGGCGGCGCGCGGCCGGGTCATGACAATGAATGACTGGATTGAAAAAATGAATGCGTTTTTGAAATTCAGCGAACATGAAATTTTGACCAATGCCGGGAAAATAAGCCACGAAGTGGCAGAAGCGCTTGCCCTGGAAGAATATGAAAAGTACCGCGTTATTCAGGATAAAAATTTTATATCCGATTTTGACCGCGAAGTGAAAAAGTTAATCGAGTCAAAAAAGAAAAAACTATGACATATTTTAACGAAGACACATTGGTACAGCAGACGACTGTTAATTATCTCCACGATCAGCTCGGCTGGGAGCCTGTGTATGCCTATAATCAAGAGACATATGGGCCTGACGGTTTATTGGGCAGAAATTCCGACAGGGATGTGGTGCTCACTCGTTGCCTGCGGCAAGCGCTTGTCCGGCTGAATCCCGGCCTTCCCGAAACAGCCTATGACGAAGCAATTCGTCAAGTCAGGGATTATTCGCAAAGCCAATCGTTACTGGCGAATAACTTTGAAAAATATAAACTCTTTAAAGATGGAGTGCTTGTTTCGTATCAAGGCGAGCATGGTGAAATTAAAAAAGAACGACTTAAGGTATTTGACTTTGATGATGCAACGAAAGCAGTTAACAATCATTTCTTAGCGGTGCGGGAATTATGGGTTCAGGGAGATCTTTACAGGCGGCGGATTGATATCGCTGGTTTTGTTAATGGAATCCCGCTTCTTTTTATTGAGTGTAAGAATATCCATAAAGATCTTAAGCATGCCTATGATCGGAATCTTGCGGATTACAAAGATACCATCCCGCATTTCTTTCATCATAACGCAATCATAATGCTCGCGAATGGAGATAAGGCGAAGATAGGATCCATAACCGCTGGCTTTGAGCATTTCCATGAATGGAAACGCTTGTCGGAATCTGACGCGGGCGTGGTGGACATGGAAACGCTTCTTAAAGGGGTCTGTGACAAAGCAAATTTCATGGATATTTTTGAGAATTTTATTCTTTATGACGATTCGACTGGTAAGAAGATAAAGGTCCTTTCTAAAAACCATCAATATCTTGGCGTAAATCAGGTTATTAAAGCATTAAATGATCCCGCAAGAACTAAAGGTAAGCTTGGCGTATTTTGGCATACGCAAGGCGCGGGTAAAAGCTATTCCATGGTGTTCTTCACAACAAAAGTTCATCGTAAAATCGGCGGCAATTATACATTTCTGATATGCACTGACCGCGATGACTTGGATACGCAAATCTATAACACATTTGCCGGCTGCGGCGTGGCTGATAATGACAAGAATCCCTGCAGGCCGACAAGCGGAAAGCATTTAGCTGAACTAATGACGCATCATAAAGCTTACATCTTTACGACCATCCAAAAATTCAATCAAAACGTTGATCCGCAGGAAGGATACACAAAACGCCCGGATATTATTGTAATCACTGATGAGGCGCATAGGACGCAGTATGGAACACTGGCTTTGAATATGCGCAATGCCCTTCCGGATGCGAATTTTATTGGATTTACCGGGACCCCTTTATTTAAAGATGATGAAATTACTTCAAAGGTTTTTGGTGTATACGTTTCGACTTATGATTTTCAACGAGCTGTAGAAGATAAGGCGACAGTGCCGCTGTATTATGATTCTCGGGGTGAAATGTTGGGAGTCGCGACAACTGATATAAATGAGCGGATTGCTGAAAAGCTGGAGCAAATAGAAACAACAGATATCAATGTTAAAGAGCGGCTGGAGAAAGAACTAAAGCGGGATTATCACATCATAACAGCAGAAAAAAGGCTTAATCAGATTGCAAAGGATTTTGCCGATCACTACACGACAGCATGGGAAACAGGCAAGGCGATGTTTGTTTGTATAGATAAGCTTACATGTGTGCGGATGTACGAACTGATCAAACAATATTGGGCGCAGAAAGAAGAAGAAATCGAAGAATCGCGGAAAATGGCTGCGGGAGATGAAAAAGACCAGCTGTCTAATAAGCTGATATGGATGAAAGAAACAAAAATGGCGGTTATTGTCAGCGAGGAGCAGGGAGAGGTGGAAAAGTTTAGAAAATGGGGCTTTGACATCAAGCCGCACCGGCAATTGATGAAGAATGGATTTGAGCTATCGGATGGCACCCGGATAGATGTAGATTCTGCCTTCAAAAGGGAGGCGCATCCTTTCCGTATTTCTATTGTTTGTGCGATGTGGCTGACCGGATTTGATGTTCCGAGCTTGGCAAATCTGTATTTGGATAAGCCTCTTAAAGCGCATACGCTGATGCAGGCGATTGCCCGGGCTAATAGAGTCAACAAAGATAAGAATAACGGGTTAATTATTGATTACTGCGGCATTCTTAAGAATTTGCGAAAGGCTCTTGCGACGTTTACTGGTACAGGTGATAACGGCAGGCCGGGAGGAACTGGACCGGACGGTGTAGACCCTACGAAGGCCAAAGAGGAACTAATAGAAGATCTGAAACAGGCTATTGGATTTGTGTGTGCTTTTTTGGATGAACGAAAAGCCCCGCTTAAAAATATTATCAACACAAGCGGTTTTGAGAGAAACAAGGCTATTGTTTTAGCGAAGGAAGCGGTGAATGAGAATGATGAGTCGAGAAAGAAGTTCGAGGTTATGTGCAGGGAAGTGTTTATTAAATTCAAGGCGTGCCTGACAATCCCCCAGGTTAATGACTATAGAAGCCAATACAGCGCGATCAATATTATTTACAAAAGCCTCCAGAAAGATCGGGAATTGGCGGATATCAGCGGCATTATTAAACAATTGCATGAGGTGATCGATGAGTCGGTCGATGTTTCATCCAGCAAGTCTAAAGAATCAAACAAGCCCTACGATATCAGCAAAATCGATTTTAATCGATTGCGGGCCGAATTTAATAATGCCAGGACTAAGAATACAACCGTGCAGAGCTTGAAGGCTGTTATAGAGAAAAAACTACAGCGGCTCATTCAAAAAAATCCTCTTCGGACGAATTTTCAAGAACACTACGAAAAAATCATTGCGGAATATAACCAAGAAAAGGATCGTCAGAATATTGAAGCTACTTTTGAAGCGCTATTGAAATTTGTGCAAGGATTAGGCGAAGAAGAGAGCCGCTCCATGCGCGAGGGGATGGATGAAGAGACGCTTGCTGTTTATGACCTTTTATTTAAGCCTGAATTGACACCAAAGGAAATTCAAAAGATTAAGAAGGTAGCCAGGGATTTGTTGGATCTTTTAAAGGAAAAGTTAAAGAATTTGTATAACTGGCAGGATAAAGAGCCGACCCGGGATGAAGTTAAAGTATTGATTAAGAATTTCCTGTGGGATGAGAAAACAGGATTGCCCCTTGAGCATTACACACAAATCGATGTGGATAAAACGGCAGAAGCTGTTTTTTATCACGTTTACAGGGCATATCCTACAGTGCCATCCCCGTATTACGCGGGGCCAGACTCTTAAATAAAATCATATAATTCCTTAGATTATTATTGCCCAGGATTGCTATGGTTATTTCTCAAGATTGCTGGGAATCAAGTTAAAGACAATAATGGGGCTGGCAAATGGCTTGGCTTCTTTGAAAGGGCACTCGTTTCATTGTTTGTCTGCCTTGGGCTTATTTCTCAGACGGTCTTTATCTTTACGGTCAAAGCGGCCGTATTGGGATATCGTTTGCCAGAAGATAAAGAGCACCGCAAGAATGCGGCGGAATATATGTTGTTGGGGACAATGATCAGCTACTTTGCGGCACTCATTATAGGCTTGTGTGGTAGATGGTGGATAGGTATTGCTATTAAGTGGTGAAGTTAATGGGGTTGCTTCAAGATATCCAGAGCGAAGCTGTAGGTGACCCTTAAAGGTCACCTGCATCGAGTGAGTGCCGGGATGTGTCAAAAAAGGACACATTGATAGCTAAAATCGCGAATAAAGCAGAAGCAACAAGAACAGTTCAAATAGTAAAATAAATAAATTACGAGGAAAACAAATGGCAAAAAAAATTACGAAAGTACGCCGTGGTGAATTGCAAATAGCGTTTTTAAAATACGCGATGGCCGCAGGAGAACGTGGTATCAAATATGACGATATCATCAAAAAAATGGAAAAGGAGATGATTTTTAATGAACACGAGTTATCTCTCAATCGTTCAAACGGAGTTCGATGGAAAGTATTCATGGCGTTTGGCGTAATACCGCTTGCCAAACTAGGGTATGTTCAGCGCGCAAAAAATCAGTTTTGGATTACTGAACAGGGTAAAAAAGCCGTAGAAATGGATCCAGCTGTTTTGCGTGACGAACTCCATCGCCGCTGGAATGAGGCCAAGGAAAATGAAGACAATTTAGAATCGTTAGAGCCAGAGACGCAAGTTATTGCAAATGATGCGGATATTTTTATTGACCCATCGATGTATTTAAATAATGAGAGGACTGTATTTAAGCGTGTTGATTATGATTTATCAGCGCTGCTTCATTATATTGATATCGGTGACATAGGACTGCCTGATATTCAAAGGCCATTTATTTGGACTGCTGCAAAAGTAAGAGCCCTTTTTGATTCAATGTATAAAGGTTTTCCCGTAGGGTATCTTTTATTTTGGTCAAATGCCGGTGTTGATGGTTCGCGATTTATTGGCATAGGAGAAAGGGCCCACGCAATTCCTCATTTACTTATTGTGGACGGCCAGCAGCGGCTTACTTCATTATTTGCGGTATTTAGAGGAGCAAGTGTTGTAGATAATAATTATAAAGAAAAGGCGATAGAAATCGCGTTTCGTCCTAGAGACGGGCGTTTTGAGGTATGTGATGCGGCAATTCGAAGAGATCCAGAGTTTGTGCCGAATATTTCAGAACTTTGGTCTTCGAATAAATCTAGCTGGACACTGGTCAATGATTTCCTTAAAAGACTCGAAGCAAAACGAAGCCTTAATGAAAAACAGAAGGAAATAATCAGCCATAATTTGGATCGTCTTTTCGATCTTCAAAAATATCCATTCACTGCGCTGGAAATATCCTCATCAGTAGAAGAGGAGCAGGTGGCAGATATCTTTGTCCGTATTAATAGTGAAGGGGTAAAACTGAATCAAGGCGATTTTATATTAACGCTTTTGTCTGTATTTTGGGATGAAGGAAGGAAAGAACTGGAAATATTCTGTCGAGATGCTAGAATTCCACCCCAAGTAGGCACCTCATCACCATATAATCATTTTATCGCTCCAGATCCGGATCAGCTTTTGAGAGTAGAAGTTGCGATTGGATTCAGCAGAGGGCGCTTGCAAACAGTATATCAGCTTTTACGCGGCAAGGACCTAGAAACCGGCCAAATATCTCAAGAAAAACGCGATGAACAATTTAGTATTTTAAAAGGAGCTCAGAAGCATGTTTTAGATTTAGCAAATTGGCATGGATATTTTAAATGTTTGATAGGAGCTGGATTTAGAAGCAATGAACTTATTACATCAAAAATATGTTTGATGTATTGTTATGCGTTTTACCTTATAGGAAAAACCAGATTTAAAATGTCAGAAGATGAGCTTCAGCGGCTTATTGGCAGGTTCTTTTTTAGCGCTACTATATCGAATCGATATATATCATCTTTCGAATCAACTATCGAAAGCGATCTTAATCAGATAAAGAATGTTTCAAATAAGGCTGATTTTGAGAAGATGCTTGAAGAAATAATCAGCAGTACTCTTACGAATGATTTCTGGAATATTACTCTTCCAGATAGCTTAGATAGTTCTTCGGCGAATAATTCGGCATACTGCGCATTCTTGGCTGCGCAGAATAAGCTCGGCGCAGTTGTCCTTTTTTCTAAAAATAGGACTATCGCTGAAATGCTCGATCCAGCTATACGCTCTAATCGTAAGACGCTGGAGAAGCATCATTTGTTTCCGAGGGCATGGTTAGAAGAAGAGGGGATCGATGATTTGAAGATGATCAATCAAATAGCGAATTTTGCGCTTATTGATTGGGATAAGAACAGCAATATTAGCGACTCATCACCTCGTGAATATGCAGGTATTATTAAAAGCCAGTTTGATAATGATCTATGGGAAAAGATGTGCGCAGCTCACGCGCTGCCACAGAAGTGGGATCAGATGGCGTATGATGAGTTTCTTACGAAACGTCGATTACTTATGGCGCAGATAATTAAGAAAGGATTTGAGGCGATTCGGTAGTAAATAACCTGGTTAGTTTTGTACATCTAACCAGGTTAGATAAAAAAGATTAAAAATGATATCTCAAGAGCAAGCCATAGAAATAGCTAAACAATATTGCGGCGGGGAGTTTAAGCTTTTCAGTATAAAACATGGTGTTATTGGATACCCGGGTGTTTATAGATTGGGGATGTGGGCGCCGGATGATGTATGGTGTATATCGTGCTCATATCATCCTGGTAAAACAACTGGCCTATTTTCAAGCAGGGTGATAGTTATTCATAAAGATACAGGCAAGATTTTATATGATGGTTCTGCGTGCGATGAAGGGTAAGGAGCAATGAGCAAAGAGATATGGCTTATCCGGCATGCTGAAAGCCAGGCAAATGCCGGGATGAAGACATCCTATCCTCATGAAATCCAGCTTAGTCAAGCTGGTTTTGAGCAGGCAGAAAGATTTATTGGAAAACTACCAAAACCGCCAGATTTAATTATAACTTCACCATATGTTCGTACAAAACAAACCGCAGGCCCATTGATAAAGAAGCATAAAAATGTACCTCATGAAGAATGGGAAGTCCATGAGTTTACTTATATTTCTCCGGACAAATGTCATAATACTACAGAACTTGATAGACTGCCAATGGCAGAGGAGTATTGGAAAAGAAGTGACCCGTTTTATTGTGACGGTAAAGGCGCGGAATCTTTTGCTGATTTTATAAAGCGCGCAGTAAAAGCTATTAAGAAATTGAAAGGTAGAAAAGAAAATTTTATAACTATGTTTAGCCATGGTCAGTTTATAGCGGCTATGTTATGGGTTATTAATAAGGATTCAACAAAATTAACTTCCGAAAAAATGAAGGAATATAAAAATTATCTGAATTCCAATCAACTTATAAACTGCGATTTTGTGTTATTACTAAGTCAAGATGTTAAATTTTTACCAGTTTAAAATGTTAAATATTTTTAGCAAGGGTTTCTTTAAATAGTTTACCCTTGCCATATGTAAATCTCCTCCACTTATGATTCTG
>Ga0172375_10009941_pt1 | contig 12424 bp, 27 predicted proteins | sample LakKiv1m_FD_114537 | JGI IMG/M metagenome (GOLD analysis project Ga0172375, IMG submission 114537) | Freshwater microbial communities from Kabuno Bay, South-Kivu, Congo - kab_092012_11.1m | ecosystem: Environmental > Aquatic > Freshwater > Lake | place: Democratic Republic of the Congo... | reverse complement strand
TGGCCCCGCGGAGATTGGCCATGCTGAGATTGGCCCCGCGAAGATTGGCCCCGCGGAGATCGGCCCCGCGGAGATCGGCCCCGCTGAGATCGGCCCCGCTGAGATCGGCCCTTTCTCCGCCCTTTTCATCATTCAGCCAAGCCAAGTGCTTGTTCAGCGTGTCCATCCACGCCGCCGCTGTCATGGTGACTATTCTTTCCTATATAGTTTTTTAATAACTTCAGGGGTAAAATTTAATTCATCCCTATTCTCTTCAAACTCTCTTACTCTTGTTTCATTTGTGAAATTTCTTAAATTAAATTGATCTTCCCCCTTACCTGATTTCCAAGAATCTTCAAAGAAATCATACTCATACTTTTTCATAAGACTCCTCCCTTCTTAATTAAAGTATAATAGCTCTACCACAGAAAGGACACCAATTAAAATCCATTATTTTAGGTGTTGTCTTTTTAGGTAATGGTATTGTGTGTCCACAATCCGTTTCCCATAGATTAACTCTTTCTAGTGCTTCTTCATCTTCCATCGTCCAATTACAATTAGTATTTTTAGTAGTTCCTTCAACTAGTTCAGCAAAATCATCATAGCATTTAGAGCAACTCCCCCCTGTGAAGTTATGTTTTTCACAATAATCACTAGGATTGTAGAGCATGGTATCTTCACCCATGCTTCACCTTTGAGATTTCAATTGACTTTTTGATTTTAATGATTTCTTTTAATTCATAAACACCAATTTCTTCATCATCATCACAGTCAACTAGTTTTTCATAGTATGACATCCAGTTTGCCCCTTCTTCGTTGTTAAACGGCTGCACGTAAATCTCTTTTTTGAATTCCATTTTAATCTCCTTTAAATTTATTGTAAATATCTTTGTGAGTTTCTATCCATTTTTCTACTTGTTCTTGTCCCCCCTCATGAAAGAATCCTACTACTTTACCACTAGGGGGATAGTCGCCGATAAAATTAAACCCTGTATATAAATCACCTGTTGTTCTATCATAGGGGAAGAAACAATACAATCCTTCTTCATACCATTCTTTTGATACATCTAACAACCATCCTTGAAAAGGTTCTTGTTCCATATTTCCTCCTTTTTGTTAGTATAATTTAACTAATATTATTGTAAAAAACAAGTCTTTTTTGATTTAATCCCACAAATCTAAAAAATATTCTCTAAAAAAGTCTAATCCCTCTTTAAGTTCACTATAATTTTCAGTTGTTAGCTCATCTTTTCTGATTATATCCATTGAATTTATCATTTTATCTAATATTTCCCCCCATTTTTCATCTGTACTATCATATGGGAAGCTATGTCTACCTTTTTTGAATGCTTCTAATCTTGGGGATAGGAAATCAGCTATAGTAGTTCTCAAATCCCACAGGTCTCTATCATCAAACCCATATTTTCTACGCTGATAGAACCATTTAATGTGTCTTATTAAGTCTTTCATTATTTTCTCCTATTTGAATATATTAATTCCACCTTTAAAAGTCAAGAACTTTTTAAAATATTTTTTGCTTGACATTTATACTTAAAATGACTATATTGTTTTTACAATTTCTCGGCATAGGGCCTCCTCCCCCTATGTCTATGGCGGCAAGGTTTTTTGGTTTTCCTTGTCGCCTTTTTTATTTGTAGGGGGTAAATAAAAATCCCCCTATAATTATGGCGGTAACTATAGAGGGTTCGGGTTATGAGACTTTACTAGTGTCTTAATGACAATCTAGTAAACTTTTAAGCTCTATATAAATAGGATAAGCTTTTTTATATTGAATGTCTTTAACTTCCCCCACTTTATTCTCTGGTACTCTATAAGCTATTTGCAAATCTTCTGAACAGATATGGTTCATCATAGGCCAGCCTACCACTTGTATAAATGTTTTTACAATATAGGTCTTTCTAACATAGCTTAATTGTTTGACATCCTGAACAAGTCTTAATTTCTTTTTAAGGGGGAAAACCATTAAGATAATAGTTGAAATAACAAAGATCAATAAAAGCAAAATAATGAAAGGTATTACAATCATATCTTTCTTTTAAAGTCTTTAAATTTCAAAACAAATATATAGAAATCCATCATTCCAACGAGTCTCAGGACATCAACCTTTTTATTCCACGGTTGAGCCATACAAACTACATTCTTCCCCTCTTCCAAAAGCAATTTGATATTATGGGGGGAGTCATCTAGGTACAAATCATAATCAGTATGCTCCTTTCCATTGCTTACTTTTGATGTATCTGTTAGAATGATTCTTATTTCATCAAAGAAAAAATCTAAACTATATGACTTGATAAATTCACAAGTAGGGAAGAATGAATGTTCATTCTGATAAGTTAATAATGTTAAAGTATGCCCTTCCCCTTTTAATAATCTTAGAGCTTTTTGCACATCTGGATATAAACGTGCGTTAGTATAGAATATTTCTTCCGCATGGTCTCTGAAGGCCCATTCATAAATGCTTTTACTAATGGGAAAGAATTTATCTATCTCCCATTCAGTAAACTCTTGTATCTGATATGAAGGATTGTATTTTTTATAAGTCTCTTGTAGGGATTCCATAAGCCCACGAAGAGTCCCATCCAGATCAATAGCTATTCTCATTTAGAATCCTTTAGTAATTTCATTAACCATTCCATCAAATACTTGTTTAATAGCTTCTTCATTTTCCCCCTTTTCAATTATTTCTTTGGCTATATTTTCAAGGGAGGAAATAATAGGTTGCAAACCGTACAACTGTATATACGACACTAGATATTTTTCATTAATCTGATAAGCCAACCCATTCTCTGTAAAGAATACTTCAATCAGTGTGTTTTCTTTCATTAGCCATCCTTTGAATTTAATCATTGATTTTGACAAAACAATTTAGTAAATTATAATGTGAAAGTCAATAAAATAATTTAAAGGTGGAAAAATATGTTGTGCAACGTTACCTACTCCCCCAAATTAACAAAAGAACAAGTAGAACAAATCTACAAAAGAGACCAAGAAAGATGCTACCAAGAGTATCTTACAAGAAAAAAGCATGAAGAAGAAGTATTGTTAATTAATAAGTTAAGGCGGGAAGAAGAGAAGAAAAATAATTTACTTGACTTTTAAACCATAGTTTACTAAATTATGGTGTAGATTTTTTTGTTTTTACATATTTGGTTCTTTGTTACAGGTAGCCGAGGGATCGAGCTACAGTATTCTATGAGTTGCCTGCTGAAAATAGATTTGTGGGAATCTATTGTTTCATAGAATATCCGTCCTAAACACGTATCCCAGTCACTGTGTCAGCGATGTTGTTCCATCTGCCGCCTTAAACGAGTGATGCTTTTTATCATTGCAGTAGCGGTTGACACCCAGAGTAAAGTTAGACCTGTATCTGGTAGACAAGGTGAAATTAGCAGGATTGAGTGCCTAGCCTCTCAAAAGGAGAACTATTCAAAGTGCTGGCTAAGATGTCTTTAGCAACAGGCTGTTGTAAGTGTATGTTTTACAACAATCGAAGGTATCCATTTTCTAGCCTAGCATTAAAAAACTTTAAAGGATTACATCAGTTGTGAAATGATGTTTCAAATACAGCAACAGTAGAAAAATAGAATAGAATTATCTTATGTAGGAGATAATATGATTCTTTTTACTAGTAATAAGAAAGAGTTTTATTTCCAATGTAGCTTTTATGAAAAAGATATACCAAAGAGCCTTAATTTTTTTTGGTTACCTAATGAGAAATTATGGTGTACTAGCAACATAGAAAAGGCAAGGATGCTAATAGATTATGCTGATGATTTTACTCAAAAAGTCTTATCAGGAGCTATTTATACTAAAAAAGTCTATACAGATGGTTTTTCCAATAAGAACAAAAGCGGTTATCTAGTTACAGATAGTAGTGGTAGTATTTTATATGAATACTTTTCCCCCTTTAAAATCACTTGTAATGTAGCTGAACTATCAGGTATGTTAAAAGCATCTGAAATAGTAGCCAAAGAAGGCTTAATTCTGTCCGATTCAAAATTAGCAGTAAATATGGCAACAAAACAATGGGGGGGAAAGGATAAGAATCTAATATCTATAGCAAATGAAGCTAATAATCTTATAAAATTTAAAAAGTTACAAGTAGTTTGGATAAGTAGACAACATAATATAGCAGGAAAATTGGCTAGTAGAGCAAGGTATCAATAATTTACTTGTTTTTCTAATAAATATTCCTTATATTAAAGGTAACAAGACAAGGAGGGTAATATGGAACAAATTTCTCAATTCCCCTTTTATGAAATTAAAGAGTGTAACTACTGTGGATCAGTAGGTTGTTATGATGTGTATGGGGATTATATGTGTGAAAGATGTTTTATCCACCTTGATAGATTAGAATCAGAGGATGATGAAGATGATTACTGACACTATGATTACAGTGTTCTGTGATAATTGTCAGAAGCATATAACCGTTTCAGCATCAGATAAAATATCTGCTTTGGAATTAGCTAGACATCAGTGTTGGTTGACATTACCAGAGGGGGAGTTCTGTAGTAAAAAATGCTTAAAAGAATCTAATAATTTCAGTTATGATAAAGCAAGTGATTATGATTGGTGATATATGAAAGTAATCAAGTATGAAGATTTAGTATCTATTCTAAAAGAGTATGGAGTTTTATCAGGGGAAGATTTAATTCCTCCCCCATTAGTAAAATCTCATAAGGAATTTATATGTCAAGGATGTGGATTTGCTTTAGAAGATTGTGTCTGCATACATAACCACTTGTTGACTGAATTGAGAGAATTAACTTTTGAAGTGCATCATGCGTAGGAGGACTAATGTCTGACATTACTAAATGTTGGGGAACAAGTGCTTCTAGTTATTATACTATATGTCCTAAAAGGGAAGATTGTTATAGATACAAAGCACCTGAGAATGAACACTGGCAGTCATTCGCTTACTTTAAATTTGAAGGTGATAGTTGCCCTGAGTTTATTCCATTAAAAGGGGGTGATGGCTGATAATACAAACAATAGTAATACTTCTTCTGATTGCTTCTAATATTTTGTGTTTAAAAAGATTAAAGGAGGAAATAGAAATGAGCGAGTTTAAATGTGATTGTGATAATTGTAGAACGACTTTATATTCTGGCGATGAAACTTATTGTGAAAAATGTTATTCCACCTTACAAGATACTATTGAAAAACTAGAGTTTGAAGTCGCAGAATTAACAGAAGAAATTAGAGTATTGAGTTAGATGGTAAGCCTAGTTGATGAAATGAAGTTTGATCTGGAAGAAGTCAAGTCTTTAGACCATGCTCACTTTTTAGCTGAAGAAGCTATTAGACAAGGTGATGTATGGGCTATTAAAGGAGAGAAAGAACTTTCTATATACTATTATAGGAAGGCTAAAGTCTATGAAAGTATCATTGAAAAAATGTAAACATACTTACTACTGGGATCCTGAATTACAGTTAGTTTTTTGTAATAAATGTAATAAACATAGTAGCTTTTATACACTTTTAGCGAGGATGCTTAATGGCAACAAGAATTTTCCTTATCGTTTTATTGGTTAGTTCCTTCTGCTTAGGGGAGAATCTACCAGTAAAAGCACCTATTATAGTTGGGAATTTACTAGTTCTAGAATGGTCTCCTTCCCCCACTCCAGAGGTTTCATATGTAATTTATGTTTTACAGGGGGATTCTGTACTGAAAGTCAATGGTACTACAGATACTACCTACTCATTTAACCTAGAGAATTGGATTACTGGACTGACTAGAGTAGGGTTCTGTGTTAAAGCTAAGAAGGGGGAACAGTATTCAGTTTCAAGTGATACTGTCAGTTATATTTTCTCCCCTGTAAAAACTCTCTTAGGAGACTCAAACCATGATGGAAAGATTAACGGATGGGATTCACTCTCTTTCTGGACTGCTTTCATTAAAAGTAAAGCAGGGTTGGGAAACACTCAAGTATTTGATGTTAATTGTGATGGAAAAATTGATGGGATTGACCATCTGTATTTTAGAACGAATTATGGGCAAGAAATAACTTATTAAGGTTTCTATGAAAAAATTATTTCTTTCTTTTTTAGCCGGAACAGCGACTCTTGCTACTTGGATTCTTATAATGTATATTGGTGGTTGGAATTTTGAAAGAGGGGTTTCGCAAGGAGCGTTGTTTGGAGTAGGAATTTTAATTTCGGTTTGGATGTCCGTTGGTGTTATTATTGTGTATGAAGAAAAAAAGAAATAAAGGAGAATATTATGGGACTTTTTAATTGGGGTTCATCGTCAGCACCAGAAGCGGCAACAGTTGTACCTACTTTGAATTTAAAGGTGGGAGATACTTTTAATGCAGAAATCGGAGTTGCTAATAATGGTGGTGTAAGTTATAGGAACCTTTCGTTTGATATTACTTACCCCCTTTCAGTTAAACCATTTGAACAGAATGGTAACTTGTCATTTCAAGTGGGAAGCATTTTCGGTACTACCCCGAAAGATGCTATTGTGAATAAAGTGGGGGATAAAGTAGCTTGCTCATTCACCATTACTGATCCTGTCTCAATCAATACTACTGGTACGATTCTTAACATAAACTTTCAAGCACTTTCAGTAGGACAGGGGGCAATTGCACTTACTAATCTAATGGTTCTTGATGTTAGTGCTAATGATGATATGGTTCAGCACACTACTGAATCTAATGAAGCACCTTTTGCTGTTACTTTGGCTGATGATACTACTCCCCCTACTGGAACGGTTATTTTCTATGTGAATATTACTGCATAAGTTAAAAAAGGAGGAAAAAATGTACAATGACGAATTACCAATTATCAAGTTAGAACTTGATAGAATGAGATATTCGGTTGTTCATGCTTTTAATCAGCGTAATGCAGAATTAGAAGAAATTGTAAATGAAGAATTAGAAAAAGCACTGGAAAATTTTTCTTACGCGCAAGAAATAAGAAAAGTGGTTGATAATGTTTTACAGGAAGCCATAAAGCGTGCTGTAGAAAGTTTTTTTATGTTTGGTGGTGGGCAACAAGTGATTAATGAAATGATTGGCGATGTGTTGAATAAAATTTCTTTAAAGGTGGGGAAATAAAATGGCACAAATTAAAAAAATAGTTATAGAAATAGATGATAAGGAAATAGAACTTACTCTTGAACAAGCTAAAGGTTTGTATGATAAGTTAAAAGAATTGGTGGGGGATAGAGAATCTATTTATATTCCTTATCCTGTTTACCCCCCTTATGATCCCCATCCTATTCCTTGGGTTGCCCCTTGGACATGGTGTTCTACTAATAGCGATGTAGGTGTTTACAGACTAACCTTAACTTCTTAGAGGGAGTCATGAAATTAAAACCATTAGATTATTTAATGATTGTAGTGTTTGTTGTATGTTTATTAGTTGCTTTAAATAATGCCTTCCCCCAAAATATTAATGAAACTTTGACTAATGGCGTAACGGTAGGGATTAGAAATGGGGGAACTTTTTCTTCTACGGGCTGGACAACCACAGACGAATGGTCTTACATTCAATACAACGTACCAACTACACCTAACGGTGTTGTAGAGTTTGATGTTAAGGGGATTTATGCGTCAAATACTGTTTTCCCTAACTGTCAAATTGATAAGTATAATGTCAAGGATTGTTCTATTGAAGATGTGCATTACCAACTTATTTGTTTTTGGGACAGAGATGATAATAATAGTTGGTGGGGAAATCCTAATTATCATAATCCATTTAAGATGCACTTGCATTTATATGGATACGTTCAGGGGGATATTTACAAATGGAAGTACATGAAACATCGTTTGAATGTGTGTGCTTATACTTCTGGTTATGACGATGACCCTTTCAGCTTTGAGGAACCAATATTAGGCCCATTTGAATGGAATAAAGAAACTATTTATCATCACAAGTTAGTATGGGGGGAAGGACATTTTAAATGGTATATGGATGGTGTTCTGTTAATAGATAGAGACTATTCTGGATTTGGATGTACTTATAGTGTTCCTTATTTTTCAATTAGACTTGGTTCAGCATTAGGAGCTATTAGGTCTGGTGGTTATAAAGCTCCAGTAGGAATTACTTATTCAAACTTTAGTTTCACGCGGAACATTGATACTGTTTCCCCCCAAATAGCCAAATTTGAAACGGAATTACTTGAGGGGAGAACTAAAGTTACTTCTGATGTATTCCTGCATTTTTCTGAAGCTATGGATATGATTAGTGTGAGAGACCATGTTAGATTTACTCCAAGTGGGGATTTCACTTTTCAAGAAGTCGGGACTACCGCTTGTTGGATGAATAATTCTAAACTGGCTGATAACACTACGTATCAAGTCTTTGTTGATTATGATTCAATTAAGGACGTTGCAGGGAATGTATTAGAGCATTATCCTACCAATTTTACTTTCACTACTGGCGTTGCCTTCCCACTTGAAATGAAGTTGTATCAAGATTATGACCTTCCACTTTTCATTACATATACTGGCAATAAATATCTTAATGTGATTGTGACAGGAGTTTTCACAAATGGGGGGACAACAATAACACAACAAGGTTTCTATGATAATCTTAATAGGTGGATAGTAAGATTTTCCCCCACTAAATTAGGCACTTGGTCTTACACACTCACTAACAATATTAACTCTGCTGTAGTGACTGGAAGTTTTAATGCTATTGAAAGTGAAATAAAATCTTTCATTAAAGCTAATGGCACTCATTTTCAATATGCAGATGGAAGCGATTATAAGTGGATTGGTGACACCTCATGGAGATTCGCTACTAGCCAATTACCATATTTCACTAAAGCAAAACAACTGATTGATTTGAGAAAGACTCAGTATTACAATGCAGTACAGTTTATTGTGCATTCGTATATTAACTCAAACGCATTCTGGAGTAATGAAGGTGGGCAGTGTTTTGCAGGTACAGATGCTGATTATAACCAATTAAATCCTAAGTATTTTCATTGGTTGGATAAGCGCATTCAATATGCTAATGATAATGGATTCACGGCGGTTGTATTTTTCTCTTGGGCGCAGGATTATGGATTATTCTCTTCTGCACAATGGGAAAAGTATATGCGATACCTAGTAGCAAGGTATTCAGCTAAGAATGTTATGTTTATTGTGTGCGGTGAGTACACTGAATTATTTAATGACTTCCCCCCTAGAACTGCTCAGGAGTTTGCAGATTGGGGTAACTTACTTTATCAAATCGACCCCTATAAGCACCTGATTTCACTCCACCCCTCTGGAAGACTTTCAAGCAACGAATTTGGTTCACAAGCATGGCAAGGATTTATCGGCCAACAGACCCCTTATGCGGGTGCGGATATAACAAGAGACTTGGCTTATGGCAAACCCGTTACAAATATGGAACCCAGTTACTACTATCCACTTAGCTTTGGCGCGGCTATTCCTAATACTGCTGTGAGAAAACAATTGTACGATATTGCTAAAGCAGGGGGATACTTTACTGTAGGTTTTTACACGACTTACGCAAATGACAAGGGCGGCTTTGACTTAAATGCTCTTCCTGATGAACAAAGGTGGTCTGCTATTCTTAACAAGTTAATTCTTGAGAATAAATTACCTGCTACTTATCAAGATTATGTGTCTCTTTGTGAACAACCTGTTGATGAAGTTGTGCTTCCCCCTTCTAATGTAAGGATTTATCCTTAATGAATTTTGAAACTGCTTTTTATAATTTTGATTGTATTGAAATAGGTAATTCCTCATATAATATTTGGGCTGATGGATGTATCTATAGGGGAGAGATGGCTAGAATTTATTTAAAATTACTTTCACTTGAATGTTTGATTGAAGAAGTTGATTCAACTTTAGATAGGATTTTAGCAAAGAGAAGGGGGAAGAGTTGTTAGGTAATATAAAAATAGAAATTACAGATTATGGTGATGTTATAACATACATTAATGGAAGAAAGTGTGACGACTGTGAGTTGTTAGAATTGATTAATAGATTGAATGAGGCAAACCATCTTTATAGAAAGGTGGGAGACACTTTTGTTAAAAAACTAAAAGAATGGGAGGATAAAATGACCACTCTAGAGGAATCAAAGTGAAAGAGAGTTCTGATATTAAGTTGGAAGAAATTAACTGCCCCCTATGCGAAACTAAAAAAATCTATGAAGGGAGGATTTGTAAGCTCTGTAACGGATTTGGTATAGTGTTTAGGTTTGTAGATGCTGGAGTAGTTATCAATTCAATAAATAAGATAGACTGGAGACCCTGTTGAACTTTGTAATACTAATCGATTAAATTCTGGATTAACCTAGTTCAACTACCCTTTAATTCAACTACCCTTCCCTTTAATTGTTAAGGGCTTAAAAGACTAACAATACCATGTTAGAAATTTAAGTTAAACAGGAGAATAGAGTGGCTAAGATCATAAGTGGTCGTTTGAAAGCAGTAAGCAAACTGAAGGTGGTACTTCAAAATATGTTAAGGATGTTCCCCTAGTCTTTATCCTCTATGTTTGCCTATCTCGAAGGGGTTGTACTTTCATCTTTGATGAAAAGATTATCTCGTAAGAGGTTAATATGTTTATTCCTGTAGTTTCTAAAAAAGGTAAACCTTTAATGCCTACTACTCCTTATAGAGCTAGAAAGTTAATTAAGGCGGGGAAGGCCATTAAAAAATTTAAAAAAGGTTTATTTTATATTCTTTTAACTGAAAGGATGATTGGTAAAACTCAGGATATTGCTGTTGGTATTGATCCGGGTATTAAAAAAGAAGCTTTTACAATAAAATCTAATAGCCACACATATTTGAATATCCAAATAGACGCAATTAATTGGGTTAAGGATAATGTAAAAACAAGAAGTCTATTAAGAAGAAGTAGACGACAAAGGAAAACACCTTATAGAAAATGCAGATTAAATAGAAAAAAGTCAAAAAATCTTCAACCTTCTATAAAAGCTAGATGGCAATGGAAATTAAGAATTATAAATTTTTTAGTTTCTATTTTTCCTATTACTTATTTTATAGTTGAAGATATAAAAGCTAAATCTAAAAAAAATTGTAAAAAATGGAATATGTCTTTTTCTCCGTTAGAAGATGGGAAAAATTATTTTTATACCGAACTTAGAAAACAAGGTAATGTTGAATTAAAAATGGGGTATGATACTGCTGAATTAAGGAATAATTTAAAACTTGAAAAATCTTATAACAAAAATTCAAATAAATTCGAGGCTCATTGTATTGATTCTTTTGTATTGGCTAATTGGTTTGTTGGCGGGCATTTGACGCCTGATAATAAAAATATTTTATTAATTAAACCTATAGAACTCCATAGAAGACAACTTCACAGGTTACAACCAAGTAAAAAGGGGATAAGAAGAAGATACGGCTCCACTAATTCTTTAGGATTTAAAAGGGGTAGTTTAGTAAAACATGTTAAATATGGATTATGTTATGTTGGTGGTTATTTAAAAAATAATATAAGTTTGCATAATATAGAAAATGGAAAAAGAATTACTCAAAAAGCAGAATTAAAAGATTGTATTTGTTTAAATTTTAACGCATGGAAAATTTCTTATCTATTCAATAAATAGAATGAAATATTTGATATGAATTATAAAAAACTAATTCTGGCTACTATTCTTATCGGCGTGTTTTTTAGATTTTTTAAATTAGGTTTTTCCCCCCTTTGGATTGATGAAGTCTTGTTCTATCATTATGCGCAGGATTTCAGACAGGAGTATTTGCAGGGAATAATTCAACAATTCATTTGGCTGTTTGCACCAATGAAAAGTGAGTTTTGGCTTAGGTTCCAGTATGCTTTCTTTGGCTCTTTGACTCTGATGTTGCCTTATATTCTCATTAAGGATAAGCAAGAAGCGTTTATTATTACTTTGTATCTGGCACTTTTCCCCCTTTTAGTGTTCTGGTCAAGGATGGCTAGACCATATACAATAGCGGCTTTCTTTTGTGTACTAGGGTGGAGATGGCCTGTTTTCTATGTACCTGCTTTATTTTGTACCCCTTTTTCTATACTTGGGGTCAATATTACTCCATTTTTTCAAAGTAATAAGAGAGAGATTATACTTTATTCAGTGTTTTATACTTTCCTGATAGCTCTTACTTATTTCCTGTTTAATATAAGAGATGATTCAGGCAGGCACTTCATGAGTTTGGAGTTTATCTTAAATGCAAAAAGACTTTGGGTTATTCCTTTTACTATTCTGCCTTTCTATTTACTGTATGGTTATAAACTATACTTCAATAGAGGGGAATAAGCAGTGGTTTTGGGGGTATGCTTTTTTCTCTGATTGGAGAAACAAGCAATGTGACTATGCAACTAACAAAGTTGTATGTGATTACTATAATGGGGGGGATGTAAAGTGGTATAGAATTAATAAATTTCTAGACTACAAACCATTGAGTAAATTTACTCTCCCTCCTGAGATAATTGAGAAGTTGAATTATGGCGCA
>Ga0172375_10009940_pt1 | contig 12424 bp, 10 predicted proteins | sample LakKiv1m_FD_114537 | JGI IMG/M metagenome (GOLD analysis project Ga0172375, IMG submission 114537) | Freshwater microbial communities from Kabuno Bay, South-Kivu, Congo - kab_092012_11.1m | ecosystem: Environmental > Aquatic > Freshwater > Lake | place: Democratic Republic of the Congo... | reverse complement strand
GCGGTCTGTTGGGTGCTTTGGCGAGCCTTCACAAAGTTAGGAATTGCGATTGCCGCCAGTAGAGCAATGATAGCAACAACTATCATGATCTCCACCAATGTAAAACCGAACCTACTTTTCATCTTAGCACACTCCTTTCTTGTTTTTGGTGCTAGAACTGTTAACGATTAGATAACTAGCAACAGTCATGCCAGAATGGCAAATACGATAAAACCTATGCATTATCTTTAGTAGTCCCAGCAAAATAGGGGTGTTATGAGTTCTAGCCATTGTTAAAGCGACAGAAATAATTATTGATAATGCGAAAATGAGAATGAGTTATCATAAATGAGATTAGCTCAAAAAATGCGAAATAGTGAAGAATCTGGCTATTCTTGGGCGTCCGGTAGCTTCCTGTAGAGTGTAGCCAGGCTGATTTTCAGGGCTTTGGCTGCTTCTTCCTTATCCCCGCCAGTATGTACAAGAACCTGCTGGAGATATTCCTTCTCCTTGGCCCTGATAAAGGCCTTGAGGGACTTGCACTTGGATGCATCTAGTTCGGACATTGCTGATCTTGCGCTTGTCCTGACGGGGGTTGCAGCAATCTTTGGAGGCAGGACATCCTTGGTGATCTTGTTGTCTTTTGCGAAGGTCATTGCATGTTTGATGGCATTCTCAAGTTCCCTGACATTTCCCGGCCAGCTGTAAGATTCCAATATGGCACATACTTCAGGATCAAGAGAGGGGGGCGTCTGCCCCTGCGGGGTTTCTTTTTGAAGAACGTGATATACGAGAGGAAGAATATCCTCTAAGCGCTCCCTTATAGGCTTGATTTCAATGGGGATAACGCTCAGGCGATAATACAGATCTTCTCGGAACTTGCCTTCCTCAAGCAGTTGCTCGAGCCGTGTGTTTGTGGCCGCAAGGACCCTTGCGTCAATTGGTATATTGTCATTGCTGCCAACACGGCGGATTTCTTTCTCCTGGAGGACTCGGAGGAGTTTACTCTGGATACTCAGCGGCATTGCTCCAATTTCATCAAGGAAGATTGTTCCTCCTGAAGCGGCTTCAAAAAGGCCTTCTTTATTGGTCGCTGCCCCGGTAAAGGCTCCTTTTGCATGGCCAAACATCTCGGATTCCAGCAATGGTTCCGGCAGGGCAGCACAGTTAACTGCGAGGAATTTCTTGTCCTTTCGCCGGCTTTGCGCATGTATGGCCTTTGCGACGAGTTCCTTCCCTGTTCCGCTTTCGCCATAGATCAGGATTGTTGTATCCGTTGGGGCAACTCTCTTGATCATGTCGCATACGTTCTGCATTGCAGGACTTTCGGCAACAATGTTCTCAAGATGGTATTTTATCCCAAGCTGTACCTTGAGATCTGCATTTTCGTTTAAAGCCTTGTTGTATTCAAGCGCCCTCTGGACAGTAATAAGAAGTTCGTCAACCTTAAAAGGCTTGGTAACGTAGTCAAATGCACCAAGCTTGAGGGCCTCAATTGCTGTTTCAACGGACCCATAGGCGGTAAGCATTATAACCGACATTGACGGGCGTTCATCATGGGCTATCTTAAGAAGTTCCATCCCGTTGATTGGGCTCATACGGATGTCGGATATCATGAGGTCGAATTCTTCTGCTGCCAGGATGGCTTTTGCCTTGTCGCCGCCAAGAGCTGGGGTTACTTCATATTCCTCAGCCTTCAGCAACGCGCTAAGCACACTCAATATGCTTGGCTCATCATCAACAAGTAAAATTCGTGCCATGATATGGGTCCCGTAGTGAATAAACACTTGAAATGATATTCCGCTGAAAAACAAATGTAAATAGAAATATTCTCAATTTCTATTTTTTAACATATTAAGAAACATACATGTATTTACTGGCTAATAACGCGATGGTTTCTTCTAAATGGGCGAGGGGAGAGATTGCCACTTGTTTGCCAATAATATAGGAATTGCTCTTAATTGTTCGGGATACCTCTGCTTTGTTGTTCCCGGGAAATGCGTTAAAAAGAAGTTATTAGACCCCGGAATAGAAGGATTGTGAACTTCTATTAATCACCAGAACCTGCGTACATAGACGCATGGTTGGCGAATTTTGAGTCTTACTTGCCTGATACGAGCGTGCCCATTTTGAAAATAGGGAGGAACATGCAAAGCACGATACCACCAACGATAATACCCAGGAAGACCATCAACAACGGCTCTAGAAGGGAGGTCAAACCGCCAAGCATGGTCTCGACTTCATCGTCATAGGAATCGGCTATACTGTCCATCATTTCGTCAATTTTTCCGGTCTTTTCACCTGCCTGAAGCATTCGGACCAGCATCCCCGGGAAAACTTTCTGCTTAACCATGGCAGACGACAGAGGCTCTCCTTTTTCTACAGCGCTGCGGGCGCCTAGAATAACGTTGCCGGCTACTTTATTTCCTGTGGCACCCGCTACGATTTCGAGGGCGCTAAGGATTGGAACGCCGCTGCGTATAAGTTGCGCGAATGTTCTGCTGAAGCGTGCTGCGGCTACTTTCTTGTTGAGTTCTCCGAACACGGGGAACTTGAGGGCCATCTCGTCGAGTTTGAGGGCTCCCATGGGAGAGTTTTTCCACTTCTTAAAGCCGATAACACCGGCAATAATAACAACAAGAAGATATATTCCGTCTCTTTTCAGGAAATTGCTGAAATTAATAAGCATTTGAGTCGGGCCAGGAAGCTCTTTTCCGAATCCTGCAAACATTTCGCTGAATACAGGTACGACAAACAGGATCATACCTGTTGCAATAGAAAGGGCAATGCACAGAACAATAACCGGATACATCATTGCCGATTTAATTTTGCGCCTCAATTTTGCGCTGTTTTCGAGGAATCCTGCCAATCTCCCGATTGTTTCAGCAAGCTGACCGCCAGTCTCGCCGCCTTTAACCATGTTTGCGTAAAGTTCGTCAAATACGGTGGGGTATTGCCGCAGGGCCTCAGAAAATGCGGCACCGTTTTCAATGGTCTTCTTGATTTGCCCAATAACGATCTTGAAGTTGGGGTTATCCGCCTGCTCATGCAGTGCATCAAGAGATGCTACAATCGGCATGCCTGCCGATAACATGGCTGCCAGCTGTCGGGAGAAGTTGGGAAGATCTTTCTGGACGATCTTACTCGCCCCGGCCACTCTCTGCATGCCTTTGGATTGAGGCTTGGATTCTGTTTTTGCCTTTGGAGCCGCGGACGATGCAGAGGCAGAAGATGCTGAAGCGGAAGCGGCAGTGGAGCGTACCACGGGACTCATTCTAGTTTATCTCCTTCTCCATATAGTAAACTTCTCTGCCCTACTTGAAGTCAATGCGAAAATGAGGGAATTACACGATTATCACTCGCCGATGGTAATCTTGACGGCAGTTTCAAGGTTTGTATCGCCTTCTTTAACTTTCATAAGGGCGATTTCCCGGAGTGATAACATGCCGTTCTTTACGGCCTTGTCGTGCATCTCATCGCTTATCGCATGTTTTAAGATCAGCAGTCTTATGTCATCTGTTACCGGAAGTACTTCCATTATGGCGCCACGGCCTTTAAAGCCCAGGCCGTGACATTTAGGGCACCCATTGGGACCATATACCTTTACGCCTTTAAAGTACTCAGGATCCACGCCATGCTCTTTCATGAGCTCAGGGTTCAACGTTGTCTCCTTCTTGCATGAAGGGCACAATTTCCGGTAAAGACGCTGACCCTGCGAAAGGATCACAGACGAAGCGAGAAGAAATGGTTCAACACCCATGTCGAGGAGACGTGTAATGGCGCCGGCTGCATCGTTTGCGTGTAATGTAGTCAAGACAAGATGCCCTGTAAGGGCGGCCTTGATGGCAATTTCGCAAGTTTCTGAATCGCGTATTTCACCGATGAGGATGATGTCGGGGTCCTGCCTGAGAATGGCCCTGAGTGCAGCCGAGAAAGTCAGGCCGACTTCCGTATGAATCCGAACCTGGTTAACCCTTGGGAGCTGATACTCTACGGGATCTTCGCAAGTAACTACATTTACATCAGGTTTGTTAAGCTCCTGCAGGCAGGAATATAGAGTGGTGGTCTTTCCGCTTCCGGTCGGACCGGTGACAAGTATGATGCCGTGAGGTTGCGAAATTGCATAGCTCATTGCCTTGTTTGCGTGGTCGTCCAGGCCGAGGGCGGAAAGATTGGGGAAAAGGGCGCTCTTATCCAGAAGCCGCAAAACTATGCGACCTCCGAATATTGTCGGCAGAACGCTGACGCGAACGTCTATTTTCTTGCCCAGAGCCTGTATCCTGAACCTTCCATCCTGTGGGATTCGCTGCTCGCCAATATCAAGGTCCGACATGATTTTCACCCTGGAGATAATCGCAGACTGCAGGCTTTTCTGCAGGTTTGGACGTTCGACCATCACACCGTCAATCTTGTATCTCAGCCTGACGTAATCCTCCTGGGGCTCTATGTGCACGTCACCGGCCTTCATCCTTATTGCCTCGATGAGGATCATGTTCACCATGCGAATAACAGGCGCATCCTGGGCGTTTTCCATCATCTCTTCCAGGCTTACCTTGTCGCTTTCATCCTGCTGCCCCTGTGTGCCGACCTCCACATCGTTTTCGGTTTCCTTCATGATATCCCGCATGTCGAGGGTGTTTGCGTCGACAGCGAATGATTTTGAAAGCACGTCTTTCACTTCTTTCTCATTGGCAACCAAAGGGATGATATTAAGACCGGTGATCGTATGTATCTTGTCAATTGCCATGATGTCGAAAGGATCGGAAAGGGCAATGGTGAGGTTCTTTCCGATTCTTGCGATTGGAACCAGCTGGTGCTCGTTGAGCGTTTCCCGCGGTATCAGTTCAATCAGTGTGGTGTTCGGTGTAAAATGCATCAGGCTGATTGGCGCCATGTTCAGGTATTCCGCAAGTGCCAGTGTCATCTCGGAATTTGGAACAAGGTTTTTCTCCAGCAGGTAGCTTTCCAGCCGTGTTCCGGCAGTTCGTGCCTCCTCTTCTGCCCTTGTCAGATTCTCCCGGTTTATAGCGTTATTTCGCAGGAGTATATCTGATAGTTTGCCGCCTAGAGTCTTCTTCTCCATTGGTATTAGTCTCCGCCTGTCACCAGTAAGGCCTCTTCAATACTTGTCAGCCCTTCTTTCGCTTTAATCAGTCCAATGTCCTTAAGCGTCAGCATTCCCTTGCTGCGGGCTTTTGTGGCAATCTCCTTGATGCTCAGGCCCTTTACGATGTCACGCCTGAGCTCCCTATCTACGGTGAGAACTTCCATTATTGCCGCACGGCCCTTGTATCCTGAGTTGTGACATTTCGGGCAGCCGCGTGCACCGTGGACATTGCCTCCCTTGAAGACCGCAGGGTCGACCCCGTATTCCCCAAGTATCTTGTCCGGCAGTTTGTCGAGCGGTTTCTTGCATGCGGTGCACAACTTGCGAATTAGACGCTGTGCCTGCGCGAGAATAAGGGAAGAAGCAAGCAGGGAAGGTTCGACACCCATGTCGATAAGACGGGTTATTGCACCGCAGGCGTCATTGGTGTGAAGGGTGCTCAGCACGAGATGCCCGGTTAAAGCTGCCTTAATGGCGATTTCAGCTGTTTCGCTGTCACGTGTTTCTCCTACGAGAATGATGTCGGGGCTTTGCCGGAGAACCGAACGCAGGGCGGCCGCGAAAGTAAGGCCCACAAATGAGTTAATCTGTACCTGGTTCATCCCGACAAGCTGGTACTCTACAGGATCCTCGCACGTGATTATGTTCACATCGGGCGTGTTGAGTTCCTGCAGGCAGGAATAAAGGGTGGTAGTCTTGCCGCTTCCGGTAGGTCCTGTTACCAGTAGAATCCCGTTAGGCTGGGCTATGGCATGTTTCATGCCCTTGTAAGCGTCAGGGTCAAGCCCAAGTGCCCCCAGGTTCAGGAAAAGGGCGCTCTTGTCAAGTATACGAAGGCACATCTTCTCTCCGAAGATGGTTGGCAGGGTGTTAACTCGAAGGTCGACTTCCTTGCCAAGGGCTCTGATCTTGATTCTTCCGTCCTGAGGTATGCGCCTTTGGGCAATGTCCATTCCGGACATGAGCTTAAGCCTCGAAAGGATCGCACCCTGCAGGTTCTTTGGCGGACTTGGACTCTCGATAAGGTCGCCGTCTATCCTGTACCGGAGGGTGAGGTTCTTTTCCTGCGGTTCAACATGAATATCGCTTGCCCCTGTTCTTAAGGCTTCAAGCAGCATCATGTTGACCATTCTAACCACGGGGGCACCTTGGGCATCCTGGATCATGAGTTCCAGGTTCTCGTTCTCACCGTCATCGACTTTCTCCGTTCCGACGTCGAGTTCTCCGTCGGCCTCCTTGAAGACTTCGGACATGTCCATTGTGTCCGGCTGATCCGCAACCACGCGGTCAAGCAGGTCTGTAATGTCCTTTTCCGCTGCAACCAACGGCGTGATTCTCAAGCCAGTGGTAATGGCTATTTCGTCTATTGCCACCAGGTCAAATGGATCGCCAACTGCCACGGTCAGGGTCTTGCCGACACGCGCAACCGGAATCATCAGCCGCTTGACCATCACATCCTTCGGGATCAGCTCCAGAAGGATCTGATTAGGCGTGAAATGGGTGAGGCTGATAGGCGGCATCTTGAGGTATTCGGAAATTGCCAGAATCATGTTCTCGCTCTGAACGAGCTTCTTTTCTATAATAAGCTTCTCGAGGCGTGTTCCGGTGGCCTGCGCTTCTTCTTCCACTGCCTGAAGCGCCTCTTTCTCGATCATGTTGTTCCGGAGCAGGATATCGGAAATCTTCTGAGAGTAGGGCTTCTTTGCCATCTTGGCTTCCTTGTTAATACATGCGTTCTGTTATCGTACGGAGCCAATTATGCCACGATTGCCGGCCTATGCCAACTTCAATCAACAGGAAATCATTCATCAATATTGACTTGTTTGCCCGTTAAATGATAGAAACACGAAAGATCAAAATCTGTATCGCGGAGACATCACTTGGTTGTTTGGTACGTATCCGGATCGGGGTTGGCTGATACATGGCAAAAAAACCTGAAAAAGAAGCCAAAAGCGAGCTAGAGCAAAGAGTGTGGAACGCCATTTCGGCTTTTGAGCAGATCCTGGAAGCAATGCCGAATGACAGGGCATCGCTCGATGCTTTGTCGCATGCTTATGAACAGGTAGGCGACATTGCCAAGGCCAAAGAATATATCCTTCGCCTGGGTAATATAATTATCGAAGAGAATGATGCTGAGGCCGGTCTTGAAATAGTTGAAAAGGTCCGGCAGTACGCGAAGGAAGATACCAAGGCCAGGCATCTGCTGGGCCGGATGGAAGTCTTTCTGTCCGACCGGAAAGCAGCAGCGGCACCCAAGGCCGAAGTTCAAGCCAGGCAGCCGAAAGCAGGCGCGGGTGAGCTTCGCACGAATTTCAACATCTCCGACGAGCTTTCCTTCGCATGGAACCTGCTTGAAGCTAAGGAACTTACCCAGGAAGAGTATGCAAGTGTTGTTCAGGACCTGACTGAAATGTCCGCAGGGGAAAGCAATGCTACCATATCGGTTTTGCACGTGCTCGAAGTCAGGGGTTTTAAGAACCTGGAGAGAATAATAGGATATATTTCCCGGGAATGTGCAACGCCGATCATTTCTCTTGCCAGTTTTGATCTTCAAGCTTCTGTTGTTTCCATGCTGCCACTGGATTACATGGTGCGCAGAGGAGCAATGGTTTTTGAAGTGCTCGGGAATGATGTTCTCGTTGTGGTAATGAATCCCTACAATAAGCCGTTGCGTCAGGAGATTGAGGCCGCCCTGGGAAGAAAATGCCATTTCTTTCTTTCGCTTGCATCTGAGTTTGATCAGGCGCTGGCCAAGATTCCCCAGATTCTTTCCGGAAAACCATCGTAATTCCTGCCTTTCGCGACAAGCCCGGCTGAATATCCCGTTTCAGGAATCCGGTGAGAGTAACGAGTTGCAGGGTGAAATTGTTTTCTCTGGAAGATAAATCGGCAACTTGTGTCAATCGCGTGACTTGTAATGTACCGGAACCCTCTACTGTGTGGATGAGCGGTTCTTGACGTACTGGCGTTTGCCCTTGTATTCGAGCTCAACACCCATATCCCGGACAGCTATAAGCTTGACGCCTTCAATGGTTTCGCCGACCGAAACCATCTGCTTGTTGATGATTGCCGATGACCGGATTGAACCCTTGCCTTCGAAAATACCGCTTACGACAAGGTTGGGCCACACAACGGGAGGCTCAATCGTTGGCGGTGCCACAACAGGTGCTGGAGGTGTCGCTGGGTTGACAGGCTCAGGCGGTTTTATTACAGGAGCTTCCACTTTTACTGTCGCCTGGGTTTGGACACCTTTTGCGGGTTCGGGTGCCACGGTCCCGGAGGACGGAGGCTTAACCAGTTCATTCGAGATAACGGCAGGGGCAGGGGCAGATGTGGTTGCCTGCTGTACATTAGATTGTTCATTAGTTGCGTTTGCCGGCGCTGTCTTCTGCTTCTTCGATGTAAGATAGGGCCGCAGCAATGCTCCGGCGGCAACCAGCAGAATCACCACGAGAATAACTACTTTCAGGTACTGTTTCTTTTTCTCAGGTTCCGCCTGTTCAATAGGTTCTCCTATCGCCTGACCTGTAGGGCTTGGTGCTGGATTCTCGGGGGCTGATGGTTGAGCAGTACCAGGCTTGCGCATCGAAAGCTGGCCATTTTGAGGCTGTTGTACCGGGGGCTTTGTATCTGCTGCACCCTGCTGCGCGTTTTCCTGCTGCTGTCTCTTTAAGGCATCCTGAATAAGACTCATCTCGAACCCTCTAACTGTAAGATCGCTTTTTTCACGCACCGACCATCGATAATATTGCTCCGTGCAACATATCCCGCCAGCAGGCTGTGGTCGCAAACGGCATTTATAAGCCGCGGTCCTCCCTTGGCAAACTTGTAAACTTCCCTGACTGCGCTGGAGTCAAAAACTATTCTTCCGTCTGATCCCGCAACCCACAACCTGTGCCTTATGTACATCATTGTGTCTTCCTGTGTCAAGGGAGGGATGTGGTAACGAATTGTAATTCTCTGCCTCAGCTGGCGAAGGTCCGGCCTTGCCAGGCGCTTTTCCAGTTCCGGCTGACCGCACAACACAATCTGGATGAGTTTCTGCTGGTCAGTCTCCAGGTTTGAAAGCAGCCTCACCTGTTCCATTACCTGCGGTGACAAATCCTGCGCCTCGTCGATTACAAGGGCCACGTTTGTTCCTTCCCTGCTTTTTTCCAGCAGGAATTCGTTGAGCTTTTCAATGTAGGCGAGACGGTCACGTCCCTTAACCTCAAGGCCGAAATCATTAAGCATGGCCCTTAGCAGCTGGGTTTCGGTCAGGGAAGGATTCAGTATCAGCGCTGTTTCAACATCTTTGCCAAGATTCGCAAGTACGGCCCTGCAGAGGGTTGTTTTGCCTGATCCCACTTCGCCGGTAAGTTCGATGAAGCCCTTGCGATGCTGGATGCCGTACATCAGGTGGTCATATGCTTCCTTGTGATGCTGCGCAAAATAGAGGAAACGCGGGTCCGGGGTTATATTGAATGGGTACTCCCTGAGATTGTAAAATTCCAGATACATATATGTTTCTTATTCTTCTCCTGGGTGCTTGCACCGGTCTCCGCTCTTTGTTTGGACATCCTTTTTAAGCATATCACTCCAGACTTGCGATGCCAAGAGAGAAGGTTCTTTACCTTCCTCCAGGGTTTTGATGCGGTCTTTAATGGAGGTTCGTTCGGGAAAAAGGTTCAATATCCCCTTCAGGCACGTAATGGCCTCCTGCCTTTCTTCTTCTGCCTCGTGAATGAGCGCGCGGTAAATCAGCAGGCTGGCTTTGTCGTCCTTTGCCTCAAAAGTGTCAGGCTTATCCTCCCCGGGCCATAATGCAAGACCGGCGTTAAATGCCTGCTTTGCGTCCTTAATCCTTTTTTCCTGTAGAAACAGCCTGCCTCGTTCAAGTTGGACTTTGTAGCTGGAAGGATTCCTAACCTGGGCTTCCAGGAGAACCTGCTCGGCAAGGTCCGGCCTTCCGGACTCACTTGACAGCCAGTAAGCTGTATCAAGATAGATTGTCACATTTGACGGATTCATCATTGTGGCAAGCCTCAGCCACGGTATGATCTCGCTGGTTTCTGCGCCGCTGAGGTGGATGTGGCGACGCGGCGATATTTCTCCTGCCGCCTTCTGGAACAAGCTGTCGCGAAAAGCTTCCTTTGTCTGATGTTCCAATCCTCCATGAAAATATTCATCCGCAAGTTCGTAAAAATGTCCGCTTAATGCCAGCCTGCCTTCTCCGAGAAGCATGCCTGCTATGGAACTCCTGTTATCCGCCGCCTGTAAGGTCCATGTTGAAACAGACAGCCAGCACGAGACGGAGAACGAGATTACCCCAAGGAGGATAAGCATGAGCCATCCCCGGATGGCTGAGAGATCACGTGCTTCTGTTTGTTTCATGGTGTTGCCAGTCTCCGTCGCTGTCACATCAGGTTGCCCCGGGAGAACCGCTTGTTTCTGTATGCAAGCCATGCTGCCAGGAAGAAGACCAGGGAAATCAACACCCCGTAACATGCGACGATGAGAACCATTTTCCATGAGGCAGGCCCGAAATCGTGAACCAGCCTCTTGCGCATGTCGAAAACCTCAAAGTGGGGGAGAAGATTGTAGAGCAGGAATAATACATTTGCCGAGAAACCGGTCGCCTGGGCCATAAGTTCAGGGATTCGCGGCACCACGAAGAAGGCGGTTCCGGTAACAACATATGCCATGGCTGCAGAGGCGTCCTGGTTCATTCTCGTGGAAAAGGCGATGGCTATGATGCAAATAATGCCAAGGGTCAGGCTGTGCAGGATGAACGCCTGCAAAAGCGCTGCCAGGTTGAATGTGCCGCCCTTGAACTGCACGACACCGGTGATTAGAATGTAAAAGAGCAGGGTGGCAGCTGAAGCAATACTCCACGTTCCAAGCCATTTACCGCAGATCAGCTCCGCCCGGGTAATTGGCTTTGCCAGAAGAGGGAAAACCGTTCCCTGTGCTTCTTCTGATGGAAGTTCCCTCGAACTGATGTTTACGCCAAGTATCCATGAGAATATCAGTGCCATCAGAAGGCCCAGGTCCTTCACGTATTTCACGGTGCCCCCGAGCCCGAAGACGTTAAGAGATACCAGCGCCATGAGCAGGGTGCCGAGCAGTATCAGAAGCACGTATACATCCTTTTTGCGGATGATCTCCATCCAGACCGTGCTGGCGATTGTCAATATCCTCGTCATGGATTGTTCACCACTTTCATGAAGTATTTCTCAAGGCTCTCCCCCGGCGGAATAATTTTTGATGCCGGTCCCTGTGCCACGAGACGGCCCTTTGAAAGGATAGCCAGGTGGTCGCATACAAGCTCGACTTCCGACAGTTCGTGTGAAGAGAAGAAAACAGTTTTGCCGCGGGCTTTCAGGTCTGCGATTATTTTCCTGATATCCATCCGGCCGATAGGATCGAGGCCGCCGGTTGGTTCATCCAGTATCACGAGGTCTGGATCGTTGATCAGTGCCTGCGCCAGGCAGATTCTCTGCATCATTCCCCGCGAATATGTGGCTATCTTCCTGTTTGCGGCTTCGCCGATTCCGACTAGCGGCAGAATCTCGTCTATCCTGGAGGCCAACTGCCTCCGGCCGATAAGAAAGAGCCTGCCTGCCATTGTCAGCAGTTCCCGCCCTGTAAGGAACCTGTAAGTATCGGGATGTTCGGAAAGATATCCAATCCTCCGGCGTGCGATTGACTCCCGGACATCGGTTCCGAATATCCGTGCTTCACCCCTTGTCGCGGAAATAAATCCCAACAGGACGTGCATCGTGGTTGTCTTGCCTGCACCGTTTGGTCCGAGAAAGCCAAAAACCTGTCCGCATGGAATTGACAGGTTCAGCCCGTCCAGGGCCGTAAACTCTTTGTTACCGCTAGAGAATACAACAGATAAGTCTTTTACTTCTATGGCAGGGTCCATGACTTCCTAATATACATGAAAGAATCCGGCTGTTCAAGGTCTTCATTGTTTTTGGCGGTTGACTTGAAGTGCATTTGCCGTTAGCTTTACCCCGCATTTTTTTGCAGCCCCCTTCGTCTATCGGACAGGACACCAGGTTCTCATCCTGGGAAGAGGAGTTCGACTCTCCTAGGGGGCGCCATTTTCTTTCTCCGGTTCAACACAATAAAGGCAGGCACCTGTAACGAAACACTGCCGCTATGGAAAGAGTGAAGGGATTGGAGCGGGAGACGGGGGTCGAACCCGCGACGTCCACCTTGGGAAGGTGGCATTCTGCCACTGAATTACTCCCGCTCTAGAACTGCATTGAATATAGTCTATCTAATCTTGTTTGTCTACCTTGAGATTCCTTTGTCCTGAAGGAAACGGCGTGCACCCCGCTTCTTGAT
>Ga0172375_10009937_pt1 | contig 12427 bp, 13 predicted proteins | sample LakKiv1m_FD_114537 | JGI IMG/M metagenome (GOLD analysis project Ga0172375, IMG submission 114537) | Freshwater microbial communities from Kabuno Bay, South-Kivu, Congo - kab_092012_11.1m | ecosystem: Environmental > Aquatic > Freshwater > Lake | place: Democratic Republic of the Congo... | reverse complement strand
CTGGTTGCTCATATTCGGAGTGGCAAAAAAACCGGGCGAATGCCATATCAGTCCCTTCATTTCATGTTCGGGAGTTTCAAAAACATATTGGGCAGCCACATCACTTCCTGCAGAATAGCCTGCTATATACATTTCGTTTTCGTTTATCAGATACCAGGTCAAAACCGAGTCAATAGCTTCATTGAGCGCTGCACGGCTTTTAGGCTGGTCCTGGAGATACGGGTCAGGACACATCACAATAGCTTTAAGGCTGTCGCCAACGGCACTCAGGTATTGTCTCATCTGCACACTGCTCTCAGGGTCTCCGAGTCCATGCAAACCGATAATTATTTTTGCAGGTTGCCCGAAATCAAAATTATCCGCGATGTGAAAATATATATGTAATGAATCTCCATTGAGTTGTGGATCCTGGGTTAAGATTGTTTTTGTAAAATCCCCTGTTGGTTGTGCGAAACAGGAAAAAATATGCAAACAGAGAACTGCTGATGTAAAAAGTTTTTTCATATTATTTGATTTGTGAGCGTGCTAAGGTATGAATTAGAAAAAATAATTATAAACCTTATTCTGTTAATAAATGAATTCTTGATATATGAATAATTTTTTTAGTTTTGCTTCACTAACCTCTCCCTCGCCTCTGGCAAGGGACTTAAAATCCATAACTATGAATACAAAAGTTTTACTTGCAGGGCTTGCAGCCGGAGTGTTTTACTTCTTTGCAGGCTGGGTTGTTTACGGAATGTTGCTGATGGACTACATGACAGCAAACATGACTGTTTATGAAGGACTGATGAAAACAGAGGAAGAAATGAACTTTGCAGCGCTGATTATCAGTAATCTTGCCTGGGGATTATTAGTGGCAATGGTTTGCGACAAGACCAATTCAAAATCATTAATGGCTGGCGCCATGACCGGGTTATGGGTTGGTTTCCTGATTATGCTGAGTTTCGATGCTTCTTTTAAGGCTTTCTTCAACCTTTACACAGATACCTATTTAATGGTTGACCTTGTTGTCGGAACTTTATTTATGGCTGCCGGAGGCGCTGTTGCCGGATTAATTCTCGGCACAGGAAATAAATAGTAAACTTATTTCCAACGTTCAAGTTTTGGGATTCCCCTGGTGAAAAATCCAGCGATAAAGCCGGGGAATCCCATTTCTTTTAACTTTCCTTTTACAAGTTCCTGCATTTGTGTAACTGTAATGTCGGGGGTAGTGAATTTCCCGTCCTGGTAACATTTGCTGCAATACATTTTGCTTTTTGTTCCGTCTGCGTTGGTGCCTCCGCCTTTTTCATCTTTTTTAAGCGGCATGCCGCAGCTCTGGCAGTTTTTATATTCAGTCATTGAATTTATTTTAGTGTTTCTAATATTTTTTCCGGGAGCTTTTTTTTCACCAGTTCATAACTCTGCCTGATGTAATGTTCCCATTCTTTTTCTGAGAAGCGGCTGTCGTTTTCAACTGATATCCATTTGTAGCGGGCAAGATAGGGAGCAGGAATTATTCCGGGTGAAACAGAAAGTTCAGAAAATTCCTCATCACTTACTTTGAGCGAGATTTTAAAATTCCCTGATAAACCTGTTAAGCAAAACATTTTTGTCCCCACGCAAAAACACAATTCATTTCCCCACTTTATATCTTCCGTTACATGTGGCAACGACAGGCAATATTTTCTTAGTTTCTCAATATTCATGACTACAAAGCAAGAAAAATTTCTCCATCTTTTAATAATTCTTCGCCCCTGTAAGAAAGAAAAATCTGTGCTACAGTCAATGTATCCTTGCCGCAATAGGTAGCAATACGTTGCAGATTCTTTTCCTGCCAATATACCCTGTGAACATCGCTTCCCTGCATATCATCTTTAGGAGTTGGAATATTAAACAGCGCTGCAAGCAACTGCAATGAGGTGTATTGCTTGTAATCTCCAAAGCGCCATAGTTGCATAGTATCGAGCAAAGTATTTTCCCAGGGCTTTTTTCCGCCCACATCAAGGATAGAAGGGATTCTTATTTTGTTTACCAACATTCTCCGCGCAAGAAACGGGAAATCAAATTCTTTCCCGTTATGCGCGCAAAGCTGATTTGCAGCCCCGTTAAAATGTTTGTTCAGCAAGGCGGCAAAATCGTGCAGCAATTGTTTTTCATCATCGCCATAAAAAGCTGTCATGCGGAATTCTCTTACATTTTTTTTTGTATTGGGGTTAAAGAAACCTGCACTGATACAGATAATTTTTCCGAATTCAGCATAGATACCTGCACGGTTGTAAAGCGTTTCAGGTGTATCATCGTCTGACTTTTTCAGCAAAGAGGCTTTGTGGTCCCACAGTTCTTTCATCTGACCGGAAAGCCCTGAATAGTCAGCATAAGCCGGAACAGTTTCAATGTCTAGAAAAAGAATATCGTGTATGTTGATTTTGTCTAACATGCCTTAACGTATCATCACTCCTTGCTTTTCAAGTAGAGGGATATAGGTGAAATTTTCTTTTATGATGCTTTCAGGAAGAAAAATATATTTCTTGTCGTAAATGGTTTTGCCTATATAAAAACTTACCCAGTACTCATTATTCAGCCCGAAAACGTTTTCCATAATCAATTCAATTTTCACAGCGCTCATAGCAGGGACATCTTCGAGAAAATGCCTGAGCGTAGATGTTTTCATCTCTTCCCCTTCCATAACACCATAGCCTCTTGAAGAAACTAAAACCCCCGTAACGGGAATATTTTTCAGGTTGAGAAAATAAACGTACCACCCTTGTTCTCCTTCTTCGTTTGTTTCCTCAACCACAGCCACTGCAATATCTTCCACCTCGGGATGTTGAATATCTTTTTTCATAATCTGAAATCAAAAATAAGAATATAGAAACGAATTTCACGAATTTTCAATAATATTAAAAGACAGTTAGTGCAAACAGATTAATCAGTTCCTTATTTCTTGCAGCGCTTTTGTAACTTCTTCATGCGGCATTTTACAGGTTTTGTTCACGCAAACATAAATCATTGTTTTTCCTTCAGCAAACTTGCCTGCTGTTATAGGGAGTAAGTTATCTGAATTCTTTTCCACTAAACCGCAGACTACTTTATTAGGAATAAAATGCTGTTCAAGTTCCGATAGTTTATTAATTGTTTCTTTTCCGCAAACCACCACTTCATAAAACGGGAAAACATAATTCATTTCGAGCATCGCCCAATTGGAATAAGCAGGTCCATAAGCAGCCATTGAGGGAATAACATTCTTCAGCATTTGTTCAGCAGCCTGCAAGTATTTTTCATCATCATATAGTTTTCCAAGCAGGAATAAACTGTTTGCCAGTGAAGAGTTGGAAGCCGGAATTACGTTGTCATTTATTTCCGCTTTACGGGTTATCAATACACTGTCTGCATCAGAAGTAAAGAAAAACATTCCACTGCTTTCATCATAATAGTGTGTGAAACAATAATCCGCAAGTTGTTTAGCCTCATTAAGCCACTTGGTTTCAAGTGTTGCTTCATATAAGTCAATAAAGGCTTCGATGGTGAAACAATAATCTTCTAGGAAACCATTGATGGTTGATTTCCCGTTTTTGTGATTATGCCAAAGCCCGCCATATGCTTTCTTTTGATTCATTAAAATAAAATCAGCGTTGGCAAGTGCAGCGTTCAGAAATTTCTCTTCGCGGAAAACACGGTAAGCATCCACGTATCCTTTTAACATCATAGCATTCCAGGAAGTTAGTTGCTTATCATCCAGACCGGGGCGGATGCGTTTTGAACGTGCGGCAAGCAAAGTTTTTTTTACTGATTGTACTTTGTTTTTCAATTCCTGCACTGTAAATCCGTGAGCCTTTGCAAATTCTTCATCACCTGAACTACGCAGCAAAATATAATTCCCATGTTCCCACAAACCTCTTTCATTGATATTATAATAATCCGCTACCCATCCGAAGTTTTCTTTCAAAAGCTGTTGTAACTCTTCTTTTTCCCAGACATAAAATTTCCCTTCCTCGCCTTCGCTGTCAGCATCCAGTGCGGAATAAAAAGCATTTTCAGGCGAAGTCATCTCACGCTCAACAAACTCCAGTGTTTCATAAACCACCTCTTTGTAAAGCGGGTTTCCGGTAAGCTGATACGCTTCGGAATAAAGCGAAACCAATTGCGCATTGTCATACAACATCTTCTCGAAGTGCGGAACTTTCCAGTATCGGTCTGTGCTGTAACGTGCAAATCCTCCCCCAACCTGGTCGTAAATTCCTCCCATAGCAATTTTTTTGAGAGTTAGCGTTACGTAATCACGTACAAATTCATCCTTTTTCAAATGAGCGTAATGCATCAGGAAACGGTAATTGTTTGGTATAGGAAATTTGGGCGCCCTGTCTGGTCCTCCTTCCACTTTATCAAAACTCTTTTGCCAGTTCTCCAGCATCTTTTCCAAATCAGAAATATGGAAAGCGGGGGCAGCAATATTCATTTCCATCAGTTCATTCTGCCTGATGCCATGACTGAGTTTTTCAGCGTATTCAACTGCTTTAGCGTGCTGAAACCTGTAAATGCTGTCTATATTCTGCAATACCTGAATCCAGTTTTCTTTTGGAAAATAAGTACCTCCGTAAACAGGTCTGCCATCAGGCAGGGCAAAACAATTGAGGGGCCAGCCACCCTGTCCGTTCATGAGTTGAACGGCAGTCATGTATATGGCATCTACATCTGGGCGCTCTTCGCGGTCAACCTTGATGCAGACAAAATGTTCGTTCATCAGCGTAGCCACTTCCTCGTTTTCAAAACTTTCTTTTTCCATCACATGACACCAGTGGCAGGCAGAATATCCTATGCTGATGAGTAAAGGTTTGTTTTCTGCTTTCGCTTTTTTCATCGCCTCATCGCCCCAGGAAAACCAGTTGACAGGGTTATGCGCATGCTGCAAAAGATAAGGACTGCTTTCGCTGATGAGCGCGTTGGTATATTTATAATGCGTGTCTTTCATTTCAGTTCTTTGATTGCAAGATAAGAAAAGGGAAATTGTTGTAAGGCAGGAAAGTATTTTTAATAATTTCGGACGGGTAAATTTCATTATACATTGTTCAGGGTTCAGCAAAATATTCTGCAAGATAGCACAGCAAATCAAACTGTGCACAAAGATTTGCGGGTTGACAGCCTGAGAAATAATGCTGTTATAAATACGGATACGGTTAAGAAATTCAAACATAACCCGGCTCATGAAACTAAACCTGTTGCGGTAACAGACAGCGCTGCGGTTATGGATACTTCAAGAGCTGAAACACCTGTGGTTTCATTATTTACCGGGCACGAACTGAAACCCTTAAACCCTCATGCTGAAGACAGGATTATCCTGTATCCCGCCTGGATTTCGGTTTTTTTACTCTTCTGTGTGGTTATCCTCGCATATCTCCGTACTTCTTATTATAAAAGGTTTATTGAGTTTTTCAGGGCAGTGGCAGACAAACGCTTTGCACTACAGACAATGAGAGAAGAAAAAGCGCTATTACAAAGGACATCAGTTTTATTGCTCTTAGTATTCTTTTTAAGCATTTCTTCTTTTATATACATCCTGTTAGATTATTATAAAGTTCATGTGTTTTCAGGTACTGCGTTACACATTTTTTTAAAAATATTATTAAGCGTATTCCTGCTGTTCTTGTTCAGGGTTTTTATTACAGAAACTACAGGCTTTATATTTGATGCAGTAAATGAGTTTTCTTTTTACAGGTTTAATATTTTCCTTTTTAACAAGGCGCTGGGGATTGCCCTATTGCCTGTTGTGGTTTGTCTTATTTATGCCTCCGCTTTTCCTGAAACTGTTTTTATCTGGTCAGGGATTCTATTTGTACTGATTTCCTGGTTTGGCAGATTAGCACGGGGCTTAAATATCGGTTTGAATAAACAAGGTTTCAATAAGTTCTATTTATTTTTCTATTTTTGCACCCTCGAAATTCTGCCTGTCGCTGTTCTGGCAAAAATTATTTTGTTGAAAGCGACATAAATAAAAGCAGATTTTTATGATTAAGGTGCATGGCTAAATCATTATTAAAGACTAAAAAGATCAAGGAAAAGATCAGGAACAAGATCAAGGAAAAGATCAAGGAAAAGGTCAAGGTCAAGGAAAAAGTAAAGGTCAAGGTCAAGGAGAAAGTAAAAGAAAAAGTACGTTCCATTCTTGTTTCGCAGCCTAAACCCGAAACAGATAAATCACCTTACTTTGACCTTGCGAAGAAACACAATGTAAAAATTGATTTTCGCCCTTTTATTCATGTGGATGGTATTCCTGCATCTGATTTTCGCAAAGACCGCATCAATATTTCTGATTATACCGCTATTATTATGACCAGCCGTAATGCGGTTGATCATTTTTTCAGGATATGTAAAGAGATGCGAATCATGGTTCCTGAATCGATGAAGTATTTCTGCATTTCGGAAAGCACCGCTTATTACCTGCAGAAATATGTGCTTTACCGCAAACGCAAAATTTTTTACGGCAAACAGACTTTTAACGACCTGATTGACGTGATTAAGAAACACAAAGGCGAAAAGTTTCTGCTGCCATCTTCTGACATACAAAAGGAAGAGATACCCGTATTGCTTGAAAAAAATCATATCAAATTCCGCAGAGCGGTGATATATAAAACCGTTTGCAGCGACCTGAGCGACCTGGCAAATGTTAACTATGATGTGCTGGTGTTTTTCAGCCCTGCAGGGATAAAATCATTGTTCCAGAATTTTCCGAAATTTAAACAGAACAAAACACGTATTGCCGCTTTTGGACCTACCACTTCGCGGGCAGTGAAAGAAGCGGGGCTTTATCTTGATATCAGCGCACCCATCCCGGCAGCACCTTCCATGACCATGGCACTGGAACAGTATATTAAGGAAGCGAATAAGAAGTAGGTACTGTTTTATTGAAGAATCAAAAAGCCCCGCCAGGTTCAAAGGCGGGGCTTTTATTTTTGCCGCACAACAAGGTTATGCAGGGTCAACAGGTGCCGGTGGCACAGGATCAGTTCCGGTTGGTTTCTCTTTAGAAAAAGTTTGCGTTCCTTCTACCACTATAAAACCATAATCACCTAACTTCTGTTCATTGCCTCTGAAATGACCCAACAACACATCTACAATGGACCGGACATAAAAGTCCACCGTTCCGGGCTGCATGCTCGTCTGCCCTTCACTCATTCCAAGCGCAAGATCCCTGTCCTGGGTGGCGGTTACCGCATCCCTGTGCAATTTTTCAGATGTCAGATGAAATCCGCTTGCTGAAGTTGTTTTGGCATCGAAATCCGCCATATTCATACTACTCAGCGGACCTGTTCCTCCATCCAGCACATGCTTCTGATAAATCAGTTTCGCAAGGTCTATCAACTCCTCAGGATTTTCGGGCACCTCCACTTTTACAGTTTTTTTGCTCATAGCTTTTGTCTCCTTTTTACAAGTGTATTTATCCGCCTGTTTCAGTTCTTCACTTTTCCTACATCCGGCACGCTGAACCAACGTGTTTTTTTTATCCGGTCACGCTCTAAGGCGTGAGCAGACGGCTTATCTTAACTTATAGTAGAATTGTTTCATCGGTTTATATTAATGATGCCTGTAAATCCAATTATTATGCCAAAGTGAAAAAAGGCACTAAAAGGAAGTCCCAAGTTCCAAATACCAAGCCCCAAATTCAAAGAGGGGTTATGGTGCAGTCTTGGTTCTTGGATTTTGAAATTTGATACTTGTTGCTTCCTACTTGGTTCTTGGATTTTGGAACTTGGGGCTTTTATAAGCAGACCTCAACCTTCGGGCTGAAATGTTCAACCTTCAGGCAGGAATGTTCAACCTCCGGGCAGAAAACTTTAACCTTTCTGCTGAAAACCTCAACCCCCGGGCAGGAATGTTCAATAATCCTGCTGCGGACCCGAACCCCGGAGCTCCGGACTCGAACCCCGGGACAGCGGACTCGAATTCCGGAGCAGCGGACTCGAACCCCGGAGCAGCGGACTCAAACCCCGGAGCAGAAAACCTTAACCTCCGGGCAGGAAACCTCAACCTTCGGGCAGAAAACCTCAACCTTTCTGCTGCGGACTCGAACAATTGGGCAGCGGACTCGAACTCCGGGGCAGGAAACCTTAACCTTTCTGCTGAAAACCTTAACCTCCGGGCAGAAAACTCAATTCAGGCTGAGCGACATTTTTCATAATGCTGCTCCGAACATTGCGGAAATTGTATTTCCGCTTAATAACTTTTTCTTACATTAGCAGAAAGTAAAAATGCCAACCGGCTACCAAATACAAAATCAGAGCGCGACTTATTATCTGACTTTCCAGGTAGTTTACTGGATTGATTTGTTTACCCGAAAAAGTTACCGTGATATTATTATTGATAGTTTAAGATATTGCCAGAAAGAAAAGGGTTTGGAAATTTTTGCATGGGTGATTATGAGCAATCATGTTCACATTGTTCCACGAAGTGCAAAAGGTGATTTAAGCGGAACGGTGCGCGACTTTAAGAAATACACCAGCAAGAAAATTATTGAAGAAATAGAAAAATCACCTGAAAGTAGAAAAGTGTGGATGTTAAGATTATTCGCACATGCCGCCAAACGCCAGAACAAAAAAGGAGACTTCCAGGTGTGGACGCATGAAAACCATGCAGTGGAACTTTTCAGTAATAAGTTTATTCAGCAGAAAGTGGAATACCTGCATAATAACCCGGTGCGTGCGGGAATAGTTGACAGCCCTGAAAAGTATTTGTATTCCAGTGCTGTATCGTATGCTGATATGGATGGATTACTTGAAATACTACCTATTATTTTGGAATGGAAAACGGTGAGATGATGGCAAGATGCGCAGCAAACGCCAATTACAAATTGGCTGATGTTCCGAGCGGCAAAACATTTGCCGCTCAGCCCCATCCTGCTTCATTTTATGAACATACCGCTGAACCTTTAGATTTGTCCCAATCTTATTTTTAGTTCTTTGATATTGTTGTTGTAGATTTTCTTTTTGCTACTTTTTCTTTTGTTGAAATGTGTTAATTTGTTAATAAATAAAGTCAACACCGGCAGAGGTGAATTATCCGCTCAGCCAGGAATTAAAGTCCTAACCCCCGATTTAATCCTCTGCCGGTTTTTTGAACAAGCTTCAAATAGAAATTAAGGTTCATAGACCTATTAGTAAGGTTTTGAGAGTGTTCAAAAGCGTTGACCATTGTTAAACTAATCTATATTCAAAATGCAAATTAAAAATTTTATTGGAATTGATGTGTCAAAATTGACATTGGATTTTTCACTGGTGAAAAATGGGAAACAACTTTTGTATGAGAAAGTGCCCAACCAGAACAGAAACATCATGCGGATCATCCGCAAGTTCATGGAACAAGCTCAGGGTGATTATACCGACACGGTGTTTTGCATGGAGCACACTGGTATTTATAATGCGAAGTTGGTAAAATGTCTTCAGCAAACAGGAGCTTTGATTTGGATAGAATCTGGTATCCAAATTAAGTTAAGCCAGGGAGCAACCCGAGGCAAGAATGACAAGGTAGATAGTTTTCGTATTGCTATGTATGCCTTTACAAATCGTCATAACATGAAGTTATGGAAGCCACGCAGGGAAGCGATTAATAATCTGTCAGAGTTGCTTGCATTGAGGACCCGATTATTAAAAGCAAAAAATGCTTTACTGGTCCCTTTGAACGAACGTAAAGTTTTCTCAGACAAATTGGTTTATCGCTTGCTTAAAGAGAAAACTGCTCCTGTGATTAAAACACTTGAAAAACAAATTGTGCAAACAGAAATCTCAATCAAACAGACGATTGAACAGGATGAAGAACTTAATCAGCTTTTTCGAAACATTTGCAGTGTAGATGGAATTGGAATGATTACCGCTATTCACATAATTGTATCTACCAATGAATTTATCACCATCAATGATCCCCGCAAATTTGCTTGTTACTCAGGGGTTGCTCCGTTTGAACATTCTTCCGGAACAAGCGTGAGAGGTAAGAACAGAGTGTCGCACAGGGCAAACAAAACAGTTAAAACAATACTGCATATGTCAGCACTGGGAGCCATTAGAAAAAAAGGCGAACTACAGGATTATTACAAACGAAAAGTAGAAGAAGGGAAAAATAAAATGAGTGTTTTAAACGCAGTGAGAAATAAAATCATTCACCGGGTATTCGCTTGTGCAAGGGAAAATAGGAGCTATAAAAAAATATTTTCAAATGCGCTTGCTTAAATCATAGAAATCGGGGGGATGCGCTGCGTGACGTATTAGTAATAGCGTTTGAGAAATATTTAGACACCACCATTGTTATTGATAGTATTTCATACCAGATTACCGGTACACTACAGGAAATGTTTCCCGACAGCACGTTTGAAGCAGTTGATATTGCAAACCCGTATTATTCAAACTCTCAATTATCTTCACTACACAGCATAGCTGAGGAATGTCCTTACGAATTTGGACCGGCTGTTTATATGGCAAGAGCTATGCTTTCGCAGAATGATACCACTCCTTACTCATACTATAATACTTGTGAAGCATCGCCCGATACCGGAAGCGGAAAATGGGATGGTATAACTGAACCTGAAGAAAATAATATAACAGAAACAGAAGAACAAATTACCATTCTTATTTATCCAAATCCGAATAAAGAAGAATTTTATGTTTCAATTAACGGAGCGGAAAAAACATCAATCTTGTTAGAGATGTGGAACACTATAGGGCAAAGAGTTAAACAATTGCAATTAAATTCAGGTATAAATACTATTAATACAAATGAATTATTGCCGGGTATATATCACTATGCAGTTTATGTAGATGGCAATCGGAAGCACGCAGGTAAGCAAGTTATTGTTAAATGAGGTTAACGTTTATAATATTACTTATCAGCTATAACTTGGGTTGGGCGCAAAACCTTGTGCCCAACCCAAGTTTTGAAGATAATGATACTTGTCCTTATGCACTAGGCAATTTAAGCATGCTACATAACTGGGTTAGTGTTCGAGGTCCTGTTAGTTATTATAATGAATGTGGTATTAATGGTTGTGGTATTCCAATTAATTATGGGGGGGGGTATGCTAATACGGGTCAAGCCTATATAGGTTTTAAGATGTGGTCTTATCCATCTCAATATGAAAGTCAATTTGGAGGCGTAGAATTATTAAGTCCGCTTATAGCTGGTAAAAAATATAAAGCAGAATTCTATGTCAGCTTATGGGATAGTGTTTGGTATGCTATAAAAAATGTTGGAATGTATTTTTCGCAAAGCCAGCCACCTGCAAATATTACAACTTTGTTGAGTTATGAACCTCAGGTAAAATATACAGGTAATGAATATTTAAGTGATAAGAATGGATGGATGAAAATAGAAGGAAGTTTTTTTGCTGAGGGAGGAGAACAATTTATTACAATAGGTAATTTTGATGGACAACCCAATACAGATACTCTTCGCTTAACCAATGGGTATAATACTAACGGAATAGGCTGCGCAACTTTAACTAACCCAAATCCTCAGGTTCCGGATGGAGAAACAAATTATTTAGGGATAGCAGATTTCTATAACAATAGAGAAGGAGTTGTATTTGAACTATCAACCCCATTACCTGATGGAACTAATTTTCAATTATCTTTTTTGGGACATGGTAAATCCGAAACATGTCCACCTACTTATAATTTTTATTTAAGTGAAAATCCCCCTTGCGGTTTACCAGGAGTCTGGAATGCCTGTACTGATTTTGTTCCTGCAAATGTTTTTCTGGATGATTATACATTAAATACTGCTGACTGGCAACTTTATGGACCTTTCAATTTTACAGTAAATTCTGCGAATCCTGTCAGATTTTTGACTATAACCGGACAGACAACATTAATTCATCAAGCTTATGGTTATCTTGATAATATTACAATTATCCCGGAACTTACCCCTGTTACAATAACTTCAATAGTTTCGGATAACACTCCTTGCCCCGATGATGAATTTACCATTGAATATGAAATTTGCAATACAGGAACACTAAATACCGGAAACATGCAATTTATTGCAGAATTGCCTTTTGGATTTGATTCTGATTACGGTGGTGGTTTTGATGATTTGGGAGTTTCTGATATTATTGACCTTGACCCGAACGAATGTGTAACGCTTACTCTGACGGTTACGGCAGATGCTTCAATTGCAGGAACTACAAGCACTATTTATTTGTCTCCGTATGCTGCTTGTTCTATAACTGACCCGCCAGGGGATATTATTTCTGTGTTGCCAGATATTCTTACTATAGATAAAACGGTAACCAACGGGAGTATATTTGATCCGGGCGACCAGGTTAATTACAGCATACAAATCTGTAATATTTCTACACAGGATGACATTACAAATATTACTATCACAGACGATGTTCCTATCCAGTTTACTTCTATTTCCACTACTGATTTCACAGTTAACGGAAACACGCTGACCAAAACTATAG
>Ga0172375_10009936_pt1 | contig 12427 bp, 9 predicted proteins | sample LakKiv1m_FD_114537 | JGI IMG/M metagenome (GOLD analysis project Ga0172375, IMG submission 114537) | Freshwater microbial communities from Kabuno Bay, South-Kivu, Congo - kab_092012_11.1m | ecosystem: Environmental > Aquatic > Freshwater > Lake | place: Democratic Republic of the Congo... | reverse complement strand
TATATTTCAGCCATTTTGAGCTCCCCGGAAACGAGAGATACTATTCGGTTGATTACGACAATTGTCATTACATCATTCTGGATAGTAATTTCGCCATGGGCGTGGGTTCTGATCAGTACAATTGGCTCATTAATGATCTGACCGACAATTCATCCGCTCAATTTACAGCTGTACTGTTTCACCATCCGATGTATTCTAGCGGCACAAATGATATAAAATCCTGGATCCCCCTGCTTGAACAGCTATTTGAAGACAACGGTGTAGATATCGTCTTCCAAGGACATTATCATTATTACGAAAGATTACTGAAGGATGGAATTTATTACATCGTAACCGGCGGCGGCGGTGCCCCGCTTTCTGTACAGGGCACCCCGAGCGCCTACAGCCAGGTATTTTTTCAAACTTATGAATTTGTTAAGGCAGTTAGAAGCGAGAGCACTCTCAATTATACCGTGATCGACTCTACTGGGAGCGAGATAGACAGCTTTTCAATTGTGAGATAGCATCTAGGGTGGTTGACTATTCCCTTTGTGCGGTGTATTATCTCTAAGTCATCTTTAAAGACCTTCGGGCCTTTTTTGGTTCGGCTAAATCTGGGAGGCAGCGGTTATGGCAGTGGCAGTGGCAGAAGTAGAGAAGCGGATCGTAGAAACGGTCGAAGAAGACGTAGAGCGGGGCGTATGCCCCAACCCCCGGTGCGGGGATAAATGGAATAAGGGGCGAACTGAGTGCCGCCTGTGCAAATGTGGCCTCGACCAGACCTTTCCACATCGCCCGCGCTGACTTTCACGAGCCCCGTCTCGCCTCTGGCGAGACGGGGCTCGTCCTCGTTTGTTGACGATTTGCTGCCACTGAGGTAATTTCAAAGAAAGGAAAAATAAAAAAGGAGATCTATGAAAGAAGAGAGCAAGACATATATAAAGGGAGCCGCAGCCGGAGTAGCTATCGGCGCACTAGCCGGAGCGATCGCCGGAATCCTACTTGCACCGAAGTCTGGCAAAGAGACCAGAAAAGACATTGCCAAATGGGTTGGTGATATGAAGAATGAGATCGCTGAAAAGCTCGAAAAAGCCGGTGATTTCACCAAGGAAAAATACAACCAAGTAGCTTCATCGGTTGTCGATACTTACGAAAAAGCAAAGAAGATTTCCGCTATGGAAGCAAAAGAAATCAAGGCAGACCTCGCCGATAATTACGAAAAGGTGAAGAAAGCCGCCAAAGCTAAGAAGTAGGTTTTTTTAGGTAAGCGAAAACGAAAAGTCCTAGAGTTAGCGCTACAAAGAATAAAAGCAAGGAAACCTGAATATCTCCTGGCAGTTTGTTGATTTGAAGATATCCGAAGCTGCTGTATTTGAAATCGATCCAAAACTTGGCCAAGAGATAGACGCTTACACAAAGGAGTGGCCAATATGTAATTTTTTCACGAAAAACTAGATACCAGCCCTGGACACTATAGAAAAGCACCCAAAAAATTTGACCAAAATCATTGAGGGAAAAACCGTTATAATAAATTTGACTAGCATAATAGACAACCGCCAACGGTCCTAAGATGGCGCTTGGAAATGCAGCAAAAGCCAGTAAAAAGCGATTCGGTTTTAGTTTTTTGAGTTTTGCGAACCAAACAACGAGAAGCAGAGCTGGGTAGATCGGACAGATGGGAACGACCAACCAGAGATAAAAGGGGATATTGATAAATTTAGGGAAATCGACCCAGAAGGCAGCCAATGACCAAAACAGATCCGAAATAATCAATATGGGTATCACAGGACAATATTACACTATCTCTCTTGATAAAATAACCCGTTTAGAGTAATAAGATATGGTAATGAATAAACACCTCCTCTCGACCATCGAGAATTTGAACAAAGAGTCTAGGCCGGAAACCAAGAATATAGATGAAGCGAAAATAACCGTCAACGAATCAATCGGGCGGGCGGCTTTTTATTATGAGAAACTCCGCAACGTGCTTGATTATCAGGACGAACGCCTTTTCTTAAAAAACGCGATCAAGAGAATCATTTTGCGACGTGCATTTTTCGGTGCCAAAGATAGCTCGGCTCGACTACTTCAAGAGCTTGTCTGGGCCAAATATTTCGAAAACGACAGCATTCCTCAGAGCAAAATCGAAGAAGTCGGATCGATCCTTAGAAAATATGACTTCATCAGAAAAAACGCCAAATACAAGGCGAAATCTCGGGAAATAAACAGAATTGTCTTCGGTTTGGCCGCCTGTGAGATCGAAAACCTCCTCGCCCCTCCCCTGTCTCGCGAAAATTTTGTCGAGTTCGCCAAGTCGATCATTGCAAAAAACATTGAGATTTCAGAAAACGAAATTTCGAAAGAAAATCTTGATATTCAGATCGAAATCCTGATCGAACGTTTTATCTTCAAAAGCGACTTTGACATTTTGAGGTTCAAACTTCTTCGCCATTACAACAAATACTGGCCGGATCTCAACAAAGACGAGGCCGAGGAACTTTGTGCAAACTTCGAAAAAGTCATGGGCGGAATCGATGAACAAATCAACCTCAACCGCAACACTTACTTCTCTAAGTACATAAGGCGATATATTCCCGCTTTTTCGATCATTTGGGAAATCATCAACCAGAATGGCCGGAACAGTGGCGGCATTCTACAGGACGAGGAAAAACTGAACGAAAACGCCAAAGCGGTCATCGAAAAAAGAAACAAAAATACCTTCAAGAAAGTTATTCGGGCTGTGGTTCGAGGAATCTTCTTCGTTTTACTGACCAAAGTCTTTCTAGCGTTCCTGATTGAGGTTCCTTACGAGATGAGGGTAAACGGAGCCGTGAATTTTCTGGCGGTAAGCATCAATACAACATTACCTCCGCTTGTTATGTTGATAAGTGGCTTATTCATCAAAATTCCGGGCAGAAAAAACACTAGTATTCTGCTTAAGGTAATCAATTCTGCCGTAATCCACGAGGAGATCCCATTTAACAAACTGCATAGCCTGACTCGCACTAAAAAGCGCGGATATATCTTGTTCAATACTATTTACACTATAATATCTCTGATCATCATTACTCTGGTCGTTTGGGGCCTGATCTCCCTCAGGTTTGAAATAGTCGGAATCTTGTTATTTTTTCTATTTATATCAATCGTCAGTTTTCTGGGTTTTCGGATCCGAGCAACTGCCAGAGAGCTTGAAATCAAGTCAACCGAGGACTCACTGTTTAGCGGAGTGATGGGTCTGGTGCTTCTGCCGTTTATCGTGATTGGAAAGTTTTTATCCGAGAAATGGTCTGAATACAACTTTACATTAATGTTTTGGGACTTCATCATCGAAGCCCCATTTAAGACGATGATTGGTTTCTTGGAGGGTTGGTTCTACTTTCTGCGTGAGAAGAGAGAGGATTTCGAGTAGAGGGGATTGATTATTTTGTAAAATTATTGTATTGTTTTCTTACTCTTTTCAGGTCGAGGTGATTACTGATGCAGCTCCAGATCGCAGTCAGCAGCGGCATGCCGAAGGTAGTACGCGTCGAGTTGTTCCCCGACGGATTCCGTCTCCTCGAGGCGGAAGGTGTGATGATTGACGCAACCCCGAACGCAGTGTCGTTCAACGCTGGCGAGTTCTACCAGACCCAGGTCGCGATCAACGACAAGCCCTGGGATGGAAAGGCCCCACAGCCCGGCGATCGCGTCTCCCTCCACAACACGACCCAGAACCGGACGTACCGTATCGGCGTCATCGCGCCCCCGTCCGAGTGACTTTCCTCGACCAGCCTAGGGCCTGCCCACTTCTCCTGCACAGCAGGGACGGGGGCAGGCCCTTCCCCGTTTAATACCTCAAAAGTTTGACAAAAACATCAGTTGGCAGCTGGACTCTACCAACCTGAGCCATTCTCCTTTTACCCTTCTTCTGCTTTTCGAGTAATTTTCTCTTTCTCGTCACATCTCCACCGTAGAGTTTTTCGGTAACATCTTTTCTAAATGGGGCGATCCGCTCTGATGCGATAATATTTCCTCCGATCGCGGCCTGTATTTTAACTTCAAAATTCTGCCTCGGAATGAACTCCTTCATTTTTTCCACCATCTTTCGAGCAATCCTTTGCGAAAAACCCTTATAAACCAGGCGGCTGAAAACGTCGACTTTCTCCCCAGCGATCATAAAATTAAGCTCGACAAGGTCGGATTTACGGTGATCAATAATTTCATAGTTGATCGAGCCATAACCCGAGGTAACGCTTTTCAAACGGTCGTAAAAATCAACAATAATTTCGGAAAGTGGCACTTCATAGTCGAGAATAACCTTTTCTTCAAGATGTTTTATGTCTTTTTGCTCCCCGCGCTTGCTTTCGAGCAATTCGATTACTCTCCCGAGATATTCTTTAGGTAAAATGAGTTCCGCCTTAACATAAGGTTCAAGATAACCGCCGTCTTTGTCTTTTCGAAATTCGACCGTCGGCATCGTGACAATTAGATCGAGATCGTATTCACGTTCGAGTCGCTCTTTGACTATCTCCAAATGCAGGAGACCCAGAAAGCCGAGACGAAAACCGAACCCGAACGCCCCTGAATTTGTCGGTTCATATGAAATTGACGAGTCAGAAAGCTTGAGTTTCATCAATCCATCTCTGAGCTTGTTATAATCTTCACCAGTCGTCGTATAAACCTCAGCGAAAACAACCGGTCTAGGTTCGAGATAACCTTCAAGCGGCGCGACATCGATATCACCCCTATTCTTACGATCAAAGCTGGTGATCGTATCACCGACGCGCGCCTGCGACACCTCACGCAAAGTCGTGACGATGTAGCCGATCTCCCCCGCTTTTATTTCATCCAGAGAGTTGAGGCCGAGTTTTATTTCTCCCAAATCAGAAACCTCGCCTTCGGTTTTTTGAACAACAAAGCGCAGTCCGTCATGTTTTTTTATTTTACCCTCAAACACTCTCACATATATCACTACTCCCCTGAAATAATCATAATAGGAGTCGAAAACAAGCGCTCTTGGCTTAGAACTTTCGACTATCTCGGGACTCGGTACTTTTTTAATAACTTCCCTTAGTAAGTCCTCGACCCCTTCCCCCGTCTTGGCCGAAATAAACTTGATATCTTGCAAATTACAGTTTAATACGTCCGCAACTTCAAAAGCGATTTCCTCCGGCCGAGCCTCAGCGAGATCGATTTTGTTGATTGCTGGGATGATCTTAAGCCCGGCCTTTTTAGCTGATTCGAGCGTCGCGAGTGTCTGCGCCTGAACGCCTTGTGTCGCGTCGATGAGAAGGATTGCTCCCTCAACCGCCTCGAGAGATCTCGAAACTTCGTATGAAAAATCTGCATGTCCAGGGGTATCAATCAGATTCAACTCAAAATCCTCTCTTTCATACTGATAGTGCATCCGAACTGGCTGAAGTTTGATCGTGATTCCCCGTTCGCGCTCAAGATCCATATTGTCAAGAATTTGCTCTTTCATTTCCCTGGCCTCAACACTTTTTGTCACCTCTAATAAGCGATCGGCCAACGTACTTTTGCCGTGGTCAATATGGCTGATGATGCAGAAATTTCGTATATTCATTTATATTTTTCTAAAAATCAGGGTTAAAAGACCTTCGCTAACCTCCGCCTTTTCAAATTCAACTTTCTGACCAGACTCAATCTTCTGAGTTAGTATCTTCGACAACAAACCGCCGAGGCCCATTGAAAGCGATGGGGACACTCCGATTTTGCCAATCGCCATTTTCTTCACCTCAAAATCGAGCTTTCCCGATGAAACGACAGGATACACCGTCACATTTGAGTTTGAAGGTAGAAGATACCCTATTTTACCGCTTATTTCAATTCCATCTTCAGTGATGCTGCAAATCATATCGTTCTTTTTCTGCTCGACTAGCATTGAGCACAAAATGCCTTGTGAAATATAGACACTCCCCGACCCGTCAGCCCCAACACTCGGTTGAACTTGTGTTGCCGCTCCGGAAGGCATCCTAATATCGACCTGTTTCGGGTCAAATCTAATGTTCTTCAGGAAGGAAAAAACAAAAAACTCGAGAAGAAAAATGAAGATAACGAAAAAAATCGTTAGACTCGCGCAGTTACAAGAGCCACCTTTTTTCTTATAACGATCCAGTTCCTTATAGAAGTTGCTATCCCTGCTGCTCATCGTCACTGTTTAGCTTGAAAAGCCAAGCGCCAGCGGCGTATACTCCCGCGCCGACGACGAAGGCGCAAAATGTTTGCAACAACAAAAATTTTACTCTGTCGATATCAAAACTCGAGGCAACAATATCCTTGGTGATCTGCAGCGATAAAGCGGCAAACAGCGACAAAACGATAACCTTGCCACAAAAACCGGCTAACTTTAGGAAAGGAATCTTTATCTCTTTTGACAGAATTGAGGCGAGTATAATTACATTCAACCAACTACCGATACTATAGCCAAAAGCCAATCCCGGGACACCGCTAAGAGCGTCGATTGAACTTCTGGAAAATAAAAATCCGAGAGCTATTGAGACGAAAATCGATATAATACTGCTTGTCATCGGTACTTTTGTATTTTGAATAGCGTAAAACGCCCGGGCAATAAGAGGAATAAGACCCTGAGCAACAATGCTAAGAGCGAAAAATCCCAGGGTTAGCGAGGCGGCTCGCGTATCCGACCATCCGAAGAACCCATAACCCAGTATCAGTCTTATGATCTGCGCACGAAGCAAAAGAAGAACGATCGTTGCCGGAATGAGAAAAAACAAAACCGTTCTGATCGTTTTGAGGAGTAATCCGTGAAATCTCTTCTTTTCTTCGAGATTGCTGACTGAAAGTGCGGCGAGGGTCGGGAAGACCGCCAAGGCAAAGGAATTTCCGAAAATTACAGACGGAACCGTTTGAATATTATCGGCAAAGCTATAGATCGCGATTGCACCAGGAAAGGCCGACGCAATTACGGTGTAGGCAACCAACAATAATTGGTTGGCTCCAAGCCCGATTGCCCTGGGGATCATCAGGGTAATAATTTTTTTAACACCAGGATGCTTGAAATCAAATCTCGGTATTGGCCTAAACCCCATTTTTATCGCCGATGGAAGCTGGACAAGAAGATGAGCCAAGGCTCCGATCACTACGCCAATCGCCGCTCCTTTTACTCCCATACGGTCAGAAAACAGCAAAACACACACAATTATCGAGAGATTATAAAAAAGCGGAGCCAAAGAAAAGGCCAAAAATCTTTTATGAGAATTTAAGACGCCTCCGATAAAGTAGGAAATCGTAAAAAAGAACGGGGAAATCAATAAGAACCTGGCAAGCTCAACTGTTTCTCGACGCTTGATTTCATTGAAACTCGGCACCAAAACAGTCATCAAATACGGCATCAGAAAGTACATTGCCACAAGACAAACAGCGACCACCGATACACCGGTTGTAATTGATGCCTGGGCTAATTCCTGCGCTTCTTTGCTCCCCTTCTCTTTCAAATATTTTGAATAGACCGGAACAAAAGCAGCTGCTATTGATCCCAGAATAAGTATGTTAAAAACAAGATCTGGTAACCTGAAGGCGGCGAAATATATGTCGAGCTGGTCAGTGGGAATTTTCTGTGCAAGAAAGTGATCCCTGAATACCCCAAGTACGTTGGACAAAGTGAGGGTCACAACAAGAATCATGCTAGCGCCTTTGATAGAATTCTCTCTAACAAGCGCTCGCTTGATGATATTTATCATGATTTGATGTTACCAAAAACACCGCTATAAATTAACCGTATTGTAGGTCGAGGCATGGGGTCTTGACAAAAGCAAATGTTATGTGATATGCTATATGTGTAGCTGAGAAGGAGGGGATGTACTCAAACCCTTTTCGGCGAAACGCACATTTATATAGATCCTCCGGAAGAACTCTACTTTGGCACCCGTCAAGGTAGGGGTAGGGTGAGAAAAGAGCACGAAGCGCGAGCGGCACATATATTAAACAACATATTGCCGACTACTCGATTAGCACGTGCTCTTTTCATTTTGGCACGAGTTTCATGTCAATACTCTCTTTCAGAACCGATAGTTCTCGCTTCCAGCGAGCTCGACTATCTGCGTACTCGGCTAGTAATTCCGTTTTAATGAGATATTATAAAACGGAAACCAAGCTGACTGGCCTGCGTAAGCTTCTTCAAGAGAGTATTGACTCTTATTAAAAGATTTAAAAACTTCCTTCAACAAAAGATGATTTTTTATATCTATATGAGTTCCTCGCAAACCTGTCGAGGGAGGCTCATGTGAATAAAAAATCATGCTTTTGAGCGTGGCCGTGAGGTTGGATAGTTAAGGATAGGAGGCCGGCCTTCGCAACTCTGAGGCCTCCTGTCCTTGACATAAATTGGCAATGCGAAGCGTTGCCAATCCTACTCCCTCTTCTTATCTATATTAGAGAAACGGCGTAGTTCAGGATGAAAGAAGAGATCAACATCACCGATCGGTCCGTTTCTATGTTTTTTAATCAAAAGTTGTGTGATCCCCTTCTTCTCTGTATCCGGATCATAGTATTCTTCTCTATATATAAATGTCACTACATCGGCATCCTGCTCGATTGAACCTGATTCTCTAAGATCAGCAAGTTGAGGAATCTTAGGATGGCGGGATTCAACGGCGCGAGAAAGCTGCGATAAAGCAATTACCGGGACTTTAAGTTCCCTCGCCAACGCCTTGAGTCCTCTCGAGATCTCTGAAACCTCTTGAACTCTGTTAAAATCATTGGAATTTTTATTTCTTGACTCCATCAGCTGAAGATAGTCAACAATAATCATCCCCAACCCATGCTCAGCTTGCAGTCGCCTTGCTTTAGCTCTTATGTCCATGATTGAAACAAGCGGAGTATCGTCAATAAATAATGGCGCCTCCGATAAAATTCCCATCGCGTTATTAAGTTTTGCAAAATCCTCTTCGTGAAGATTTCCTGTTCGAAGCCGCCAAGAGTCGATCCCCGCCTCCATCGTCAACAGCGCGTCTACCAGCTGGTCGCGACTCATTTCAAGGGAAAAAATCCCAACAGGAATTTTTTCTTTTGATGCAACATGAGATGCGATGTTCAGTGCAATGGTTGTTTTTCCCATCGAGGGTCGGGCAGCCAGAATGATGAGATCCGATTTCTGAAACCCGGCCAGAAGATTGTCTAGATCCCTAAAACCCGAAGATACGCCTCGTAACTGTCCCTTGTTTTCATGAAGCTCGTTAATGCGATCAAAAGTATCGATCAGTATATCTTTAACTGGTTTAAAATCGTCACTTATGAAGCGCTGCGACACTGCGAAAAGAAGCTGCTCGCTCCGATCCAGGATCGAGGATATTTCCTCTTCTTGCCGATAACTTTTTTCGATTATTGAAGTGGCTGTTTCAATCAAACGCCTCAAAATAGCTTTCTCGCGCACTATATCGGCGTGCTTCTCGACGTGTGCGGAGCTTACAATTTGGTTAGCTAAGTGCGTCAAATAAGTCGCTCCGCCCGCCTGTTCAAGTTTGTTCTTCTTCTTTAGTTCATCTGTTATCGTCACCAAATCAATCGGAGACCTTTTCTCGAACAGCGTCATCATCGCCGAGTATATCTCGCGGTGATCTTCGCGATAAAAATCTTGTTCACTCAGGGTCGACCCTACCTTGTAAAGCACATCTTTATCAAGTAGAGCAGAACCCAAGACGGCCTGTTCAGCGTCAATGTTTTGTGGGGGCAATTTCCCTAATTCTTCGTCAGCTTTAGCCATAAGTATTTAAAAATGTAGAATGAATACCGCTAATATGCAAGTCTAATCAACTTCAAAGACTTCGCCGATCTGCTCAGAGAGATCATCTTCTTTGCAAACCTCGCATTCCATTCGTACTTTTTGACTAAAGATCGCTTCTAGTACTTCCTCGATCAGCGCAACTGCACTCTTGCTCCTGATTTTCGCAACATAGATTGGATATTCAACATATATTTTCACAGCGCCGTCGCGGTATTCTATCTGAGATGATGCTAGTAGCGCCCCAAGCGGTTTGTTTTTTTCACTCACTCCGCTAACAAAAGCCGCCCTCTTGGAGGCTGATAGAGAGATTATTTCTCTTTTGGGCGCCTCACCTACGCTCTTCTCCTGCTCTTGCGCGAGACCATCAATCTTTTTTTCTGCTTGCTCTGGAGAAACAGAATTTTGAATACTGGTCTTCTTTTCTGTCTTTACTTCCTGTTGTACTCCTTCTATCTCCTCGGTTTGGCATAATTCGATAGTCGCTAGCTCAATCGGAAGCGATTCAATCGGTGAATATTTGAGTTCGCCCGTGGCCTGCATAAATCTCTGCGATGCCTTTCTCGCCCAGCGGCTGTCACCGCCGTTTTTCAGCGTCTCAATCACTTCGTCCCGTAATGCCGAGATAACATTTGACAAAAACTCTTCGAGCCTTGTCCCCTTATCATCAAGATTCGATACAAAATCGATTGCCTCAGAAGTTTTGAACGACTTTAGCAGTTCAATAAAATCAGATGCATCTTGTCTGCTACTTAGATTGAGTAGTTTCACCGCTTCGGCAAAATCGATTTCATCTTTAGTGATATGCGAAGACAGCTGATCGAGCATCGATTGTGCGTCCCGATAAGAACCACCACTGGAGCGACTGATTAACTCGGCCACTTCATCGCTGAGTTTGAGCTTTTCTCGTTTGGCAATCGTTTTAACTACATCTGTCACCTTGGTCAAATCGCCCAAACGAAAATCAAAACGCTGGCATCTGGAGATAACAGTCTGGGGCACCTTGTGAATCTCGGTTGTAGCAAATATAAACAACGAATGGGCTGGCGGTTCTTCGAGAGTCTTTAAAAGCGCGTTAAAGGCCTCCCGCGTCAACATATGAACCTCGTCGATTATATAAACCTTTTTTTTGCCGACGCTTGGAGAAAATCTAATCTTGTCTCGCAGGTCCCTCATCTCATCTATGCCACGATTTGAGGCGGCATCAATTTCTATCAAATCAATAAATTTGCCCTCGGCAATTTCTTGGCAATTATTACACACTCCGCAAGGCTTATCCCCTTTACCAATACAGTTAACCGCTTTAGCCAAGAGTCGTGCAACCGTAGTTTTACCGACACCCCTTGGACCGCAGAATAAATATGCATGCCCCAGCCGATCTCCCTCCAGAGCGCGACTAAGCGTTCTGATAACGTGATCTTGACCGATGACCTCGTCGAATCTTTGCGGTCTGTATTTCCTATATAGCGCCTTCATTTATTGAATCCAATTAAAAAACTCGTACTTTATTTATGACAAAAAGATTTTTTTTTGCAAAAGATTAGATTCAAAGTGTAGTAGCCAGACTCGTCTGAAGAAACTCACGCAGGTTTTTTGGCTTGGTTTTTGCGCTATGATTAATTTGCGCAAAACAAAAAAGCGAGTGCGTAGATAGTGCGAGTCGCAGGAGCGAGCAACTATCGGTTCTGAAAAGGGTCTGGCTGCTACGCTAAGCTCACTTCAGAAAGAAAGGTTTATAAGCTATAATTGGTCTTGATGAAAACAACTCTTTATCACGACGATTTAGCCAAAGAAATTGGCGCCAAAATTGGCAAACCGGCTACCAAGACCAAAAAACTCATTAAAATTTTTGAAGAATTAATAGCGGCCGACCTGAAGGCCAAGGAGAGAGTCAAGCTGCAGAATTTCGGCACTTTTTATCTTATCCATCAGGAGAGCAAACACATCATCCAGATCAGGACAAAACAAAGAAGAATATTGCTCGGAACGACAATTGTTAAGTTTCGCCCCAGTCTTAAAATAAAACATCAAATCCGGATTGGTGACGAGGAAGAAGTTTTAAAAATCGTTGAAGCTCCTTCCGGAAAGCCCGTTACGCTCTCAGCCGATTTGCCTCAAAATATCCCCATCACAAAACCGGCGCCCCGCTCGCAAGCTTCAGTGAGCAACGCTGAAGAAATACCCGTTGCCACAACGCCAAAGGAGAAAAAGCCGATCGAAATAAAAGTTGAGACCGCCGAAACTGAAAGCGAAACATCAAAGCCGCAGAAATATGAAAGAGTTGACAGCGAAAAGATTAGGGCACAGATTCGATCAAGACTTCAGGCAATCAACCAGCCATCAACGAAAGCAGACGAGCTATTATTTAAACATCACATCCTCGAGACAAGTCCTGAAGGAAGACTGTTTTCGCTTGCTTTTAAAAGAATTGAGCGTCTTGGTGAGAATGCTCTTGGATTTTATCTTTTTGACGCTAACCAAAGCTCTCCTATATATTATGGCAGACCAAGAAAAAAGCTTGCCAGTGTGCCCAAACAAAACGCTCTTGAATTTCTAAACAAACATTTAGAGATTGAAAGTCTTGACTTTCCCCAGGAAAGATTTGTCAAATTCTATACTAGTAGTAAAATGGATAGCGGGTGGATAGTTTTTGTCCATACCCTGCCTCTTGCAGAGGGCGCGAGCGTTTATGTAAAATTAGTCAAGAAG
>Ga0172375_10009935_pt1 | contig 12427 bp, 10 predicted proteins | sample LakKiv1m_FD_114537 | JGI IMG/M metagenome (GOLD analysis project Ga0172375, IMG submission 114537) | Freshwater microbial communities from Kabuno Bay, South-Kivu, Congo - kab_092012_11.1m | ecosystem: Environmental > Aquatic > Freshwater > Lake | place: Democratic Republic of the Congo... | reverse complement strand
CTGATGTTACGCACCGTCCCGAAGGTTTGGACAGAAAGCAAGCCTAAATTACGGGAACCCTTCGGTCAACTCAGGGCAAGCCTTCGGGACGTTCTGCGTAAGGCGAGTTACTCATCCTTCTTTCGTCTTTCATCCTTCTCCTTCAACAGATCCCGCACCATTTGATCGGGGACTTGCACCGCCACCACCTCGCCGCGCACCGTCACCACACCGTCCACAAGAATCCATTCCTCGATGACAGCCTTGCGGCCTTTCACTTCCTTCACCCTGCCGCGAATTTCAAGCACAGGGCCAAGCGGCGTGGGTTTGAGATAATCCACGTGCAGGGAGGCAGTCAGGTAGCGCAAGGCTGGCTCGCTGTCCATGTCGCGGTTTTCGGCGCGGTAACCGGCCGCGGCCGCCGTGCCCGTGCCGTGACAGTCGATCAGCGATGCCAGCAGGCCGCCATAAACATAACCGGGAACCGCAGTGTGATAGGGCATCGGTTGAAAACGGCAGACCGATTCATCCCCATCCCAATAACTTTTGATCTGGTGGCCGTACTCGTTCAGCCGACCGCAGCCATAGCAGTGAGCCATGTGGTCGGGGTAAAAATCCTGGAATGCCTTTTGAACCATGATTTCCTCTTTTTATCCGTGATTAAGAACCGCGGCCTGCAAAACCAAAACGACAGCAGGCACCCATGCCGGGGGCGTTCTATGGCGTTTGCGTTGGGGATACCGCGCCGGTAGGCGTGACGGTTGCAACGGGCGCGGGCAATTCACCTTGCAGGATAAATTCACCAACCACCTTCCATTCCAGGCCGACGAAAATCTGCACCTCATACGTACCCGGAAGCCATCCGCCGCCCGGGTCTGTGCAATCGGTGTAGCCATACCCGCCGGTAGTGCCATCCCAGGGTTTGGTTTCGTAATGCACCAGTTCCCCGTCGCGCAGCCAGAGCGCAGTCCATTGCGCGCCGGGCAGCATTTCGTTATAGGAAAACGAACCATAAATATGGTTGACCGGATTCTGGAATACGGTCTGCGGGTTGACGGCAAACACACCGTCATATTCCGTTGAAAATTCAATCGGGCTGAATACCGATTGCGGATTGGGAGTCACCGCGCTCTCGAACAATGCTTCGATTGCAGGCGGTAAAAACGGCGTGGATGTCGGTATGGCCGTGTCGGTAACCGAGGGCGTATTGGTCAGCGTGGATGTCGGGGTGGTGGTGGGCGTCAACGTGATCGTGGGAGTGGGTGTGATCGTGGGGGTAAGGCTGGGTGTGGGGGAAGGCGGAAAATACGTGAACACGATGGGTTCGCCAAAAAATGGGAGCCAGTATGCAAGCAGGAGAAGGAAGAACGCCACCAAAAACAGGCGCCAGCCCTCCGCCATGCGTTGTTTCCTAAGGCCATAAAACGTCAGTTTTCGCGCGGCCTGAATCGCGCGCAGTCCCTCCCTCGCAATAAAAAATGCGCCGACAACAGCCAATATCGCGATCACGATCATACCGGCGTGGATATCCATGCGCGGGATTATAGCACGCGTTCTCTTTGGTAAAATACGACCATGGCTGAACTCATATTTCTAAAACTTGGGGGATCCCTGATCACCGACAAGGACCGCCCCTACACACCCAGGCTGGACAAACTGGCGGACCTCGCCGGTCAAATTGCATCGTTTCTCTCCGCGGACCTCGAAACGGGTCCCGCTTCCAGGCCCCGGCTTGTGCTCGGGCATGGCTCCGGTTCCTTTGGTCATACCGCCGCGAAAACGTATGGGACACGCAATGGCGTGCGCGATGCCGACGGTTGGAAGGGATTCGCCGAGGTCTGGTTCCAGGCGTCCCAATTGAATAACTTTGTCATGGACGCGCTCCACAATGCAGGCATCCCCTCGCTGGCCTTCCCGCCCTCCTCGAGCGTTATCGCGAGCGACGGAAAAGCGTCCCTGTGGGAAACCACGCCGATCCGCATGGCGCTGGCAAATGGGATTATGCCCGTTGTCCACGGCGACGTGGTTTTTGACGAGGTGCGCGGGGGGACGATCCTTTCGACCGAGGATCTGTTCTCCCACCTGGCACGGCAACTCTTCCCCAATCGTATCCTGCTGGCCGGGCTCGAGGCGGGGGTATGGGAGGATTTTCCAGACAGGACTCGCCTCGTGAGCGAGATCAGGCCGGAGGTTTATGAAAAGATGCGGGCCGCGGTGGGAGGTTCCGCCAGCGCAGACGTCACAGGCGGGATGGCCGACAAAGTCGAACAGATGCTGGGTCTCGTCCGCGAAATATCCGGCCTGACCGCGCAAATCCACTCTGCGGAGGAGCCGGGATGCCTGAAACGGGCCCTGGCCGGGGAAATACTGGGAACCCTGATTACGAGGTGACAAATAGGTGACGGAAATCCATTGCCAAATTTGTGAAAATTTTCGATAATGGGAATGTTGGCATCCTGAATTTTCGCTCAATTAGGTTCATCCACAAAGGAGAAGTTATGGCAACAAAAGTCAAAGCAAAGAAGGCCGCTCCAAAGAAGAAAGCGGCGGCCAGGAAACCTGTCAGGAAAGTCGCAGCCAGGAAAGCGGTCGTCAAGAAGTTTCCCTTTGCGCCGACCAAATTGAAACTGCTCAGCCCGGTGCCCTCGGATATCGAAATCGCGCAGGCGGGGAAATTAAAACCAATCATGCAGATTGCCGAGGAACTTGGGATCAAGGAAAGCGAACTCGAACTCTTTGGCCCATACAAAGCCAAGATCAAACTCGAAATCCTGAACCGTCTTGCCAAGCGCAAGGACGGCAAGTACATCGACGTGACCGCCATCACCCCCACCCCGCTCGGCGAAGGCAAGACCACGACCACCGTCGGCGTTTCGCAGGCGTTGGGCGCCCACCTAGGCAAGAAGGTGATGACCGTCATCCGCCAGCCCTCGCAGGGTCCGACCTTCGGCATCAAGGGCGGCGCGGCCGGCGGCGGCTACAGCCAGATCATCCCGATGGAGGATTTCAACCTGCACCTGACCGGCGACATCCACGCCATCACCGCCGCGCATAACCTGTGCGCCGCCGCGCTGGATGCCCGCATGATGCACGAAAAAAATACTCCCGAAGACGAAAAAATGTTCAATGCGCTTTGCCCTGCCAACAAAAAAGGCGAGCGCAAGTTCTCCCCGTCCATGCTGCGCCGCCTGAAAAAACTCGGCATCAGCAAAACAAATCCCAATGACCTGACACCCGAAGAGCGCGCCCGCTTCGCCCGCCTCGACATTGACCCGAATGGCGTGCAATGGCGCCGCGTCGTGGACGTGAATGACCGCTTCCTGCGCGAAATCCAGGTTGGCCTGGGCAAGGATGAACTCGGCCACGAACACAAGTCCGGCTACGACATCACCGTCGCTTCCGAAATCATGGCGATCCTCGCGCTGACGACCGACCTGGCCGACATGCGCGACCGCCTGGGCCGCATGGTGGTGGCCGTCAACCGCAAGGGCGAAGCCGTCACCGCGGAAGACCTGGGTGTGGCTGGCGCGCTGACCGTCCTGATGAAAGACGCGATCAAGCCGAACCTGATGCAGACCCTCGAAGGGACTCCTGCCATCGTCCACGCGGGACCGTTCGCCAACATCGCGCACGGACAGTCCTCCATCATCGCCGACAAGATCGCGCTCAAGATGGCCGATTACGTCATCACCGAGTCGGGCTTCGGCGCGGACATCGGCATGGAAAAATTCATGGACATCAAGTGCCGCTACTCCGGGCTGGTCCCGAACGTGGTGGTGCTTGTCGCCACCGTCCGCGCGCTCAAGATGCACGGCGGCGGCCCGAAGGTGGTGGCTGGCAAACCGCTTGCCCCCGAATACACCGACGAGAATCTCGACCTGCTGAAGAAGGGCCTGCCCAACATGATTCAGCATGTTGAGAACGCGCTCAAGTACGGCGTGAATGTGGTGGTGGCGGTCAACTCCTTCGCCAATGACACACCCGCCGAAGTGGAAATGGTCCGCGAAGCCGCCATCAAGGCTGGCGCGATGGACGCGGTCGTCTCGCGTCACTGGATGGAAGGCGGCAAGGGCGCCATCGCCCTGGCCGAAGCCGTTGTCAAGGCATGCGAGAAGCCCACCAACTTCCAGTTCCTCTATCCGCTGGACATTTCGGTCAAGGAAAAGATCGAGACCATCGCCCGCGAGATCTACCGCGCCGACGGCGTGGATTACACCCCCGAAGCCGAAGCCAAGATCGAGCAGTTCACCAAACTCGGTTTCGGCGACCTGCCGCTGTGCATGGCGAAGACCCACCTCTCGTTCACGGACAAGGCGGACCAGAAGGGCGCGCCGCGCGGGTTCCGCGTGACCATCAGCGACATCCGCGCCAGCGTCGGTGCAGGCTTCCTGTATCCGCTGCTCGGCACGATGCGCACGATGCCCGGCCTGCCCACCCGCCCGGTCTTCTACGACGTGGACCTCGACCTCGAGACCGGCAAGGTGCTGGGACTGTTCTAGAACTTGAAGCAGGCAAAGTAACAAAAAACAACATCGCCCCTCGTCCTGTGACGAGGGGCGATGTCTTTCACTGTAAAACAGAATTTACTATGGGTTTCGCGGTTCAGGGCAGGCGCCAAGATTTACAGTAACGACCACGGAACCGGCATCGCCACCGGATGTCAGCGGGGCACAACAACCCTGCGCGGCATCGAAACCGAAACCATCCTGGCATTGGCCGGTGCCGGTCTGCAAATTGCTGACGCCGCAGGCCGGGTTGGTCAATTTGAGATCGAACTTGTAGAGTTCCTTGCCGTGGCAGGTGATAATGCGCTTGCCATCGTTATCGAATGTGCCGCTGTCGGCACAGATGTAATCGCCCGACTTATCGAGCACCTCGAACGTTGTGCCATCCGGAACCGGGATGTTCGTGTAAGGGATCTTCTTCACACAATAAGTATTGGCGGCCTCAATCGGCGGAACCTCGGGGGCCACACAGGAGGAAGCGGCATTTTGACAGGCCGGCGCAAAGGTTTGAGTGGTCGGTACAACAGCAGGAACCACCTGCTGTGTGGGGGCTTCGACAGGTGCGGCGGGCGCAGCATCAGTTGGCGGGACAGCCTGCGGGGCCGGTTCAGCGCCTCCGCAAGCCGATGCGAAAACGGCCAACAATGCCGCCAGCACCAAAAGGATATATGTCGTCTTTTTCATTCGTTCTCCTTCTTTTTGAATATTATCACCAAGTCATTGTACAGCATCCATTCGCGCCGGCTATGGGAGGATTGTCCTATTAAGTTATAATTTGACCTTACATGAACCTTTCATCTTTGACATTAACCCAAGCCCGCGACCTGATTCGCAGGAAGGAAATCGACGTTTCCGACCTCGCCAAAGCCTGCCACCGTGAAATCGAGCGACTCAACCCCTCGCTTAATGCATTTATCACGATCCTCCCCCCCGAAACTCCCATCCCCAGGGGAAATAACCCGCAACTCCATGGGATCCCCATCGGCGTCAAAGACCTGTACGAAACAAAAGGGATTCGCACCACGGCAGGCACAAAATTCTTCGCGGACTACGTCCCCGCAGAGGACAGTTATGTGGTTCAAAAGGTAAAGGAAGCGGGGGGTGTCATCATCGGAAAGACCAACACGCATGAAATCGCCCTCGGCGTGACAAACAACAACCCACATTTCGGCGCCTGCAAAAACCCCTGGGATATGGCGCGCATCGCCGGCGGTTCATCCGGTGGAAGCGCGGTTGCAGTCGCGGCAGACATGTGCATTGCCGCGCTCGGCACGGATACAGGAGGCTCGATCCGCATTCCGGCCTCCCTGTGCGGCGTTGTGGGGTTCAAGCCAACCCACGGACGCGTCAGCCTGCGCGGCATTTTTCCGCTTTCATGGAATTTGGATCACGCCGGGCCGCTCACAAAGTCTGTCCAGGACGCGGCATGGATGCTGCAGGTTATCGCCGGGTACGATCCGCTCGACCCGGCCAGCATCAAGGTGCTTCCGGGAGATTTTTTCAGCCATCTTTTGGACGGCATGAGTGAAAGAAAAATTGCGCTGGCCGGCGGCAGTTTTATCGAACAATCCGACCCGCAGGTTCTATCCGCGGTGCGGGAAGCCGCGCACGTATTCGAGGCAATGGGGGCGCACGTCGAGGAAGTGGACACAGCCTGGCTGCGCGAGGCCGCGCTTGCAAACGGACTGATGACCACCGCCGACGGGGCTGCGTTTCACCGCGAACGATTGAAGGAACATCCCGAGTGGTTCGGCGCGGATGTGCGCCAGCGGCTGGAAATGGGGGCCGCATACACATCCGGCGAGTATTCGCTCGCCAGGCGAACACAGGCTGAAATGCGGCGAAAGTGCGAGTTGTTATTCGAAAAATACGATGTGATGCTCCTGCCCAGCACCCCCATCAGCGCGTCAGCGATCGAGGGGGAGGATGCAGTGGAGCAGGCCCGCCTGCTGACACGCTTTACCGCGCCTTTCAACCTGACCGGGCTCCCCGCGCTTTCAATGCCCTGCGGTTTCACAAAGGACGGCATGCCGATCGGCCTGCAAATCGTTTCACGCGCATGGAATGAAGCGGGAGTGATACGGGCCGGCCACGCTTATGAACAAGCCACGGAGTGGCATCAGCGAAAACCCAACCTGAACGGTTAACAAGCAACCCCCGCCTTTTGGCGGGGGTTGAATTTTAGATTCCCTACTGACAGGTGGTTGTACAAACGTCGGGTAATGTACAGGGCCTAGATGTGCATTGAGGATTTTGCACACAAGTCGTAACATTTACGCACCCAGGCTGGCAATTGGGGTCCGTGGCCGGATTGCAGGCGGCCGGCTGGCACGCAGGATCAACCGAGGGATCACATCCATTATCGCCGGGTTTGTCGCAAGCCGGAATCGCGCTGAACGAGACGGACACCGAAACCGGCGGCAGGGGATTGCTTAAGATGGAAACACAGGCTCCTCCCTGCTGGAAAAAACCGGGAGGGCACAGTGCATAGGCATTGCCGCCGGCATTCCGAGCCATACAACATTGAAGGAGCGGATCATACTCAAACCCTGCGACACAACGCGTACCCGGCCCTTTTCCATTGCAGGTATTGGAGGCCGAATCGTAACCATAGCCCGGGGCACAACTTCCCCCGCCGGGGGGAACCGGTAACGGACAGTCGGCCGGGACGATCGAGACCACCCCTTCGCCAGTGCACTTATAAGTCGGCGGGCCTCCAACACAATTGCCGGGTATGCTCTCCAGCGCGCCCGACGGGAGCGGATAAGGATCGAGGGTGATATAAGTGGCCTGGGTTTTGCAATCCTCAAAGACCTGCAAGCCCGGCTGTTCGCATCGATTGGGATTGGGAATCACATCATCGGTCGGACTGCCGTTTATATCCGCGCCATAAAGCGGGAGTACCTGGCAATATGGGGCGAAATAAGCCGGGTCTTCCACCACACAGCGAAAGCCCAGGTCTTCACGATGGTCGACGGGTTTTACAGAGAAACGATGAGCCGAGAGCGATTCGTCTGCGCCGCTCCCAAAACTACTGCCGCGCACCGAACGTTTTTCGCCCAGTTCCGGTCCCAGTGGGTCTTCAAGCGGGGATTCGCCATAATAGGATGTCTTGTACCAGTCAGCCACCCATTCGTAGGTGTTTCCGGCCATGTCGAAGACATCGTAATGGCTCTGGCCTTGCGGGTAATCGGTCACTCTCGTGGTCCTGCCAACGCAATAATTGAAATTGAGCAAATCACAGGATGCGGCCGCATCACCCCACGGGAAGATATTCCCATCCGGGCCGCGTGCGGCTTTTTCCCATTCGGCCTCGGTCGGCAGTCGTCCGTGCACCCAGGAACAGTAGGCATTCGCCTGATCCCAGTTCACGCCGACAACCGGGTTACCGGCCCGCAACGGATCGTCATAGACCTTGTTATCGTTCGGATCCGGCGCGGTGCAATTTCCAGCGGCAACACAGGCGGCATATTGATGGTTGGTGACCTTCGAACGATACATCCAGAAGTCGCCCACCGTGACATCATGGACCGGGTTATCCGCGTTCCCATAACCCATGGTGAATTTTCCCCCAGGCACGGCAACCAGAATGCTCCCGTCCACATATTGATATTTGGATCCCACCTGCATGGGCGGACCAGCAAGGTCAACCGGCGCAAGTGTTGGAGTGGACATTTCAACCGGGGCCAATGTGGCCGGGGACTCCGTCACGGGCGGTTCCGCGGCTGGGACTTCGCCGGGCGCCGGAGTGGCGGCTGAACCGCTGCACGCTGCCATGACCAGCGACAGCAAAGCCGCGGTCAAAGCCATTGTATAAAATCGCTTCATGCAATTTCTCCTCTAAAGTTGTCTGCCTGCATGGTTGCAAGATTAAGAAAATTAGGCTCCACCGTTTTTAACAGGAAACCCATTTTCAAACACAAAGGACACGACGGTCACAAAGGAAAAAACGCAAGGAATCAAGGTTCTTTTGCTCCATTGTGTACCTTGGCGAGATTCTTTCCCGTTAAGTACGGGAGACCCAAAAATTATAGTCCCTGCCATCCCCGCGTTGTATCCCCAATAGGGTTGATGAGTTCCCACAAAAAAGCCCCCGCCTTTCAGCGAGGGCTTTCGGGTTGGAATTACTTCACTCACCTTACGCAAAACGTCCCGAAGGCTTGCCCTGAGTTGACCGAAGGGTTCCCGTAATTTAGGCTTGCTTTCCGCCCAAACCTTCGGGACGGTGCGTAACATCAGTTACTTCAGGCTGCATACATTTATCTTGTCGTCCCATTTACACGCATAAGCAAAGCGGATGCAGGTGGCTTCGGACTTGATCCGGGAACATACGTTCACGGGTTCGCTGCACCTGAGGATGTTCACAGCGATATCCACACAGCCCGGGCCGCTGAGTTTTATCTCGCCCGGCGAACAAGCCCCCAGTTCCGAATTGAATATGGTTCCGGGGGCGCAGCCCGGATACGTCCCGCCGGTGACCGCCTGACAGCATTGGAATGTCTCGTTGTATGAGAAGCCCGAGGCGCATCCCTGATAGGTTTGCGAGGCAAGGCTGGCATTGTCGACGCCGTACGGAATCTCAGATTGACCGTTCGGCGGCATGCAGGCATTTGCAAGACTGTCAAAGTACAACCCGGCCGGGCACTGCCCATTTGCGTTTTTCCCAATCACGCAGGATACCACTCCGCCCCGATCCAACAGCACGTATCCCGCAGGACAGCCAGCCACACCAGGCTGGCTGACAATGGGCGTGTAATTACACGCATTCGAGGCCGGGTCGAGGGTATAGCCGGGGTCGCAGACCGGTTCCGCCCCGGTGATATCCGGTGAATTACTGCAACTGGGATTGCAGACCGTAAGTTCGCCTGTGCTGTCGCGCGGGCCGGTACACGTGAGGCGCCGTTCCCCATCAATGACCGCCTCCGAACATTCATATCCCCTGGTTGTGATCTCGTAGACCGCGCCGTGCGGAATATCCACGGTGGCAAAACCAGCGCCGGCCGCGCAATATTGCCCGCGTATTTCAGTGAAAGGCAATTGACATTCGCCCACGGTCACAGCCGCGGTCGGCACAAAGGCCGAAACCTGGCAATACGGCGCAAGGGGTTTTGGCTCGGCAACCACACAACGGAAGCCAAGATCCCGGCTGTGATAAACGGCGGCGCCGTAATGGCGCACAGCCGCCTCGACCTGGTCCGGGTCCGATTCGAAGGAACTGCCGCGGAGGGCGCGATACTGGGCAGATTCCGGCCCTGTGGGATTTGCCAGGGGCGATTCGTTGTAGTAGGTTTCGCTGTACCAATCGCCCACCCACTCATAGATATTTCCGGCCATATCCAGCACGCCAAACGGGCTGGCCCCATCTGTAAATGCATTTACCTCGGTGGTATGACCGACACAATACGCAAAGTTCAACAGGTCGCAGGCTGGTTCATCCATGCCCCACGGATAGGGGCTGCCATCCACGCCGCGCGCGGATTTTTCCCACTCCGCCTCGGTCGGCAGTCGTCCCTGCGCCCACGAACAATAAGCCTGGGACTGGTCCCACGTCACGCCCACCACCGGATGGTTGGCGTATTCCGGGTTGCTGTAGACGGGGCCGCCCAGTTCCTGGGCGGGCGGCGTGCACGCGCCAACCGCGACGCATTGCGCAAACATTCGATTGGTCACCTTGGTTTGATACATCCAGTAACCGGCAAGCGTCACGCTGTGTTCCGGCGCGTCGAATCCGCCATTGCCCATCAGGAATTCAGACGGGGGGATGTAAATAAGCGTGCTGCCGTCCACCCATGACATCTTTTCGCCGCTTTGGGGGCCTGCCAGGGCAATCGGGATAATCGTGGGCGTGGGGAGCGCCGTGGGGACTTGCGTGGCAGGGACAGGCGTGGCTGGAGGCGCTGTGGGGGTGGGAGTCGGCCCGCAAGCCGCCAGCAGGAAAGTCAGCACGAGGCCGGTTATTAAAATCACATTTCGTGCAGTTTTCATTCAATCTCCTTCTCCCACGGGTTTCCGCAGGACGCCCGTTATTATAATGCAACTGGTTTGCACGCCCGGCAGGCGATATCGACGCGGGTTTGGGGAAATCTTTAAACACGAAGGACACAATGGTCACGAAGGGGAAGGGGCTGCGATGGTCGGGAGATTCTTCGCTACGGGTAGGCGCTGGAATTTCGGGGAAATCTTTAAACACGAAGGACACAATGGTCACGAAGGGGAAGGGGCTGCGATGGCCGGGAGATTCTTCGCTACGGGTAGGCGCTGGAATTTCGGGGAAATCTTTAAACACAAAGTACACAATGGTCACGAAGGGGAAGGGGCTGCGATGGCCGGGAGACTTTTCGCTACGGGTGGGCGCTGGAATTTCGGGGAAATCTTTAAACACAAAGTACACAATGGTCACGAAGGGGAAGGGGCTGCGATGGCCGGGAGATTCTTCGCTACGGGTAGGCGCTGGAATTTCGGGGAAATCTTTAAACACGAAGTATCAGTACTTCACGAATTGTTGTGCTGGATTTGCCAATCCGCTACAGCGGTAAAAAAGAAATCTTTAAACACAAAGTACACAAAGGTCACAAAGGGGAAGGGGCGAAGGGGCTGCGATGGCCGGGAGACTTTTCGCTACGGGTGGGCGCTGGAATTTCGGGGAAATCTTTAAACACGAAGTACACAATGGTCACGAAGGGGAAGGGGCGGGCGAAGGGGTTCTGACCTAACACAGGATAGGGATGCTTCGGGCGCAAACCGCCCCTCAGCATGACATAGCGAAGGCGCGGGATGGGGGGCGCGGCGCGGGCGCCATAAATTCATTGCCATTCATAAACCAACCCCATACACTTGATCCGGCGTCAGAATCCGTGGAAATCTTTCCCGCAGGGCCAGGCGCGCGGAGTAGCACAGGTGACAGGCGTCTGCATAGGTATCCTGGTGCGGGAGATGGTATTCCTCCACCAGGGCAAGCGGGCCGCCCTGCAACAATGGGCCGCAGATTGGATGCGTCCCTGCGTCGTAGGATTCGCAGATTTCCTTCAAGGGTTGTTCGAAAATGTTTCCGATGGCGATGCCCTGGCAGATATGCAGGTTGCCAAGCGGGTCGAGGTGGATGCGTCCCGGCTCACGCAAATCCTCGTGCGGGCATTCCGTAAACTGCCGATAGTCCGCCTGCGCCGTGCGCGAGGCGAGTTTGCCGGCTGCGCGTCCCCGATACATGACGGCGCCCTGGGACTCGATCTGCCCGTGGGTCTGCGGGGCTTCCGTGGAATCGGGCTGGGCGATGCTGATCAACCCGGTTGGAATTTTCAGCCACCTGGCCGCGGCAAGGGCGTTCTGCGGTTCGTCCCCCAGGCATTCACCGCAATGATAAAAGTCGCTGCTGACGGTGAAATCGTCCAGGACCGCCAACGGTTTTAGCCATTCCCCGGCATCCGGCACGGATTTCGCCCAGTATGCGTTGGTGACGACGCCGACATGGAATCCCATCCCGGCTGCGATTTTTACCGCTTCCACAAGAATGGCGTAATACAGGAACGGTTCGCCTCCTTCGAAATAAACCCATTCGACCCCTGTGTCTTTTGCCTGCTGAAGGATGTTTTCGACCTGTCCAAGCGTCAACGTGCCGCGCTGCCAGGGGCTTCCCCACACAAAGCAGTGGTCGCATTCATAGGTGCATTGATAGGTCAGGAGGATGTGGAGACCGGAGAGTTTCATGAGCGCTCCTTTGTTCAAATTCAGTGTATGCCAAAGAAGGTTGAAGGTTGAGGGTTGAAGGTCGAAGGTTGAAGGTTGAAGGTTGGGGGATTGGAGGTTGAAGGTCGAAGGTTGAAGGTTGAAGGTTGAAGGTTGGGGGTTGGAGGTTGGAGGTTGAAGGTTGAAGGTTGAAGGTTGGGGGTTGGAGGTTGAAGGTTGAAGGTTGAAGGTTGGGGGTTGGAGGTTGAAGGTCGAAGGTT
>Ga0172375_10009934_pt1 | contig 12428 bp, 6 predicted proteins | sample LakKiv1m_FD_114537 | JGI IMG/M metagenome (GOLD analysis project Ga0172375, IMG submission 114537) | Freshwater microbial communities from Kabuno Bay, South-Kivu, Congo - kab_092012_11.1m | ecosystem: Environmental > Aquatic > Freshwater > Lake | place: Democratic Republic of the Congo... | reverse complement strand
TTATTTTTTCCGCCAATTCTTCCTGGTTTTCAGGAGTGGCGATAGAAACAATGCGAGCCAGTTTGTTGATGCTTACTTCACCATTCTCAAGCATTTCTTTCAAAACCAGTTTGTCTTCAAATCTCCGACTCAAATTTAAAGTCAAATTAACCTGATCCGCAGAAAGTCCACAAAGTTTAAAAGAAAATTCAAAGATTGATGAAAAGCCTTTTTTCTCATAAAGCCTTCGACGATTCACCTCCGGCAAAAGTCCAATAAATTTTTGTCTCCAATGTAGAGCGTTTTTGCCGAATCTTTTGCAGAGTTCAAAAAGTTTGTCATCGGGGAATTTGCAGACTTCGGGAAGTCTTGCGTTTGTCACAGATTGTGATTCGCTAGGCTTGTAAATTCCGGAAGGATTTGTGTCCGAAGCGGCAGTCGACGCAGAGCCTTTCTCGTTAGAATTTATCATTTTTATTTGGGTTATTTTTTTATATTTTTTCTGCCTCGATTTTCGCCTTTTTAACCTTAAAAATCAACTTTTTTGGCTTGAAAAAAGCTGTCAATAATTGCGCGGTAACAGGCCGAAAACGGCTTGCGTAAGCCAAAAACGCAAAGACGGCACGCGCAGGGCAAAGGACGATGTGTTGGAATATACTTCCACAAAGTCTCGAACAAAGCACGTGAGTCAAAACAGAGATATGTTGAAATATACTTTCGCGCAAGCCAAGAACGCCAACGCGACACGCGCAATGCGAAGAGCAATGTGGTGAAATCTATCTTTAGTCAATCTGTAAACATGGCACAACCAAGACAAATATCAATTTAGTACAGTAATGAGCGGAAAAAGAATTACTATAAATTTAAAGCTTTACAAACAATTGGCCAAGAATCTTTTGATATTAGAGCAAAATTGGCGAAGTGTACTGAGTTTTTATAATCATTTTCCACTGAAATCCCCGTATTTTTGCGGTTTTTGCAAGATTTTTAGTGGTTTTTTGTTATTTTTCGTTAAAATCTATTGAAAATTAATATTTTTGTGTATATATTGGGGATGTCAGGCGGTATTGGCCAATGGATAGCATGGCCTGGGGCAATCTAACGGGTGAGCAACGGCAAGGCGATGATGATTGAGACGTGGTACGGCGGCATGGCAGCCTGGCATTATTTTCTTTTTTCTCTCCTATGGCAAAAATAATAGATGGGCTAAAGATCGCGGGCGAGATGTATCAAAACCTTGCGAAGGAGGTGAGAGAGCTTCAGGTGCGCCATAATGTTAATCCAAAACTCGCTGTTATACTTGTCGGGAAAAATCCTGCGAGTCTTTCCTATATTAAACAAAAGCAAAAAGCGTGTGTGAAGACCGATATTAAATGGGAGCAGTTTGACTATGAAGAAAGTGTTACGACTGAGCAGATAATTGAAAAAATTGACGAATTAAATAAAGACGAACTTGTTCATGGAATTTTGGTACAGCTTCCTCTACCAAAGCATATAAATGTGCCTTTGGTCATTAGAGCCATTGAACCAAAAAAAGATGTTGATGGTTTTACAGCTTACAATATCGGGAAAATGTTTTTGGGAACGGAGTTTGAGGATTTGGCGTCATGCACTCCGCTTGGGGTGATTAAAATGCTTGAATATTATGATATTCCGATTCGCGGAAAAGAGGCTGTTGTTGTTGGACACAGCAATATAGTCGGGAAGCCATTATCTACGATGCTTTTGAATAGAAACGCCACAGTCACCACATGCCACATTGATACAAAAGATTTGGCTTTTCATACAAAGAGAGCTGATATTCTTTGTGTTGGAGTTGGAAAGATCGGGCTTATTTCCGCAGATATGGTGAAAGATGGAGTTGTTGTTATTGATATTGGCTGTAATAAATGTGCGGATGGAAAATTGAAGGGAGATGTGGATTTTGAAGGGATTGAAAAAAAAGCTTCTTATATAACTCCGGTTCCTGGCGGGGCCGGGCCTATGACTGTCGCATGTTTGATGCTCAATACTGTTAAAGCGGCGAGAAGACTAAACGATCTTTAACTTTAACCCAAAAATATATGTGCGGCGTACTTGGAATTTATGGTCACCAATATGTAGCTCAAGATATATATGATGGCCTTTTGACCTTACAACACAGAGGGCAGGATGCCACCGGAATGGCAACTTTTGACGGCGAAAGGTTTCATGTAAAAAAAGGGCTCGGTTTGGTAAAAGATGTTTTCCATACAAAAAACATGATGCGCCTGCAGGGAAATGTCGGAGTCGGGCACACGAGATACTCCACGGTTGGCAGCGGCGGCGCAGAGGACGCTCAGCCTTTTTTGGCGCACGCTTTTTTTGGAGTCGCTTTGGCTCATAACGGGAATTTGTTTAATGCTTGGGGATTAAAAAAAGAGCTTTTTGAAAAGGATCGAAGGTTCGTTAATTCGGACTGCGACGCGGAAATTATCTTAAATGTTTTTACAAAGGCTTTAACCAAGCAAAAAATTAAATCCGATGTTAAATTTGACCATATTTGTAAAGCCGTAAAAAGTGTATTCAAAAGGTCTCGTGGCGCATATAGCGTTGTTTCTTTTATCGCAAAACACGGAATGGTCGCTTTTCGTGATCCGCATGGCATCAGACCCTTGATCTTCGGAAAAAAATCGGACGGACTTTATGAAGATTATATTTTCTCTTCGGAGAGCGTGACATTGGATGTCCTTGGATACACGAAGATACGAGATGTCGCTCCCGGTGAGATTATTTGGATAGATGAAAGCCGTGAAATTCATTCGAGAATTTTGATCAAGAAAAAAATCATCCCTTGCATCTTTGAATATATTTATTTCGCGAGGCCGGACTCGCTTATGAATGATATTTCGGTTTATAAGGCGCGTTTGAGAATGGGAGAGAAGTTGGCGAAAAAAATTAAAAATTCCGGAATAGATATCGATGTTGTGATGCCCGTACCGGATTCAAGCAGAACCGCCGCTTTGTCATTGGCTCAAAAATTGAAAATTCCGTATCGCGAAGGGCTGATAAAAAACAGATACATTGGAAGAACTTTTATAATGCCCGGGCAAGAGCTTAGAAAAAAGTCGATTCGATACAAATTGAATGTGATGAAACTTGAGTTTAAGGACAAAAATGTTTTGCTTATTGATGACAGTATCGTCCGCGGGAATACTTCAAAAGAAATAGTAAGAATGTGCAAAAATGCGGGAGCGAAGAATCTTTATTTCGCATCGTACTCGCCTCCTGTGAAATATCCTTGTGTTTATGGGATAGATATTCCTACTTCGCAGGAATTAATCGCATCTTCAAATTCAGTGGATGAAATCTGTAAGTTTATTGGGGCTGACGGGCTTTTTTATGCCGATTTGAAAGATACTTTTGACAGTTGCAGAGTTGGCAATCCCAAAATCAGAGATTTCTGCATGGCTTGTTTTGATGGAAAATATAAAACAGGCGATGTTACCAAAGAGGTTTTGCGGGAGGTCTCGGAGACGAGACTTAAAGAAAAAGCTTGCGGCGCGGTTGAAGATGAATCCCCTACTGAAGGGCAGATGAGCATCGTTTAAAAATTAACTTTTAAATATGAAAAAAGTTCTCTTGATTGGCAATGGCGCCAGAGAACATGTCGTTGCCGAAACTTTAAAAAGATCCCCGCAAGGGGTTGAGCTTTTTGTTGTTGGATCAAACGTGAATCCCGGAATAAAATCTCTTTCTACCGAATACATTGTGGGAGGGACATCCGATTTTGAGTTAATAAAAGAATTCGCGCTGAAAATTAAGCCTGATTTTTGCATTATTGGGCCGGAAGCTCCGATCGCGGCCGGTGTAGTTGATATGCTTTCCGGGATTGGCGTTCCGTCATGTTCTCCGATGCAAGCTGTTGGTAAATTAGAGTCTTCGAAGTCTTTCACTCGTGATTTATTAGCGAAGTATGACATCCCTGGAAATCCAAAATTCAAAGTGTTTTTAGATGAAAATGGATTGAGCGAGTTTTTTGATGAGCTTGGGAATGATTTTGTTGTGAAGGCAGATGGCTTGAAAGGCGGGAAAGGCGTTAAGGTTTCTGGTGATCATTTAAAAAATAAAGAGGAAGGGCTGGCTTACGCAAAAGAATGCTTGGCTGATTCCGGGAAAGTTATTGTTGAGGAAAAATTGGAAGGCGAAGAATTTAGTCTTATGAGTTTTTGTGATGGTGTTAATACGGCTGAAATGATGCCAATTCAGGATCATAAAAGGGCTTATGAAGAAGATACCGGGCCGAATACAGGTGGCATGGGTTCATACGGGGACGCTAATCATTTGTTGCCGTTTCTAAATTCAACCGATGTCGAATTTGCGAGAGAGATTACAAAAAAGGTTGCTACTGCTTTAAAGCAAGAAACCGGAGTTTTGTTTAAAGGGGTTATGTACGGCGGGTTTATTGTCACCAAATCCGGCGTAAAATTAATTGAATACAATGCGCGTTTTGGCGATCCCGAAGTCATGAATGTTTTACCTTTATTAAAGACTGATTTTGTTGAAATTTGCGAGGCTATTATTGGGGGGACTTTGGATATGGTTAAAGTTGAATTTGAAAAAAAAGCGACAGTTTGCAAGTACGCTGTTCCTGAAGGGTATCCCGATAATCCGGTCAAAGGCGTGAAAATTACTGTCAAAAATATTCCTGAAGGCGTCAAAGCTTATTACGCTTCCGTTGATCAAAAAGAAGACGGCCTTTATTTGGCCGGGTCGAGAGCGATCGCTTTTGTCGGGATCGCGGACAGTTTGGCGGAAGCCGAAAAATTGGCCGAAGAAGCCGTGCGTAATGTTGAAGGTCCTGTGTTCCACAGGAAAGACATAGGGACTCAGGAACTACTACAAAAAAGAGTTGATCATGTTTCAGCTCTGATTAGCAGAGAATAAGCGTTATTCTTCGTTTCGAAGTTTGTTTGCCGCTGAGCGAGCCGCTGAAAAAGCTTTGTCCAAAGTTTTGCCGACAATTTTCTTTGCTTTTTTCGCTTTGCCGGAGACTTGTTTTTTTGCTTTTTTCAAATCGTTTTCCGTCACACCGTATTTTTCTTCAAGCCATGAAAGCGCCTTTTCCTGAACGCTTTTTGCCGCAGCCTTCCCTTTTGTTAAATACTCTTTCACGTCTTCGTTTTTCGCGACTTCGCTTGTGAAATTTTTCATATCTTTGCCCATACCAACAAACGCGCTTTTTAACGCGTTCAGTCCGTAATTTCCCTCTTCGATATCTTTTTTGAAACTTTCTCTCAATTCAACTCCTTTTTTTGGAGCGAACAGTAGGCCGATAATTCCTCCGAGAGCTAAACCTGCCAATAAAGTTTTTAATCTTTTCATAGTTGTTTGGTTATTTGGTTTTTACGCGGGAATCCTAACATTAAATACTTAGATTCTTCAAGTTGTAAATTCTAAACAGCCCTTTAACTAGAGGAGAAATTTTGTTTGTTTTGTAATCGACCGAGAAACCGATGAATTCGTGAAGCATCGATTCAACTGTGGTGTTTTCGGTAAGCTCGTCTTTTAATTCTTGAGGGACTTCCATTTCGAAATACCCTTCTTTGTCGGAGATAACCACCGAGCTGAAAATCGCTGATCTAAACACAAACATTACCGCTGAATTTGGCTCTGTGTAGCCTTTTATCGTGGACTTTTCCGTTTCCGCTTTTTTCACCGCTTCGTCATATTTCGCCAGATAACTGTCAGCGAATTTTGTTGATTTAATGTATTTTGGGACTCTGTTCAAAGTCAGTTCCGTGGTCCAATATTCTGTGTCGGTTTCTTTTGGCTCGATTCCCGCACCTACAAATTTAACTTCCGGAGCTTTTATTGTTTGATCCGCAACTTTTGCGAGGACTCTGCTTTTTCCCGCTTCAACCGTGAATAAATCGCCGTCTGTTAGAACCTCAAGTATTGAGTTGTCCACCAATACCATATATTTTCCCGTATTGTCCGTTTCTACTTCTATCGGAATAACTCTGCCGTCATTCATCGTAGCGTTTACCGTGATTTTTTTGTTCGGCTGTGCCGTACCTGTCATCAAAAATCCGTCTTTTGAAACTACTGCGATTTCTCCACCAATACCTGCTCTCACTTGCGGTTCCTTGCCGCCTTCTTTCTTTGCGCCGAATACGAAATCATTTAATTCTTCTCTGGTTAATGATGTCGGGTCGGTTTCGATTGAAGTGATTGTAATTAAAAATTCTTCCGAGTCCGGAGAGTATGGGTCTGTTCCTCTTACAAGTTCTTCACCGTTTGTTAAGCCATCGCCGTCGGCGTCAGCCGTGCTCGCGGAGATCGCTTCGATGACGCGAGAGATTGGTTCTGAAATTGTTGACTCAAAGTCGATGCCCAGTGCCGCTCTTGTTGAGTTTACCGCGGTTGCGGATTCGGTTGTCGAGTCCGTGGTTGTTTCAGTTGTTGTTGTGTCGCGCGAGGTGTCTGTTGTTGTGGACGAGGCTTCGCTTGGGGCGTAGCGTTCATACGTCTCCGTGCGCGCGTAGGTTGGAGGTTCGGTTGTGGAGTCTGTTGTCGTTGAGTCCTCTGTGGTTGTGTCTTCTGTGGTTGTGTCTTCTGTGGTTGTGTCTTCTGTGGTTGTGTCGCGGGAGGTGTCGGTTGTTTCCTCCTCGGTTGTTGTTTCACTTGAGATGTCTGATGTATCGGTTGTTGTGGTTGAGCGGCTTGAAGAGCGTCTGCCGGAGGTTAAAATCACCCCTCCTCCAGTTGAAGGCACAGTCAAAGCTATTGTTGCCGTTTTGTAATAGCTGGATCCATCAAAAGTTCCTGAGCCTGTTGTTGTCGTGCATGAAGTTGCCCCACTTGTTGGAGTAACAGTAATTGTATTTGGTGAATATGTCGTTTTCCCTGATGAATTGGAAATAAATTCTGGTATTAGCCCCCAAGTTGTTACGTCTTCAGGGTTGAAACTTGCCGACCCCCAGTAGCCACCGTTGTATGTCGTGAATGTGCTTGAGGATCCGTTTACCGTCACGCTTGATATCCCGGAAGTTAGAGCTGTTCCATTACATGTGTATGCCAATGCTCCGTACCAAATTTGTTCGATGCCATTTACCCCTGTTCCGCCTGTGACCGTGTTGTCTGTGTGAAGAGTGCTTTTGTTTGTCGCGGCTGAATCAAGTGCGTATATCCCCACGTTTGTGTTTGAGGCTATTGTGTTTCCCGTAATTGTTGGCGATGATCTTACATCGTCCGCTGTTACGCTTGGGGATTTTGTGACACCGTATTCTGAAGTTATTCTTATCCCATATCCTCCATTGCTTGATATAGTATTTGATGAAATCGTTGGAGATGATGCATATACCACTACTCCATGTGCTGTGTTATTTGTTATTACGTTGCTATTGATTGTCCCCGATGTCATAAAGTCAAATTCTATCCCACCCAACCCGTTGTAAGAGATTGTGTTTGGGGCTGATGAACTTCCAATTGTAACACTTGTGATATTGCCGCCCGGCGTTGCGTCTGAGAAGAATACACCATTAGATGTGTTTGGCGAGCTAGTGCTTCCGATTGTATTTGCATACATTGTTACTCCAGAGATCCCGCTTCCTCCTGGTTGATGTGATATGTACACTCCGTATTCCGCGTTCCCACTTATCGTATTTCCCTCTCCAGCACCGGTTCCACCTATCGCTATCGTGCTGGAACTCCCTCCTACTAAGTCTATAACAACAACTCCCGATCCATTTGCAATTGCAGTCGTCGCTCCTGCAATGTTTGAACCTATTGTGGTTCCTTTTATTGTTAATGAAGATACGTTGCTCCCAATTATTCCTTGTCCATAGTTCCCTTTTATTGTGTTCCCGGCTATGCCTGAGCCGATTGTCGCGCTGGCCGTGTTTACCATTATGCCGCCGTAGTACATCCCGATAAAAAGACTGTTTCCATTTCCGACTGTTGTCACCGTGCCTGCCGCATTTGTTCCGATTTTGTTGTTTAAAATTGTCGCGGAACCGCTGCTGTCGATTAAGATACCCGCTCGCGTGTTTCCGGAAATTACGTTTTCCCCGGATGAACTTCCAATCGATATCCCTGTCGCTCCGGAAACGTGGATTCCATTGTAGCCGTTTGCTACTGCAGAAGTTCCCGCGGCATCAAGCCCGATGTAGTTTCCTTCGATATTAGAGCTTGTTACCGTTGATCCAAGCCATATCCCGCTCCATGTGTTCCCTGAAATCATGTTCGAATATACGTTTGCCGGTTTTCGAAGTCTTATTCCGTTATTTCCATTTGCTTTTGCTGCCGTTCCTGCCGCGTTTAGACCAATGTAATTATTTCTGATTGTTGGAGTGATCGTTACCGTACTATCTATATCCACTCCGTTCCCCGTGTTTCCCGATATTATATTTACAGAGCCAACCGCTGTTCCTATCGCCAATGATCCTCCTGTTGAAAACACACTGACTCCTGTTCCATTTGCTATCGCTGTTGAACCGTCCGCTCCGAGCCCGACATACGCGCCCGTCATTGATATCGTGCAGGATGAATTCATCAAATAAACTCCGTTGCTCGTATTTCCAGATATTACATTTAGGCTATCTCCTATTGTTAATGTTCCGCATCCTTCAACTGACACTCCGTTTGCATTCGCCACCGCCCCTGCGCCTGACGCATTTGTTCCAATATAATTTTTTAATACTGTTATTGTTGGAGTGCCGCCTTTTAAATAAACTCCGGCATTCGTATTTCCCGATATCACATTCCCTGCTGACGATGTTCCTATATTCACCGTCCCTGTTACCGTGTCACTCACATATATACCTGTCTGGTTTGCCGCCGCCGCCGTGCCAGCCACGTTTGTTCCAATATAATTTCCACTAATTGTGACCGCCGTACCTGCATGCGAGTTGTCTATTTTGATCCCGTTATTTGTATCGAAATTACTGATTATGTTTCTTGACGCTGAGTCTGATCCTCCAATCGTGACCGTTACCGCTGAAGCTCCTGTTATTGATATTCCTTCACTTTGGTCTGACGATGGAGAAATGCTATTTCCGCCGCTTGTAATGCCAATATGATTTCCTAAGACTTGAGTGCCGCTGACATTGTTAACGTGTATTCCCCCACCTATTTGGTTTCCTTCTCCTGAGACTCCTGTCCCAATGCTCGCGCTTGCTCCACTAAGTCTTATCGCCGTTCCTATGTCTTTTTTGTTTGTTGTTCCGTCCGTGTTTAACATTGAATTTTTCAATGTAAAATTGTCACCTGAGACATATATCGCATTGTGGCCGGATGTCGTTCCTCCCCATACAATCATCCCGTCAATTACCACGTTTGCCGCTGTCACCGCTATCGCGTTGTCGTTTACTCCAGTTGCGTCGATTGTTATGTCGGGTCCAGGAGTTCCGTCTATGTCTCCATCAAGTGTTATTTGCGTTGGAATGGATATAGTCCCAAGTCCTCCCAGCGTTATGGTTCCACCGGTCAAACTGGGATCAAAATTTACGGTGTCACCAATCCCTGCCGCTCCAATCGCCTCACGCAGACTGCAATCACCAAGCACGCATCCCATCCCATCATCTTCATCATCAAGTATGTCCACTGTTTTTGATGGAGCCGCAGCGAATACTGTCGCTGAAATTGAAACTGCCGCTAATGAAGCGGCGAATAAAACGAGCATTTTCCGTAGGTACTTCATAGTTTGTTTTTTTATTTATATTTGTATGGATAATTATAGCATTTTCAAGGTTGAAATTCAAGGGTGGTGGGATAAAAAAATCGCTTATGGCGGGCTCAGTGCTACAGGCTCCCCGCTGAGCGGGGCAGGCATGGACACCTTCGGGGGCTTGGCTCGTAAAAAAAATCGCCTCAGCGATTTTTTTGGGGCTCATAAAAAAATCCCCCGCCTTTGGCGGGGGATTTTTTCCTCCAGTATTATTTCGAATTATCGTAAGTTAGTTTATAGGCTCAGGCTACGGCCTGTAAACTCGAACAGGTTCGGGTTTACAGTTTAATAAGCCCAGCTTGGTAAAAAGTAAAGATCAGCTCCGCCATTTCACCTCTTGTGAACAGTTGATTCGGATAAAAATGGAATCCGTCGTCATTCAATAACGCATGGTATTTAGCATAACAAACCGCATCCGAATACCACGTTCCCGCTTTCGCATCAACGTATACTTGAGTTGTGCAATAAGGAACCATTAAGCCGTTTTTTATCTTTGCGGCGTTCAACAACATTACCAACGCTTCAGCTTTCGTGACTTGATTATCAGGTTTAAATTTACCGTCTGTGTAACCTTTTGTTATTCCGTACATTTTCCCGGCTGATATGTATTTAACGTACCAAGCGTCTTTTGCAACATCGCTGAATCCTTGGTCGCCGTACGCGTATGCAGGAACTTCGTAATTCAAAGCTTCCAAAATCGTTTTCAAAACTTCAACTCTGTTTATTGGTTGATAAGGTTTAAAAGATCCATCGCTGTACCCTCCAAAAATTCCTTTTTCCTGAGCCCATTTTGCAGCAGCGCAGAATGGATTCGCTTCGATTAAATCTGTGTATCCGCCGCATTTTTTGCCGCTCGTGCCACCATCTTTTGTAACATTGCTGTCCACAACAATGAATTTTCCCCATTCTTTTTCTTCGCCATCGTCATTGTCGGCTGTGATTTTGTAATCATAAACGCCGTCTTTTATATATTCACCATTTACGAGTTCGCCGTTCCATTTTATTTCATTTTTTCCTTCGTCCAATTCGCCTTCAAAGATTTCCGCGATTTTATTTCCTTTTTTATAAACAACCAATTCAACATCCGAGTCGTCCTCCAATCTAAATTCAAACTCTAATTTTTCGTTGTTTCCAGGAGTAAATACCGCTGGAGAGGTTCCGTCTTTGATAATTATTCCGCCGGAGTCTTTTTCAAGTTTTACCGAAACATTTTCTTCGTCTTCCCCTTTGGCATTTTTTGAAGTTATAACTATTGAGTATGTTCCATAAGTCCTGCCGTCGCCATCCCAACCAACTGAGTACGTCCCTTTTTCGAGATCATCTTCGTCGTAGATATTCCCCGTGTTTATGTTTCCGTCATAGATTTTCACTTTGACATCAGCTTCCGCTTCCAAGGTGAAAACGATTGATATTTCCTCGTTTTTTTCCGGATCAAAAGATTCCTTTGAAACAAACACGTTTTTTAATTCCGGTTCGTCTTCTTTGCTTGAGTTTACCCCATTTTCGAGATCAAATTCTTTTTTATCGATGTCTTTGATTCCGTTTGAAGTTTCCGCAATAACTTTTACATAATAGGTTCCGTCGTCCGCGTCGTTGCCGTTTTTGTCTTTGCCGTCCCATTCATATTCATAATCACCTTTTTCAAGTTCTTTATCGTCTTTTAATGTAGCCACCAATTTGTCTTTTTTATCGTAGATTTTTACGTCAACTTTTGCGTCTAAATTTAATTCAAATTCGATTTCCAAGTCTTCGTCGATCGAAAGGTTTTTAATTAAATTTTCGCTATTGTCTGCGGTCGTTGTCGTGTCCGTTGGAGTCGTGCTTGTTGGGTTGTATGTAATCCAATCTTTTACAATTTCCGTATCGTTTGAATCGTCTTTGTCCGTGCCTTGAATAACATAATAATATTTGCCGTTTTTGCTGGCATCTTGGCCATCGGCGTTTTTGCCGTTCCAAGAAAATTTATAACAATCCGCTGTCAAAAGCTTATTGTTTTGGATAATTTGCACAGTTTTTCCTTCGTTGTTTGAAGTCGCTTCGTAGATGCCGAGAGTGATATACGCCTCTTCATTTGTACAAAATTCGATTGTTTGATTTGATTCTTTTACGTTTGTGATTTGAAGTGCCGGGTCACCGATTTTAACTTTGATATCGGTCAACGTGAATGCGTTTGCAGTTGTAATACTTCCGAATGCAAGAGTCGAAATAACAGATGTAACCAGTGTTCTTTTTAGCCATTTAATAAACATTTTAGAATGGGTTATTTGTAATAGCGATTACAAGAAGAGCGGTGATCGTACACTATTCCTGCCGTTTTGTCAATAGCATTAGACTATCGGGTTTGATCCACCCATAAATACAGTGGAATTTGCGTTAATCGCGTTGATCGTCCGAGAGTATATTTTAACATATTGCTCTTTGTGTCGCGCGTGTTGTCTTCACGTTTTTGGCTTTGCCAAAAGTATATTTCACCATATCACTCTTCGCGTTGCGCGTGTCGCGTTGGCGTTTTTGGCTTGCATAAAAGTATATTTCACCACATCGCCCTTTGTCCCGTGTTTGCCGCGCTTTCGTTTTTGGCTTCTGTAAGCCCTTTTCGGGCTATTACTGGGCAATTATTGACAGCTTTTTTCAAGCCAAAAAAGTTGATTTTTAAGGTTAAAAAGTAGAATGTGGGTGAGCGTATACTTACCATTAATGGCGAGTAAATAACCCACTGCTTCGCTTGATGGCAAGTAAACAACCCACTGCTTCACTCATC
>Ga0172375_10009932_pt1 | contig 12431 bp, 14 predicted proteins | sample LakKiv1m_FD_114537 | JGI IMG/M metagenome (GOLD analysis project Ga0172375, IMG submission 114537) | Freshwater microbial communities from Kabuno Bay, South-Kivu, Congo - kab_092012_11.1m | ecosystem: Environmental > Aquatic > Freshwater > Lake | place: Democratic Republic of the Congo... | reverse complement strand
ATCATTGACGAGGCCTGGGACCTGTTGACCCAGGGCAACGTGGGCGAGTTCATCGAACATGGTTATCGGCGGTTTCGCAAATACGGCGGCGCGGCCATCGCCATCACGCAGTCCATCAACGACCTGTACAACTCCTCCAGCGGGGAGGCCATTGCGGAGAACTCGGCCTGCAAGATCTTGATGGGCCAGGCCCCGGAGACCATCTTGAAGCTCAAGGAGAAAGGCCGCCTGGACCTGGGGGAGTACGGCTTCGAGTTGCTCAAGACCCTGCACACCGTGCCGGGGCGGTATTCGGAGATGTGTTTTGTCACCCAGCAGGGCCTGGGGATAGAGCGGCTCTACGTGGAGCCGTTCAAGCGGTTGCTCTATTCCACCAAGGCCGAGGACATCTATGCCTTGCAGCAGTTGCAGAAACAGGGCCTGAGCCTGATGGCGGCCATTGACGCCCTGATGGCGGAGCGGGAAAAGGCGGCATGACCGGGTGGCGGCGGTTCCTTCGGGTCAAGAAGCCCTGGCCGTTGTTCCTGGGGCAGTGCCTGGCGGTTCTGGCGGTAGCCTATACCCTGGGGTGGTGGTTTTCAAACCTGTATGAGTTCGGTATTGCCCAGGGGAAACCCTGTATGCCCGGCAGGTTCTACTTCATTGAGCGCCGGGGCGAGGGCCGGTTGCCGGAGTTTAAGCGGGGCGACCTGATCGTCTTTCGCACCGATAGGCGCATGGCGCCGTTCTATCAGCCGGGGACCCGGTTCGTGAAATTGGTACGGGGCTTGCCGGGGGACCGGGTGGTGATCGACGCCGCCGGCAAGGTGGAGATCACCGGCAACGACGGCTACCGGTTCAACACCGCGTTGGAGACCCAGGTGACGGCGCTGCTGGTTAAGGCCGGCGCCGACAATGGCGCCAGGCCCCTCACGCCGGAATATTTCGCAATGGACTACATCATTCCGTCCGGGAGCTATTTTGCCATGGGGACCTTGCCGGACAGCTACGACTCGCGTTATTGGGGCCTGGTGCGCCCGGACCAGGTGGTGGGCAAGGCCCTGGTGGAGTTCGGTTCCTGGGCCATGATGGGTAGGCAGGCAAGCAATTAACCTCGGAGCGAGCGCGCTCCCCATATCTTTAAGGAGGAATTATCATGCAACAATTGGCGGAAATTCTACCACCGGGAAACCAGTTGGAAGCGCAATCCCTGGACCGATTGGAGTTAAACGCGATTCAGGCGAACATCCGGCGTTACGGCTGGCAGGCGTTGGCGGTGCGTCTGCTGGCCATCACCCTGGCGTCGTTGTTCATGGTGTTCGGGTGCACCACCTGGCGGCCCATCTTGTTTCGCTTCTGGCCGGTGGTGTGCCTGTTCCTGCTCTGGACCCTGGAGGGGCATTACAAGTTCATGCAGAAGCAATACGTGGACTTATATCCCAGGGCCCTGGACGGGAAATTAACCGACCTGTCGGTCCAGGTAAATGACCGGTTCAACGTGGCGTCGCTGTGGCGGCCCATGATCATGGCGCCTTACGCCATCATCATCGGGCTGTTCGCCCTGGCCAACCTGGGGATCTGAGGCAACCTTCAACCCCGGGCGCCATACGGGAGAAAGGAGGTGATCCGGCGCAACTACTGGCGGCCAAGGAGGTGATGCCATGGAGTAACCTCAAGAGATTCCCCCAAGTGCTGATCCTAATCAAGGAGGTTGACGTGAGACAGGCGAGGATATACGGCAGGTGGCTGGGTATCCTCGCCTGTTTTGCCTTGTGCGGGGCGGCGGGGCCGGGCCATCCCCAGGATGACGCGGCCGCGGAGATTGTTCAAAAAACGCCGGCTCGGATAGAAGAGTTTCACGACCTGGCCCGGGGCATTGCCCGGCAGAGACCGGCCAGGTTGGAAGAGTTTAAGGCCCTGGCGGAGGACCTGGCCCGCCGGGAAGAGGCCAGGGTGCAAGGCCAGGCGGACGGCCTGGCGGCTGGGACGCCGCCTCCCGCCGGAGAGCGGATGCTGCTGTTCATCACCCTGGGGGAGAAACCGGCAGAGGACCTGGAGGCCAACCGCCGGTTGTTCAAAGACATCCGGGAGCTATCCCCGGAGGCGGTGATCGTGCTCCGGGGCCTGCCCCGGGGCCGGCGCACCCTGGGGGACCTGTTTAAGTATCTGCGGCCTCTGCTCACTAAAGACGGCCCCCTGGTCATGCTGGACCCCCGGTTGTTTCGGCGTTATGGCGTCACCGTCTCTCCCACCCTGGTGTATGAGCGGGACGGCGTGGCGCTGGCCTGGGCCCGGGGGATTATTAATGCCCAATGGCTCAAGACCCGGGTGGAGCGGGATAAGGCCAGGGGGGACCAGGGCAAGTGGGGTGAGACCGCGGCGATTGCCGAGCGGGATTTTATCGACGAGATGCAATCCCGGCTGGCGGGGATCGACTGGCAGGCCAAGAAAGATAAAGCGGTGGCGACCTTCTGGCAGAAGCAGAAGTTTTTGGATTTGCCCAGGACCAGGACAGAAAAGGTGTTTTATTTGGATGCAACCTACAAAGTGGAGCAGGACTTCATCCTGCCGGACGGCAAGGTGATCGCCCGGGCCGGCGACAAGATAGACCTGTTCAAGATCATGCCGCCCACCTTCATGCTGGTGGTGTTTGACGCCGCCGACCCGCAGCAGGTGGCCTGGGCCTTGAAGACCGGGCGGGAGTATGCCGGGAAACACCGGGTGAAGTATATCGCCACGCGCATACCCGATTGCCAGGAACATGGCTGGGAATCCTGGGCGCGGCTGCACCAGACCCTGGCGGCGCCGGTGTATTTATTGAACCAGACGGTGAAAGACCGGTTCAAACTGGCCCACTCCCCCAGCACGGTGCGGTTTGTCAAGGCGAGGCGCCGGTTCGAGGTCAAGGAAGTATGCGTCGAAAATTAGCTGTGTTTCTGGTGGTGGTGTTGCTGTTCACCTGGACCGTGCCGGTCCCGGCGAGCAACGTCTGTCCCGACGCCCACCTGTGGTCCCAGAGGCTGTTCACCGACATCTGCTGGGATTGCATTTTTCCCATCATGATCGGCGGCTTTCCCCTGGGGGGCGATTCCGGCAACGCCCCCGGCGGGCGGGCCACCAGCATCTTTCTGTGTCTCTGCGAAGACGGCCCCATGGGGATCAGCGTGGGCACGCCCATCGGCCTGTGGGAACCGGCCCGGATAGTGGAATTGGTTCGGCTGCCGTACTGTTCCCCGACCCTGGGGGGACTGGAGTTTCATATTACCCAATCGCGGTTGTTAGGCGGCGCCGCGGAAGCGGAGGGGGACGCCGGCGACAAGATGTTCTACAACTTCCACTATTTCGCCTTTCCGCTGCTCATCATCCTGGAACTGCTGACCATGGCGGAGTGCAACACCGACGGGTTCGTGGATTTCGACCTGATGTACATGTCGGAGCTTGACCCCACCTGGAGCGACGACGAATTGAGTTTCTATACGACCCCGGAGGTGACGCTGTTCGCCAATCCTTTTGCGCAAATGGCCTGTTTAGGGGACGCGGCCATGGGTTTGGCGGGAAGAACCCTGGATACCATGTTTTGGTGCGCCGGCAATTGGGGCGGGTTGTATCCCTTCACCGGGAACGTTATCCAGGATAGTTCCCGGCCCCTGGTCACCAGTCTGGCGGGGGCCCGGGCCATCGCCGCCCTGCACCGCCGGGGCCTGGCCTGGAAGACCATGGGAGACGACGCCCTGTGCGGCGGGTACATTTATCCCACCATCCCCAAGAGCCAGTACCGCATGGAGATGTTCTTCCCGGTGGCGGAGACCTCGGACAATCATGTCATCGGGGAGACCCCCTTCCGGTGGGGGGAATGGCGGAATATCCCGGGATATGAGGATTACGTTTACATCATCTGGCGCTGGAAGGATTGCTGCGTGCGGTGGTAGGCCTGCCTTGAAAAATTCTTTAGTGGCACCGGCATCTTGCCGGTGCGATGCACAGGCTGGAAGCCTGTGCTACCAGAAGCGGCGGGCGGGACGCCCGCCCTACCAATTTTTCATAATTTGTGGGTGGGCCATATAGCCCATGAGTAAATGGCCTGAAAATGGATGAGGAGAATTAGAGACCAAGCACTCGCCGTAAAGCTTTTTCAACGTTCGGCATACAATCACAGCGGCCGATAACTTTATCAATTTCCCTGGGAAGGATGGTGGCCAGATGATCTGCAATAATGACGGAATCAGAGAGAATCCCCATTGCTCGGCCAGTCGTACTGTCTTTGCTGACCCGCACCCGGGTATCTCCAGTGCGTTCCAGGTTGGAGGTTATTTGGACTATCACCCTTTGACTCAATCCGGTATCGACGGTTTCATCCTGGACCACCAGGGCTGGCCTCTTCTTATATCTAACCAGGTCGGAGTATGGGAACTTCACGAGGACTACATCCCCTCTTTTATAAGTGGTCATAGGCCTCCATACCCGGGGCGTCCCAATCTGCTTCCAAAGCGGCTAGTCGGGCCCGAGTCTCCCTCGCCTCCTCGGCGCTCCAGTCAAGATCGGAAACCAGCAGAGGGCTGGCGGCTGCCTGTGCCTTCAGATTCCGCTTTTCTTTGGAGGAGACGGCCTCTTGGGAGATATCTTCATTAACCACGGGAGTGTCCTCCTTTGTGGTCAATTATAAAACTTTTTAATGTTATGTCAAAGAAAGGGCTCCGTACAGGTCTGACTGGATGAGCCATATCAGGCAAATAATAGCCATTCTCCAGACTCTCATCCAATTGTGGGTGACGGTCTGGCTGCTCTACTGGTCGGCGGCCCGGCCGCTGCCGGCCTATGCGGACCGGTTCAGCGATGCGGCTCGCCAGGGTCAAAGCCTGGGGCAGGGTCTGATGCCCAACGCCTCCACCCTGGGGGGGCAGGATGAGAACGGGAACATTATGCTCAACTGGGGTGGGCAGACTACAACCCTCACCCCCGAGTCGTTGTTTCCCGACTCGGAAAACACCACTGATCCCGACGCCGCCGCGGCCTTCGGCAGCGAAGCCCAGGTGATGAACCGGGCCAACGCCGAAAACCAGGCCATGGGGAACAGTAACAGTTTCACCGGCCAAGCCTACCGCACCTTGACCGGTTCGCTCAATCGCGCCCGGGTCAACCTGAGCAACGATCCCCTGTGGCAGCAGACCGACGACGCCATCGAAATGGCGCGTAGCGGGGTGCAGAGCAACTGCGAGATTCTCACCCTGACCACGCCGGTTACTTCCACGGCCCACGTGCCGGATTTAGAGACCTGCGAACGGGTGTATTATCCCGGCGGCGCCTGCCATTGTTATCACGACTACAGCGTGGAGTTCCTCGGGCAATACAGCATCGGGGCCTGGGGCATGTCCCGGAACAGCATCACCTTGACGGTGAACGTGCAAAGCGGCTCCGTTAGTTGTTCCGGCTGTCAGGGAGGCGCCGGGGTGGAAAACTGGTCCCCGCCCCCGTCCGGCGCCTGCTCGTCCCCGGGCGAAGGCGTGCGCCGGGCGGTTTCGGTCTTCATGCCGTATGCCGGGGCCGCCTTGGTGCAGGCGGCGACCTGCGACAACGGCTTAACGGCCACGTTTACGGTGCAGAACAGCGGCCACAATCCCGAATATCTGCATTCCGGCACCCTCCTGGTCTACATGTACCACATTATCGACCATGGTTGGACCTGCGACCCGGGTTGTGAGGTGCTCCTGACCACCAATGGCCAGGGGGACTCCTTCATTCGCCCGGCTTCGGTTTCCTGCACCCTGGGGCCGTGCGAGTCCGCCACGCCCATTGGCGGGGCCTACGTCAGCCAGGGCCACTTGTATTCCACCAATCCCTTTGCCTCGTGGGGCATCAGCAACCTGGCCCACGAGGTGACCATCGCCCTGGAGGATTTCAACCAGGGGGTGATGCGTTGTTGGACGGACGCCGAAGGGGAGGTGCACTGCCCGGAGAACCTGGGGGAGCGCCATGACACCTGTGCGGAGTTGGAGAACAATCCCGACTGCTCCTTCATCCGGCAGGAGTGCATCGAGGACGCCCAAGACCCGGAATCCGGCATCTGCTATGCCTGGACCGTGGTTTATGACTGTGGCCGGGAGGTGGAAATCGAAGACGTCACCACCACCATGGGCTACGTCTGCGACGGGGTGATCCGTTGCCTGGGGGAAGAATGCGTTGACGGGCAATTTGACGCCAATAATACCGGGTTTGCCCGGGCCGCGGCCCTGTTGCAGGTGACGCAGTACGCCGCCTCGGACATGGATTGCACCGGCGGCGACTGCAAGATCTGGGGCGGGGACCTCTATCGCTGCAAGAAGGCCCTGGGGGGCTGGGTGGACTGCTGCACCAAGCCGGAGGGCGTGTCCCTGGTGGACTACCTCAAGTTGCTGACCGACTCCTTTGCCGTCTCCAGTATGCAGTGGAACCTGTCCGGGGTGCTGCCCTCCATGCTGGCGCACAACCCCCTTACCGGGGCCTGGACCGCTTTAGGGGTGGAGCCGCCCAGCGGTGTCTGGAACCTGATGGAGCGCACCTTTTCGTCAGCCTGGGACAGCCTGGTGGGAAGTTCCAGCGCCTCAGACATTCTATCCGGGTCGGAAGCCATGGCCGGTGGGGCGATATCACAATCGTTGACCCAAAGCCTGATGCGAGCCGCCAATGACTTGTTAACCAGGATTTCTCCCGACCTGGCCGGAGCGATATTTGAGCAGGTGGGGACGGAGATTGTCTTTACTTCCACCATGCAGACCCTCATCAGTGCCGTGACCTTCATCTCCTGGATTTATACCATCTACAACATCCTGGACATCCTGGTGCACATCATCTGGGCCTGTGAGGAGGAAGAGTTTGAACTGGGGGCCAAGCGCCAGTTAAAGGTGTGCCATTACGTGGGTTCCTATTGCGCCTCGGATATCCTGGGCGTCTGCATCGAAAAAAAGGAATCCTATTGTTGCTATAACTCGCCCTTAGCCCGGATCATGCAGGAGCAAATCCGCGCCCAGGGGGTGGCGGGAGGTTGGGGCAGCGCCAAGAACCCGCGGTGCGACGGGCTGTACACTTCACAGTTGGCCCAGGTGAATTGGGACGCGGTGGATTTGAGCGAATGGCTGGCCTTGCTGGCCATTGGCGGCCAGTATCCTACTCAGCGGGATGTCAGCATCGACGGCCTCACCGGTTCCGGATCGCAATTCAATTTTGGCAGTACGGGTTCAACCCGCCCGGACGCCGCCACGCGGACGCAGGCTCGAACCAGCGACAGCGGGGTGGATTTGGAGCAACTGCGCATCGAGGGGAGCTTGCAGCTGTGGGGGCAAGGCAACTGACGACCATAGTAATTTTTCCCTGGCGCTGCCGGGGAACTACCGCCTATACCCGGCAGGTCCTGGCCCGGCATTTTCCGGAGATTGATGTTGCCGCGACCCTGGCGGGTTTTGAGGCCGACGGCGGCTATTGCGATTGCGAAATCTTGTGCAACTGCTGTCTGGCCGGCATCCATGGACCTATATCGCATAAGGAGTGGTTATGACTTACCGCAATAACGGAGTGTTAATCAGCACGACCGACGGAATTTCCGGCTACCGGGTGGCATCGTACCTGGACGCGGTTATCGTGCCGTGCATCGGAGCGGCCAGCCAGATCAAGGACAAGCTGGCCCTGTTCACCGATTTTACCGGGGGGCGGTCAGCCGGGTATCAGAAGGCCTTTGGGCGCATCCTGGAGTCCGGCCTGACGGACCTCAAGCGCCAGGCTCGCTCCTTGGGGGCCAATGCGGTTCTTGGCCTGCGCATCGAAACCACCAACATCTCGGAAGGCAAGTCGCTGCTGTCGTTCCTGTTGTACGGCACCGCGGTGGTGTTGGAGCCTCTATGACCGCTCGGGCCGGCTTTGTCCTGGGTTTATCCCTGGGATTGATGGTCTGCCTGGGCCTCAGCGCCCCGGGTTCGGCCAAGGCCAAAAAGAAACCGTCCGATGGCCGGACCGGCATCGAAGTTCAGACCAGGAGCAAGACCCCCAATCCCAAACCTTTGATGAAGATCATTTCCCGGAAGGACGGCAAGTTTGTGCTGGAACCTCTGAGCCCGCCCCCCGGCGCCCCGGTTTCGGAGCCTCGCCCCCAACAAGAAGGCGCCGTATCCCCGGCTTCCTGGAAGCAGCCGGCGTATGACTCGCAAGACATTCTACGGCTGGTGCTGTCCCAGGTTCAGACCCTGCGCCGGGCGCGTTATGCCCGGGGCGCGTCCCTGGAAACCAGCTCGGCCACGGATTGTTCCGGGCTGGTCCAGTACATCTATCGCGGCGTCAAAGTTAACCTGCCCCGCACCAGCGCCGAGCAGGCCCGGGTAGGCTGGGTGGTGAGCCGTCAACTGGACTGCTCTCAATTATCGTCCGGGGACCTGCTGTTCTTCCGGGATGGGGGGCGCGCCGTGGGTCATGCCGGCATCTACCTGGGCGACGGCAAGATGCTTCACGCCTCCCGCAGCCGGGGCGGCGTGGCGGTGGCGGATTTGCACCAGGGATATTACCTCAACAACTTTGTGGTGGCGACGCGGGTATTGGAGAAGCGTTACAATTGGCCTGCTTACCCAGGTTTAAGCCCGGCGGTCCGATACCGGGATTGGGATTCTTCCGGGGTGATTGCGCCGCCTCCTGTGCCCAAACCCCCGCCGCCCCCTTTGTCCAGGTCCTTGCTGAAAATTTTCTGGCCTGGGGAATACCAGGGATAGAAGCACCAGGCTCAATCGCGATAAATCTCTGACCGCTTTCCAAGGCGTAAAACCAGGATCATAGAGGTGCTGTCTTGAATATCGCAAATCAGCCGGTAGTCACCTATCCTGTATCTCCACAAGGTTCCAAGGGGACCGCTGAGGGCCTTGCCGAGTTCTCGGGGATTGTCGCGAGTAGCCAGGCGCTCATCCGCGAAATCAAGGATTCGTCGAGCCGTTTGCCTGTCCAACTTCCGCAATTGCTGTCTTGCGGTATGAGAATAATCAATCGTCCAAGGCAAGGTCTTTCCTCACCTGGGCAGAGGAATAAGTGACTTCTTTCCCCTTGCGGATACGCTCCAGGACATCGGCTGCGAGGTAATAGTCTTCCAGGTCGTCAATTTTTTCATTAAGGGCCTCCCGGATATAAAAGGCTTTGGTGCGCCCGGTCTGGCGTGCCAGGAAATCCAGGCGTCTGTCGATATCCTCTGGTAATCGAATAGAGATAGGCATTTGTTTCACCGCTTTTTGTATTATTTGTAGCCCATATGATACAAGTATCCAGTGTATTTTTCAAGTGCCTAAAGATATAGATGTTGCGAGAAAACGTTCGTTAAATAAAATTCATAAAAGAGCTTAATATGGATTGATTATCATGATACAAATTAGTATTATTTAATTAATAATTTGGTATTTTTGTCGGCAAGGCTCTTTACTGGCTTCAAAAGACTCCCGGGGAGAACATGAATCAAGAAATCACTCTTTATCATGGAACTCTGTACCTGCGGTTACAGGAACACTTTCTATACCCTCACCTGGATATAGCCGAGGAATCCCTGGACCGCCCCGCAATCATCCGTAAGGTGCAGGACTTGATGGATCGGGTTCAAGGCATACTGGTGAGTGAATCATGAAGGTCATCGGCTACCTTCGGGTAAGCACCCAGGAACAGGACCTGGAAAAGAACAAGGCTGACATCCTGGCCTTTGCCAACGAGCGCCGGTTGGGGAACGTGGATTGGGTGGAGGAAAAGATTTCCGGCACCAGGGACTGGCTCAAACGGGAGCTTGGCCAGGTGGTGGCTTCCCTGGGGCCAGGCGACTGGCTTATTACCCCGGAGTTCAGCCGGTTGGCCCGGTCAACCTTGCAGATTTTAGAGATTTTGGCCGAACTGAAAAAGAAGGGCGTCCACGTATACGTCCTCAAGGGGGCCCAGTATATTAATGACTCTATTGAGTCGAAAGTTTTTCTGACCATGATGGCGCTGTTCAGTGAAATTGAGCGAGATTTGGTTTCGGCCAGAACTAAAGAAGCCTTAAAAGCCCGGAGGGCCGCCGGCGTGAAGCTGGGTCGGCCCAAGGGTTCCGGCAAGAGCAGACTGGACCAATACCAACCGGAAATAGAGGCCTTGCTGAAGAATGGCTCTTCGGTCAGCTTTATCGCCAATAGATACCAGGTTGTCAGGAGCACGCTTCATAACTGGTTGAAGAAGAAAAAGATAGACCGAACGCCGCGACCGTAAGGTTGGATAGGACAGATGCACGCATGTCCAACAAATATTACCAAATCTTTATCGGCGAGTAGAAGGACCATTCCTTTCAGTAAGGAGATGAGCTTTGCCGCGTGTGGTATCTCCTTGTGCAAGATTCGAGTGGAAAAAGGATTGGGCATGTTCCCGGTAGGGCAGGATAAGGCATGAGGCGTCCAATGGATTTTGAGCATTGAGAAATATTTTAGCACCCTCCGAGAAAGGTAAAGGAAATCGACATTGACCCGATTATCCCAAAATGCAAAGAAATTTTAGAAGGCTATTATGGGGACCGGTTCGCCGGACTACTGCTCTATGGCTCCCAGGTCCGGGGGCAGGCGGAACCGGGAAGCGACATTGACCTTTTGGTTTTAATCAATGGACCCTTCGATTATTTCCAGGAGATTTGGAGCCTGGCGGAATTGCTCTATCCGTTGCAGTTGGAATCCGACTGTCTGCTCTCGGTAAAACCCGCAGCATTGCAGGACCTCCAGTCCGGGACCTTGCAGTTCTATCGCAACGCCCGTCGGGAAGGAATAACGCTATGACCCTACCGCTCTTTGAGTCCGAAATTAAAGCTAATCTGGAACGGGCGGAGCAATCCATCCTGGCAGCTAAATTGCTTTATGAAGCTGAACATTGGGACTTTGCCGCGGCGCGAGCTTATTATGCTGCGTTTTATGCGGCCAGCGCCGCCTTGTTAGGCCAGGGGAGAGAATATCAGAAACACAGCGGCTTCATTGCCGCGGTCCATAAGTTTTTAGTCAAAACCGGAAAGCTGGATAAAGACCAAGGCAAGAACCTGAACTGGATGTTTGAGTTGCGCAGTATCGGGGATGACGGCGATACCCGGCATGTGCCCAGGGAAGAAGCCGGTAAGGCTATTGATGCGGCCCGGTCTTTTGTGGAGGCCGTGAAAAAACTGCTACCTCCGGATGGCTAACGCTGGGTAAGGACAGAACGATGCTCACCTTGAGAATCGACAACCGGCTTACTTTATCCCCCCTGGAGGAGTTGCCGCGGTTTGCCCTTGACCTCCTCAAGGACCGGCTGTCCTTCACCAACCCGGCCTGGCTGGAAAACCAGAAGCACGGTTATTCCAACTGGCGGGTCCCCATGGAACTGCGCTTCTGGCGGGTGGCCGGCGATGCCCTGGTGATGCCCCGGGGGTTCATCGGGCAGGCTATCTGGATTCTCCGGGACGTCGGCGTCCAATTCCAGGTTGACCATCAAACGAGGCGGCTCCCGGAAGTCGTTTTCCGGTTTACCGGCAAGTTGAAAGATTTTCAGGACGAGGCGGTGGCGACCATGCTGCGCCGGGACTTTGGCGCCCTGTCGGCCCCCACCGGCTCCGGCAAGACGGTCATGGCCCTGGCGGTGATTGCCAAACGGCGGCAACCGGCTCTGGTGGTGGTGCATAGCAAGGAACTGCTGCACCAGTGGATTGACCGTATCGGGGCCTTCCTGGGGATTCCGGCTGGCCGGGTGGGGGTGATCGGCGACGGTAAGATGGCCGTGGGCGAGAAGCTCACCGTGGCCTTGGTCCAAACGTTATACAGGTGCGCCCAAGAAGTCGCGCCGCTTATCGGTTTCCTGGTTGCCGACGAGTGCCATCGGTGCCCCAGCCGGACTTTCACTGAGGCCATCACCGCCTTTGACTCCAACTATATGCTGGGCCTTTCCGCTACGCCCTGGCGGCGGGATGGGTGAAGCCGGCTGATCTATTGGTTGCTGGGAAACAAGGTGCACGAGGTGGACCGCGACGGTCTGATTGAGGACGGTCATATTCTTGAGGCCGAGTTGGTTATCCGGGAAACCGGGTTTGAGCCTTTCAGCGACCCCTCGGAGGAATACTCCCGGATGCTGTCGGAACTCACCGAGGACTCGGAGCGCAACGCCCTGATCGTCGGGGACGTGGCCCAGGAGGCCGGGAACGGCGGCGGGGTGTGCCTGGTGCTCTCGGATCGCAAGGCGAATTGCGAGGCCCTGGCGGGGATGTTGGCAGACCGGGAGGTCCAGGCGACGGTGCTCACCGGGGATCTTAAAAACCGGGAACGGGAACAGGTGGTAGATGATCTGAACGCCGGCCAGATTAAGGTCCTGATTGCCACGGGCCAGCTTATCGGGGAAGGCTTCGACTACCCGGAGTTTTCCACCCTGTTCCTGGCGACGCCCATCCGGTTCAGCGGCCGGGTGTTGCAATACCTGGGCCGGGTGCT
>Ga0172375_10009931_pt1 | contig 12432 bp, 21 predicted proteins | sample LakKiv1m_FD_114537 | JGI IMG/M metagenome (GOLD analysis project Ga0172375, IMG submission 114537) | Freshwater microbial communities from Kabuno Bay, South-Kivu, Congo - kab_092012_11.1m | ecosystem: Environmental > Aquatic > Freshwater > Lake | place: Democratic Republic of the Congo... | reverse complement strand
GAGATGACATTAGGCCATTCGGCCGGCATCTTTCAGATGGGAACTCCACTGCTCATCAAACTGGCCAAGGAAATGGGAGTTAGGGAATTCAATGACATTGTCCTGCTGAATGCCCTGAGTAGACCTGGGCCACTGGGCTCCGGGCTGACCGATGAGTTCATTGCCAGGAAGAAGGGTCGAAAGCCGGTCATTCATATCCATCCCAAGTTGGAGCCATATACGAGAGATACCCTGGGCATGATTCTGTATCAGGAGCAGGTCATGTGGACCATGAACAAGCTGGCCGGCCTGTCCTGGGGAATTTGTGACAAAGTCCGCAAGGTCATGGGCAAGAGCAAGGGTGGTGAGGCATTTGAGAAATTCAAGGGGCAATTTGTCCAAGGTTGTACCGAACAACAGACCCTATCCCCAAACGAAGCCACCCATGTTTGGGATACCCTGGCATCTTTCGGAAGCTATGGGTTCAACTTCTCCCATGCCGTAGAGTACAGCATGATTGGCTACTGGACCGGGTGGCTCAAGTTTAACCATACCCTGGAGTTCATGGCATCCCTCCTGACCCACTGCGATGAGAAATACAAATCGACCTATGTTAACGAAGCCCGGAGACTGGGCCTGACCATCTCACTGCCCAGACTCGGAAAGTCCAATGCTACCAAATGGATTCCAGGTAATGGTGGAATCCTACTGGCCCCATTCACCGAGATCAAGGGGTTCGGGACAAATGCCGCCCAGAAGGTGGCAGCGGGTAAGACCGGCAATGCCAAGAAGCCCGCGACTAAGAAGAAGCCGGTGGCTAAGGGCGTCAGCCAGACCAGGGGATTCGGCTTCGGGCTGGAATCGGAGCAGCCCCAGGCAGTCCCGACCCCGGTTCAAAGACAGGGATCAGCCATAGACGAAATGCTCCGGGCAGTCGGGGCCGACGGCCGGGCCATGACTGAGCAGGACTGGCAGGTAGCCCAGCAGTATTTCTCGTTCAACATCAGGGACAAGGCTGGGCGGTTCAAGGAATTGTTCCAACTGACCCCGGCCCTGGCCAATGCCAATGAGCAGGACTTGCTTACCTGCAATGTCAATGTCAACCTGATTAGGATAACCAGATACGTTAAGAAGGTTGACTGCTCAGCCTGTGAGTTGAGACAACAGGCCAGGGCACCGGTCAACCCATCCATAGGCCGATACAATATCATGGTCATCGGGGAGGCACCTGGAAAAGACGAGGATCAGCACGGCATCGGGTTCATTGGCAGGGCTGGCTCCGATATCCTATGGCCGGAGTTGGCCAAATACGGATTATCCCCGCTCATGTTCCATGTCAGCAACATCTGCAAGTGTTATCCGGGCAAGGTCAAGACACCGGGCAAACGGCATATCGAGGCCTGCCGGCCCATCCTGGAAGATGAGATTGCCAATGTTAGACCGATGGTGATTCTGGCCTTCGGCAATACCGGCAACCAGTTCTTTCGTGGTCTAAATTCAGGAATATCTGACCTCAACGGTACTACCGAATGGTCGGACAGATACCAGTGCTGGGTCTGCTGGAGCCTGCACCCTGCCGCCGTGCTCCATTCCGGGGGCAACCGAGTGGAGTTCGAGAAGGGGATCAGGAATTTCGCCGAGGTCCTGAGCAGGCTCGGGGGCGGCCGGGTGAAATGGAACTATGGCAATGTCCAAGGAGCATGCTCTTACGGTGGACGCTGGGGAACCGACAATGGCAACTTTGTGGAGTGCGAGACCTGTGGAATCTGGGATCAGTGTGCAATAGCGGCATCGCAGGCGGATTGGTCTTTTTATAGAAATTCCCGAAACCCACTATAATATAATAAGACAAGGAAGTAAGACCATGGCCGGTAGCGACATCATCACCTTGGAATATGTCGAGCTCTATGACGAGCTGGAAACCGAGAAGGCATACTGCTTCCGGTTCGACGACGACAATGTCGACGAAAGGATATGGCTACCAAAGTCCCAGGTCGTGGACATCCGGGAGACCTGCAACGAGGTCGACATTCCCCTGTGGCTGGTCGAGGCCGATGAGCTGGAGGATTATGTGAAATGAGTAACAATAACAAGGGCCAGATCAAAATGGTCCCACAACCTCAACCTGCTAATATCTTGGCCCAGATGACTGTTACAGCATTCTCAGACCGTCCACCAGATTTCCGGTGCTCTGGAGATATAGTCACTGCCTTACGACTTCTGGCCATCGGACTCCAGGCTGTGGCTCAAACCGTCCAGCAGCAGGCTACCATGAACCAAAAACAGGCTGACCCAATGGATAAAAAACGGGAATACCTGGGACCAAGGAAAGATTAAATATGTCCCTCCAACACATACGACCCAAGACGCTCGACGAGTTCCACGGCAATACCAGCTTGAAAGCGGCGCTTGTCTCCAAACTGGATATCAAAGACCGGCCCAGGGTATTCCTGTTCCATGGTCCGTCTGGCTGCGGTAAGACCACCCTGGCCCGGATCATGGCCAGCGCCTATGGTTGTGATATGGACAAGGATTACCAGGAATTCGACATTGGTGATGCCCGGGGCATAGACGATGCCCGCTCCATCAAACAGAACATCCATTATTCCCCGATTGGTGGTCCGGTTAAGGTCTATGTGCTTGATGAGTGCCAGGCATCAAATCAATTCTTCCAAGAGGCACTACTCAAGGTCCTGGAGGAACCACCTAAACATGTAGTCTTTATTCTTTGCACCACTGACCCAGGCAAGCTCAAGGCCACGGTCAAGCGCCGCTGCCATGACTTCCAGGTTCAACCATTGACCAACCAGGAGATGGACGGGTTCATCAAGATGACCCTGACCCGAGAGGGGCTGGACGGCTATCCCCAAGAAATCATCACCGAAATCGTCAAAGCCTCCCAGGGCAGCCCCGGCATTGCGATGAAGATACTCGACCAGGTGATAGATATGGGCGGGGATGCCAGCCAGATAATGGAGCTGGTACGCCGGACCCAGGTGGCCGAGGCATCGGTCATCGACCTGTGTCACTCCCTGCTGGCCAAGGACTGGAACGACTGCGCCCGGCAGCTCCGGGCTATGCCGGACAAGGTCGAGATTGAGTCGGTGCGCCGGGCCATACTCCGGTATATGAGGAAGGTTTTGCTCGGGGACCGACCCAGCCCCCAAGCAGCCCAGGTGATCATGATGTTCGAATCCCCTTGGTTCGACGGGGGCCTGGACGGGCTGGTAGCCCGTTGCTGGATGGTAATGAGATGAAAAAGATTATTGTATTAGCTCTTTCCATTCCGTTTTTAATAGTAGGAATTGCATTTGACATCGTCAAACTACCAGTTATTATTATCTTTTCTCCAATATGGTTTCTTTTATATATCATAGATGTTCTCAATGGTGACGAGGCAGAATTCATTCCATTTATATTGGAATCATTATTTATAGGATTATCTATGTGGTTTGAACTTGTTGATCTACCGATTCCGACTTGGATGGATTTATAAAAAATCTCAAAACCCGCTATAATATAAATAGGAGATAACCTATGGACTATCCATCAGACCTTGCCATACAGAAACACGCCTTGGACGCCGAACTCCTGGATCAGGCCCAGAGGATGTTCAAGTACAGCTCGGCCCATGCCCAAGCCATGCTCAACCGGGATAAGGCCAAACAGTCCCTTGATATCACCAGGGCCAACCTGGACGCCAGCATCCGGTCCGAGCTGACAGCGGCCCAGGTAAAGTTCACCGAGGCTGTGGTGGATGGAAGGATTAGGATATCCCCCACTTACATCCAGGCCCAGGATATTTATCAGAAGGCCGAGCACGAGGTCCAGCTCCTTCTTGGGGCGGTGATGGCCATGAATGCCCGCCGCTCAATGCTGGAAAATCTGGTGAAGTTGTTCCTTGGGCAGTATTGGTCAGAGCCCCGGTTGGAGGGCCGGGGCTTGGCCCCCGACATTGCCCAGGACGCCACCGAGCGGGCCATTATGCAGGGACCACCGCCAGTACCCGAACAACCTAACCCAGAAGTTAAAACCCAAGGTCCAGTCTATGGACTATCACCGGTACCGAATCCGGCGCCGGTGATCAAGACCGAAGCCGGGCCAGGGTTACCCCCTCAGGCCCCGGCACCTGGAATCCCCAAGCCACCGCCCTTGAAAAGGCCGACACCGAAGACAACGGAATAATTATGTTTGACCTGATAACGAAACCTCTGGCCTGGATAGCGGCAATAATGATCGGCCTGATCTTTTGGTGGATCGTCATTCGTCTGCTGTTCCGGGCCTACTACAAATCACGCCTGGAGTTCCATCAAGAATACCAGAAAAGGAGAAAAGAACATGCCGACCCCAAGAGCACCGGGGGCACCATCTCCGATGGGTAACCAGCCCCAGCAAGAGTATGATTACAGTCAGTATATGGGTGATGCAGGCCAGCAGGTGGCCCAGGAATCCCATCGCCTCAAGGACGGTGGCGGCGGCAAGGACATCTGGATTGCCGAAGCCATCGGAAACTTTCCCAAGTTCAGTCCCAAGGGGCCAGATCAGGGATCCAACACCTACGTCGTCGACATCATTATGGCCCAAGCCGGTGAGAAACATCCCATGGTGGTGGCCGGGAGGATCAAGCCCGACGCCATGGTTCACATCTGCTGGGTCTACATTCACCGGAACCTGGGGGCGGGCCAGGGCTGGTATATCTGCCCGGCTCGGACCTACGGCAAGCGCTGCCCGGCTTGCGAAGAACGGTCCCGGATTATGGCCAATGCCACCCTGACCGATGACCAGGTCAAGAAAGCCTGCGAGCCGTTCAATACCGGCAAGCACCCGATGGGTATCTACAATGTCATCCAGCATACCAACCCGCAATACATCAATTGGTCTGAGCCGGTCATGTGGTGGCCCATCAACAATTCCTTCATGGAGGCCATTCTCCAGACCAAGGCCAAGAGTGACGCAGTCATGGAAGGCACCGGCTATATCAACTACTTCTGGCCCACAGCCGGCCCCCAAGGTGGTAGGCATATCAAATTCGACGTCAGCAAGAAGGGCAAATACGACGAGTATCTGGGTCATACTTTTTATCCCCGAGCAACTCCAGTCCCTCCCCATGTCCTGACCCAAGCTCGGTGCCTGTCCGACTTCCTATATATCGGAGACGAATCCATCCCATTGGCCCGGCGTTTCGACTCCTTCTATGAGGAGATCAAACAGGCTGTCGAAATCGTCGCCGAGGGACAAGTGGCAGCCCATGATGCCAGGATGGGAGGACAACCGATTGGTTATGGTGGACCGCCTCCTGGTTATGAAATGCCCCAAGTGCCGAGTCAGCCGGCCCCGGCCCTGTTCGGGACCCCGGCGCCGCAACGGGGTATGTTTGCTGAGTGTGAACCATTCGGGAGCAAATATGACAATTTCGACGAGTGCCAGACCTGCTCGGTGCGGGTTGAGTGCCATGCTGTTTCTGCCCCGGCTCCTCAACTAGTTGTAGCTCCTCAGCCCATGGCCCCGGCTCCTGCGGCTACGGCAGCATGTGCTCCGACATCTCCGGCACCTTCAGTAATGGCCCCGAGTCCGGCTCCTTCGGCTCCGCCGCCACCGGTTGCCCCGCCTCCTGGCGGCCCGGTGCCGAGACGGAAGGTATAATGATTTATCCTGGGACCGTTAAATCGGGAAGATTCGCTCTGGGACTGTGGCCCCGCAAGACTCGGAGGGGTAAGTGGGGCGACTGACCTCCTCTTCCCAGGAACTTTTCTTGGAGACACTTAATGGGAAAGTCAATAATCGAAATTGTCCTTGAACTTCTCGACATCGCCTTTGATCTGCTCTCTCAACATGTCCAAGGTGATTTTACAGACTCTCTGGTTATGCTACAAGATACCATTCAACACATTAAAGATGGGGTCTTGGAAGAATGAAAAGACCAATAAGCATGACAGGAGTAACCGAGGAGATCGAAACCGGCTGTGGGACCCTATATGTTACCATCAATCGCTCCGATTCATATAACGAGGTCTTCTGCCGACTTGGAAAGAGTGGCGGATGTTCGGCTTCATGGCTCGATGGCATCAGTAGATTGATAACCTTTGCTTGGAATTCAAATACAAAGATGGAGGCTATCATCAGGGCATTCGCCGGTATCCAATGCCCAAGCCCGAGACTCATTCCGGGGACTGAAAACGGTATGGTCCTCAGCTGTGTTGATGGGATTGCAAAAATCCTCAAGCGAGTAATTCCATGACCAAGACTCTTTCCGAACAAATCCAAGAATCAGCCAAGGCCGCCCCACAGGAATGGGAGCGGCCAGTGGCCTTTGACCAAGTGGTCTCGACCGGCAGCACGCTCCTTGACCTAGCCATCAGCGGCGGGGTGGTGCCTGGGGGCGGGCTTCCTGGTCAGATAATCGTCCAGGTTTACGGCCCAAACTCCACAGGTAAGACCACCCTCATGGCTGAGGTCTTAGGCCATGTCCAGCGGGCCGGGGGCCAGTTCAAGGTCAAAGACTCAGAATCCAGACTCAATGCTGCCTACTGTCACACCTTTGGAGTCAAGATCAACCAAGGCGATATCGAGCGTAAAGGTACCATCACTGATATGTTCGAATTTCTTATTGGTCCTCTGGAAACCAAAACTGTAGGGGCATCAAAGATAACCAAGCGAAATACCGATAAGGCATGGATACCAGACCCGACCAATATCAATATCTATGCCGTAGATGCCCTTGCCGCTACTGCTTCTAAGATGGAGATGGAACAGGGCGATAAAATGGGCCAGAAGCGGGCCAAGGACTTCTCCGAAGGATTCCGCATGATCACCGATCATATCTATAACCATAACATTATTATGTTCTGCACAGACCAAGTACGAGACAATGTTGGTGGATATGGTGAGGCCCAGAAACCCGGCGGTGGTAATGCTGTAGGTTATTATTCCAGCTTGCGGATCAGACTCAAGAAGACCAAGGATTTGATCAAGGAAGTCCAACTTCCTAATATGGCAAAGACCGAAAAACATCTATACGGAATCGAGGTCGAGGCATTCATTAAAAAGTCATCACTTGACCGGGCCTATCGTACAGCTACTCTCAGATTAATCTTCAACTACGGACTGGATGATATCGGCGCCAACTTGGAATGGCTCAAGCAGCATGGGACCATGGCCGAGCACCCGACCGACCCGACCAAGAAAGCTGGTTATGTCATTGGTGACAAGAACTTTGTCAGCCTGGACCGGGCCATCGAATATGTGGAACAGAATGATCTAGAGGATGCAGTCCGGGAAACGGTAATTGATGTCTGGGGTCAGATTGAGGAACAGGTCAAACCCAAGCGCAAGGAGAAAGTGAGATGAGTGACCCAGTTCCCCTTATGGAGAATGCAGCGTCCAATCCGATGTGCTCAAGATGTCTCGGGAAAATATCATTTGTTCGCTCTCCCGAAACTGGATATTTAGTCGGTCTCACCTGTGAGAACTGTAACATCTTCTGGCCGTTAATCCTGTCAAGGTTCGAATGTGATGATTAGATCACACAAGGGAGTTGTTCCGGGGGCAGTATTTAGAAAATCTGTCTATCGAAAACCACCCATGACAAAACAAAGAATACTGAAGTTCATCAACAATTTTCCAGAACTTAAATTGTGGTATGACTCAAATAAGCATAACAAAGGAGTACGGGTTGAAAAAGCCCAAGAACTCCAAAAAGCCAAAGAAAGAAGAACTGATCACCCAGCTTAGAATCTCCTTATCATCTGAGCAATGGTGCCTATTGATCCAACTCACCGGCCGGGAGCCCAAAGATACCCCAAAGGCCAAGGCCAACTACCTAAGCGGATTGTTCCATAAAAATCGCTGCCATTCCAGTCGTAAGGCCATCGGTAGAAATCTCCAACAATGGATTTGCAAGAAAATAGCCGAATTTACAGGTTTGAGCTATGGCAAGGACGAAGACATCGTCAGCCGTGAGGGAGGACAGACTGGGTGTGATGTCCGCCTTAGCCCCCAGGCCCGTAAGTTATTCCCCTACTCGATAGAATGTAAATCAGGACAGTCATGGGATATTCCAGGGGCCATCAAACAGGCCAAAACCAATCTATATCCAGATACTAATTGGCTGGTCTGTCTTGATAGACCCCATGCCAAGCCTGAATCCAGGGTTGAACCTATAATAGTAATATCCGGGGAGTTATTCTTCAAGATTCTTCACCGGTGTGGGGAAATAATTGATCTAGATAAGGATTAAAGCTATGCCAGAAACCAAGAAAATGATCAAGAAGCTTCATAAGATCAAAAACGAAATGAACCATGTAATCAGGAAATTGAATGAGGATGATGACCTGATTATCAATATCGACCTTCTGGAAGTTAAGGCTGAAGGCAAGCCGGCTACTATTCATGGATTAGAAATAACGATTCTGAAGGAAATATATTGAAGCTTACTCCAATCAAGGCAATAAGAAAATACTGTATTGAATGCTGTGGTGGACATCATAAAGAAGTCCGAGAATGTAAGATGAAATCATGTCAGCTTTATCCTTACCGAATGGGCACTAATCCCAGACGTAGTGGCATAGACGGAAATCCCCGTTTTAAGCAAAAAATCGCTAACTTAAATTAGGAAATAATTTTTGGAAATAAGAAGATGATAAAGAGCCTGACCATCAGAAACTTTCAGTCCCACAAGGATACAAAGCTGGAATTTGTCGCCCCCGGTGTCAACGTCATTGTGGGTAAATCCCGAAGTGGAAAAACCGCCATACTTCGGTCCATTCGCAAGATTCTGGAGAACCGGCCCATAACCGGTGTCGAACGCTGGGTCCATGGCCAGGACCCCAAAAGTGTCATATCTATTACACTGGAGACTACCGATGACCATGCCGTAACCTGGCAGGGGCCGAATCCCCAGAAGTACATCGTTGATGGAGAAACCTTGGCAGGGTTCGGACAATCTGTTCCTCTCCAGGTATCCGAGGCCCTGAACCTAAGTGAGATCAACATCCAGTCACAGCACGACCGACCATATCTGCTGTTCGATTCCCCAGGTGAGGTGGCCCGGACCCTGAACCGGGTGGTCAACCTTGACATTATCGACACGGCCCTGGCCAATGTGACGGCCCTTGCAAGACGGAACAATCAAGACATCCGAGCCCGAGAGATTCGGCTCAGGGAGCTCCAGGAGCTGGAGGACGGGTTCCCGGACCTGGAAGCGGCCGAGGAGTTTATTTCTGACTTGGAACAACAGGAACAGGAGATTGGACAGAAGCAAAATAAAATATACGGACTACGATCAATCCAGGATCGGTTATCAGGACTAAGAAACAGACTGACAAAATGCCGGGTACCAGATGGGGCCGAGGACAGAGTCAATGCCATGGCTGACAAGCAGACCGATCTGGAGCGTAAGCAATATACATTGGTCATGCTCCAGAGAATCCAACAGAACTTATCTGGATTCCAGGAGCGGTCGAAAGCCCTAGCCGTGGTCCTGGGGTATGAAGGTACGGTGAGCAGACTATTGGGGAAGCAGACCCAGATCCAGGCCAAGCGCAAGTCACTAACTCGTATTCGAGGCCTCAATGAGTCCATTCAAAGAGAAAAACAGGGACTTTTGTCAAAAATGGCTATAATAAGGCAAGAGGATCAGGAATTGAAAAAGATCATGCCGCCAGAGTGTCCGCTCTGTGGTCAAGAGGTAAAGAAGTGATTTTTACTGCCGACTGGCACCTTCGAAAGAATCCTCCCCGGTCAAGAACTGATGATTACTGGTCTGTCCAAGAGCGCAAACTTCGCTTCATTCTCAAACTGGCCCAGGAATCACCCCCACTGTTGGTAGCTGGGGATTTCTTCGACCAGCCAAGGCCAGGGCCATTTCTTGAGTGTTGGACCATCAAACTACTAAAGGAATATAATATTAGACCGATAGTAGTCCCAGGACAGCATGATATGCCAGGACATAGTCTGGATCAATTACCAGATTCAGGGCTGGGAGTATTGGCCGCCGCCGGGGTAATTCATATCGTCGAAGAATTTTCTCAACCGGTAATTATTCCGACCGGGACCGAAACCATTTGGGGGTGTGCTTATGGACAAAACCCCCACCCGTCAATGAACGATAATCAGCGATTCAATATTCTTCTTTGGCACTACATGGTCATTGATTCTCCACTATGGCCCGGGCAGATAGCCGACCACGCCTCTACTATACTAAAGAAATTCCAACAATTTGATCTTATTGTCACAGGTGATAATCATCAGACATTTACTGTTCAGCCAGATAAACCAGGAGATAAAGGAAGATTCATTTCTGGGGGGACCGGGCGATGTCTTGTTAATCCTGGTTCCATGATGCGAATGACGGCTGCCCAAGTGAATCATTGCCCATGTGTTTTCAAATGGGAGTCCGGTGAACTGGAGCAGGTTTTTTTGCCCATCGAGAAGGACGTACTTGACCTTACCGATTTGGAAAGGACTCAAGAGAAGAACGGCAGAATATCTGCTTTCATAGAAAGTCTTGATAATCAATATGAGATCGGGCTTAGTTATAATAAGAATCTTGAGGAACACATGAGAGTCAATGAGACTAATCCCAAAGTCCAGGAGATCGTATGGAGGAGTCTGGAAAATGACAAATAACATCGGCCAGAAACTGCTCCAGATGAAGGAGTATATTGAAAAATCCAAGATTGAGGCCACCAGAATCGAAGGCCAGATTCAACAACTGGAGAGCCAGCGGGCAACTGAATTTGGGTGTCCAACCGATGCCGAGGCCGAGGAGTATATCCGTGAGTTAGAGACTGATGTAGCCAACTTGGAACAGGAACTTCAAATCGGAATTAAAGAAGTTGAAATGGGGCTGAGATGGAGCTGACCAAGCGCCTACGCCAGCGCTTAGAGCAAGAGAAAGGTAAACTCCAGCAAATACAAGCTGATATTGCCCAATCTAAAACTATTCTGGGCCAATACCAAATCCAGGGTTTTGATATAGAACAGGCAGCCATAATCCACAGGACCGTTGCACAACAGACCCAAGAAAGATTGTCATGGTATATTGACGACCTGGTCACAGCTGCCATCGAGGCGATATTTCCAGATGATTCACCAAGGTTTAAATTGGAATTTATTCAACGTAGAGGTCGTACTGAAGCCGATCTATGGTTAACTGATTCCCAAGGAAATAAAATTAAGCCATCGGATGACGATGGAGGGGGACTTGTCAATGTAGTGGCATTTGCCCTACGCATTGCTCTCTGGAGCTTGACCAGAACTACCAGACCTGTGATTGTCTTGGATGAACCTTTTGTTTTTCTTCACAATCGCGACGCCCATGCCAGGGTAGCACAAATGCTCAAAACAATAACAGAAAGACTTAATCTTCAGATTATTATGGTTACAGGTGAAGACGAATCAGAAGAAATCATTGGTGCTGCCGATAATATATTCAAAATCATAAAAAAGAAAGAAATTTCAGCATTAAAAATATTTTAACCTGCGGCGGCAAGGCGCTGGTGAAGCGGGAGGGGGAGACCATGGAATACGTAATTTTTCTCGGAGGCATTGTTGTAGGGGCTTTCTTGGGCCTATTTCTGGCCGGCTTGTGCATTATGGCGCGTGAGGGGGAAACCGAACAGGAGCGGTGGGAGCGCCTCTGCCGGGAACTCAAGGAGGGTGAGCATGAGTGATGACCTCCTAACGGGTATGTTTGACGACTTCAAAAGGGACCTAGATCGTTTACACGCACTATGTCAGACTGGCCAGCAGTCATTGCCATCAGCCTGGCGAGAAGCTCAGAAATTAGCCTCACGCTATGCTACCTGCGCCATGATGCAACTCATCATCATGTGGAAAATTGAGCATGGCTATTATGAAGAGAGCAACTCGGATAACCAAACGGAACTCAAGGAGGGTGAGCATGAGTGATGGAGGAAGTATGAATTTGAATAAAGTGCATGGTTTAATTTGTATGGTTGGAGGATTAGTAGCTGTTATTACACAAAATCAAGTATTGGCTACAGTTATGTTAGCCAATGGTTTAATTTGCTCTATATGGTATTTAAAGGATGATGATTAACTGTCTTAAATCGACCCGCACCTGCAATCAAACCGGAGAGGCGAGGAATAATGGATAACTGCCCATATTGTAAAGCAGGAAATCGTAAACAATTTTCTCCTGCCCATCCAATCGTATCATTTGGATGTGGTACACGAATAGTTCAAATCACGGATAATCGAAACCGAGTGGAGCGATCTACTCGGTGCTACGAAGCCGAAATTACTGCCCTCAAGCAACGGCTGGTAAAGGCAGAGGAGTTGTTACGCCGTTGCTTGAGGACGGTGAAATCCTTTTTACAACATCCCAAGTGAGACAACAAGCTATCGTCTTCATCTCCTACACCCCAGCACACCAAAAGATGAGGACAAAAAAGTACCCATGCGCCAAGTGCGGCACCATGAGGACTAAGG
>Ga0172375_10009930_pt1 | contig 12433 bp, 7 predicted proteins | sample LakKiv1m_FD_114537 | JGI IMG/M metagenome (GOLD analysis project Ga0172375, IMG submission 114537) | Freshwater microbial communities from Kabuno Bay, South-Kivu, Congo - kab_092012_11.1m | ecosystem: Environmental > Aquatic > Freshwater > Lake | place: Democratic Republic of the Congo... | reverse complement strand
GCCGGGCGCGAAGGTGTCGGTGAATTGCCATTGCAGGCCGCCCGTGTGGTCGTAGTGCTGGTGGGAGAACGCGATCGCGTCAATGTCGCTCCACTTGATGCCCAGCTGCTGCATGTTGGCCTCGAATGGCGAGGGGGCTTCGTTCTTCCGGTTGGCGCCCATATCGAGCAAGATCGTCGCATCGTCGGTCTTGATCAGATACGAGACGCCGCCTTCAGCCTTGAACGCCGCCAGCCCCTTGATGTCAATCAGCGGCAAGATTGTCAGTGATTTCGTCGTCCCGATGTTGGGCAGCTTCTCGATGGCGAGGGGGGCAGCCGCGGTCGCAGCGCGTTTGACTGCTCCGCCGGTCAAGCCGATGCGCCGATCATTGCAGGGATCCTTGACCGCAGTGAAGCTGAGGCTCTTGCCATCGAACGCCCACTTGTAGACGCCTTCTTGGTCTGGACACGAAGTATCGAGGAATTTGCCGACCAGCGCGATCTGGTCTCCGTTCACAGTCGCCTTGCCGCTGCCCAGCGCGAAGCCGTGCCCGGCAATGGTGTAGGTTCCGTCTTCCTTGAACGTATAGGCGATCTTTTTCGGCAGCGACAAGCCGCCCTGGATGCCTTGATACGGTTTCACGTCGAAGACGCCCGCCGGGAATGGTTGCGCCGCGCCCGCCTTGGCCTTCTCGCCGGCGTACTCGCGCACCAGCTTGACGATGAGCGGCGCGGTCTGTGCGGCGCGCACGAGCGCGCCTTTGTCGTCTGAGACCTTCTTCCACTCATCGGGCCGGCTGGCGGCCATCCAGGTCATAGCGTCCTTGCTGGCGGCGCTGTACGCAGGAAACTCGGGGCCATCCACCGTGCCTACCACCGTCTGGAGCTTGCCGTCGCGCATCGTGTAGGCGAACTTGAAACGCACGCCGGCAAAGCCGAGGGCGGTCATGGGTTCGTCCTGTCGCCACTGCGAACAGACGGCCAGTTCGCCCGTCAGCTTACAATCGCTGTGCGCCATCCGCATCCCGATCCCATCCATATATTCGAGGAGCGTGCGGATTTGGCTCTTGCCGGTGGCGGTTTGCACGGCAAGGGTCAGCTCGGCGTCTTCGTTGAACAGGGCGAGCGCGCCTTCCACATCGCGGCGGTTGGCCGCGGCCACATACGCGTTCGCCAGGCCGATCAGGTCGGTCGACGCGGGGGCCGCCTGCTTGGTCTTGGCGTATTCACGCGCCAGCTTCATGATGATCGGGCCGGTCTGGCCGTTGCGGATCAGTGCGCCTTTTTCGTCAGAGACCTTCTTCCACTCATCGGCGCGGTTGGCGGCCATCCAAGCCGTCGCGTCTTTCGACATGGCGCTGTAGGCGGGCCATTCGGGGCCTTCCGGCGCGCCGATGGCTTGCTGAATCTTGCCATCCTTGAAGCTGTAGACGAACTTGAGCCGCACGCCGGTGAATCCGTAGGCGACCATCGAATCATCCTGCCGCCACTGCATGCAAACCGCCTGCTCGCCCTCCATCTTGCAGTCGGTCTGCGTCACCCGCATCCGAATTGCATCCATGTATTCCAGGTAGGTGCGAACTTGGCTCTTGCCCGTCGAGGTCTGCACCGCCACCGCGTACACGCTATCGTCGGTGAACATGGCGAGCGCATCATCCAGCGCGCAGCGATTCATCGCCGCGATGAACGCATTTACCAGCGCAATCGGCGCGGGCTGCGACGCGGCGGGCGTCGCAGCCGTCGAGGCCGGCGCGCTGGTCGCGGTGGGGGCTGGCGTCGGCGGCGCGGCCGTAGCCGTTGGGGGCGGGACGGGTGTCGGCGGCACGGCCGTCGGGGCCGGCGCGCTGGTCGGCGGCGGGATGGGCGTCGGCGGTGAGGCGGCCGGCGTCGGCGCGGCGCACGAAGTCAGCAGGCCGCACAGGAGCACGATGATGCCAATGGTCAGCAGTTTGCCTTTCATTTGGTCCTCCTCGGTTGAGAGACCTGTCAGGTTTCCGAAACCTGACAGGTCGGCCATTCTTTGCGGAGTTTTTGGGCGATCCGCCCGCCTGACGCGCGTGCGAACGCGTCCAAACTCTCCGCATCCAGCATCTTGATCGCCGCCGCCTCACCTGCGGTCAGCTCATACGGGGCCAACGTCGCGTCCGGGTCGGCGAAGAGCGCCAGCCGGAACTCGGCGTCCATGATCGCCCGGCCGATGACTGCCTCCAATGCCTCGCGAGACATGATGAGTCGTTTCCCCTGAAAGCCTGCCCTGAGCATAGTCGAAGGGCCAGATTCGCCTGATGTGGCTGTATCGTCGCGCCGAATGGGGCCGGCGGCTATGCAATACTTCACAAACGGTATGTGAGAGATCTCACAGGGATAACGCCAACGGGGTTTCTCCGTCCATCCACCCATGATGTTGGGCGCGTAATCGTTTTCTGTGGTATACTCAGCGGTGGGAGACGTTCATGCGTTTTTTCAACACCGAAGGCCCCGTCAACTGCGAGAAGCATTACTGTCTGCCGCCGCTGGCGCGGTTCGATCTGGCGGAGTTGCTGGCGCTCATCAGCCAGGAAAAATACTTTCTGCTCCACGCTCCGCGCCAGACGGGCAAGACGACCTGTCTGCTGGCGTTGGCGCAGCAGATCAACCAGGACGGCCAATACCATGCCGTGTACGCCAACATCGAGGGCGCGCAGGCGCACCGCGAGGATGTGGACAAAGGTATCACGACCGTCATCACCGATATCGCAGCCTGGGCGCACGATCTCGTCGGCGATGCGGCTGCCGTGACGCTGGCGGCCGAGACGCTCGCCACGACGACGCCAGCTTCGGCCTTGGGCGTCTTCCTGTCGCGGTGGTGCCAGCAGTTGGACAAACCCCTCGTCCTCATGTTGGATGAGGTGGATGCGCTGGTCGGCGACACGCTGATCTCGCTTCTGCGCCAACTGCGCGCCGGTTATCCCAAACGCCCCAAACAATTTCCGCACAGCTTGATCCTCTGCGGTGTGCGTGACATCCAGGACTATCGGATTCGGTCGGACGCGCAGAAGACGGTCATCACCGGCGGCAGCGCGTTCAATATCAAAGCCAAGTCGCTGCGCCTGGGCGATTTCAGCCGGGCCGAGGTGAATCGGCTGCTATTGGAGCACACGACTGAGACGGGGCAGCTCTTCACGACCGAGGCGTTCGATCTGGTCTGGGATTTGACCAGCGGCCAGCCGTGGCTGGTCAACGCGCTGGCCTACACCACCTGCTTCGAGTTGCGCGCCGGCCGCGACCGCAACCAGCCGATCACTGCCGAGCTGATCCAGCAAGCCAAGGAGGAGTTGATCCAGGCGCGCGTGACACACCTGGACCAACTGGCCGACAAGCTGCAAGAGCCGCGCGTGCGCCGGGTGATCGAGGCAATCCTGGCCGGCGACCAGACTGCTGAGATCATCCCGCCGGATGACATCACCTATGTACGCGACCTGGGGCTGATCAAGATCGCGGGGCAGCTCACGATTGCCAACTGCATCTACCAGGAGGTGATCCCGCGCGAGCTGACCTTCAGCACGCAGCTCACGATTGCCGAGCAGCCCGTCTGGTATATCATGCCCGACGGCCGCCTGGATCTACCGAAGCTGTTGGCGGCGTTCCAGCAGTTTTTCCGCGAGAACTCCGAAGTGTGGTTGGAACGTTTCGACTACAAGGAAGCCGGGCCGCAACTGCTGATGCAGGCGTTTTTGCAGCGGATCGTGAACGGGGGCGGCCGGGTGGAGCGCGAGTATGGCCTGGGACGTCGGCGCACCGATTTGTTGGTGCTGTGGCGCTACCCCGGCGGCGTGCAGCGCGCAGTGATCGAGCTGAAGATTTTGCGCGATTCGTTGGAGAAGACGTTGGCGGCCGGTCTGGCGCAAACCTGGGAGTACGCCGATCGTTGCGCGGCCGATGAGCTGCACCTGATCCTCTTCGACCGGCGGCCTGATCGCGCATGGGCCGAGAAGATCTGGCGGCGCGCTGAAAGCTATCGGGGCCGGCCGATCACCGTGTGGGGGGTGTAGCCTAACGTATCCCGCGCTCGCGCAGCCGCTTCACATCCATGACAGTGATCGTCTGCCCCTCGATCGTGATCCACCCGCGCTCCCGGAACACCCCTAGCGCCTTGTTGACCATCTCGCGCGTCGCGCCCACCCAGGTCGCCAGTTCGGTCTGGGTCAGGTGCAGGTCAATCTCGACCGCGCCATCGTCTCGCTTCGTGCCGTGCCGCTCGGCCAGCTCCAGCAGCGCAGACGCCAACCGGCCGGGCACGTCCAGGAACGCCAGGCACTCGGCGTAGGCGGTGAGGTGGCGCAGGCGATCGGCCAGCAGCTCCAGGACGCGCTGCGCCAGCAGCGGATGTTCCCGCAGACAGGCCAGGAAGTCGTCCCGATGCAGGGTATAGGCGACGGTCGGCTCCAGCGCCAGCGCGCCGGCCGAGCGCGGTTTGCCGTCGAGCAGCGAGATTTCGCCGAAGCACTCCCCCGGCCCGTGCAGGTTGAGGGTCATCTCCTGGCCGGCCTCGCTCAGCACGAAGATGCGGATCAGGCCCGTCTCGATCAGGTAGAGGATCTGGCCGGGGCTGTCCTCGTGGAAGAGGATCATCCCCTTGCCGAAAGCGCGCTTGCCCAGGCGGGCCGCGAGGGCGCGCAATTCATCTTCGGCAAGGCCGACGAAGAGCGGGGCCTTGCAGAGCAGATCGAAACCGGACATGAAAGACCTCCGATTGCGGGTCAATCCCAAATTTGCTCGGGCCGATCCCGAGCCGGGCACGGCGCCCAAACACAGGGGCGTGCTATCGGAGACCGGCCCGAGCTTGAGTTCAGTCAGAGACCGGCCCGAGCTTGATTCACCTTGTCACCCCATCACCTTGTCACCCCGTCACCCCGCGCGGCGCCAGAATTACGTCTTTCCAAAAACTCATCGGCAGCGGCGAGACCGGGTAGCGTTTGACCCACGGCTGGAGCACCAGATGCGTCCGCGCGTATAGGTGCGGCCAGACGTAGGCTTCCCGAACGAGGATCGCATCGGCCTGGCGGTAGAGCGCCAGCCGCGCCGCGTGATCTTGCAGATGTCGAGCTTCCTCCACCAACCGGTCGAACTCGGCGTCGCGGCGTCCCACCATCCGCCACAACTGATGCCCGATCACACGCAGCAGGTCGTCCGGGTCGGGATAGCGCATCCCGTCGCCCAGCCAGATCATGTTCGCGGGCGGGACGGTCGCCGTGCGGAGGACGCGTTCGCGCTCGACCGGGCCAGGCTTCCACCGATCCACGGTGACGCCCAGGTTGTCACGCATCTGCGCCAGATAGAGCCGGGCATAGCCATCTGCGCCCGGCGAATCTGCGCCCATGATACGGATGACCGGGAAGGGACGATCAGCCGAATAACCGGCCTCAGCCAGCAGCCGCCGTGCTTCGGCCAGATCGAACGGCGGGGCCAGGCCGGGCGAATGGCCGGGGATGCCGGGCGGAATCCAGCCGCCGGTGGCCGGGCTGATCCGGCCTTCGTTGAATTCCCAGATCACGCGGCGCACGTCTACCCCGCGCTGGAACGCCCGGCGCACGCGGATGTCATCGAAAGGCGGCTGCGTCACGTTGAACACCCACGCCCCGACGACCAGGCTGGGCAGGTTCAGCACTTCGCCCGTGTGCCAACTGCGGATCGCTGCATGGGCGGCCGGCGGGAAGTTATAGGTATTGCACACGTCATAGCGGCCGGTGCGGATCGCCTCGATCATGCCCTCCCAGTCGCCGGCCGCGAAACGCTGATCCACTTCGACGCGCGCCACGTTGCCCGTGAAGCGGCCCGTGTAGGCCGGGTTGCGGGCCAACACCAGCGCCTCGCCCGGCCGGATCGCCTCGACCACGAACGGCCCATTGCTCACCCAACGCTCGGCCGGCGCGCCCGTTTCGATCAGATGGCTGGGCGCGGGGGTGGCGACCGGCAGCGCCAGGATGTGCAAAAAGTAGGCGGCCGGCCGATCCAACTCGACCACCAGGGTGTGTGGGCCGACCGGCCGGATGCCCAGGTCGTCGCAGTTTGTCAGCGCGCCGCGGTGATAGGCCCGGCCGCCGCGGATGTCGTCGAGGAGCAGCGCGGTCTCGTCGGGCATGGCGGGGTCGAGCGTGCGCCGCCAGCCTGCCAGGAAGTCGGCCGCGCTCACGGCCGCGCCGTCGCTCCAGCAGGCGTTTCGGCGCAGGTGAAAGGTGTAGACCCGGCCGTCGGGCGACACATCCCACCCTTCGGCGACCGCCGGGATCACCTCCAGCGCCGGGGTTTCTTCGACCAGACCGGAGAACAATTGAAGCTGTACAGGCGCCGAGCGAGACCGGAGCGCCTCTGGAGTCAGCCACGGATACCAGGAGAGCCGCAGCGTTTGGGGCGCGTTCTCGCCGGGCAAATGGGCCGCGGCCGGCGGCCGGGCCATCGCCGCCTGCCAGAGCGCGAAGCCTTCGTTGGCGACCGCCTCGGCGCGGCGGTAGTCGAACGCCGCGTTGTGCGTCAGCCCCAGGCGCATCAAAGTGCGCGCCGCAGCCTCGTCGTCGCCGGACGCGCGCTGCCACGCCAGCGCCCGCTGATAGAAGTCTATTGCCTCCTGCAGGGCGTAGGCCAGCCGGGCCTGATCGCCCGCGGCCAGCAGATAGGCCACGGCCTGTTCTGGCGCCTCGGCGCGTTCCCAGTGATCGGCCAGCAGGCCAAGCTGCTCATCGGCGCGGGCGCCGAGCAGACGCTCCAACGCCTCGGCCACGCGGCGGTGCGCGGCGCGGCGTTCCGCCTTCAACAGGCCCTCATACGCCGCCTGGCGCGTCAACTCGTGCTTGAAGATGAACTCGCGCTCGACGGCCTCCGCGCGCGGCCGGATCAGCTCTTGCTGCTGCAAGTCGCGCAGACTCGCATCCAGGTCGGCGGCTTCCTCGTTAAGCGCGGCCAGCAGACGATACGCGAAGATGCGGCCGATCACCGCGGCCAGGCGGAGGATACGCTGCGCGGGCGCGGGGAGATGGTCAATCCGGGCGGCCAACACGCTGATGATGCTCGTGGGCGCGGTCACGGCGACCGCCTCGCGCGTGGCATCCCAGGTGTGGGTGGCAAGGTCGTGCCTGAGTGCGCCCCGGTTGATCAAGGCGCGCATCACCTCTTCGACGAAGAAGGGGTTCCCTTCGGCCTGCCGGAGGACGAGAAGGCGCAGGCCTGCGGAGATGGCCGGCTTGCGCGCGGCCCCGCGGCTTTCGGTTTCCGGGAGCCATGCCGCCAACAGGCTGCGAATCAGGTCGTCGCCTTCTTCAGGCGACAGCGGTTGCAGCGAGATGTCGGTGGTGCGTTGGCCGCAGCACCGGGCCGCCAGCTCGCCGAGCCGCCAGTCGCCGTGGTCGGGCAGCGGCCGGGAAATGCAGACGAACAGCAGCGGGAGGTCGGCGGTGAGCGGCAGAAGATGCTCCAGCAGCGCAACCGAGCTGAGATCCGCCCAATGCAAATCCTCGCAGATCACGGCCAGCGGGGCCTGCCGGGCAAGACAGGCGATGGCGGTCGCTACGGCGTCAAATGTCTGGCGCTGGCGTTGTTGCGGGGGCAGGGTCGCCCAGCCGTCCGCAGCTTCCGGCGCAAGGGGCAGCGCAAGCAACCGCGCCAGAGACGGATAGAACGTCGCGCCACGGTCGGGACACAGCCTTTCCAGCCAGGCCCGGAGCGCCTGGCTGGCGCTCTCGGCGGCTGTATCCGCCGGGATCCGCGCGGCGCTGCGGATGAGGTCGCGCCAAATCTGGTAGGCGACGGCATTGCCATAGGAGAGGCAGCGCCCTTCCAACCATTGCACCGGCTGAAGCGTGTGGGTTGTGCTGCGCTCGATGTGCGCGTTTCGGCGCGCCTCTGTCACCAGCCGCGACTTGCCCAGGCCGGCCTCGCCGGTGATCGTGACGATCCCGCCGCAGCCTTCGGTGAGCCGGCCGAAGACGCCCATGAGCGCCTTTAGCTCGGACTGTCGCCCGACCAGGGGCGACTTCGTGGCTGCGAGGACCGGCCGCGTTGGGCGCCACGGCTCGTGCGGCAGCACGCGGTAGGCCGGCACCGGGCTGGCGCGCCCGCGCACCGGAATCTCGCCGAGCGGGATCGTTGCGTAGGCGTGGGCGATGAGCCGCTGCGTCTCGGCGCCGATCAGCACCGCGCCCGGCTCGGCCGCGTCCTGCAGTCGCGCCGCCAGATTGACCGTGTCGCCGGTGACGATGAAGCCGCCGCCCGGTTCGACCGTCGCGACCACCAGCCCGGTCTGGATGCCGATGCGGATCGCGAGCCGCAGGCTGCGCTCACGATCCAGCCGCGCGTTCAGCGTCTCCAATGCCGCGTGCAGGGCGAAAGCCGCGTGCACGGCGCGCTCGGCGTCATCCTCGTGCGCCTGCGGCGCGCCAAAGACCGCCAGGATCGCGTCGCCGATGTACTTCTCGATGCTGCCGCCGAACGCGGTGATGGGGGGCGTGATCGCGGCGAAGTAGGCCGCCTGGATCTCGCGCAGATCTTCCGGGTCCAGGCGTTCGGCCAGCGCGGTGAATCCGACGAGGTCGGCGAAAAGCACGGTGACCCGGCGGCGGTCGGTCGTCGCTCCAACCGACGCGGGGCGTGGCGCATCGCTGTACAATTTCGGCCTGCATTTCGTTGGTCGTCAGAAGGTAGATACCCGTTTGTGACCAACGGTATTATAGCAAGAAAGAGGTGGCGGGTCAATAGTTTTGCGACGAATTTGGTGGCGGTGTGGTGATACGGAATGCGCAGGCGCGCGGCGCTGTCTGGCAACTGAAGTTGCGGCTACCAGTGCAAGGTCTGCCTGCGCAGACCGGGAACCAACCGGCGCAGGCCGGTTTTGCAACGGTAGGCGCAGTTGATGAACGTTAAGAATTTATTTCGGTAATGGACGAGGCGTCTCGCAACTGACGCCCGCACGACCATAAATGGTTCGTGCTACCAAGCAGCGCCCGGTGAACCGGGCTGGGACGGCGCACCGGCGCGTTTTCAGCCCCGTTGACGGGGCGTCGCGTGGTAGCCCGGCCGATTCACACTTGCACCGCACTGCATTTGGTGCAGTGCAGGTGTCGCCGGGCGGCCCGGGTTGACGAGCAGCGCGCCGGAAAAGGCGAGTACTACGGTGACAAGCCGAGCAAGAGCCACCTGGTGGACGTCTATCCGGTGGCGGAAGACCTGGCATAAGGAAATCGCGTGCGGCCATCCGGTTCGACAGATTCGCTCCCGGCATGATACAATCCTGAGCACAAGAGCACCTTCAAGGAGCGCGCAAGATGATCCATCAACTTTCAACCCTCAGCGCCGGCCGGACTGGCCGGAGTTCGTCGTGGGACGTCAGCGGCCGGAACGCCGACGCCTGGCGCATCGAAGCGGGCGAGTCGCGGGTGCTGGCCGACATCAAAGGCCCCGGCGCGATCACGCACATCTGGATGACGCAGCGGGATCACTACCGCGAGTGTCTGCTCAAGATCACCTGGGATAACGCCAGCCGGCCGAGCGTGCTCGTCCCGATCGGCGACTTCTTCGGCCTGGGGCATGGCATCGTCAACAGCTACCAATCGCTGCTCTTCACCGCCTCGACGCGCAACAACAACCAGTTCAACCAGGGCTGCGCGCTTAACTGCTACGCCAGGATGCCGTTCAACGAACATGCCATGGTGGAGCTTATCAACGAAAGCGCCGAACGGCACGGCCAGTACTTCTACATTGATTACGAAACCTACGACAAGCCGCAGCCGGACGCAGGCTACTTCCACGCCGAATTCCGCCGCACGAATCCTTTCGGCGGCTGGGGCCACGAAATCCGGGTCAACACGCCGGAGGCCAATATCATCAACATCGAGCGGCAAGCCTGGGACGACAACTACGTCATCCTCGACACGCAAGGTCGCGGCCACTACATCGGCTGCAACCTGTCGGTGACGAACTTCCAGGGAACGTGGTGGGGCGAGGGCGATGACATGATTTGGGTGGACGGCTACAAGTGGCCGCCCGACCTGCACGGGACCGGCAGCGAGGATTACCTCAACCAGGCCTGGGGCATGCAGCCGAACGCCTTTCTGCGCAACGGCTCTTCGATCCACGAGAGCAATACCAACGGCTATCAGACGAGCTACGTGCTGCACATCGAAAACCCCGTTCGTTTCCAGAAGGAGATCAAAGTCACGATCGAGCACGGCCACGGCAACCACCTGGCGAACGAGATGTCGTCGGTCGCATACTGGTACGCGGACAAGCCAGCCGCGACCGTCGCGCCGCCGCCGATGCGCCAACGCTTGCCCGTGCTGCGCGACAACCAGGGCCAGTGGCTGCACGATCCTGCGCGGCAGTGTCCCGGGAAGCCGGTGCCGATCAACACGGAAATGGCGCGCATGAAGGCGCAGTGGGCCGAAAAAATCGCGGTAGTATGAGGATGCTTCCATGACGCAAACCGATCTCTTCGTCTCCGGACAGGACGGCTATCACACCTATCGCATCCCGTCGCTGCTCGTGACGGCCGCAGGCACGATCCTGGCGCTCTGCGAAGGCCGCCGGCACAGCCGCTCCGATTCGGGCGACATTGACATCCTGCTGCGGCGCAGCACGGATAACGGCGAGACCTGGAGCGAGCCGCAGCTTGTCGCGGACGCCGGGCCGGATGTCTTCGGCAATCCATGCCCGGTGCAGGATCGAACCACCGGCACGATCTGGCTGCCGCTCAACTGGAACCTGGCCGACCGGCCGGAGAGCCTGATCGTGCGCGGGGAAGCCCCGCGTGGCGTCTGGCTGCTGCGCAGCGACGACGACGGCGTGACCTGGTCGCAGCCGCTTGACATCACCAGCCAGGTGAAGCCCGAAGGCTGGCGCTGGTACGCCACCGGGCCGGGGCATGGCATCCAGCTCGCCAGCGGCCGGCTGTTGATCCCGTGCGACTTCAGCGTGGGGCTGCCCGATCCTGAGCACCGCTATTTCGGCTCGCACGTGATCTACAGCGACGACCACGGCGCGAGTTGGCGCGTCGGCGGGACGATCCTCGGCCAGGTCAACGAGTGCATGGCCGCCCAGCTTTCCGACGGCGCCGTCTACCTGAACATGCGCGCCTATCACGGCCGCAACCGACGGGCATATGCCTGGAGCTACGATGAAGGGCTGACCTGGTCGGAAGTGCGTCTGGACGAGACGCTGATCGAGCCGATCTGCCAGGCCGGGCTGCTGCGGCTGCCGGATGATCGCGTGCTTTTCTCCAATCCGGCCAGCACGCAGCGCGAGCGGCTGACGGTGCGCGCCAGCGCGGATCGTGGCCGCACCTGGTCTGCGGGGCTGGCCCTGCACGCCGGGCCGGCCGCCTATTCCGACCTGGCCCTCGCTGCGGATGGGCAGGTCTGCTGTCTCTATGAACGCGGTGAAGATCACGCCTACGAGCGAATTACCCTGGCGCGCTTTCCGCTCAGCTGGCTGAAATAGGCGCCAGCGACCTGAGTGAAGCCGCTTCTTCGCGTCCTTTGCGTCTTGGCGGTTCAGATATCATTTTCGTGACAAGAAAGGATAACCACAGTGACAAACGCATTTCAAGGCGCCTGGCCGGCGCTGATCACCCCCGCGACCGCTGAGGGCGAAGTCAACTACACGGTTTTGCACGAACTGGTCGAATACCTGATCGGCAAAGGGATCGGCGGGCTGTATGTTTGCGGGAGCACGGGCGAGGGGCTGCTGTTGACGGCCGAAGAACGCGTCCGCGTGACCGAGGAAACGCTCAGGCAGGCGCGCGGCCGGGTTCCGGTCATCGTACACGTGGGCGCGGTCGCCACGCGCCAGGCGGTCAGCCTGGCCGCCCACGCCCGGCAGATCGGCGCCGCGGGCATCAGCGCGGTGCTGCCCACGCTGAGCGAGGGCCTGCCGAGCACCTACGCGCACTACCAGGCCATCGCGGCGGCCGCGGCCGGCCTGCCCTTCTTCCCCTACCTGTTCGGCGGGCAGACCGACGCCGTCTCGTTGATGACCGAACTCCAGCGACGCATCCCGAACGTCGGCGGAGCCAAGTACACCGGCCCAAGCATGTTCGAGTTGAAGCGGCTGGTGGATCTGGGCGAAGGCGGCTGGACCATCTTCTCCGGCATGGACGAACAGTGCGTCTACGGTGCGATGTCCGGCGCGCCCGCCAACATCGGCTCGACGCTCAATCCCATGCCGGGCGCCTATCGGGAGATCCGGCGACGCTACGAGAGCGGCGACCTGGCCGGCGCGAACGAGCTGCAACTGCGCGTCAACCGCGTCACCGCGCTGCTGATCGGCGCGGGGTTCCACGGCGCGCTGCGCGAATCCATGCGCATCGTGGGCTTCGACTGCGGCGAGCCGCGGCTGCCGCTCCTGCCGCTGGCCGGCGAGAAGCGCGAGCTGCTGCACAGCCAGCTTGCGGCCGTAAACTTCGCTGAGATCGCCGCCATGTGACGCAT
>Ga0172375_10009929_pt1 | contig 12434 bp, 4 predicted proteins | sample LakKiv1m_FD_114537 | JGI IMG/M metagenome (GOLD analysis project Ga0172375, IMG submission 114537) | Freshwater microbial communities from Kabuno Bay, South-Kivu, Congo - kab_092012_11.1m | ecosystem: Environmental > Aquatic > Freshwater > Lake | place: Democratic Republic of the Congo... | reverse complement strand
CCCGGTGTGTCCGCTGCTTGATTTCTTGCGGCGAAGCTGTCTCGAAGAATAGTTCCAACGTTTCAGTCAGGTTGTCCCGCGCTTTCTCGACGGTATCACCCTGGCTGGCGATGTCGAGCTCGGGACACAGCGCCACGTAACCATCTCCTTCGCGTTCGATGATCGCCGTCAACCGCTGTTTGTATGGCATGCAGTGTTCCTCCAACTTGATTATACCACATCAGTTTGAGAAGCGATTCTAGGTAAGCCGACCAATCAATATTTATTCAGGATGCGGAATATCAGCCTGCAAGGCTGTAATCCCATAGCCTGGGGTTGCACGAAGCAACCCCATTGAGTTCCCTGACCTGCCGGGCATTTGCACGTGCGGGGAGGATGACGCGGATGCGCTCGCTTCCGCCCAGGAAGCCCTATGGGGAATGGAGCAAGACGGGGACGATATCCACGTTCCCACGCCGGTAACATCGCTGCGCGCCGGCTCCGCTCAGACGATCGTACCGGTGCGCGCCAATATGCGCGCCATGTGCTTGCGCCGTGCAAAAAAGGCGGTCACCAGGACGGTTACCCTTCCGCAATGGCTGGCCGCCCTGGCGGAGGAGGCGCGCCTCGGTCTGTCCATTGTGTTGCAGGATGCCTTACAACAGGCGCTCGGTGTGTCGCGCCCCGAAGAAATCGCCGCCTACCGCGCCCGCTGCAAGCGCCCCCGCAACCGAAAAGCTGATTAACATAAACGCTGGCCAGTCTTCACATATACAACCTTACCTTCCTATTATTTCGCCGGATAGCAGGCATTTACCCGGATATGGCGAATGTAACATTGAAGACAATACCCCACCAATGGGTAATCTCCCATACCGGGCGCGTGCCGGCCCCGGCAACCGGTATATTTCCGCAATCCATGCTGTGATGGACGATGCGATAAATATGCGAGGAGAGAAAGATGGCTGACGATTCCCGCATGAACCTTAGGTCGGATGACAATAACGAGAGGCGCCTGGCCGGTTTGTATGAGCTATACCCGGAAGTATTTACCGAGGGGAAGGTGGATTTCAGCAAGCTAAAAAATGCATTAAAGGACTTCACCGATGAGCGCCCGGAACGTTATGGCCTCACTTGGGCTGGTAAATCGGAGGCCGTTCGTGCAATGCAGACACAAAGCGCGGGCACATTGGTGCCTGTTCGTAATGCCTCAATCGAGTTTGACGACGCTGACCACCTCTTCATAGAAGGCGAAAATCTGGAAGTGTTAAAGCTCTTACAGAAGAGCTATTATGGGCAAATAAAAGCGATCTACATTGATCCACCATATAACACCGGAGGTGAGTTCATATATCCTGATAACTTCCGTGAGGGATTGCGTGATTATCTCAGGTATTCAGGACAGATAGATAGTGACGGTAACCGACTGACAGCACATACTGAGGTTAATGGACGGTTTCATTCCAGGTGGCTGAGCATGATATACCCGCGCCTGTTTCTTGCCCGTAACTTGCTCCGTGAGGATGGGGTGCTCTTTGTGAGTATCGATGATCATGAGTATAATAATCTTATCTCGCTTCTGAACGAGGTGTTCGGTGAAGAGAATTATATCGGAACGATTGTAGTGCAAATTAATCCGCGTGGAAGGCACCTTGACCGCTTTATCGCTAAAACTCATGAGTATTTAGTAATGTATGCCCGCAATGTTGAAGGGTGTGGCATGAACGAGTTAGTAAAAGACGATCGAATGCAAATGGAATACGACAAGGAAGACAAGCGTGGTAAATATCGTGAGCTTGAACTGCGCAACCGCAATCCCGCCTTTAACAGCCATACTCGTCCTAATTTATACTATCCCTTGTATGTCAATCCGAAGTCAGGGTCAGTTTCAACTTCACGCGATGAACTCCATGCTGAGAAGGTTTATCCACGAAACTCAAAGGGTGAAGAGAGTTGTTGGACTTGGAGTTCACCAAAGGCAGCTAAAGATCGTGACCTGCTAATTGGTCGAAAAGTCGCGGATGGAACATGGAGGATCTATCGAAAAGATTACTTCTTCACCGAGGACGGCGGCACAGCGACTACTAAACCAAAGACTCTCTGGTTAGACAAAGAGATGAATAATGACTATGGAAAGAAGGCCATTCAAGACTTGTTCGGTAAAACAGTATTCGACTTCCCCAAGCCGCCTGAATTAATAAAGCGGGCACTGCGAATTGGCGCTGACGATGATTGTCTGGTTCTTGATTTCTTTGCGGGCTCTGGTGTCACTGGGCAGGCAGTTGTAGACCTTAATCTTGCTGATGGTGGTAATCGGCGTTATATCATGATTCAGCTCCCCGAATCAATTGACGATAGTACCGAGGCTGGTCGAAATGCACTCTCTTTGGGAATCGAGACTGTTGCCCAGTTAGCCAGTGAGAGAATGCGGCTTCTTCATGCAAAACACGCTAAAACTGATGCAAGCCTACCGGGTACGGAAGGTGATGCGCGTGAAGGCTATAAGTATTTCAAGCTCACCTCCAGCAACTTCAAGCTCTGGAACGCTGATGAGGCGCCGAAAGACGGTGAATCGCTGGCGAACCAGTTGCGCCTCTATGCCGACCACCTGGTGCCCGGAAGAACCCAGGAAGATATACTCTACGAACTGCTGCTGAAAGCCGGTCTGCCGCTGACAGTGAAAATCCAGGAGCGCGAGGTGGCCGGGCAGAAGGTTTTTGCGGTGGATGAAGGGTTGCTGCTAATCTGTCTGGAGGAGAAGATCGCGGCGGAGACGCTGCGCGGCATGATAACTCTGGGACCGCAAATGGTGCTGTGTCTGGACCATGCCTTTGCCGGCAACGACCAGCTTAAAGTCAATATCGTGCTGGAGATGCGCTCGCATGACATCAAATTCCAGACGGTATAAGAGGTTGTCATGAAGATCAAATTCGAGAGCAACCAGCAATACCAGCTCGACGCCGTCAACGCCGTCATAGACATCTTCACCGGCCAGCCGCTGGCGCAAGGCGCCTATGAGATCCGTTTCGAGGAGGCAGCCGGCGCGCTGCGGATGGGCGAGTTGGGCACCGGCAATCGTTTGCTGTTGAGCACCGACAATCTGCTGAAAAACGTGCGTGATGTTCAGGCGCACAATGAGATCGCCCAAAGCGACACGCTGGAGACCATCGAGGCTGAGATGCCCGTCGGTGACGGGACGGCGCCGGTGAGCTTTCCTAACTGCTCGGTGGAAATGGAGACCGGTACGGGAAAGACTTATGTCTACCTTCGCACGATATATGAACTGCGCGCCCGCTACGGCTTCACCAAGTTCATCATTGTCGTACCTGGCATCGCCATCCGTGAAGGGGTGATGAAGAGCATTGAGATGACTCGTGAGCACTTCCAGCAGTTGTACGGCAATGTGCCGGTAGATGCCTGGGTCTATGACTCAAAACAGTATTCACGGTTGCGCCAGTTCGCTACCAGCAACCAGCTGCAGGTGCTGGTGATCAACATCGATGCCTTCAATAAGAAGGACATCTCCGTCATCTACCAGGACAAAGATCAGTTATCAGGGCGCCGGCCCATCGAGTTTGTCCAGGCTACCCAGCCAATCGTGATTATGGATGAACCGCAGAACATGGAGACAGACACCGCGCGGGCGGCCATCGCTGGCCTGAACCCCCTCTGTACGCTGCGCTATTCGGCTACCCACCGCAACCCGTATAACCTGCTCTACCGTCTGGACCCGGTGAAAGCCTACGACCTGCGACTGGTGAAGCAAATCGAGGTGGATTCCATATTGGAAACGGCGGATTATAACCAACCGTTCATCGAAGTACAGGCCATCGAGGTGGCCGGCGGCGGCCCGCGCGCGAAGCTGGTCATCGACGTGGACACTACCGCCGGCATGAAACGCAAAAAGATGACGGTGAGCCGGCCTGGCGTCGATCTCTTCGACTTATCCGGTGGACGAGAAAACTACCGCGGTTATATTACCGCCAACATCCATGCCGGTTACGGCTTCATCGCCTTTACCAACGGCGTGCGTCTCACTGCCGGACAGACCCACGGCAGCCATAGCGAAGAGGCGATGAAAATCCAAATCCACAAGACGATCGAAGATCACTTCGAGAAGGAGTTGATTGTCTCCACCCTGCCGGACGAGCAGCGCATCAAGGTGCTCTCCCTCTTCTTCATCGACCGCGTGGCAAACTACGCCGACGAGGACGGAAAGATTCGCCGCTGGTTCAACGAAGCATACAAGGAAATCGCCGCCCGCCCGGAATACGCCGCGCTGAAGCCGCTGCCGGTAAATGCCATCCATAACGGCTATTTCGCCCAGGATAAGGGCAAGCCGAAAGACACCAGCGGCAACACCAGAGCAGACGACGAAGCCTACTCGCTGATCATGCGTGACAAAGAGCGCCTGCTGTCGGTTGAGGAGCCGCTCCGCTTCATCTTCAGCCATTCCGCCCTGCGCGAGGGGTGGGACAACCCGAACGTCTTCCAGATTTGCACTCTGAACGAAACACGGTCGCAGATGAAGAAACGTCAGGAGATCGGGCGCGGCATGCGTCTGCCCGTTCGCATGAATGGCGAGCGCTGCCATGATGAAATGATCAACAAATTGACCGTAGTCGCGAATGAGAGCTACCGCGAGTTTGCGGAGAAGCTGCAGACTGAGATCGAGGAAGAGACCGGCGTAAATTTCGAAGGCCGTGTGAAAGACAAGCGCGAACGCCAGGTTGTCCGGCTGCGCAAGGACTGGCGGCTCAACCCCGACTTCAGGGAGTTATGGGACCGCATCAAACACCGCACGCGCTACCGCGTGGAATTCGAGACCGAGGAATTGATCAAAGGCGCCGTGAAGCTGCTCAAAGACGAGACGCGCATGCCGGCCATCGAGACGCCAACTTTTGTTATCGAGACGGTGAAGGCTGATTTGACAACGAGCGGAGTGGAGACCACGGTGATTTCGCGCAGCGAGCAGGATATCTCCAATTATAACGCGCCCATTCCCGATCTGATCGGCTATCTGCAGCGCGAGACGGAGCTGACCCGCCACACCATCGCTGATATCCTCATCCGCGGTGGCCGGCTCGACGAGGTGAAGAAGAATCCACGGCAGTTCCTCGACCAGGCGCTGGACGCCATCCGCACCACGCAGAAAAGCCTCATGGTGGAAGGCATCAAATACGAGCGTATCGCCGGCGCAGAATACGAGATGATGCTGTTCGAGGAAAAGGAAATTATGGGTTATATGGATACCATGGTTCCGGTCCAGAGTTCCATCTACGATCATGTTGTTTATGAGTCCGCGACGGAACGTGAATTCGCCCAGGCGCTCGATGCCAGGATAGATATCAAATTATTCATCAAACTGCCCGCCTGGTTCACCGTCGATACTCCTCTCGGTACCTATAATCCTGACTGGGCCATCGTCAAACAGGAAGACCGGAAGCTCTATCTGGTTCGCGAGACAAAAGGCGTAAAGCAAGTATCCGACCTTCGTGAGAGCGAGTGGCAAAAAATACAATGTGGCCGTAAACACTTCCGTGAACTGCATGTTAATTACGATTGGGTGCAGAGCGCGAGCGATGTGTAAAGCAGCGGAAGAACGGATTTACCATCTTACCAGACTACCATACCATCATCTTCGCCAACGGCTACCACTGGAAAATTTACCGATGGTAAGCATGAAGTGGTTAGCGGCGAGTGACTGGTGGCTAGTGTCTATGTATATGAAAGGTGTTCCTGTTCTCGAAAAGCCATTTGTTACACGGTCACTCGCCACTCGCCACTCGCCACTAACCACTACCCCTTCCTATTCGCCACCTGCACCCGATAAACATGCGGCGTGGTATGAAAGTGCCGCTTGAATCTCCGCACGAAATATGACGGGTCGGGCATGCCTACCTGGTCGCCGATGTCGTAGAGGGGGGCGTCGGTTTCCGATAGCAGGGCGGCGGCGCGGTCCATGCGGAGGGTGGAGAGGTGCTCCATTACCGTGGTGCCGGTCTGCTCCTGGAACTGGCGGCAGAGGGTGCGCTGGCTGGCGCCCACGTGGTCGGCGATGTCCAGCAGCGTCAGCGGGCGCGCCAGGTTGTCGCGCAGGAACTGGTCCACCACCGCGGCGAAGTCGGTGCGCGAGACCGGCGCCGCCTGCGCCTCCTCCGGCCAGCCGGCAATGGTGAGCAGGCGGGAGATAACTACCGTAAGGCGGGCGGTGGCGCGATAGTGCCATCCCCTGTCCATATTCTCCGCTTCCGCCAGCAGCAGCGACAGGTCCCACAGCAGCTCCGGCCACGTCGGCCACTGCGCGGGCCGCGGCACCGGCACCGCCGTCTCCAGGCTGAACCAGATCAGCAGCCGCAGGCACGGCGCGTCCGGCTCCTGCCACTCGTGCAGCGTGTGCGGCCCGTGCAGCAGCGCCCCGCCCGGCTGCATCAACTGCTCGCCGCCGGTCAGGTAAACCGCGCTCCCCTCCAGCACGATGTGCGATTCATAAAAAGAATGCACGTGCTCGCGCACCCGGTGCCCCACCTGGATGTTGTTCGGCCTGATCTCGTGCACCAGCACGCGATGCCCCCCCAGCGAAACCTCCGGCGCCGCCCGCGTAATCCGCCTGCACAGCCGCCGCAGCTCCGGCAGGGGAGGGAAAACCGGTAACTGATTATATCCCATCGCTCACTCCCGATATATCTGACTCTCCTCGCTTTTAAAAATGATTATGATGATGACAAATGATATTAATGATTTATATTTATTTTTTAAAAAAATAATATAAAATATCATTAACATCATTTGTCATCATTATAATCATTTTTAAAAGCGAGGAGAGTCAGAGTAAGAAAAAAGAAACCACAAATCCGCCTTTGGCAATATTATACCATTAATTGGCAATATCATCTAATGACTGTTTGACAATCCGGGGGTAGAATGCGACCTGATAGTTCCATGTCTAAGGAGTCAACCATGAGCACAGCGCTTTCACCTGCCGCCCAGGCGGCGGGCATCGTCGGCGAATCTCCGTTTCCCTTTTCCCTGCTGACCTTCCCGGCGTCGCAGAATCATGCCAGAGGCACCAGCGTCGCCCGTCGCGCGGCCGGCGCGGAAGTGGGGCAGGGGAGGCTGGTAATCTCCGGCGCGAACGTGAGCGGCATCGAAAATAAGGCCCACCAGGCCGCCCTTGCCCGCGTTTGCGCTTGGCTGCCGGGCGCCTTCGACGGTGAATACGCGGTGACCATCTTCACCGATCACCGCGCCCCGGTGGAAGCCATCGACGGCGGCATCGGCATCGACGCCGGCAACATCGGCGACGACGCCCGCGACGCGCTGGCCTTCGCCTGGATCGTCGCCCTGCGCGCCTCCCGCGACGGCGACCAGCGTGCCGCCCTGCAACAAGCGGTGGCCGCCTATAAGAAACTCTCCGCCACCGAGCAGGCCGGCATCCAGTCCGCGCTGGCTGACGGCGCGCTGGACTCCGGCAGCCTGGCCGCCATTTACCTGGCGCGCGGCGGCAAGGAAACCGACGCCGAAGAACAGATCCGCTGGGAAAGCTGGTTCCTCGGGCAGCGCCGCTTCGACCTGCCCTATGACCGCCGCGCCGTCATCGAGATCATGGACTCCGAGACCATCGACCCGGACGAAAAGCGCCTGGTGCTGCACGACATCGTGAAGGACTTCGACCAGCAGGTCGAGCGCGAAAATATCCGCCGCGTGGTCGCCGAGGCGCGCGGCGCCGATCAGCAGATCATCTTCGGCCGCATGAGCCGCGCCTTCCACAACCAGTCGCTGCTCTTCGCCAACGCCGGCTACATTCAGATTACCCCCGAAGTGAGCGCGAAGCTGGCCGCCCTGCTCGACGCCTGCGCCGGCAACGCCCGCCTGGCCCCGCCCGCCGACCGCCTGCGCGCGCGCATGGCCGGCGTCAAGGAATCCGCCGCCACCGATGCGCTGGGCGCCGTCGAGCTGATGGAAGATGCCATCCTCGACAACGTGCGCGCCGAAGTGGACGGCTCGCTGCGCGCCAACCGCGAGGCCGGCGGCAAACTGACGCTGAACACCGGCGAGCAATTGCAGCGCGCCGAGAAGCTCCTCGCGCTGTGTACCGACCTGCGCACCGCGCTCCTCGCCGCCGCCCAGCGCCCCGCCGCCTTCGTGCTGCTCAGCCAGCGCATCTTCCCGCTGGAATCCTACCTGATGAGCCGCATCAACGAGGCGCAGGAGCCATATCTCGGCAAGCCGGAAAACCTGAAGATGCTCGCCCGCCGCGGCGCCAACCGCATGTATTCCAGCGCCGACTACACCTGGCTGCAGCACGCCGACCACTGGGTGGAGGCCATCCCGCTCTTCATCAAGGAAGTCGTGCTGGTGGTGGACGGCGTCGAAGTGACGGAGACGGTGATCGACCAGCAGGCGATGGAAGAGACCTTCCGCGAATATTTCGCCGACCACTGGGCGAAGAATATCGAGAACGTGATGATCTCCGAGCACGTCGCGCTGGCCCGCGAGCTGCTGGCCGCCGGCGACGAGCGCCTGGCCGGCGACGACCGCGCCCGCGCCGCCGCGGTGAAGCAGTACGGCCTGGAAAAGGGCGTGGCCGCCCTCGCCGCGATGATCAACGAAGGCTACCGCGGGCATTCCGAAGTGATCCACCTTCGCATGGAGAAGGACGGCCTCTCCCGCTACGACGCCCTGCGCGCGCAGATGAATGACAATATCTGCAACGACCATCCGCAGTGCCTGGCCGCCGTCCTGCACCGCAATGCCAGGGCCAGCGGTGAAAAGCTGATCGACGAAGCGGTCAAGCTGGTCGCCACCCGCGGCGAAGACGTACAGGCCGACGCCGTGAAGCTGGCGGAGATCGCCGACCAGCCGCGCCGCGCCGTCCCCGCGCTGAACGTGCTCACCACCCAGTCCGCGCGCATGTCCGACGGCTACGTCCGCACCTGGCTGGAAGAGTCGATGGCCATGGGCAACGTCATCCGCGCCCACAACCTGGACGGCGAAGTGCAGACCCGCATCGCCGGCTACCGCAAGACCATCGGCGCGCTGGGCGCCGCCCTCATCCGCGAGCTGGGCATGTGGGCCGAAGTGGAAGAGATCATGGCGCTGGAAAACCTGCCCGAGCCGGTCGCCGTTGCCCGCGTCATCGCCGGCAACTGGACGATAGGCCGCCAGGTCGCCCTCCGCGCCGTCCTCGCCGAGTATTTCAACCTGCCCATCGAGCAAGATGCGCCGCTGGTCGAAGAGATGCTGAAGACGAAGGCCGACGTCCTTCAGCAGAGCGCGCTGCAGTCGGTCTACGAACGCAACGAGCTCGAGCTGCTGCCGAAGATGGACGCCTACAAGGCCGCCAACCCGAGCGCGACCGACGACGACGCCATCCGCGCGCTGGTGCTCGATGACCCGGAAAACACTGAGGACATCAATGCCTTCATGCGCTTCGCCGCCCGCGAAGAGGCGGTGAAGTCCATCGACGCGCAGAACCCCGGCCTGCTGCTCGCCGCGCAGGTGCGCGACTGGCTGCGCAACCACTCCCGCCTGGTGCTGACCACCGCCCGCCGCGAGACGCTGCTGGCGCACGATCTGAACCACCTGACCATGCACCCGCTCCATTACTACCGCGCGACGGGCGCCAACAAGCGCTTCCACCAGCTCTACACCCCGAGCCGCGTGGACCTGGGCATCCACGAGCGCGAGTCGGTCGAGAAGTGGTCGCAGTGGGTGGGCGGCCTGGACCGCGAAGCCGCCCGCGTCGGACGCCGCACCTTCGGGCTGATCAACAAGAACGTGAAGATGTTCAACACCACCGTCGAGCCGGAAGTGATCAAGACCGGTGAGAATGCCTCCCGCGTGGCGCACTTCTCCTACTCGAACGCCATGAGCCTGATGATCAACTCCATGGGCCGCGGCGACTTCGAGGACCTGGCCGACCAGATGAGCCTCCGCAAGGACCGCTACATCAACCCCGGCGGCGAAGGCTACGGCGGGTACTGCGTGCCGAAGGACGGGCTGTTCCTCGAATTCGTGCTCATCCTCACCCGCGCGACGAAGCTGCGCCAGCTCGCCATCCCGGACCACCTGCACGAGGGCATCGTCAAGCTCTCCAAGCACCTGCTGTCGAAGCGCGCCGACTTCGCGACCGACTTCGAGTGGGAAACCTGGGCGATGCAGCTGGTGGCGGAGCGCAAGGAGCTGAACGACTTCTTCAGCGTGCGTGCCACCGAGAACGGCCCGCTGCCCATCTTCCAGATCAACCGCATCGCGCAGGCGCTGACCAAGCTGGGCCGCCCCGAGCTGACCGACCAGTTCGACGTGATGTCCAACCTGGCCGCGCGCTGGGGCATCCACAAGACCATCGTCGGCGGCGAGCAGGTGAACCGCTTCATGGCCTTCTTCAAGGTCTGGCTCACCTACCAGGCCATCGCCGACGCGAAGAAGCTGAACCCCGGCGTGGGCGTCAGCGACGACTTCATCACCGTGCTCTCCGCGGAATACAAGCCGAACACGCAGGACGGCCGCTTCTCCGTCGGCATGCGCAAGTACGAGCTCTTTGCCGGCACCGGCGAGCACCTGACCTACGCGCTGGACACCCAGGGGCAGGACATCGTCCACCTGATGTTCCGCGGCTTCGAGGACCTGTGGGGGCGCCGCGCCGACCCGCGCATGGCCGTCCGCCTGCAGCGCGTGCTGGCGGATCTGCAGATCCGCGAGGACGACCGGGAGAGCATCGACCGCCTGCGCGAGCTCTTCCCCGGCTATAAGGCACCGGCGGAGATCCGCATGGTGTCGCCGATGATGCTCACCACCTCCGACCTGCTGCACTACACCTCGGACACGCAGCTCGAAGGGCTGGCCATGCAGGTGCAGCGCCGCCTGGTGAACGCCGGGTTGACGGAAAATGAAGTTATCGCCAACATGCAGGTCTACGGCCCGCGCTTGAAGAAGTGGACGAAGATCCGCGACATGAAGCCCGCCGTGCAGGACGCGCTCATTTCGCGCATCGGCGGCGACATCCACGCGCTGGCCCTCTCCATAATCGGCCCCGCCGGCAATTACGAAATGTCCGTGCAGGGCGCCGACGTGGTGGACACCGGCATTCCGAACAACGCGCTGCTCGACATCCTGGCCGATCCGGTCAAGCTGCGCGAGATGATGCTCACCGACAACCCGCGCAGCGCCCTCGCCATCGTGGACGGCGCCTCCGGCGCGCGCTACCGGGCGATGAACCGGCTGGCCGTGCAGCGCTGGTTCGCCGCCGGCGACGCCGCGGGCCGCCAGTCCATCTACCGCTGCGTCGGCCTCGGTGCGGAAACCATCGAGAGCTGGCGCGCGGAAATGCGCGAGGAGCGGGGCCGCGCCAAGGCTCTCTACGCCGCCCTCGCCACCGGCAACGCGGCGGAGGCGGAAGCGGTTTACGCGGGCATCGTGCGCGAGATGCGCGAAGCCTACGAGGCTACCCAGCTCGTCGAGAACGAAGAGCGCATGATGCGCCAGCGCACTACCTCGAAGGAGGAGTCGCTGCAGGCCCGCGCCGTCGCCGCCGTCTCCGGCGGCCTGCCGCTGGGCGGGCTGGACTTCGGCTCGTGGCTGGCCATCGGCGGCCAGTTCCACGTGATGGACCTCCCGCAGGCGCAGGTCGCCGAAATGCGGAAGGTCTACGAGGCTGCTATCGCCTCATTTGCCGGCGCCGTCCCGACGGCCGATGAGGCGATGGTGACCGCTCTCTACTGCCCGAAATACGTGCCGGCGGTCGAGGAGTTCCGCGAGGAGAAGGGCATCGAAAGCTCGAACAAGGCGACGGAAGAGGTGGCCGCGGTGGCCATCGACACCCGCAAGCGCCTGGCCGAGCGCGCCGCCCGCGCCCGCGCCATGTCCGAGCGCGAGCGGGCCTTCAAATCCACGCTGGAGGAATATGACGAGAAGGAGGTGACCGCCGCGGCGCTCATCGCCGAGGTCAAGGCCATGCGCGGCGACGGCTCCTCGATGGGGCAGGGGCAATTCGGAACCTTCCAGGCCCTCACCCGCCTGGCCTTCGCCGCGCTGGGCAGGGAGCTGTTCACCCCGGCGCAGCGCGAGGCGCTGGCCATGCACCTGGACGCCTTCTTCACGGGCCGCGAGTTCATCCCGCAGGCCATCCGCCCCATCATCGGCGGTTACGAGGACCCCGGCGACATCGCCCGCTTCGGCAACGTGCTGGCCGATCAGCTTCGCGAAGGGAAGATCACTGCCGAGCAGCGCGACGCGAAGCTGCAGACGGTGGCCGACCTGGCCGAGCTGTTCGACTGCTGCCGGGCCATCGACCTGACCATCAACTTCTTCGGCGCTTCCGACGTCGATCCGCTCCTCGTCTGGCGCGCCATCGCCGACTTCTACGCGGAATCGGTGAACGACCACTTCTACGAATACCGCCCGTGGGCCTACTACCGCGGCATCGGCTTCGCCCACATCGAGGGCGAGGCGCT
>Ga0172375_10009927_pt1 | contig 12438 bp, 8 predicted proteins | sample LakKiv1m_FD_114537 | JGI IMG/M metagenome (GOLD analysis project Ga0172375, IMG submission 114537) | Freshwater microbial communities from Kabuno Bay, South-Kivu, Congo - kab_092012_11.1m | ecosystem: Environmental > Aquatic > Freshwater > Lake | place: Democratic Republic of the Congo... | reverse complement strand
TGAAAGGCATGGTCGACGTCATGAGGTCCATGATTTACACAGGGGCTTTCTGGGCGGATCTCGCCTGGGAGCTTCCTGCGGGTAGCGAAGAACAAGGTCACTACCAGAACCTTTTGGATTTCATCACACCGATCATAAAGGCCTATTGCTCGCACATGGGGTTTAGGGTGTGTGAGACGGCGCTGCAGTGTCTTGGGGGCTATGGGTACACAAAGGACTACCCTATCGAACAGTATCTGAGGGATGCCAAGATCATGTCCCTCTATGAGGGGACCAATGGCATTCAGTCCCTGGACCTGATGGGACGCAAGATGAAGGTGAGCCACGGAGCGCTCTTCAACGCCTACCGAGAGGAACTTGAAAGATTCTGTGTCAAACATGAACATGATGCCAGACTCGGCGGAGAAGTGCGGGCTTTGTACAAAACGGGGAAGAAGTTGACGGAGGTGGCGCTGCAAATGGCGGGAAGGATGAAGTCCGATCCTCTCCGGTGGGCATCCTACACCTTCCCGGCGCTCATGTGTTTCGGGGATGTCACTGTGGCCTGGCGTCTTCTGGACCTGGCCATCATTGCCCAGCAAATCATGAGCGAAGGCAGAGGAGCTCCGTTCTACGCAGGAAAGGTCATGCAAGCCTCCTATTTCGTAGGAACTACGCTCCCGCTGACCGTAGCCCGTTTGGACACCTGCATACGAAGCGGGCGGGAGATCGTAGAAATGCCGAATGAAGCATTTTAATTCCAATGCAGGTCTTTGGCCGCGACCAAGAAACACCAAACCCGAATGTCGAATATCGAACAAGGAATTTCGAATGATGAAGTGAACCCCTCCTGTAGTTGCCTTCGGAGTTCGATATTCGTTATTCGATATTCTGCGGTTCGCTTTTGAACTTCTATGCAGCTTGCGTCGAAGTCACAGTCTAAGACTCTAACGCGCACACAAGGGAGGAAGTGACCTTGAAGGAGCCTGTAATCATTGCTGCGGCGAGAACGCCTGTGGGCCGGTACATGGGAGCGCTCAAAAATGTTCAGGCCTATGACCTGGCCGCCTTAGTCCTCAATGAAGTTCTGGCTAGGGCAAGAATAAAACCCGAACAGGTTGAGGAGGTGATCCTGGGGCAGTCCTATCAGAGCGGTGAGTATGTCAATATCGGCCGCATGGCCCTCCTTAAGGCAGGCTGGCCGGATTCTATTCCAGGAGTGACCCTGGACCGACGCTGCTGCAGCGGGCTGGACACGGTCTGCTTTGCAGGGATGATGATCCAGTCGGGACAGGCCGAGGTCGTTGTGGCGGGCGGTGTGGAGAGCATGAGCAATGCGGAGTTCTACCTCCCGGGTCACACCAAATGGGGAGTGGGCGGCAAAAAGGGCATGCCCAGGGGCCATGGAGATCTTTCCATCTGGGGAATTCCCTTGTATGATCGCATCCAGAGGGCTCGCGTCATGTCCCAGCCTGAGGAACGCTATGGAATCCTTCCGGCCATGATGACCTGGGCCGAGACAGCAGCCGAGGAAGAAAACATCTCCCGCGAGGCGTGCGACCAGTGGGCCTTGCAGAGTCACCGAAAGGCGTGCCTGGCGGTTGATTCGGGCAAGTTCGAAGCGGAGATCATTTCCGTTCCTGTCTCTGAGGAAGGGAGGGAAACACAATGGGTGAAGAGGGACGAGAACCCGCGTTCTGACGCGAGCCTGGACAAGCTGGCAAAACTTAAGCCGCTTCTGAAAGGCGTGTGCACGGCCGGCAATTCTTCAACCGAGAACGACGGAGCAGCCGCAGTGGTGGTCACCTCAAAAGAGAAAGCTCTTGAGTGGGGCGTGGAACCTATGGTTTCGATCAGGTCCTTTGCAGTGGCGGGGGATGATCCCCGGCGTACCTACAGAACAGTCCCCATTGCCGTGGAAAAGGCATTGAAAAAGGCGGGATTGACCATGGATCAAATGAATCTGATCGAGATCCAGGAGGCGTTTGCAGCCCAGGTTCTGGCGGATCTCAAGGGGATGGGCCTGGGACCGGAAGACTATAACAAGATCAACGTGAACGGTTCAGGGATATCCCTCGGCCACCCCATTGCGTGCACGGGAACACGCATGCTGGTCACGCTTCTTTACGAAATGAAAAGACGGAATGCGCGCTACGGTCTTCAAACGATCTGCGGCGGCGGGGGGCTCGGTATCGCGGCTGTGTTTGAAAGGGAACCTTGACGCAGACCTCCAATCACAACTGAACGCTGTCTGAGCCCAGGCCTGGGGGGTTGCGGACTCGCAAGAGACCACACCCCCCGGCCGGGGACAGGGCTATTCCATTATATGGGAAAATATGCAACGGTGGAAATATGAACAAACACATTGTTTCGATTGTGCGATATGAGAAACCCCTTGAGTCTGTCGCAAAAGCCGTTGCTCTCTCAAGGGGCCTGGACCACATGCCTGACCGGGCCAAGGTCTTTGTAAAACCCAACATCGTTTTCTGGACCAAGGCGGTTCCCTTTCCCAAGTGGGGAGTCGTCACCACCTCGCGCGTTGTAGAGGACATGGTCGTTCTCCTGAAGCAAAGGGGAATCGACGACATCACCATTGGAGAAGGCACGGTTCTCTCGAAACCAAAGGACATGGAGACGCCTGCTCACGCCTTCAGAACCCTCGGCTATGATGCGCTTCAGAGACGCTATGGTGTAAAATGTGTGATCACCTTCGAACGGCCTTTTAAGAAAGTCGATGTCGGGGAGGGGGTTACACTGAATTTCAACCAGGATATCCTGGAAAGTGATTTTGTGGTCAACCTGCCTGTCTTGAAGACCCACACCCAGACTATGGTGAGCCTCGGCATCAAGAACCTCAAGGGGACCATTGACATCCCTTCGAGGAAAAAGTGCCACAGCATAAAGCCGGGGCTGGACCTTCACCGCATGGTCTCGAAACTCCTTCTCCCCATGCCGCCCATGTTTACGCTGATTGACGGAATCTATTCGCACGAGCGCGGCCCCAACGTGGACGGCCAGGCCAGGAGGAGCAATCTCCTCGTGGCTTCTTCCGACCTTTTGTCGGCGGACAGGGTAGGCGCCAAGGTCCTGGGTTTTGAACCGGGCAACATTCCCTACCTCGTTCATGTTGCTCGATCTCTGAAGCGGCCTGTGGACTTGTCAGATGTGGAAGTGGTTGGCGAAAGAATAGAAGACGTGGCCTCTCCCCATGAGTGGAGTTTCCCCTTCAACGAGGACAACACCTTGCCCCTGCCAATGGAAAAGATGGGGATCAGGGGTTTGTCCTACCCTAAATATGATCCCACCATCTGCACCTATTGTGCGGGACTGACGAGGGTGATGCTCATGGCGATTGTAAGGGCCTGGAAGAAAGTTCCCTTTGATGATGTGGAGATTCTGACCGGGAAGCTCATGCAGGCTTCACCCGGGAAAAAGAAAACCCTGTTGCTGGGAAAGTGCGTTTATGAGGCCAACAAGAACAATCCTCACATTCAGGAAATGCTCGCCATCAAGGGCTGCCCGCCCTCTCACCAAGCCATTTTCAGGGCTCTTCGCCGTGCCGGGATTGAAGCGGATCCGGAGCTTTTCGAGCACATGGACAGAGCCATGGGAATCCATATGAAGAAATACAGGGATAAGCCCGAATTCGAGGAATCGTTCTATCGGATTGCTTGATCCTCACAGCAGCCATACAGTGGAGAGGCCTATCTATGAATTTGACCCAGACGAAGTATGAAATCGAAAAAGGTGTTGCCACAGTCACGCTTCATCGGCCGGAGCAAATGAACGCTCTCACGCAAACCATGCGAAAGGAGTTGGTCGAGATCTTTGCAGCCGCAGACCAGGATGACTCGGTCCGCGTGGTCGTGGTGAAGGGCGCTGGAAAGGCTTTCTGCGCAGGGGCGGACCTGTCCTCAGGGGGTTCCGCTTTCGACAGAGCCGTCCAGGAAGGCCGAAAAGTGGGCATTGCCGAGCACCGGGACGGTGGAGGGCAGATTTCTCTTGCTATTTTCAGATGCCGGAAACCCGTGATTGCAGCAATCAACGGGCACGCGGTCGGCGTGGGCATCACCATGACCCTGCCCATGGACGTCCGGATCGTCGCAGAAGACGCAAAGATCGGGTTTGTGTTTACGCGGCGCGGTGTTGTCCCGGAGGCGTGTTCCTCGTGGTTTCTGCCGCGGATCGTAGGAATTTCCAAAGCAGCCGAATGGATTTATACGGGGCGAGTGTTCCGCGCCTCGGATGAGGCTGCATCCGGCCTTTTCAATTATGTGCTGCCCAAGGACAAGGTCGCGGACAAAGCGATGACGATCGCAAGGGAGATTGCAGAGAACACGTCGGCTGTTTCCGTCGCCCTCGGCAAGGCGCTCCTTTGGCACGGCCTTGGGGAAGGTGATCCGCAATCCGTCCACCTCATTGACTCGCGCTGTTTCTATTGGATGGGAATGCAAAAGGATTCGCATGAGGGAGTGGAAAGCTTCCTGGAGAAAAGGACTCCCAAGTTCGCCATGAAACTTTCCACCGACATGCCCGACTTCTATCCCTGGTGGAAAGAGCCAAAAGTCTAGAAGATGGCTGAGCGTTGACCTCTGGAGACAACAAAAAAGGACTTGGCCGATAGGGCCAAGTCCTTGAAGTTTCTGGTGCGCCCAGGGTGATTCGAACACCCGACCTACGGATTCGTAGTCCGTCACTCTATCCAACTGAGCTATGGGCGCGAAAGCTTATTAAAGCCGAAAAAGACTCTGGGGCATTATAAGCACTGGGATGCGGGATATCCAGCTTTTTTATGTTTTCCGATATCCCTTGGGAACGGGTTTGCCGTCAACGTAAATCCGATCCTCCTTGTCAGTGGCATACCGACCTCTTGCAATCATCTCAATGGTGAAAGGGAATATCTTCCAGTCTCCCGCTTCCTTGAGCCGGTTTTGGTGTTCTTCCGCGACCCTGAGGAGTTTCTCCCTGTCGGAGAGCAAAGATTCCAGGGGCTCGGGAAGCTGGACCTTCACGGGGTCAGAAACCATGAGGATGGGACCCGTGTCCACGCCCTTGTCTGTCCAGATGGTTGAAGAGCGCAAGAGCTTCTCACCGGAAGCAATGGCGTCCACCACGGCATTATCTCCGGCGTATTTCGGTTTACCCTTTGCGTTCAAAATGGACAGATCCGCCGGATGAACGTTAATGCAGCGATCCAGAGTCAGATAACTCATATATCCGCCCAGAGCGATCACATCTACCTCAAAGGCCCTGACAAGCGTAGCAGCCGTCCTGTCGAACTCCTTTCTGGCTTCAAATCCTTCCGGTGTGGCGACGGTTCTCTTGATCGCCCTCAGCCTGTGAAAGGTTCTGATATCGTAACTGATGTAGGGGATGCCTGTGTCACAGGCGATACTTTCCCCATAACAGGACCCATCAGACCGGTCGCTGAAAATGAAAACCACTTCATAGGGAGAGGCCCCGTCTCTTGCTTTAAGGAGCTTCTCTCTTTCAATCAGTCTCAGGATATTTGTGCCTGACCCGGACATGAATCCGGCCACTCTCATGGGACGGCCGGCTGCTTTGGGATCGAATATGGGAAGCAACGGCATGAGCGACCACCTCCGAAGAGAAAGATGCACCAAAAAGCTGCAAAGCAGATTATGAATCCAGTGTCACCCTAACCTGGTATATTAAACTCAATTGGTGTTGCATATCAAGCGGCAAAAGCTCCGGGTATTGGGAAAAATGTAACAGTTTAGCCCTTTGAAATAAACGCAGAAAAAGGCCATGGGAGTCCCTCTAAAAACAGAACAGCGAAGTCGCCACATTTCAATGGCAAGCTCTAGGCCATGGGTGAGGCGGGCGGAGGGCTACCGTGGAACTCGTCACGGCATACCCAGCTGGCGGGTGCCGGTGAAACCTCGCCGCCCGCCTTCGCTGCCCCTGATCTGCAGAGTCTTTCCCGCACCCTCTTCGTTTTCTGTTTTTAGAGGGACTCCCATGGCCTGAGCCATCCATTTCAAAGAGCTAAACTGTTACGGAAAAATCAATCAAGCGAAGGAGAATGCACTTATGATTGTAAGAAACGTTAATGACCGGGAAGTTCTCGAGACCACCTATCTTGCCCACGGCGGCGCCATAGCCCAGATGATCCTGGATCGCAGGGTGTTGCAAGAAATAGGCTTTCTGGCTATTGCGAGTCTGGCAAAAGGAAAAACCATAGAAAGCCACGCAGACCCCATGGAGGAAATCTACTTTGTCTTGAGCGGAGAGGGAGAAATGTCCGTGGATGAAGAAACGAGGCACGTACGCCCCGGAGACGCCACATGGATCCCCGCAGGATCGGCTCACAGTCTCACAAACACTTCGGAACAGGATCTACTCATTCTGGTGGTGGCTTCTCCGAATTGGTGAGATGGTGATGCCTGAAGGGTTAGGTAAGACGAAATCTACTAGGTTTGACTGAATCAATGAAAAAGGGGTCAGAATTATAAGTATGCCTAACTTTAAACAATTATTAACGAAATATATTGACAAATATCGTATTTTATATATAATTTCATTAAATCTTCCGAGGAAGGATCTCCTATGTATCTCGAACATTGGGGGCTCAAGGAATTCCCCTATGAAAACGTTCCAGATCCTCGATTCTTCTATCTCTCCCGTAATCATGAAGAGGCTCTGTCCCAGCTCCTTTATGCTGTGAAGATGAAAAAGGGCGGAGCCATGCTTTCAGGGGATATCGGATGCGGGAAAACCACTCTCACAAAGGTATGCATCCAGGAACTATCCGCCGACCGTTATGACATAAGCCTGGTTGTTAACCCCAGGCTCGAACCTCTGGAGTTCTTGCAGGAGGTTGTCTATCAATTGGGCATTGCTGATGTTCCTGACACCAAGGTCAAGTGCCTCAGGGTCCTGAATGACAGACTGGCACAGAACATGCGATCGGAGAAAGATACTCTCCTGATGGTCGATGAAGCCCAATTGCTGAATGCAGCGACGCTGGAGGAAATCCGACTGCTGTTGAATGCGCAGCTCAATGACCGGTTCCTGATCACGATCATTCTTTTCGGACAACCGGAGCTGAGGGACAGAGTCAAGGCCGTGCAGCAGCTCGATCAGCGAATTCCCATCAAATACCATCTGGCGGCTTTTGACCTGGAAGACACTGCCCGCTATGTCGCGTTCCGCCTCAGCAGGGCGGGGAGGGAAAGAAATGCCTTTACGCAGACGGCGATTGAAGAAATATACGCCGTATCCAAGGGAGTGCCCAGAAAAATCAACAACCTTTGCGACCTCGCTCTCTTGATCGGCTACAGCAAGAACCAAGAGATCGTCGATGTCGATGTGGTGGAGACGATTATTCGAGATGGTGCGCTTCTCTGATATCAAGGAAATAAGAGATAAGACAGGCCCCAAGGACAAGGGTCCGTCGCGCGATGTGGAGGCGGGCCAGGTGCGCCTGAGTGACTCTGCGTTTCGCGAGCGCACCAAGAAAGAAGAGCTCAGGGTTGAGGAGCCGGCCGCGGACAGGAATTCCTCCGAGGTGGCGCTGCTCTATGAGAAGCTCACCCATTCCGCCAAAGACATCCGGGAGAAGGTCGCCAGTGACCAGAGCCTTGCGGCCGGCCCCATCCTTGCGGACCTCCACGCCATCATTGACCGGGATCTCATCCAGCCGCTTTTCGAGCACACCATGTCCGTGTCCGGAGACTGGAAGGACGTGTCTGTTCACAGCGTCGACGTGACCCTGGGCTGCCTCATGGTCGGCATAGGCGTGGGGTATGACAAGAAGAAGCTCCTGGAACTCGGACTTGCGGCCTTTCTGGAGAATGTGGGCATGTATCGGATACCGCAAGGGATCCTTGAAAAACCAACCAAACTCGAAATGGAAGAAATCGAGCGGGTCAGAGAACACCCTGAGACCAGCGCGAAGATCCTTTCCAGCCTCGGAGATCGGTATGACTGGCTGTCAGAGGTCGCCCGGCAGGTCCACGAACGGGCGGACGGTTCAGGGTATCCCAGGGGGATCAAGGGATCTGAGATCTCTGAAGCGGCTTCGATCATAGGCCTTGTGGACACCTATGTGGCCATGATCAGGAAAAGGGCGTACCGGGACAGAATCCTTCAGCCCGATGCGATCCGGTTCATCCTGAAGGAAGCCAAGGTCCAATTCCCGACCAAGATCCTGAAGGCTTTTCTGAATTCCATTTCGCTGTTCCCTTTCAACACGTACGTGAAGCTGAACAATAAATCGATCGGCCGGGTGGTCTCCACGGACAGGAATCACCCCCTGCGTCCGACCGTGGAAGTGCTTTACGACGGTTTGGGAAACAGGCCGGAGAAAAAGGAAATCGTCCGGTTGTCGGACAACCCTCTTCTCTACATCGTTGAAACGATCGATGAGAGAGATCTGAAATGAACCCCTGAAAGGGAGGAACCCGGTCAGCGTCAGCGAGAAGTTCATGAGGAATAAGCATATGAAGCAAAGCCTGAGAGTCTCTCTGCGGAGACCCCTCTGCCGATCAAGGGCTGGAGAAAGTCTTTGCGCGTGGGGCGTCCTTGTCCTGATCTTCCTTTTCTGCTTCTCTTCCTGTTCTTCGTCCACGGCCATCCAGGGAACCCCGGTCAATCAAGTGGCCACTCTTCAGGACCGGGTTCCCATCACCCGGCTGCAAACCGAGCGGAACCTCGAGGAGTTGGCCAAGATGAGCCAGGTGACCGAGAACACGGTCTTTGAGATGGTGGCCGGAATTCCGGAATATCGCATCGGCGCCGGCGATATTCTTGAAATCAGCTCCTACACCGGCGACAAGGTCGCCATGACCACGGTGACCGTCGACAGCAGGGGAAGAGTCTCCTACTCCTTCCTGGACCATGTGAAGGTGGAGGGAAAGACAGCCAGCCAGGTGGACGACCTGTTGACGGATAAACTTTCCGCCTTTGTAAGGACTCCCCGGATCAGCGTGCTTGTCAAGGAGTTCAACAGCAAGAGCGCGAGCATTATCGGAGAGTTTTCCTCCTTGAGGACCATGAGCTATGGAAAGGGGACCAGCGGCCGCATCAATCTCAGAGGAAAGACCTCACTGACGGATCTGATTGCCCTTGGAGGGGGATACACGCTGGATGGGGATATCAAGAGCGTCAAGCTCGTCAGGAGAGGGAAAGCCCACCTCATTAACCTGTACGATATTATTGAAAGAGGGGACGAAAACCAGAATGTGATTATTGACGAAGGGGACGTGGTGAGCATTCCCGAACTGCCGACCTTTGGAGAGAGGGTCTATGTGCTGGGGGAGGTCAATAACCAGGGCATCTATCCGCTCAAGGAGGCCCAGGATCTCCTGGCGGCCCTGGCCCTGGCCGGGAATACAAACCGGCTGGCAAAGGAAGAAAACACCCTGATTGTGAGAGGGTATGAGCCCGGGAAACCGCCTCTTGTCATGATGGCGGACGTGAAATCCCTTCTGAGAAAGGCCGATATTTCCCAGAACGTTCGGCTGCGGGACGGGGACCTTGTCTACGTACCGAGAATGCTGATCGCGGACATCAACGACTGGATCGTCAACATAACGCCCATGCTCAATATTCTGCTCTACCCGGGCGAGTTCGAAGAGAAGTACGCAGCCGGCCCTTACTTGAAGTACAACAAGCCCAGGTAGACCGGCGAACTGGGGAGTGGCCTTGGCCCAGTACGATATTAATCTCAGAGAATACTGGCGCATTCTGAAGAAGAGAAAATTCATCGTTCTTTTCGTAGGAATCGTTCTGGGCATTTTCAGCAGCGCCTTTGCGGTTTTCAAAGCCCCCACGCCGATCTACACTTCTGCATGCAGCATCAAGTTCGAAAAGGAAACCACGGTCGAGGGCCTCTACGCCAAAACCATCACCTGGTCCGGGGACGATGACATCGAGACCCAGATCTGGGTCATCAAAGGCTTCACGATTTTCGAGAAGGTGGCCCAGCGGCTGGGCCTGATCCCGAAGACCTCCCTGCCTGCGGACAGTCCTGCCAAAAGCAATATCGCCAGGGTCGTGGATACCCTTCAGTCCAAAGTGGAGGTCACCCGCCAGGGGATGACCAGCATTCTCAACATCCAGGTCAAGGACACGGAACCCGCTTTTGCGCAGAAGCTCGCCAACACCGTTGCCGCCACTTACAAGGACCTCCATTCCGAAGTGCAAATGAAGAGGACCCTGGAGGCCATCCGATACATCGAGGATCAACTGGTCCAGGTGAGACAGAAACTCCGCGAGGCTGAAGAAGAGTTCAACCGGTTCACCCAGAACAACCAGTTCCTCTCCATCGATATCCAGAGCGAGAAGCTTGTTGCCAGGTCCCAGGAAGTGCAGAACGGAATCCGAAAGCTCGCTGAGAACAAGGCGGAGCTCCAGAGCATAGTGGCCCGGCTGGATAAATTTATTCTCAACCCCTCGGGACAGGGCAACTTCTATTCGGCCAAGGCAACGGCCCAGTATCAGGCCGCCAACGAATCCCTAACGGAGCTGCAACTCCGTCGGGAAACGCTGTTAAAAGAATACACTCCCCTTCACCCTGAAGTCGTGGATGCGGGGCGCAAGATCCTGGAGCGTGCGCAGAAAATGAGGCTCCTGCTCCTGTCCCAGATCGGGGACCTCGAGAGGCAGGAAGGGGATGCCAAGAACGAGCTCCAGGAGCTTGAGAGCAAATCCAGCGCTTTTATGGAGAAAAAACTGGAATATGACCGGCTCAAGAGAAAGGTTGAGCTGTACAACGACATGACCACGCTCCTGGAGCGGAAAAACCAGGAGGCCCTGATCAAGAAGGCCGAGAAACCGGAGGAAGTGACCGTGATCAAGCCGGCCCTGTTCCCTGTGGAGCCGATCAATCCGCCGAGGACAGCCGGCACCGGAGCCATTGGCCTGATCATCGGCCTGGTTCTGGGCCTTATTGCCGCGTTCGTTGTCGAGACCTTCGATACGTCCATCGGAGCGATCGAGGACGTGGAGGAGACCCTCAAAACGCGGGTCATGGGCGTTATCCCCCAAGCCGATACCAAGGAATTGCACGAGAGCTTCAAAGAAAAAGTCCCGGAAGGGATGGAGGATCTGTCAGCGGCCAACATCGTGAACATGGTGGCTCATTATGTTCCCAAGAGCATGATGGCCGAAAGCTTCCGGGGGTTGAGGACCAACATCCAGTTCAAGGACACGGCCCATGAAATCAAAACCATCGCCATCACGAGCGCTTCGCCCCAGGAAGGGAAGACGATCGTTTCCGTGAACCTGGCGATCACCATGGCTCAGGCCGGAATGAAGACCCTGCTGATCGGATCGGATATGAGAAAGCCGATGATCGCCAGGGTGTTCGGCCTGGAGCAGACTTCGGGCCTTTCCGAGATCCTTCTGGGAAACTGTCCGTGGCGCGAGGCCGTCCAAACCGCGACGGACATGATTGTCGGAAAGATGTCCCTGGCCGAGGTGCTGCTGACTCCCGGCCTCGACAATCTTCATCTCATTTCGGCCGGCTCCATTCCTCCGAATCCTGCGGAGCTGGTGGAGTCCAGGCGCCTCAAGGAATTCATCGAAGAGGCGAAGAAGGAGTACGATCTCATCCTCTTTGACTGCCCCCCGATCCTATCCACGGCGGACGCGGCGATTCTCGGCTCGAAGATGGACGGCGTGCTTCTCGTCTACCGCCTCGGAACGGTATCCAGAGGCTTGCTCAAGAGATCAACGGCCCAACTGGAACAGGTGAACTGCCGTATCCTGGGAGTTGTTCTCAACGGCATGAAACCGGAAGTCAGCCCGGATTTCCACAATTTCAAGTACTACAAGTATTACTCCTCCTATGGAGAGGAAGGGAAAAGACAGGAGCAACTGAAAAAAGGCATCCCATTCCTCAGAGAGAACGGGATCTCTTCCTGGGGAAAGGCCAAGAAGGGCAAGCGTTCCGTTCGGACCCTCTTGCTCGCGGGGGTGGGGCTGGTCCTTGTCGCAGTGGGAATTCTCTGGCACCTTGGGATCCTGGATCCCTTGATCCCCATTGAACCGGCCAAGCCGGTTCCGGCGAAAACCGTGCCGCCGGCCGTACACAAGGCTCCTCCAAAACCCCCTGTGCCACCGCCGGCTTCTCCAGCGTCTCAGCCGAAACAGGAAACCGCGAAGGCGCCGGCTCCAAGCGCTCCCGTGGCGGCGGAAAAACAGATACCTGTGCCGCAACCGAAAGTGCAGGCGGTTGCCGAGAAACCGCCGCAAGAAGCCAGTCCCCCTGCGCCAGCGGCCAAGCCGGCAATCGAGGTGAGAGCAGTCCCGGAGAAGAAAGTGGGAGAGAGCACGTCGGTTTCCCAAGGGGAGTATCCCTATTCGATCTACCTGAGCTCCTTGAAGACATTGGAACAGGCGAAGAGAGCTATTTCAGTCTATGCCGCCAAAGGAATCCAGGCGTACTGGGTGAAGGTGCAGTTCAAAGAAAAGGGCGAATGGTACAGGATC